>Ga0209699_100172_pt1 | contig 68545 bp, 77 predicted proteins | sample SynthPrep_1_END__FD_187204 | JGI IMG/M metagenome (GOLD analysis project Ga0209699, IMG submission 187204) | Synthetic microbial communities from Ohio, USA - SynthPrep_1_END_DS7_MetaG (SPAdes) (version 2) | ecosystem: Engineered > Bioreactor > Aerobic > Activated sludge | place: USA: Ohio...
TACTCACAAAACACCGAAAGCTGTCACATACCCAATTTGCTGAAGCGAGGCATTTGCCGCGACTCAGTACCCGAATTTCTTGACGACCATAGAGCATTGGAACCACCTGATCCCATCCCGAACTCAGTAGTGAAACGATGCATCGCCGATGGTAGTGTGGGGTTTCCCCATGTGAGAGTAGGTCATCGTCAAGATTAAATTCCGAAACCCCAATTGCGAAAGCAGTTGGGGTTTTGTTTTGGGCGGTGAAAAATCGCGCAAAGACTTAGCGGCTTGTCCGGCTGAAGTCTCTCCATCACCTGTCTGCTTGCTTTCTATGCAATGGCTCTATGCATGGCTATCATGCGTGCCTCATTGTGAGGCGAGACTTGCATGCTGACGTTGTTGAAACTTCTGAAAGATGGCCGATTTCACTCGGGTGAAGCGCTAGGTGCAGCCCTGGGTGTCAGTCGTAGTGCTGTGTGGAAGCAGCTCCAGCATCTAGAGGCCGAGCTGGATCTGACAATTCATAAGGTCAGGGGGCGAGGCTATCAATTGGCATCCCCGCTGGTTCTATTAAGCGCTGACGAGATCGCCCTGAAGTCGCCGGTTTGTGCGGGTTCGGTTTTCATATCGGATACCATCGACTCCACTAATGCCGAGGCATTGCGTCTTATTGATGCGGGGCAAGCAGCGCCGTTCCTGGTTCTCTCGGAGCAGCAGACTGCGGGCAGGGGGCGTCGAGGACGTAAGTGGGTCAGTCCATTTGCGCAGAATGTTTACTACAGCCTTGTGCTGCGTATCGATGGCGGCTTACGACAGCTTGAAGGGTTGAGTCTTGTCGTGGGCTTGGCAGTAATGCAAACCTTGCGTGACCTTGGTGTCCAGGGTGCGGGTTTGAAATGGCCAAATGACGTTCTTGTTGGATCAAAGAAGATTGCGGGCATTCTTCTTGAGTTGGTGGGGGATCCTGCTGATGTGTGTCATGTCGTGCTCGGTATTGGTATCAATGCAAACATGCAGAGCGCAGCGGAAGTAGATCAGCAGTGGACATCGATCCAGCTCGAAACAGGTCGCGCGGTCGATCGAAATCATCTAGTCGCTCACCTGAGCCAGGCGTTACAGGCTTATCTTGAGCGTCATAGGGATTCCGGCTTCTCGGTAATCCGGGAAGAGTGGGAGCGGAGCCATTTGTGGCAGGGTAAGGCGGTTTCATTGATCGCAGGTGTTAACCAGGTAGGCGGGGTTGTGCTGGGCATCGACGGTCAAGGTGCGTTACGCCTCGAAGTAAATGGTGTTGAGAAAATATACAGTGGTGGTGAGTTAAGCCTGAGGTTGCGTGATGATTCTTGAGCTCGACTGTGGGAATAGCTTCATCAAGTGGCGAGTTCTTGAGGCAAGCCAGGCAGCCGTTTTCGCTGAAGGGGTTGTTGATTCCGATGTGGCGTTGCTGGGTGGTCTCCATTCGTTGGCGGGGCTGTCGCTGCAGCACTGCCGGTTGGTCAGCGTGCGTGCCCAGGAAGAGACGAACCGTCTGGTAGGCGTGTTGGTTGCGGCCTTTGGCGTTTCTATCAGTTGTGCTGCGCCCTCGCGTGAAATGGCAGGTGTGCGCAACGGGTATGAGGAATATGCCCGTCTGGGCCTGGATCGTTGGTTGGCAATGCTTGGAGGCTTCCAGTTGGCCTCGGGGGCATGCCTTGTGCTGGACTTCGGTACAGCGGCCACTGCCGACTTTATTACGGCAGATGGCGAGCATCTCGGTGGGTTTATCTGTCCTGGTATGCCGCTCATGAGGAATCAGCTACGGACCCATACCCGTAAAATACGGTATGACGATGTTGCGGCTGAGCGTGCGCTGGAGAGCCTGGTGCCGGGGCGTACAACGGCGCAGGCCGTTGAGCGCGGTTGTACGCTCATGCTTCGCGGCTTTGCCCAGTCGCAACTGGAACTGGCCCGGAGTTACTGGGGCGAAGAGTTCTCGGTTTTCCTGACGGGTGGGGATGCTGAGTTGGTTGCTGACGCCCTGCCAGGCGCTCGCTTCGTTCCAGACCTGGTATTTGTTGGCTTGGCGATGGCATGCCCTTTGTCTTGAGGTTTTTATGCGTTGGTTGTTTCTGTTGTTGCTGGTTCTCAATGTCTTTTATTACGTCTGGCACCAGCAAGAGGCTCCGTTGCGTGCGAAGGATGTAACGCCCCTGGCGCTATACCGGGGTTCCCAGCAGGATATTCAGTTGTTGAGCGAGTCGGCCGACGCAATGACGCGCCGCGACCGGCCCAGGTCTCCAGAGGCGCCGGCCGGTTGCCTGTATATTGGTGGCTTTGCCAATCAGGAACAGGCGCAGTTCCTGGAGCAGCGTCTGACTAGCCTGGATATCAAGGTCAGGATCCAGTCATTGATCACTGCAGGTGCGCCCGCTTTTTGGTTGCGTGTGGCACCTGAAAGTCGCCGGCTGGCTGACGATCTGCCGTTTGAAAGCCTTGCTAATGAATTCAATGAGTTAAAACATAAAATAATGCCGTGCGAAGGCATTGCAACTGTCGAATAGTTTGCATAGAATGGCGCCCGCTCCACAGTGATGACCCTCTTGGGAAGTTGGTGTGAAGCGATCGTCACGCAGCTAACCTCATATTTTTAATGAGAAAATGCTTGACAGAAGGTCGGCGTAATGTAAAATGCCGGCTCGCTTAGGAGGGGTTCCCGAGCGGCCAAAGGGATCAGACTGTAAATCTGACGTCTACGACTTCGAAGGTTCGAATCCTTCCCCCTCCACCATTTTTAGCGTGAGCTGCAAGCTCCGCGGGTATAGTTTAGTGGTAGAACCTCAGCCTTCCAAGCTGATGATGCGGGTTCGATTCCCGCTACCCGCTCCAAGTTTGCAGGTTGTGCAAGATGTTTCGCTCTTGTAGCTCAGTTGGTAGAGCACACCCTTGGTAAGGGTGAGGTCAGCGGTTCAAATCCGCTCAAGAGCTCCATATAACAAGGCAGATATGAAAATATCTGCCTTTGTTTTAACAGCTGTCTCGGCTTGATTCTGTTTTACCTGGTGTTATCGGGTTGTTTCAAGTCTCTTGGGGTTGGTTGTTGTAAAGTCTTTTTCAGGCCTGCATAATGGTCGGCCTGATTTTGTTTTAGGTCAGTAGCTCAATTGGCAGAGCGACGGTCTCCAAAACCGTAGGTTGGGGGTTCGATTCCCTCCTGACCTGCCAGATTCACGTGGTGTATCTGGCTTTCTTTTCACAGGATCTTCATAGATGACTCCTAAGGCTGAAGCTCAAAGCTCTCGTTTCGATCTGGTTAAGTGGCTCGCTGTCGTCGCTTTGGTGGTCGTAGGCGTTGTTGGCAATCAGTATTATTCTGCTTCGCCGATCCTGTACCGCGTACTCGTATTGCTCGCTCTTGCTGCTGCAGCTGTTTTTATTGGTCTGCAGACTGTAAAGGGCAAGTCCTTCGCTGTACTGGTTAAGGAAGCCCGCACCGAAATACGTAAAGTCGTTTGGCCAACTCGCCAAGAAACCACGCAGACCACGCTGATTGTTGTGGCTGTTGTTCTGGTTATGGCGTTGCTGTTGTGGGGTCTTGATTCCCTGCTCGGCTGGCTTGTTTCCTTGATTGTTGGCTAAGGGTGTCCCGTGGCTAAGCGTTGGTACGTTGTGCATGCTTACTCGGGTTACGAGAAGCATGTCATGCGCTCTTTGCTAGAGCGCGTAAAGCTGGCAGGCATGGAAGATGGCTTCGGCGAAATTCTGGTTCCCACTGAAGAAGTGGTTGAAATGCGTAATGGCCAGAAACGCAAAAGCGAGCGCAAGTTCTTCCCTGGCTACGTGCTGGTACAGATGGACATGAATGAGGGTACTTGGCACTTGGTCAAGGATACGCCTCGCGTCATGGGTTTCATCGGCGGTACCGCTGATAAGCCTGCGCCGATCACTGACAAGGAAGCGGAAGCGATTCTGCGCCGTGTTGCTGATGGTAGCGACAAGCCTAAGCCGAAGACATTGTTCGAGCCAGGCGAGGTTGTTCGTGTCACCGATGGTCCGTTTGCTGATTTCAACGGCACTGTCGAAGAAGTTAACTACGAAAAGAGCCGGATCCAAGTGGCGGTGCTCATTTTCGGTCGCTCTACTCCGGTAGAGCTGGAGTTCAGCCAGGTCGAAAAGGTCTAGCTGACAAAGCATCCCAACCCCACAGCCTTAGGCTGTGGGGTTTTGTCGTCACTGGGATAAACGCGCAAGTAACCGGGGAGCCTTTCGAGGCGCTTGAACCCGTAATTGGAGTGCCTCATGGCCAAGAAGATTACCGCTTACATCAAGCTGCAAGTGAAGGCCGCTCAGGCCAACCCTAGCCCACCCGTCGGTCCAGCTCTGGGTCAGCACGGCGTGAACATCATGGAATTCTGCAAGGCCTTCAACGCCCGTACCCAGGGTATTGAGCCAGGTCTGCCGACTCCAGTGATCATCACTGTATACAGCGACCGTAGCTTCACTTTTGAAACCAAGTCGACTCCGGCTTCGGTTCTGTTGAAGAAAGCTGCTGGTCTGACTAGCGGTTCCGCTCGTCCGAACACCGTTAAGGTTGGCACCGTGACTCGTGCTCAGCTGGAAGAAATCGCGAAAACCAAAAACGCGGATCTGACTGCAGCTGATATGGATGCAGCCGTGCGTACCATCGCCGGTTCTGCTCGTAGCATGGGCCTTAACGTGGAGGGTGTGTAATGGCTAAGCTGACCAAGCGCCAAAAGGCTATCGCCGGCAAAATCGAAGCGGGCAAGTCCTACAACTTTGTAGACGCTGCTGCTCTGCTGACCGAGCTGTCGACTGTCAAGTTCAGCGAGTCCGTTGACGTTGCTGTAAACCTGGGTGTTGACCCACGTAAATCCGACCAGGTCGTTCGTAGCGCTACTGTGCTGCCACACGGTACTGGCAAGACTGTACGTGTTGCTGTCTTCACCCAAGGTCCGGCAGCTGAAGCTGCTCTGGCCGCTGGCGCCGATCGCGTTGGCATGGACGACCTGGCTGCCGAAATGAAAGGCGGCGACCTGAACTATGACGTCGTTATTGCCTCCCCGGATGCAATGCGCGTTGTAGGTCAGTTGGGTCAGATCCTGGGCCCGCGTGGCCTGATGCCTAACCCGAAGGTCGGCACCGTAACGCCAGACGTAGCTACCGCGGTTAAAAACGCCAAGGCTGGTCAGGTTCGTTATCGCACCGACAAAAACGGCATCATTCACACTTCCGTTGGCAAGGTCGGCTTCGACGCCGTCAAGCTGAAGGAAAACGTTGAAGCCCTGATCGCTGATCTGAAGCGTATCAAGCCAGCTTCCTCGAAAGGTATCTACGTCAAGCGCGTTACCCTGAGCACCACTATGGGCCCGGGTCTGGTCATCGACCAGGGTTCGCTGGACGTATAAGACACAAATTGGCGCAAGTGATTGCGCCAATTGAAAAATTGGGGTCCCTGCCTGGCGGGGGCTATCCAAGACCGTAGGCGACGCAAGTCTTAAACCATCAAGCCTACGCAGATGGTGCTCCCGGTTCCTTACCGAATCAGACACCAAAACGACATCCGGCCTAGGCCAGATGAAACGGTAACAAGCAGGAGTTAAACCCGTGGCAATTAATCTCGAAGACAAGAAGGCCATCGTCGCTGAAGTCAACGAGGCTGCCAAAGCTGCTCTGTCCGCTGTCGTGGCTGATGCCCGTGGTGTGACAGTAAGCGCTATGACCGGACTCCGTAAAGAGGCTCGTGAAGCTGGCGTATACGTACGTGTTGTACGTAACACCCTGCTCAAGCGCGCTGTTGCTGACACTGAATATAGTGTCCTCAACGACGTGTTCACCGGCCCGACTCTGATCGCGTTCTCCAAGGACCATCCAGGCGCTGCTGCCCGTTTGTTCAAGGAATTCGCCAAGAGTCAGGATAAGTTCGAGATCAAGGCAGCTGCGTTCGAGGGCAAGTTCCTCGCAGCTAACCAAATCGACGTACTGGCAACACTGCCGACCCGTAACGAAGCTATCTCGCAGCTGATGAGCGTGATTCAAGGCGCTACCAGCAAGCTGGCTCGTACTCTGGCCGCAGTTCGCGAGCAAAAAGAAGCAGCAGCAGCCTAAGGCTGAGCAGCTTCTCTCGCGTTTTTTTGTTTATTTCGATGGCCGCGTAGGCCGTCCCCCAATTCAGGAAATACAGCAATGTCTATCTCCCAAGACGATATCCTCAACGCCGTAGCTGAAATGTCGGTTCTGCAGGTTGTTGAGCTGATCAAAGCTTTTGAAGAAAAATTCGGCGTTTCCGCTGCCGCTGCTTCCGCTGGCCCAGCTGTTGCTGCTGTTGCTGCTGAAGAGCAAACCGAATTCAACGTCATGCTGCTGGAAGCTGGCGAGAAGAAAGTAAACGTGATCAAGGCAGTACGTGAACTGACCGGTCTGGGCCTGAAAGAAGCCAAGGCTGTAGTTGACGGCGCTCCTGCCCAGGTTCTGGAAGCAGTGTCGAAAGACGCCGCTGACAAAGCCAAAGCTACTCTGGAAGAAGCAGGCGCTAAAGTCGAGCTGAAGTAAGCATCGACCTTGCGTTTCCAGCCCAAGCGTTAAGCTGAAGGCTGATGGCTGGTGGCTCTTGCCACCGGCCTTTTTCCGTTCTTGGCTGTCGACTCGGTCGCCGCCATTAACGCGCTGTAGCCACCCGATGCGGTGGTGCAAACCATGGGGTTTGCAAGATTTTCTGGCTGCTCCCGTCGGGGGGGCCAAACAAGCAGGTGACCAAGCTGGGGAACGCTGATGGCTTACTCATATACTGAGAAAAAACGTATCCGCAAGGACTTTAGCAAGTTGCCGGACGTCATGGATGTCCCGTACCTTCTGGCTATCCAGCTGGATTCGTATCGTGAATTCTTGCAGGCGGGAGCGACCAAAGATCAGTTCCGCGACGTGGGCCTGCATGCGGCCTTCAAATCCGTTTTCCCGATCATCAGCTACTCCGGCAATGCTGCGCTGGAGTACGTCGGTTATCGCCTGGGCGAACCGGCATTTGATGTCAAAGAATGCGTGTTGCGCGGTGTTACGTACGCCGTACCTTTGCGGGTAAAAGTCCGTCTGATCATTTTCGACAAAGAATCGTCGAACAAAGCGATCAAGGACATCAAAGAGCAAGAAGTCTACATGGGTGAAATCCCCCTGATGACTGAGAACGGTACCTTCGTTATCAACGGTACCGAGCGTGTAATCGTTTCCCAGCTGCACCGTTCCCCGGGCGTGTTCTTCGACCACGACCGCGGCAAGACGCACAGCTCCGGCAAGCTCCTGTACTCCGCGCGGATCATTCCGTACCGTGGTTCGTGGTTGGACTTCGAGTTCGACCCCAAAGACTGCGTGTTCGTGCGTATCGACCGTCGTCGCAAGCTGCCGGCCTCGGTACTGCTGCGCGCGCTCGGCTATACCACTGAGCAAGTGCTGGATGCTTTCTACACCACCAACGTATTCAGCCTGAAGGATGAAACCCTCAGCCTGGAACTGATTGCTTCGCGTCTGCGTGGTGAAATTGCCGTCCTGGACATCCAGGATGAGAAGGGCAAGGTCATTGTTGAGGCTGGTCGTCGTATTACTGCGCGCCACATCAACCAGATCGAAAAAGCCGGTATCAAGTCGCTGGACGTGCCTCTGGACTACGTCCTGGGTCGCACCACCGCCAAGGTCATCGTTCACCCGGCCACAGGCGAGATCCTGGCTGAGTGCAACACCGAGCTGAACACCGAGATCCTGGCCAAAATCGCCAAGGCCCAGGTTGTTCGCATCGAGACCCTGTACACCAACGATATCGACTGCGGTCCGTTCGTCTCCGACACCCTGAAGATCGACTCCACCAGCAACCAATTGGAAGCGCTGGTCGAGATCTATCGCATGATGCGTCCTGGCGAGCCACCAACCAAAGACGCTGCCGAAACCCTGTTCAACAACCTGTTCTTCAGCCCTGAGCGCTATGACCTGTCTGCGGTCGGCCGGATGAAGTTCAACCGTCGTATCGGTCGCACCGAGATCGAAGGTTCGGGCGTGCTGTGCAAGGAAGACATCGTCGCGGTACTGAAGACCCTGGTCGACATCCGTAACGGTAAAGGCATCGTCGATGATATCGACCACCTGGGTAACCGTCGTGTTCGCTGCGTAGGCGAAATGGCCGAGAACCAGTTCCGCGTTGGCCTGGTACGTGTTGAGCGTGCGGTCAAAGAGCGTCTGTCGATGGCTGAAAGCGAAGGCCTGATGCCGCAAGACCTGATCAACGCCAAGCCAGTGGCTGCGGCGGTGAAAGAGTTCTTCGGTTCCAGCCAGCTCTCGCAGTTCATGGACCAGAACAACCCGCTCTCCGAGATCACCCACAAGCGCCGTGTTTCTGCACTGGGCCCGGGCGGTCTGACCCGTGAGCGTGCAGGCTTTGAAGTTCGTGACGTTCACCCGACGCACTACGGTCGTGTTTGCCCGATCGAAACGCCGGAAGGTCCGAACATCGGTCTGATCAACTCCCTGGCGGCCTATGCGCGCACCAACCAGTACGGCTTCCTCGAAAGCCCGTACCGTGTGGTGAAAGACGCGCTGGTGACCGACGAGATCGTGTTCCTGTCCGCCATCGAAGAAGCTGATCACGTGATCGCCCAGGCTTCGGCCACGATGAACGACAAGAAAGTCCTGATCGACGAGCTGGTAGCTGTTCGTCACTTGAACGAGTTCACCGTCAAGGCGCCGGAAGACGTCACCTTGATGGACGTATCGCCCAAGCAGGTAGTTTCTGTTGCGGCGTCGCTGATCCCGTTCCTGGAACACGATGACGCCAACCGTGCGTTGATGGGTTCCAACATGCAGCGTCAAGCTGTACCGACCCTGCGCGCTGACAAGCCGCTGGTAGGTACCGGCATGGAGCGCAACGTAGCCCGTGACTCCGGCGTTTGCGTCGTGGCTCGTCGTGGCGGCGTGATCGACTCTGTTGATGCCAGCCGTATCGTGGTTCGTGTTGCCGATGACGAAGTTGAAACTGGCGAAGCCGGTGTCGACATCTACAACCTGACCAAATACACCCGCTCGAACCAGAACACCTGCATCAACCAGCGTCCGCTGGTGAGCAAGGGTGATCGCGTTCAGCGTAGCGACATCATGGCCGACGGTCCGTCCACCGATATGGGTGAGCTGGCTCTGGGTCAGAACATGCGTATCGCGTTCATGGCATGGAACGGCTTCAACTTTGAAGACTCCATCTGCCTGTCCGAGCGTGTGGTTCAGGAAGACCGCTTCACCACGATCCACATTCAGGAACTGACCTGTGTGGCGCGTGACACCAAGCTTGGGCCTGAGGAAATCACTGCAGACATCCCGAACGTGGGTGAAGCTGCACTGAACAAGCTGGACGAAGCCGGTATCGTTTATGTAGGTGCTGAAGTTGGCGCTGGCGACATTCTGGTCGGTAAGGTCACTCCGAAAGGCGAGACCCAACTGACGCCAGAAGAGAAGCTGTTGCGTGCCATCTTCGGTGAAAAAGCCAGCGACGTTAAAGACACCTCCCTGCGCGTACCTACCGGTACCAAGGGTACTGTCATCGACGTACAGGTCTTCACCCGTGACGGCGTTGAGCGTGATGCTCGTGCACTGTCCATCGAGAAGACCCAGCTCGACGAGATCCGCAAGGACCTGAACGAAGAGTTCCGTATCGTTGAAGGCGCGACCTTCGAGCGTCTGCGTTCCGCCCTGGTAGGCCACAAGGCCGAAGGCGGCGCAGGTCTGAAGAAAGGTCAGGACATCACCGACGAAATTCTCGACGGTCTTGAGCACGGCCAGTGGTTCAAACTGCGCATGGCTGAAGACGCTCTGAACGAGCAGCTCGAGAAGGCCCAGGCCTATATCGTTGATCGCCGCCGTCTGCTGGACGACAAGTTTGAAGACAAGAAGCGCAAACTGCAGCAGGGCGATGACCTGGCTCCAGGCGTGCTGAAAATCGTCAAGGTTTACCTGGCAATCCGTCGTCGCATCCAGCCGGGCGACAAGATGGCCGGTCGTCACGGTAACAAAGGTGTGGTCTCCGTGATCATGCCGGTTGAAGACATGCCGCACGATGCCAATGGCACCCCGGTCGACGTCGTCCTCAACCCGTTGGGCGTACCTTCGCGTATGAACGTCGGTCAGATCCTTGAAACCCACCTGGGCCTCGCGGCCAAAGGTTTGGGCGAGAAGATCAACCGTATGATCGAAGAGCAGCGCAAGGTCGCAGACCTGCGTAAGTTCCTGCACGAGATCTACAACGAGATCGGCGGCCGCAAAGAAGAGCTGGATACCTTCTCCGACCAGGAAATCCTGGACCTGGCGAAGAACCTGCGCGGCGGCGTTCCAATGGCTACCCCGGTGTTCGACGGTGCCAAGGAAAGCGAAATCAAGGCCATGCTGAAACTGGCAGACCTGCCAGAAAGCGGCCAGATGCAGCTGTTCGACGGCCGTACCGGCAACAAGTTCGAGCGCCCGGTTACTGTTGGCTACATGTACATGCTGAAGCTGAACCACTTGGTAGACGACAAGATGCACGCTCGTTCTACCGGTTCGTACAGCCTGGTTACCCAGCAGCCGCTGGGTGGTAAGGCTCAGTTCGGTGGTCAGCGTTTCGGGGAGATGGAGGTCTGGGCACTGGAAGCATACGGTGCTGCATACACTCTGCAAGAAATGCTCACAGTGAAGTCGGACGATGTGAACGGTCGTACCAAGATGTACAAAAACATCGTGGACGGCGATCACCGTATGGAGCCGGGCATGCCCGAGTCCTTCAACGTGTTGATCAAAGAAATTCGTTCCCTCGGCATCGATATCGATCTGGAAACCGAATAACACGTGACGCGAATCGAGAGCGGGGCTGTTTAGCCCGCTCTCTGCTCCGCCAGGAGGAAAGGCCTTGAAAGACCTACTGAATTTGCTGAAAAACCAGGGTCAAGTCGAAGAGTTCGACGCCATCCGTATTGGACTGGCATCGCCTGAGATGATCCGTTCGTGGTCGTTCGGTGAAGTTAAAAAGCCGGAAACCATCAACTACCGTACGTTCAAACCTGAGCGTGACGGCCTGTTCTGCGCCAAGATCTTTGGCCCGGTAAAGGATTACGAGTGCCTGTGCGGTAAGTACAAGCGCTTGAAGCACCGTGGTGTGATCTGCGAGAAGTGCGGCGTTGAAGTTGCACTGGCCAAGGTTCGTCGTGAGCGCATGGCGCACATCGAGCTGGCTTCGCCGGTTGCCCACATCTGGTTCCTGAAATCGCTGCCGTCCCGTATCGGCTTGCTGATGGACATGACCCTGCGTGATATCGAACGCGTTCTCTACTTCGAGAGCTATGTCGTTATCGATCCAGGCATGACCACCCTTGAAAAAGGTCAGCTGCTCAACGACGAGCAGTACTTTGAAGCGCTGGAAGAATTCGGCGACGATTTCGATGCCCGCATGGGTGCCGAAGCTGTCCGCGAACTGCTGCACGCTATCGACCTGGAACACGAGATTGGCCGCCTGCGCGAAGAGATTCCGCAAACCAACTCCGAAACCAAGATCAAGAAACTGTCCAAGCGTCTGAAGTTGATGGAAGCCTTCCAGGGTTCCGGCAACCTGCCAGAGTGGATGGTGCTGACCGTTCTGCCGGTTCTGCCGCCAGACCTGCGTCCGCTGGTACCGTTGGACGGTGGTCGTTTCGCGACGTCCGACCTCAACGACCTGTACCGCCGCGTGATCAACCGTAACAACCGCTTGAAGCGCCTGCTTGACCTGTCCGCTCCGGACATCATCGTGCGTAACGAAAAGCGTATGTTGCAAGAAGCGGTCGATGCCCTGCTCGACAACGGTCGTCGTGGCCGCGCTATTACCGGTTCCAACAAGCGTCCTCTGAAATCCCTGGCTGACATGATCAAGGGTAAGCAAGGTCGTTTCCGTCAGAACTTGCTCGGTAAGCGTGTTGACTACTCCGGTCGTTCGGTAATTACCGTAGGCCCGACCCTGCGTCTGCACCAGTGCGGTCTGCCTAAGAAGATGGCTCTTGAGCTGTTCAAGCCGTTCATCTTCGGCAAGCTGGAAATGCGCGGTCTCGCGACCACCATCAAAGCGGCCAAGAAAATGGTCGAGCGCGAACTGCCAGAGGTTTGGGACGTTCTTGCTGAAGTGATTCGCGAACACCCGGTCTTGCTCAACCGTGCACCGACCCTTCACCGTTTGGGTATCCAGGCGTTTGAACCGGTACTGATCGAAGGTAAGGCTATCCAGCTGCACCCGCTGGTCTGTGCTGCGTACAACGCCGACTTCGACGGCGACCAAATGGCCGTGCACGTACCGCTGACACTGGAAGCCCAGTTGGAAGCGCGTGCGTTGATGATGTCGACCAACAACATCCTGTCGCCAGCCAACGGTGAGCCAATCATCGTTCCGTCGCAGGACGTTGTATTGGGTCTGTACTACATGACCCGTGAAGCGATCAACGCCAAGGGCGAAGGTCGTGTGTTCGCTGACCTGCAAGAGGTTGACCGTGTGTTCCGTGCCGGCGAAGCCGCACTGCATGCCAAGGTCAAGGTTCGGATCCACGAAACGGTCAACGACCGTGACGGCGGCAGCGTGAGCAACACCCGTATCGTCGACACCACTGTCGGCCGTGCGCTGTTGTACCAGGTTGTGCCAAAAGGTCTGTCGTACGACGTCGTCAACCTGCCGATGAAGAAAAAGGCGATCTCCAAGCTGATCAACCAGTGCTATCGCGTGGTTGGTCTGAAAGAGACCGTGATCTTCGCTGACCAGTTGATGTACACCGGTTTTGCCTATTCGACCATTTCCGGCGTTTCCATCGGTGTTAACGACTTCGTTATCCCGGATGAAAAAGCCCGCATCATCAGTGCTGCCACTGATGAAGTGAAAGAGATCGAGAGCCAGTACGCCTCCGGCCTGGTAACCCAGGGCGAGAAGTACAACAAAGTGATCGACCTTTGGTCCAAGGCCAACGACGAAGTGTCCAAGGCGATGATGGCCAACCTCTCGAAAGAGAAGGTTATCGACCGTCATGGCGTGGAAGTCGATCAAGAGTCTTTCAACTCGATGTACATGATGGCCGACTCGGGCGCACGGGGTTCTGCTGCGCAGATCCGTCAGCTCGCCGGTATGCGTGGCCTGATGGCCAAGCCGGACGGTTCCATCATCGAAACGCCGATTACTGCGAACTTCCGTGAAGGTTTGAGCGTACTTCAGTACTTCATCTCTACTCACGGTGCTCGTAAAGGTCTGGCGGATACCGCGTTGAAAACCGCTAACTCCGGTTACCTGACTCGTCGTCTGGTAGACGTTGCACAAGATCTGGTTGTAACCGAGATCGATTGCGGCACCGAGCACGGCCTGCTGATGACTCCGCACATTGAAGGCGGTGACGTTGTAGAGCCGCTGGGTGAGCGCGTATTGGGTCGTGTTATTGCCCGTGACGTGTTCAAGCCAGGTACCGAGGAAGTTATCGTTCCTGCCGGCACCCTGGTGGATGAAAAGTGGGTCGAGTTCATCGAACTCAACAGCATCGACGAAGTGATTGTTCGCTCGCCGATCAGCTGCGAAACCCGCTACGGCATCTGCGCCAAGTGCTACGGCCGTGACTTGGCCCGTGGTCACCAGGTGAATATCGGTGAAGCGGTTGGCGTTATCGCTGCCCAGTCCATCGGTGAGCCGGGTACCCAGCTGACCATGCGTACGTTCCACATCGGTGGTGCGGCCAGCCGGACCTCCGCAGCCGACAGCGTTCAGGTGAAGAATGGCGGTACTGTCCGTCTGCACAACCTCAAGCACGTTGAGCGAGTGGATGGCTGCCTGGTAGCCGTGTCCCGTTCCGGTGAGCTGGCGATCGCTGATGACTTCGGTCGTGAGCGTGAGCGTTACAAGCTGCCGTACGGTGCTGTGATTTCGGTTAAGGAAGGTGACAAGGTCGACGCTGGCGCAATCGTGGCCAAGTGGGATCCGCACACTCACCCAATCGTTACCGAAATGAAAGGTACCGTGACCTACGTGGGCATGGAAGAAGGCATCACGATCAAGCGTCAGACTGACGAATTGACCGGTATGACCAACATTGAAGTGCTCGACGCCAAAGATCGTCCAGCTGCCGGTAAAGACATCCGTCCTGCCGTGAAGATGGTCGATGACAACGGCAAGGATCTGTTGCTGCCAGGCACTGACGTTATCGCTCAGTACTTCCTGCCAGCCAACGCCCTGGTCGGTGTAGCGGATGGTGCGAAGATCGCGATCGGTGATGTTATCGCGCGTATCCCGCAAGAAACTTCAAAGACCCGTGACATCACCGGTGGTCTGCCGCGTGTTGCCGACTTGTTTGAGGCTCGTCGTCCGAAAGAAGCGTCGATCCTGGCTGAAGTCAGCGGCACCATCGCGTTCGGTAAAGAGACCAAGGGCAAGCGCCGCCTGGTCATTACCCCGAACGACGGTAGCGATCCGTATGAAGAGCTGATTCCGAAGTGGCGTCACCTGAACGTCTTTGAAGGCGAACAGGTAAACCGCGGCGAAGTTATCTCCGACGGCCCGAGCGATCCACACGACATCCTGCGTCTGCTGGGTGTGAGTGCGCTGGCCAAGTACATCGTCAACGAGATCCAGGACGTTTACCGTCTGCAAGGCGTGAAGATCAACGATAAGCACATCGAGACCATCCTGCGTCAGATGCTGCGTAAAGTTGAAATCGCTGAATCCGGCGATTCGAGTTTCATCAAGGGCGACCAGATGGAACTGACTCACGTACTGGTAGAAAACGAGCGTCTGGCAACCGAAGAGAAGTTTGTTTCCAAATTCACTCGTGTGTTGCTGGGTATCACCAAGGCGTCGTTGTCCACTGAGTCGTTCATCTCGGCGGCCTCCTTCCAGGAGACCACTCGCGTACTGACCGAAGCAGCGGTAACCGGCAAGCGCGATTACCTGCGCGGCCTGAAAGAAAACGTGGTTGTGGGTCGTCTGATCCCGGCCGGTACCGGCTTGGCCTACCACAGCGAGCGTAAGCGTCGCCGTGAACTCGACAAGCCGTTGCGCGTAAGCGCCAGTGAAGTGGAAGCTGCACTGACCGAAGCGCTGAACTCTAGCGGTAACTGAGTTCTGCGATAAATAAGGCCGGGCCCTGGCAGCCCCGTTCGTCGGAACAAGACAGTTTTGTCGGGTTTCGATGGAAGGGGAGGTCGGGGCCTTGCCTTGACTGGGGGCAAGATCCTCTTTAGACTCTTGTACCCCTAAATTTGGCGGGAATTCGTTCCTGCCATTTTGCTTTTCTTGCAAGACAATAGCGTCGCAAGACAACAGTGGAGCTAGTAGATGGCAACTATCAACCAGCTGGTACGTCAGCCGCGTAAGCGTATCGTCGAGAAATCCGACGTGCCTGCGCTGCAGAACTGCCCGCAACGTCGTGGCGTATGCACTCGCGTGTATACCACTACGCCGAAAAAACCTAACTCGGCACTGCGTAAAGTATGCCGTGTGCGCCTGACCAACGGTTTCGAGGTTTCCTCGTACATCGGTGGTGAAGGCCACAACCTGCAAGAGCACAGCGTGGTACTGATCCGCGGCGGTCGTGTAAAAGACTTGCCAGGTGTTCGTTACCACACCGTACGCGGCTCCTTGGATACTTCCGGCGTTAAAGGTCGTAACCAGGGTCGTTCGAAGTACGGTACCAAGAAGCCTAAGTAGTAGCGGCTTTTTGTAAACTGAATCATCTTATTTTCTGAGTCGATAAGAGTAAGGTCGGAGGCGTCCCGCAAGGGCACCGATTCCGAACGAACCTGAAGACCGTTTGAGGGCTTATCCATGCCAAGAAGACGCGTAGCAGCCAAGCGCGAAGTGCTTGACGATCCAAAATACGGAAGCCAAATCCTGGCCAAGTTCATGAACCACGTGATGGAAAGCGGCAAGAAAGCCGTTGCCGAGCGTATCGTTTATGGCGCGCTGGAAAAGGTTAAAGAACGCAAGAACAGCGATCCCCTGGAAATCTTCGAGAAAGCTCTCGACGCCATCGCTCCGCTGGTCGAAGTGAAGTCGCGCCGTGTAGGCGGTGCTACTTACCAGGTTCCGGTCGAAGTTCGCCCGTCCCGTCGTAACGCCCTGGCAATGCGCTGGTTGGTAGACTTCGCCCGTAAGCGCGGCGAGAAGTCTATGGCTCTGCGTTTGGCCGGTGAGCTGTTGGACGCTGCTGAAGGTAAAGGTGCTGCTGTTAAGAAGCGTGAAGACGTGCACCGTATGGCTGAAGCTAACAAAGCTTTCTCGCACTACCGCTTCTAATCTTAGCTTCACTAATTTTGCGAGGGCTTTATGGCTCGTACTACTCCGATTAGCCGCTACCGTAACATCGGTATCGTTGCTCACGTGGATGCTGGTAAAACCACCACCACCGAGCGCGTACTGTTTTACACCGGCAAAAGTCACAAAATGGGCGAGGTGCATGATGGCGCCGCGACCACAGACTGGATGGTTCAGGAGCAGGAGCGTGGTATTACCATTACTTCTGCTGCTATTACCGCCTTCTGGAAAGGTTCTGCCAAGCAGTACAAGGACGAGCACCGCTTTAACGTAATCGATACCCCGGGCCACGTGGACTTCACTATTGAAGTTGAGCGTTCCCTGCGTGTACTCGACGGCGCGGTCGTTGTGTTCTGCGGTACTTCGGGTGTTGAGCCTCAGTCGGAAACCGTATGGCGTCAGGCCAACAAGTACGGTGTTCCACGTCTTGTTTACGTAAACAAGATGGACCGTGCCGGTGCGAACTTCCTGCGCGTGATCGGTCAGATCAAGCAGCGCCTGGGTCACACTCCGGTGCCAATCCAGTTGGCAATCGGTTCCGAAGACAACTTCCAGGGCCAGATCGATCTGATCACCATGGAAGCGGTCTACTGGAACGATGCCGACAAAGGCATGACTCCTCGTCGCGAGCCTATTCCTGCTGAACTGCAGGAACTGGCTGACGAATGGCGCAACAACCTGGTAGAAGCTGCGGCCGAAGCCAACGAAGAATTGATGAACAAGTACCTCGAAGGTGAAGAACTCACCAACGTGGAAATCAAGGCTGCTCTGCGTCAGCGTACTATTGCTGGTGAGATCGTCTTGGCTGTTTGTGGTTCTTCCTTCAAGAACAAGGGTGTTCCCCTGGTTCTTGACGCCGTTATCGACTACCTGCCTGCTCCAACCGACATTCCTGCTATCAAGGGTACCAACCCGGATAACGAGGAAGAAGAGATGGAGCGTCATGCAGACGACAACGAGCCGTTCTCGGCCTTGGCGTTCAAGATCGCTACCGACCCATTCGTGGGTACCCTGACTTTCGTCCGCGTTTACTCGGGCGTGTTGGCCTCCGGCGACGGCGTGATCAACTCGGTCAAGGGCAAGAAAGAGCGTGTGGGTCGTATGGTGCAAATGCACGCAAACGCCCGTGAAGAGATCAAGGAAGTGCGCGCTGGTGACATCGCGGCCCTGATCGGCATGAAGGACGTCACCACTGGTGAAACCTTGTGCAACGCTGATAAGCCAATCATCCTGGTTCGCATGGACTTCCCGGAGCCGGTTATTTCGGTTGCCGTAGAGCCTAAGACCAAGGATGACCAGGAAAAAATGGGTATCGCACTGGGCAAGCTTGCTCAGGAAGATCCATCTTTCCGCGTCAAGACTGATGAAGAGACTGGTCAAACGATCATCTCCGGCATGGGCGAGTTGCACCTGGACATCCTGGTTGACCGGATGCGCCGTGAGTTCAACGTCGAAGCCAACATCGGTAAGCCTCAGGTTTCCTATCGTGAGCGCATCACGAAGAACTGTGAAATCGAAGGCAAGTTCGTTCGTCAGTCCGGCGGTCGTGGTCAGTTCGGTCACTGCTGGATCCGTTTTGCTCCTGCTGACGAAGGTCAGGAAGGTCTGCAATTCGTGAACGAAGTAGTAGGTGGTGTTGTTCCTAAGGAATACATCCCTGCTATCCAGAAGGGCATCGAGGAGCAGATGAAGAACGGTGTTGTTGCCGGCTATCCGCTGATCGGCCTGAAAGCAACCGTTTTTGACGGTTCTTACCACGACGTCGACTCCAACGAGATGGCGTTTAAGGTGGCTGCCTCCATGGCAACCAAGCAACTGGCCCAGAAGGGCGGTGGTGAGTTGCTTGAGCCAATCATGGCGGTAGAAGTTGTTACACCTGAAGACTATATGGGTGATGTCATGGGCGACCTTAACCGTCGTCGCGGCATGATCTTGGGTATGGAAGACACGGTTTCCGGCAAAGTGATTCGCGCCGAGGTTCCGTTGGGTGAGATGTTCGGTTATGCGACCGACGTTCGCTCCATGTCCCAGGGTCGCGCAAGCTACTCTATGGAATTCAAAAAATACAACACAGCTCCGGCGCATATCGCTGAAACTGTATCCAAAAAACAAGGCTGATTCAGTCCTTTAGGCAAGGAGTTAATTGTCGTGGCTAAAGAAAAATTTGATCGTTCCCTACCGCACGTCAACGTTGGCACCATCGGTCACGTTGACCACGGTAAAACCACTCTGACTGCTGCTCTGACTCGCGTTTGCTCCGAAGTATTCGGTTCCGCAATCGTTGATTTCGATAAAATCGACAGCGCGCCAGAAGAAAAAGCTCGTGGTATCACCATCAACACCGCGCACGTTGAATACAACTCGCTGATCCGTCACTACGCTCACGTTGACTGCCCAGGTCACGCCGACTATGTGAAGAACATGATCACCGGTGCTGCCCAGATGGACGGCGCAATCCTGGTTTGCTCGGCCGCTGATGGTCCGATGCCACAAACCCGTGAGCACATCCTGCTGTCCCGTCAGGTTGGCGTTCCGTACATCGTGGTTTTCCTGAACAAGGCTGACCTGGTAGACGACGCTGAGCTGCTGGAACTGGTTGAGATGGAAGTGCGCGATCTGCTGAGCACTTACGACTTCCCAGGCGACGACACTCCGATCATCATCGGTTCTGCTCGTATGGCTCTGGAAGGTAACGACGAAAACGAAATGGGCACCACTGCCGTTCGTAAACTGGTTGAGACTCTGGACAGCTACATTCCAGATCCAGTTCGTGTTATCGACAAGCCGTTCCTGATGCCAATCGAAGACGTATTCTCGATCTCCGGTCGCGGTACTGTTGTAACTGGCCGTATCGAGCGCGGTATCGTCAAGGTTCAAGATCCACTGGAAATCGTTGGTCTGCGTGACACTACCGTCACCACCTGCACCGGTGTTGAAATGTTCCGTAAGCTGCTCGACGAAGGTCGTGCTGGCGAGAACTGCGGCGTTCTGCTGCGTGGTACCAAGCGTGACGACGTTGAGCGTGGCCAGGTTCTGGTCAAGCCAGGTTCGGTCAAGCCGCACACCAAGTTCGAAGCTGAAGTGTACGTGCTGAGCAAAGAAGAAGGCGGTCGTCACACTCCGTTCTTCAAAGGCTACCGTCCACAGTTCTACTTCCGTACTACTGACGTGACTGGTAACTGCGAACTGCCGGAAGGCGTTGAGATGGTAATGCCGGGCGACAACATCAAAATGGTTGTTACCCTGATCAAAACCATCGCAATGGAAGACGGTCTGCGCTTCGCTATTCGTGAAGGCGGCCGTACCGTTGGTGCTGGTGTTGTAGCTAAAATCATCGAGTAAGCATCTCTTCTGAGATAGCTTCGATGTTTTGAAAAGCCCCCGCTCAGCGGGGGCTTTTTTATTGGGTTGACACCTATCTGGGGCGTCTATAGAATTGCGCCTCCTTTTAACGGGCGTATTGCGCTCGCTGGGAATAGCAGCCGGAGTCTGAAATCCAATGCAAAATCAGCAAATCCGTATCAGGTTGAAGGCTTTTGACCATCGCCTGATCGACCAATCCACCCAGGAAATCGTGGAAACCGCGAAACGTACTGGGGCACAAGTGCGTGGTCCTATTCCACTGCCTACCCGCAAAGAGCGGTTCACCGTTCTGGTCTCCCCGCACGTCAACAAAGACGCGCGTGACCAGTACGAGATCCGTACTCATAAGCGCGTTCTGGACATCGTCCAGCCAACGGATAAAACCGTTGATGCACTTATGAAGCTTGATCTGGCGGCCGGTGTGGAAGTACAGATCAGCCTCGGCTAAGACTCGGGTCTTAGTCGTGTAACGCTCTGAAATGGGCGGCCATAGCGGGTGAAAGCCCCGTACACTCATGAGGTTTACAACATGACTATTGGTGTAGTCGGTCGTAAATGCGGTATGACCCGTATTTTCACCGAAGAAGGTGTCTCCATTCCGGTCACGGTCATTGAGATCGAGCCGAATCGCGTCACCCAGTTCAAAACTGAAGAAACCGATGGCTATCGTGCAGTGCAAGTCACTGTCGGCGAGCGTCGTGCTTCGCGCGTGACTGCTGCTCAAGCAGGTCACTTCGCTAAAGCAAACGTTGCAGCTGGTCGTACTGTCATGGAGTTCCGTCTTGAAGATGGCGACTACCAGGCTGGCGATCTGATCAACGCTGAAATCTTCGCCGCTGGTCAACTGGTTGATGTAACCGGTCAGTCCAAGGGTAAAGGCTTCCAGGGTACGATCAAGCGTTGGAATTTCCGTGGCCAAGACAACACTCACGGTAACTCCGTTTCCCACCGCGTCCCGGGCTCTATTGGCCAGTGCCAGACTCCTGGTCGTGTATTCAAGGGCAAAAAAATGTCCGGTCATATGGGCGCTGAGCGCGTGACCGTGCAGTCCCTCGAAGTAGTGCGCGTCGACGCTGAACGCAATCTGTTGTTGGTCAAGGGTGCTGTTCCTGGCGCTACTGGCGGCAACCTGGTTGTACGTCCAGCGGCCAAGGCTCGCGGTTAAGGGGAAGCTGACATGCAATTAAATGTAAATGACGCTCAAGCGATCGAAGTTTCCGAACTGACATTTGGCGGCGAATTCAACGAGACGCTCGTTCACCAAGCAGTCGTGGCCTACATGGCCGGCGGCCGTCAAGGTAGCAAGCAGCAAAAGACCCGTTCCGACGTTCGTGGTGGCGGTAAGCGCCCTTGGCGTCAGAAAGGTACTGGCCGTGCTCGTGCCGGTACTATCCGTAGCCCAATCTGGCGTGGCGGCGGTACCACTTTCGCGGCTCGTCCACAGGATCACTCTCAGAAGCTCAACAAGAAGATGTATCGCGCAGCACTGCGCTCCATCCTTGCTGAACTCGTGCGTACTGATCGTCTGGTCGTGGTTCAGGACTTCGCTGTTGAAGGTCCAAAAACCAAAGATCTGCTGGGCAAGCTGAACAACATGAATCTGACCGACGTTTTGATCGTGTCCGAAGCTGTTGATCAGAACCTGTACCTGGCTGCTCGCAACCTGCCACACGTTGATGTCCGTGACGTGCAAGGTTCCGATCCAGTTAGTCTGATCGCATACGACAAGGTGTTGATCACCGTGTCGGCCGTGAAGAAATTCGAGGAGCTGCTGGGATGAACCAGGAACGCGTATTTAAAGTTCTGCTTGGCCCGCACGTTTCCGAAAAGGCTACGGTTCTGGCTGACAAGAAAGGCCAGTTCGTTTTCAAGGTTGCAACTGACGCAACCAAGCTGGAAATCAAGAAGGCCGTCGAAAGCCTGTTCAGCGTGAAAGTAGAGCGTGTTACTACCCTGAATGTTCTGGGTAAGAGCAAGCGCACTGCTCGCGGTCTGGGCAAGCGTAATGACTGGAAGAAGGCAGTTATCTCCCTTCAGCCAGGCCAAGATCTCGATTTCAGCAGCAGTGCTGAGTAAGGAAGGGGTGCATCATGGCAATCGTTAAATGCAAACCGACTTCCCCTGGCCGCCGTTTTGTGGTCAAGGTGGTCAACCAGGAGCTGCATAAAGGCGCTCCTCACGCACCGCTGCTCGAGAAGAAATCGAAGACTGGTGGTCGTAACAACAATGGTCGTATTACCACTCGTCACATCGGTGGTGGCCATAAGCAGCATTATCGTCTGGTCGATTTCCGTCGCAACGACAAAGATGGCATCTCTGCCACTGTCGAGCGTATCGAATACGATCCAAACCGTACTGCTCACATCGCTCTGCTGCTGTACGCAGATGGCGAGCGTCGCTACATCATCGCGCCTAAAGGCGTGAGTGCTGGCGACCAGCTGATCGCAGGTGCCCTGGCACCGATCAAGCCGGGCAACGCTCTGCAGCTGCGTAACATTCCAGTTGGTAGCACCGTACACGGCATCGAATTGAAGCCAGGTAAAGGCGCACAGATCGCTCGCTCCGCTGGTGCTTCGGCTCAGCTGATCGCTCGTGAAGGTGTCTACGTGACCCTGCGTCTGCGTTCTGGTGAGATGCGTAAAGTACTGGCTGAATGCCGTGCGACCCTGGGTGAAGTCTCGAACTCCGAGCACAGCCTGCGTTCGTTGGGTAAAGCTGGTGCCAAACGCTGGCGTGGCGTTCGCCCAACCGTTCGTGGTGTTGCCATGAACCCGGTTGACCACCCACACGGTGGTGGTGAAGGTCGTACCTCTGGTGGTCGTCATCCGGTATCGCCATGGGGCTTCCCGACTAAGGGCGCGAAGACTCGTGGTAATAAGCGTACCGACAAAATGATCGTCCGTCGTCGCAAGTAAATAGAGGGATACGACAGTGCCACGTTCTCTGAAAAAAGGTCCTTTTATTGATCTTCACCTACTGAAGAAGATCGAAGTGGCGGCGGAAAAGAACGATCGCAAACCAGTTAAGACCTGGTCGCGCCGTTCTATGATCCTGCCACAAATGGTCGGTTTGACCATCGCAGTACACAACGGTCGTCAGCACGTCCCAGTTCTCGTTAACGAAGACATGGTCGGCCACAAACTGGGCGAGTTTGCCGGTACCCGCACTTATCGTGGGCACGTGGCAGACAAGAAAGCCAAGCGTTAAGGGGTTAGGAAATGGAAGTAGCCGCTAAGTTGTCGGGCGCTCGAATCTCCGCCCAGAAAGCCCGCTTGGTCGCCGACCAGATCCGCGGGAAGAAGGTGGGCGAAGCGCTCAACCTGTTGGCTTTCAGCAGTAAGAAAGCCGCCGAGATCATGAAGAAAGTGCTGGAGTCGGCCGTAGCCAACGCCGAGCATAACGAAGGCGCAGACGTTGATGACCTGAAGGTCAGCACCGTTTTCGTCAACGAAGGGCGTTCGCTGAAGCGTATCATGCCGCGTGCCAAAGGCCGTGCTGATCGCATCGTCAAGCGGTCTTGCCATATCACTGTCAAGGTTGCTGACAAGTAACGGAGTCGAAGAGATGGGTCAGAAAGTACATCCCATTGGCATTCGCCTGGGAATCGTCAAGGAGCACACCTCCGTCTGGTACGCAGACGGTCGGACTTATGCGGACTATTTGTTCGCTGATCTGAAGGTGCGTGAGTATCTCCAAGACAAACTAAAAAGCGCGTCCGTAAGCCGTATCGATATCCATCGTCCGGCCCAAACTGCACGTATCACCATCCACACCGCTCGTCCAGGTATCGTTATCGGGAAGAAAGGTGAAGATGTTGAGAAACTGCGTCAGGACCTGACCAAGCAAATGGGTGTGCCTGTGCACATCAATATCGAAGAGATCCGCAAGCCGGAGCTCGACGGTATGCTGGTTGCGCAGAGCGTAGCTCAGCAGCTGGAGCGCCGCGTAATGTTCCGTCGTGCTATGAAGCGCGCTGTACAGAACGCCATGCGCATTGGTGCCAAGGGCATCAAAATCCAAGTGAGCGGTCGTCTCGGCGGTGCTGAAATCGCACGTACTGAATGGTATCGCGAAGGTCGTGTGCCACTGCACACCCTGCGTGCCGACATCGACTATGCCAACTACGAAGCTCACACCACTTACGGTGTGATCGGTGTAAAGGTTTGGATCTTCAAGGGCGAAGTAATTGGTGGTCGCCAAGAAGAACTGAAACCACAAGCACCAGCGCCTCGTAAAAAAGCTGCTAAGTAAGGGGTACGCCAAATGTTGCAACCTAAGCGTACGAAGTTCCGCAAGCAGATGACAGGCCACAACCGTGGTCTGGCACAGCGCGGTAGCAAAGTCAGCTTCGGCGAGTTCGCGCTGAAGTCTGTAGCTCGTGGTCGTCTCACCGCTCGTCAGATCGAGTCAGCGCGTCGTGCACTGACCCGTCACGTAAAACGTGGCGGCAAGATCTGGATCCGTGTATTCCCGGACAAGCCGATCTCCAAAAAACCTCTCGAGGTTCGGATGGGTAAAGGTAAGGGTAACGTGGAATACTGGGTAGCCCAGATTCAGCCAGGCAAAGTCCTGTATGAAATCGAGGGTGTAACTGAAGAGCTGGCGCGTGAGGCTTTTGCCCTGGCTGCTGCAAAGCTGCCGCTCGCCACCGCCTTTGTTAAACGGACGGTGATGTGATGAAAGCGAATGAACTTCGTGAAAAATCCGCACAGCAGCTGAACGAGCAACTGCTCGGCCTGCTGCGCGACCAGTTCAATCTGCGTATGCAGAAAGCAACTGGCCAGTTGGGGCAGTCTCATCTGCTCTCGCAAGTTAAGCGTGACATTGCTCGCGTGAAGACTGTGCTCAACCAGCAGGCAGGTAAGTGATCATGGCTGAAGCCGAAAAGACTGTCCGTACGCTGACTGGCCGTGTTGTCAGCGACAAGATGGACAAAACCATCACCGTTTTGATCGAGCGTCGCGTTAAGCACCCGATCTACGGTAAATATGTTAAGCGTTCGACTAAGCTGCACGCGCACGACGAAACCAACCAGTGCCACATCGGCGACAAAGTCACTATTCGTGAAACTCGTCCGCTGGCCAAGACCAAGTCTTGGGCACTGGTTGATGTTCTCGAACGCGCTGTGGAAGTCTAAGGACTAGGGGTCGGAGAAATTATATGATTCAGACTCAATCCATGCTCGATGTGGCCGATAACAGCGGCGCTCGCCGCGTTATGTGCATCAAGGTGCTGGGTGGCTCCCATCGTCGTTACGCTGGTATCGGTGACATCATCAAAGTTACCGTGAAGGAAGCAATTCCTCGCGGTAAAGTGAAAAAAGGCCAAGTGATGACTGCTGTTGTAGTCCGCACTCGTCACGGCGTACGTCGTGCTGATGGCTCCATTATCCGCTTTGATGGCAACGCTGCTGTTCTTCTGAACAACAAGCAAGAGCCGATCGGCACCCGTATCTTTGGGCCAGTGACCCGTGAACTTCGTACTGAGAAGTTCATGAAGATCGTCTCGCTCGCCCCAGAAGTGCTGTAAGGAGATCCGACATGCAAAAGATTCGTCGTGACGACGAGATCATCGTGATCGCCGGCAAAGACAAAGGTAAGCGCGGTAAGGTGCTGAAGGTTCTTGCTGATGACCGTCTGGTCATTGGTGGTCTGAACCTGGTCAAGCGTCATACCAAGCCTAACCCCGCGTCGGGCGTACAGGGCGGTATCGTCGAGAAAGAAGCGCCATTGCACGCTTCTAACGTCGCCATCTTCAACGGCGAAACCAACAAGGCTGACCGCGTTGGTTTCAAAGTAGAAGACGGTAAGAAAATTCGTGTCTTCAAGTCGACCCAAAAAGCGGTTGATGCTTGAACACTGCTAGGTAGATAAGACCATGGCACGACTAAAAGAGATTTACCGGAAGGAAATCGCTCCGAAGCTTAAGGAAGAACTTAAGCTTTCGAACGTGATGGAAGTTCCGCGCGTTACCAAAATCACCCTGAACATGGGTCTGGGCGAAGCGATCGGCGACAAAAAAGTCATCGAACACGCTGTTGCTGACCTGGAAAAGATCACCGGTCAAAAAGTCGTTGTGACTTACGCTCGGAAATCCATCGCTGGCTTTAAAGTCCGTGAAGGTTGGCCGATCGGCGTCAAAGTGACTCTGCGCCGTGAGCGTATGTACGAGTTCCTGGATCGTCTGCTGTCGATCTCCCTGCCTCGGGTTCGCGACTTCCGCGGCCTGAATGCCAAGTCCTTCGATGGTCGTGGTAACTACAGCATGGGCGTGAAAGAGCAGATCATCTTCCCGGAAATCGACTACGACAAGATCGATGCTCTCCGCGGTCTGGACATCACCCTGACCACCACTGCCAAGAACGATGATGAAGGCCGCGCTCTGCTGCGTGCGTTCAAATTCCCGTTCCGCAACTGATTGGAGTAGGACCATGGCCAAGATGAGCATGAAAAACCGCGAGCTGAAGCGTCAGCTCACGGTTGCCAAGTACGCCAAGAAGCGTGCAGCACTGAAAGCTATCATCGTTGATCTGAACGCAAGTCCAGAAGCGCGTTGGGAAGCTACAGTAGCTCTGCAGAAGCAGCCACGTGACGCAAGCGCTTCGCGCATGCGTAACCGCTGCCGCCTGACCGGTCGTCCACACGGCGTTTACCGCAAGTTCGGCCTCGGCCGTAACAAACTGCGTGAAGCGGCTATGCGTGGTGACGTACCAGGTCTGGTTAAAGCCAGCTGGTAAGTACTTTCGACGTCTCGGTGGTCTGGATCGCAAGATACTGACCGCCGGTGGCCTAGAATCTGGAACAAGCCCCTTTTGGGGCTTGTTTCATTTCCGGAGTGTGTCTAAAATACGCGGCTCGCCTGAGCCCGTGTGTTTTATGCCCGGAGATTCTCGGTGACATATGTAGCCGCAAGGCTAATTTTTTTGTATTAGGAGCGTCTAGCCCATGAGTATGCAGGACCCGTTAGCGGACATGCTAACTCGTATCCGTAATGCCCAGATGGCTGAAAAGTCCGTCGTAAGCATGCCATCTTCCACGTTGAAGGTAGCTGTTGCCAAAGTCCTGAAAGACGAAGGCTACATTGCGGGTTATCAGATCAGCAGCGAAATCAAGCCACTGCTGTCCATCGAGCTGAAGTACTTCGAAGGCCGTCCGGTCATCGAGGAAGTGAAGCGCGTTAGCCGTCCAGGCCTGCGTCAGTACAAGTCCGTTGAAGATCTGCCGAAAGTTCGTGGCGGTCTTGGCGTGTCTATCGTCTCCACCAACAAAGGTGTGATGACGGATCGTGCTGCGCGCGCTGCCGGTGTCGGCGGCGAAGTTCTTTGCACTGTGTTCTAAGGGGGGATAAGCATGTCTCGCGTCGCTAAGAACCCCGTTAAGCTGCCAGCCGGTGTCGAAGTAAAATTCGCAGGCCAACAGCTTTCGGTGAAGGGTGCCAAGGGTACTCTTGAACTGAACATCCATTCGTCCGTTGAGATCGTTGAAGAAGCTGGTGAGCTGCGTTTCGCTGCTCGCAATGGCGATCAACAAACTCGCGCAATGGCCGGTACCACGCGTGCGTTGGTAAACAACATGGTCCAAGGCGTAAGCCAAGGCTTCGAGCGTAAGCTCCAGCTGGTCGGTGTTGGTTACAAAGCGCAAGCAAAAGGCACGGTTTTGAACCTGGCCCTTGGCTTCTCGCACCCAGTGGATTACGAACTGCCGGAAGGCATCACCGCTGAAACTCCTAGCCAGACCGATATCCTGATCAAGGGCATCGATAAGCAGCTGGTAGGTCAAGTGGCTGCCGAGATCCGCGACTTCCGTCCACCAGAGCCGTACAAAGGCAAAGGTGTGCGCTACGCGGACGAAGTCGTCCGTCGTAAAGAAGCCAAGAAGAAGTAGGGCATAGCAAATGACCGACAAAAAAGTTACTCGACTGCGTCGCGCTCGCAAAGCACGCCTGAAAATGCACGAACTCGAAGTCGTGCGTCTCTGCGTGTTCCGCTCGTCGCAGCACATCTACGCCCAGGTCATCTCGGCCGACGGCAACAAAGTCCTGGCAAGCGCCTCGACTTTGGATAAAGAACTGCGTGATGGTGCCACTGGCAACATCGACGCGGCCACTAAGGTTGGCCAGCTGGTCGCTACGCGTGCTAAGGCCGCTGGCGTCTCGCAAGTGGCTTTCGACCGCTCTGGCTTCAAGTACCACGGCCGCGTTAAAGCGCTGGCTGATGCTGCTCGTGAAGCTGGGCTGGAGTTCTAAGTTATGTCAAATAACGACCAAAAGCGCGACGAAGGCTACATTGAGAAGCTGGTTCAAGTTAACCGCGTAGCCAAAACCGTTAAAGGCGGCCGTATCTTCACCTTCACCGCGTTGACCGTGGTTGGTGATGGCAAGGGCCGTGTTGGCTTCGGCCGTGGCAAGTCGCGTGAAGTGCCTGCTGCGATCCAGAAGGCAATGGAAGCTGCTCGTCGCAACATGATCCAAGTTGACCTGAACGGCACCACCCTGCAGTACGCAATGAAGTCCGCTCACGGCGCTTCGAAGGTGTACATGCAGCCTGCTTCTGAAGGTACCGGTATCATCGCTGGCGGCGCTATGCGTGCTGTCCTCGAGGTTGCTGGCGTTCAGAACGTTCTGGCCAAGTGCTACGGCTCGACTAACCCGGTAAACGTGGTTCACGCCACTTTCAAGGGTTTGAAAGCTATGCAATCTCCTGAATCCATTGCCGCCAAGCGTGGCAAAAGCGTCAAGGAGATCTTCTGATCATGGCTACCGTTAAAGTAACGCTGATCAAAAGCATGACCGGCCGCATCCCTAACCACAAATTGTGCGTTAAGGGTTTGGGTCTGCGTCGCATCGGTCACACTGTAGAAGTCCAGGATACTCCCGAGAATCGCGGGATGATCAACAAGGCTTACTACATGCTGCGTGTCGAGGGTTAATCGATGAAACTCAATGATCTGAGTCCAGCGCCGGGTTCCCGTCGCGAAAAGCATCGTCCGGGCCGTGGTATCGGTAGCGGTTTGGGTAAGACTGGTGGCCGTGGCCACAAAGGTCAAACCTCCCGCTCCGGTGGCACCATCGCTCCAGGCTTTGAAGGCGGTCAACAGCCGCTGCATCGTCGCCTGCCGAAGTTCGGTTTCGTTTCCCTGAAGGCCATGGATCGCGCAGAAGTGCGTTTGTCCGAGCTGGCTAAAGTGGAAGGCGACATCGTTACCGTGCAGACCCTGAAAGATGCCAACGTGATCAACGTCAACGTACAGCGTGTGAAAATCATGCTGTCCGGTGAAGTGACTCGCGCTGTCACTATCGGCAAGGGAATCGGCGCCACCAAAGGTGCGCGTTCGGCTATCGAAGCAGCTGGCGGCAAGTTCGAGGAATAAATGGCTAAGCAAGGTGCTCTCTCAGCGCTCGGCAAAGGCGGTATGTCTGAACTTTGGGCTCGTCTGCGTTTTCTGTTCCTGGCGATTATCGTCTACCGAATAGGCGCACACATCCCGGTTCCAGGTATCAACCCGGACCGACTCGCAGACCTGTTTCGACAGAATGAGGGGACCATTCTTAGCTTGTTCAACATGTTTTCCGGCGGCGCGCTGGAGCGGATGAGCATCTTTGCACTGGGGATCATGCCGTACATTTCGGCATCGATCATCATGCAGTTGATGAGCGCCGTCAGCCCGCAGCTGGAGCAGTTGAAGAAGGAAGGTGAAGCTGGTCGTCGCAAGATTAGCCAGTACACCCGCTACCTCACTGTCGTTCTTGCTCTTGTCCAGGCGATTGGCATGTCCATTGGCCTGGCAGGGCAGGGCGTAGCGTTCACTGGTGACTTTGGCTTCCATTTCGTCGCGGTAACCACGTTTGTGGCTGGTGCGATGTTCATGATGTGGCTGGGTGAGCAGATTACTGAGCGTGGTGTTGGCAACGGTATCTCGATGTTGATTTTCGCAGGTATCGTCGCCGGTCTTCCGAGGGCAATCGGGCAGTCTTTCGAGTCTGCACGTCAGGGTGATATCAATATCTTCGCCTTGGTTGCCATCGGTTTGCTGGCAGTAGCGATTATCGGTTTTGTGGTGTTCATTGAGCGTGGCCAGCGTCGTATTGCTGTTCACTACGCCAAGCGTCAGCAGGGCCGCAAGGTCTTCGCCGCGCAGACCAGCCACTTGCCGCTGAAAGTGAATATGGCCGGTGTAATTCCTGCTATCTTCGCGAGCAGCATTTTGCTGTTTCCGGCTTCGTTGGGTGCCTGGTTCGGTCAGTCTGAAGGTATGGGCTGGTTGCAGGACATCTCGCAGTCGATCGCTCCTGGTCAGCCGTTGAATATTCTGCTGTTTAGTGCAGGGATTATTTTCTTCTGCTTCTTCTATACGGCGTTGATGTTCAATCCGAAAGACGTAGCGGAAAACCTGAAGAAGTCCGGTGCCTTTATTCCGGGTATTCGTCCAGGCGAGCAGTCGGCACGCTACATTGATGGCGTTCTGACCCGTTTGACCCTGTTCGGTGCTCTATATATGACGGCCGTGTGCTTGTTGCCCCAGTTCCTGGTGGTTGCAGCAAACGTTCCGTTCTACCTTGGCGGGACCTCGTTGCTGATCGTCGTCGTGGTTGTGATGGACTTCATGTCCCAAGTACAATCGCACCTCGTTTCGCACCAGTACGAATCCCTGATGAAGAAAGCCAACCTGAAGGGCTACGGCAGCGGCATGTTGCGCTGAGTACCCCATAAGGTTCGAGGAGTTGGTGATGAAAGTTCGTGCATCGGTGAAAAAGCTGTGCCGTAACTGCAAGATTATTCGCCGCGAAGGTGTTGTTCGAGTAATTTGCAGCGCGGAACCGCGTCACAAACAGCGCCAAGGCTGAGTGTGATCCGCTTGAAGCCCGGCAGCTAGTGCGCTGCCGGGTTGATTATTTGTTATTACAGCGATATTATCTCGCGCCCTATTTCTTGGCTTCCGGGGCGTAGGTAGCTGTCAATTGGAGTCCCACTGAATGGCCCGTATTGCAGGCGTTAACATTCCAGATAACAAGCACACTGTTATCTCGCTGACCTACATCTATGGTGTTGGTCGCACTACTGCGCAGAAAATTTGCGCAGTTGCTGGGGTAAACCCAGCCGCTAAGATCAAGGATCTGAGCGACGAGCAGATTGAATCGCTGCGTGGCGAAGTGGCGAAGTTCACCACTGAAGGTGACCTGCGTCGCGAAATCAACATGAAAATCAAGCGTTTGATGGACCTCGGTTGCTATCGCGGTCTGCGTCATCGTCGTGGTCTTCCAGTGCGCGGTCAGCGTACCAAGACTAACGCGCGTACCCGTAAAGGTCCGCGTAAGCCGATCCGCAAGTAATCGCCCCAGCGAATCGACAGGAAAATTATCATGGCAAAACCTGCTGCTCGTCCTCGTAAAAAAGTTAAAAAGACAGTGGTTGATGGCATCGCCCACATCCATGCGTCTTTTAACAATACCATCGTGACCATCACCGACCGTCAAGGTAACGCGCTTTCTTGGGCTACCTCCGGTGGTTCGGGTTTCCGCGGTTCCCGCAAGTCCACCCCGTTTGCTGCTCAAGTAGCTGCTGAACGTGCTGGTCAAGCTGCGCTGGAATATGGCCTGAAAAACCTCGACGTTAACGTCAAGGGTCCAGGTCCAGGTCGTGAGTCTGCTGTCCGTGCTTTGAACGGCTGTGGCTATAAGATCGCCAGCATCACCGACGTGACGCCAATCCCGCACAACGGGTGCCGTCCGCCGAAGAAGCGCCGCGTGTAATCCAGGAGATTGTAAAGAATGGCTCGTTACATTGGTCCAAAATGCAAACTCGCTCGTCGCGAAGGCACCGATCTCTTTCTGAAGAGCGGCGTGCGCGCGATCGAATCGAAGTGCAACATTGAAGCAGCACCTGGTATCCACGGCCAACGCCGCGGTCGCCAGTCCGACTACGGCACCCAACTGCGTGAAAAGCAGAAGGTCCGTCGTATCTACGGCGTTCTCGAGCGTCAGTTCAGCGGCTACTACAAAGAAGCTGCTGGCAAGAAAGGTGCAACCGGTGAAAACCTGCTGCAACTGCTCGAATGCCGTCTGGACAACGTTGTATACCGTATGGGCTTTGGTTCGACTCGTGCCGAATCCCGTCAGCTGGTATCGCACAAATCCGTCAGCGTAAACGGCCAAACCGTTAACGTCCCGTCCTACCAGGTTCGTGCTGGTGACGTGGTCGCGATTCGCGAGAAAGCAAAAAACCAACTTCGCATTGTCCAAGCTCTCGATCTGTGTGCCCAACGTGGCCGCGTAGAATGGGTAGAAGTAGACACTGAGAAGAAGTCGGGCGTTTTCAAGAACGTTCCTGCTCGCAGTGATCTGTCCGCCGACATCAACGAAAGCCTGATTGTCGAGCTCTACTCCAAGTAAGGGCTAGAAAATAGGTGCATCCATGCAGATTTCGGTAAATGAGTTCCTGACACCCCGCCACATTGATGTGCAGGTTGTCAGTCCAACCCGCGCCAAGATCACTCTCGAGCCTCTCGAGCGTGGTTTTGGCCACACCCTGGGCAACGCGCTGCGCCGCATCCTGTTGTCCTCAATGCCCGGCTGTGCAGTAGTCGAGGCCGAGATTGACGGTGTGCTCCACGAGTACAGCGCCATCGAAGGTGTACAGGAAGACGTAATTGAAATCCTGTTGAACCTTAAAGGTCTGGCTATCAAGCTGCACGGCCGTGACGAAGTTACGCTGACCTTGTCGAAGAAGGGTTCGGGGGTGGTTACCGCTGCCGATATTCAGCTGGATCATGATGTCGAGATCGTTAACCCCGATCACGTAATCGCTAACCTGGCGTCTAACGGCGCCCTGAACATGAAGCTCACCGTAGCTCGTGGTCGTGGTTATGAACCGGCCGACTCGCGTCAGAGCGATGAAGACGAAAGCCGCAGCATTGGTCGCTTGCAGCTTGACTCTTCGTTCAGCCCGGTTCGCCGTATCGCATACGTGGTGGAAAACGCCCGTGTCGAGCAGCGTACTAACCTGGACAAGCTGGTTATTGATCTGGAAACCAACGGTACTCTGGATCCTGAAGAGGCTATTCGCCGCGCTGCAACCATCCTGCAACAGCAGTTGGCTGCGTTCGTCGACCTCAAGGGTGACAGCGAACCAGTGGTAATCGAGCAGGAAGACGAGATCGATCCGATCCTGCTTCGCCCGGTTGACGATCTGGAACTGACTGTACGTTCGGCTAACTGCCTTAAGGCGGAAAACATTTACTACATCGGTGACCTGATTCAGCGTACCGAAGTAGAACTGTTGAAGACTCCGAACCTGGGCAAGAAATCCTTGACTGAAATCAAGGACGTTCTGGCCTCCCGCGGTCTGTCCCTCGGCATGCGCCTCGACAACTGGCCGCCTGCAAGTCTTAAGAAGGACGACAAGGCGACTGCCTGATCGTCGTAATCACCGAACGTGAGTTTGGTAAGGAATGAACCATGCGTCATCGTAAAAGTGGTCGTCACCTGAGCCGTACCAGCTCGCACCGCAAGGCCATGTTTCAAAACATGGCGGTGTCGCTGTTCGAGCACGAGCTGATCAAAACTACACTGCCGAAAGCCAAAGAACTGCGTCGCGTTGCTGAGCCGCTGATCACTTTGGCCAAGACAGACAGCCTGGCTAACCGCCGTCTGGCTTTCGACCGTACTCGCTCGAAAGCTATCGTTGGTAAGCTCTTCAACGACCTGGGCAAGCGTTATGCTACCCGTGAGGGTGGCTACCTGCGCATCCTCAAGTGCGGTTTCCGCACTGGCGACAACGCGCCTATGGCGTACGTCGAGTTGGTTGATCGTGCTACTGCTGGCGAAGCTGTATCCGCCGAGTAAGACGACAGTCTGCTACGAAAAACCGGGCCTAGTGCCCGGTTTTTTGTGGGCGATGGAAAAGCATCCGGTTGTGGGGATGATGCTTATTGTCGAGCGGCAACAGGCCACTTGATCGAACGAGGGTCCGCTTCTTGATTCTTCTCGAGCAGGAAGGTGCCGTCTTGCTTGGGGATGTTCTGGTCGCTGGGGATGTGAGCTTGCTGTCCGAAGATGCCGGTCTTGGCATTAAATGTCAGGTCATGCAGCGCCACATTTCCGTACCAGTCCTCTGAAGGGAGTGAGATATAACTGATGGCGTAATCTTGATCTGCGAAGGAGCCTTTCACGACATAGACGCCATAGTGCTCTTCACCCGGAGAAATGATTTTGTATAACCCATTCTCATAGTAATAAAGCGTCGCTTCCTTGAAGGGTTTGGCGTCATAAAGCTTCTGATAGGTCAGGTGGTGGATATGGGTAGGCTTACCGAATGTGACGTCAATGGACGGGGCTGCCGGAGCTGCCAGAGCCGGGATACTGAAGGTTAAGAACATCAATCCCATCAAATTTATTTTCATCATTATGTGACATGACTTTTCTGGGGTGGGGCCTGAGTATATGAGTTCGGGTGTCTAAAAATTATTTCTGAGCCCCCAAGGAATCTTTAGCAAATGTACCAATACCGGTGCCACGGACAGTGGCGTGTTTGGCTTTGACTATTTGAATCGGAACTTCGTTAGTAATTAACTATCGATGTACATGATTTAATAAATTTGATGGTGTCATCTTCCTGGTCAATACTCCCTCCAAGCCGATTAGCCGGCAGTTCCATGACTGACCTGAGGAGATTGAGCATGAGCCAAAATAAAACCCTTACAACCGCCAGCGGTGCTCCCGTCGCGGATAACCAGAACTCCCGTTCCGCCGGCCCGCGTGGCCCGCTGCTGCTCGACGATTTTCACCTGCTCGAGAAGCTTGCCCACTTCAACCGTGAAAACATCCCGGAGCGTCGTGTACACGCCAAAGGTTCGGGCGCGTATGGCACATTCACGGTAACCAAAGACATTACCCGCTACACCAGTGCCAAACTGTTTGAAGCGGTTGGCAAGCAGACTCCGACCTTCTTGCGTTTCTCGACAGTCGGCGGCGAACGCGGCTCGGCTGATACTGAGCGCGACCCACGTGGTTTCGCACTGAAGTTCTACACCGAAGAAGGTAACTGGGACATCGTAGGCAACAATACCCCGATCTTCTTCATCCGTGACCCGCTGAAATTCCCGGACTTTATCCACACCCAAAAGCGCCTGCCGCAAAGCAATCTGAAAAGTGCGCAGATGAAGTGGGACTTCTGGTCGCATTCGCCTGAGGCGCTGCACCAGGTCACCATCTTGTTCTCGGACCGTGGCATCCCGGACGGCTATCGTCATATGCACGGCTTTGGTAGCCACACCTACAGCCTGATCAGCGCCAAGGGTGAGCGTCACTGGGTCAAGTGGCACTACAAGACCAAGCAAGGCATCAAGAACCTGGCGCCTGCCGATGCTGCACGCCTTGCCGGCACCGATCCGGATTACGCCCAGCGCGATCTGTTCGAGGCCATTGAGCGCGGTGACTTCCCAAAATGGCGGGTATGCATCCAGATCATGACCGAGGCCCAGGCCAACGCTCATTACGAGAACCCTTTCGACGTGACCAAAACCTGGTCGCAGAAAGAATTCCCGCTGATTGAAGTGGGGGAACTGGAGTTGAACCGCAACCCGCAGAACTACTTCGCCGAAGTGGAGCAGGCCGCGTTCGGTCCAAGCAACATGGTGCCTGGTGTCGGTTTGTCGCCGGATCGCATGCTGCAAGGTCGCGTGTTCGCTTACGCTGACGCACACCGCTATCGTATTGGTACCAACCACCAGCACCTGCCGGTGAATGCTTCGCGCAGCCCGGTCAACAACTACCAGCGCGATGGCTCCATGGCGTTTGGCAGCAACGGTGGCGCGGCTCCCAACTACGAGCCCAACAGCTACAGCGATGCGCCCAAACAGGCTCCGCAGTACGCAGAACCTGCCCTGGCCCTCAGTGGTGTGGCGGATCGCTACGATCACCGCGAAGACACTGACTACTACAGCCACGCCGGTGCGTTGTTCCGCCTGATGAATGCTGAGCAAAAAGCGCTGTTGATCAACAACATCGCCGGCGCGATGGCGGGTGTTTCCAGCGATGTGGTTCAGCGTCAGTTGCAGCACTTCTTCAAGGCCGATCCGGCTTATGGAGAAGGGATCGCAACGGCACTGGGTGTATCGCTTAACTAACTCTAAGTGATAAGCAGAACCGCCCTCATTTGGGCGGTTTTTGCGTTATTTCAGCTACTTTTCTCCGAAAAACTTCACTTTTATGCCGTTCATCCCGTGACCTGCGGGTCCGCTTGGTTCAAACTACAGCCTTTCAAGCAGGGAGATGTAGGGCGATGCAAGGTCACCCCGACGTAATCGATTACCTCAACACGTTGCTGACGGGCGAACTGGCAGCTCGTGACCAATATTTCATCCACTCGCGTATGTACGAAGACTGGGGCTTTACCGAGCTCTACGAGCGTATCAACCACGAAATGGAAGAAGAGGCACAGCACGCCGACGCACTGATGCGCCGTATCCTGATGCTCGAAGGCACGCCGCGTATGCGTCCTGACGACCTGGATACCGGCACCACCGTGCCTGAGATGCTCGCCAGCGACTTGCGCCTGGAATACAAGGTTCGCGCTGCGCTCTGCAAGGGCATTGAGCTTTGCGAAAAGCACAACGACTATGTGACCCGGGAAATCCTGCGCGTACAGTTGAACGATACCGAAGAAGATCACACTTACTGGCTGGAAAAGCAGTTGGGTCTGATCAAGTTGATCGGCCTGGAAAACTACCTGCAATCGCAGTTCTGATTCCGCCGGCATAAAAAAGCCCCTGTCACCGTAGCGGTGACAGGGGCTTTTTGTTGGGCCCGAAAACTCAGGCCCGGTCGCGCGCCAGCAACGGCTTCAGATAGTAGCCAGTGTGGGACTGCGGCATCTCCGAAACCTGCTCCGGCGTACCCACCGCAATAATCTGCCCACCCTTGGAACCGCCTTCCGGCCCCAGGTCCACCAGCCAGTCGGCTGTCTTGATCACATCCAGGTTGTGCTCGATCACCACTACGGTATTGCCGTGGTCGCGCAAACGATGCAGCACGTCGAGCAATTGCTGGATATCCGCGAAGTGTAAACCGGTGGTCGGCTCATCGAGGATATACAGGGTCTTGCCGGTATCGCGCTTGGACAGCTCGCGGGACAGCTTCACCCGCTGCGCCTCACCACCGGACAGCGTAGTCGCCGACTGCCCTAGCTTGATATACGACAAGCCCACGTCCATCAGGGTCTGGAGCTTGCGTGCCAGGGCTGGCACTGCATCAAAGAACACCCGCGCTTCCTCGATGGTCATCTCGAGGGTTTCATGGATGTTCTTGCCCTTGTATTTGATCTCCAGGGTTTCGCGGTTGTAGCGCTTGCTCTTGCATACATCGCACGGCACGTAGATGTCCGGCAAAAAGTGCATCTCGACCTTGATCAAGCCGTCGCCCTGGCACGCCTCGCAGCGCCCGCCCTTGACGTTGAAGGAGAAACGCCCAGGCCCATAACCCCGGGACCGGGACTCCGGCACGCCGGCAAACAGTTCGCGTATGGGCGTGAACAGCCCGGTATAGGTCGCCGGGTTGGAGCGGGGGGTACGACCAATCGGGCTCTGGTCGATATCCACCACCTTGTCCAGCAGCTCCAGGCCCTTGATGCTGTCATGGGCGGCAGCTTCCAGGGTGGTGGCACCGTTCAATGCGGTGGCGCTGAGGGGGAACAGGGTGTTGTTGATCAGCGTCGACTTGCCTGAGCCGGATACACCGGTCACGCAGGTCAGCAGGCCCAGGGGGATCTCCAGGTCGACATTGCGCAGGTTGTTGCCGCGCGCGCCCTTGAGGTGCAGCGCCTGTTTTTTGTTGCGTGGCGTACGTTTGGCCGGCACTTCGATTTTCACCCGGCCAGACAAGTATTTGCCGGTCAACGAGTCCGGGTGGGCCATGACTTCGGCCGGTGTGCCCTGGGCAACAATATGGCCGCCATGCACGCCCGCACCGGGGCCGATATCGACGACGTAGTCCGCCAGGCGAATGGCATCCTCATCATGCTCGACCACGATCACCGTGTTGCCGATATCCCGTAGGTGCTTGAGCGTGCCCAGCAAGCGATCGTTGTCGCGTTGATGCAGGCCGATGGAGGGTTCGTCGAGGATGTACAGCACGCCCACCAGGCCGGCACCGATCTGGCTGGCCAGGCGAATGCGCTGGGCCTCGCCACCGGACAGGGTGTCGGCACTGCGATCCAGGGACAGGTAGTCCAGGCCCACGTTGACCAGGAACTGCAGGCGCTCGCGGATTTCCTTGAGAATCTTGTCGGCAATCTCGCCGCGGCGCCCGGTCAGCTTCAGTACGCCGAAGTATTCGCAGGCATCGCCGATCGGCAGGTTGGTCACCGCCGGCAGGGTCTTCTCGCCGACCCATACGTGGCGTGCTTCGCGACGCAAGCGGGTGCCGCGGCAATCCGGGCAGGGCTGGGTGCTGAGGAACTTGGCCAACTCCTCGCGCACGCTGGCCGACTCGGTTTCCCGGTAGCGCCGTTCCAGGTTAGGCACGATGCCCTCGAACGGGTGGGAGCGCTTGACGATATCGCCACGGTCATTGAGGTACTTGAAGTCGACGTTCTGCGAGCCGCTGCCATGCAGGATGACTTTCTGTTGCTCGGCCGGCAACTCGTTGAACGGCACTTCCAGGCTGAATTTATAGTGGGCGGCCAACGACCCGAGCATCTGGAAGTAATACACATTGCGTCGGTCCCAGCCGCGTATTGCGCCCTCCGCCAGCGTCAGGTCGCCATTGACCAGGCGCTTGATGTCGAAGAACTGCTTGACCCCCAGGCCATCACAGGTCGGGCAGGCGCCGGCCGGGTTGTTGAAGGAGAACAGCTTGGGCTCCAGCTCGCTGATGGCATGGCCGCAGATCGGGCAGGCAAAGCGCGCGGAGAAGATGATCTCTTCGCCCGGCTCGTCGTCCATCGGCGCCACCAGGGCGATACCATCCGCCAGCTTCAATGCGGTCTCGAACGACTCCGCCAGGCGTTGCTGCAGATCGGCGCGCACCTTGAACCGGTCGACCACTACATCGATGGTGTGCTTCTTCTGTTTATCCAGCTTCGGCGCTTCATCCAACTCATACAGCTTGCCGTTGATGCGGGCGCGGACAAAACCCTGGGCGCGCAGCTCTTCAAAGACCGACAAGTGCTCGCCCTTGCGCTCGCGAATCACCGGGGCCAGCAGCATCAGCTTGGCGCCTTCCGGCTGGGCCAGCACCAGGTCGACCATCTGGCTGACGGTCTGGGCTTCCAGGGGGATGTCGTGATCCGGGCAGCGCGGGATGCCGACGCGTGCGTACAGCAAGCGCAGGTAATCGTAGATTTCGGTGATGGTGCCCACGGTGGAGCGCGGGTTGTGGGAGGTGGACTTCTGTTCGATGGAAATGGCTGGCGACAGGCCTTCAATGGTGTCGACATCAGGCTTTTCCATCATCGACAGGAACTGCCGGGCATAGGCCGACAGCGACTCCACATAACGCCGCTGACCTTCGGCATACAGCGTATCGAACGCCAGTGATGACTTGCCGGACCCGGACAAGCCGGTGATGACAATCAGTTTGTCCCGGGGCAGGGTCAGGTCGATGTTCTTCAGGTTGTGGGTTCTAGCCCCACGAATCAGGATCTTGTCCAAGATGGCCTCGCACGGCGGGCGTAAATAATGCAGGAGTATACGGCTAAAGACTGGATGAATATACACTGCCAAAAGGCCGCTTGCAGCCTGACATGAAAGCCACGCGGCAAAGCGCCGCATATACCCTCTCAATCGATGGGACTGGTAGAATCGCCGCCGGTTCACACGAGGTTTTTCCATGCACGATCCCCACAGCGAACGCATGAGTAGCGGCGAGACCCGAGCGGCAAGCGGTCTGGCCCTGGTGTTCGCCTTCCGTATGCTGGGTATGTTTATGGTGTTGCCGGTGCTGGCGACCTATGGCATGGACCTCGCCGGCGCGACCCCGGCCCTGATCGGCCTGGCGATTGGTGCCTATGGCCTGACCCAGGCGATTTTCCAGATCCCGTTCGGGATCATTTCCGACCGCATTGGCCGCCGGCCGGTGATCTACCTGGGATTGATCGTCTTCGCCCTGGGCAGCGTGTTGGCAGCCAATGCCGATTCGATCTGGGGCGTGATCGCCGGGCGCATCCTGCAAGGTGCCGGGGCGATTTCCGCGGCGGTGATGGCGCTGCTGTCGGACCTGACCCGCGAACAACATCGCACCAAGGCCATGGCCATGATTGGCATGACCATCGGCTTGTCGTTTGCCGTGGCCATGGTGGTCGGCCCCCTGCTGACCCGCGCCTTTGGCTTGCACGGCTTGTTCCTGGCCACCGGCGGCATGGCGCTGTTCGGCATCCTGGTCGTGGCCTTCATGGTGCCGCGCTCTACCGGGCCGCTGCAGCACCGCGAGTCGGGTGTGGCGAAGCAGGCGCTGCTGCCGACGCTCAAGCACCCGGACCTGCTGCGCCTGGATTTGGGTATCTTCGTATTGCACGCGATGCTGATGTGCAGCTTCGTCGCCTTGCCCCTGGCGCTGGTGGAAAAGGCCGGGTTGCCCAAGGAGCAGCACTGGTGGGTGTACCTGACCGCGTTGCTGATTTCGTTCTTCGCCATGATCCCGTTCATCATCTACGGCGAGAAGAAACGCAAAATGAAACGAGTTTTGCTCGGCGCCGTCGCGACATTGATGCTCACTGAACTATTCTTCTGGCAGTTCGGCGACAGCCTACGGGCGCTGGTAATCGGCACGGTGGTGTTTTTCACTGCGTTCAACCTGCTGGAGGCGTCACTGCCTTCGCTGATCAGTAAAGTTTCACCGGCAGGCGGCAAGGGTACGGCCATGGGGGTGTATTCCACCAGCCAGTTCCTCGGCTCGGCGCTGGGCGGCATCATGGGCGGCTGGATGTTCCAGCATGGCGGTTTGTCGGTTGTGTTCCTCGGATGTGCCGGGCTGGCTGCACTTTGGCTGGTCTTTGCTGTTACCATGCGCGAACCTCCCTACGTCACAAGTCTGCGTTTGCCGCTATCGCCCGAGGCGATCCGTGAAAGCGGTCTGGTCGAGCGCCTGAAGGCCGTCGTAGGGGTAACAGATGCAGTCGTGGTCGCGGAAGAGGCGGCCATTTACATCAAATTGGACACCGAACTATTGGATCGCGCGACGCTCGAGCAACTGGTAAACCCAGTGCCGACAGCGCGCCCAGCCTAGGAGAACGTTATGGCCCGTGGGGTTAACAAAGTCATATTGGTCGGTACATGCGGCCAGGATCCCGAAGTTCGCTACTTGCCTAACGGTAACGCCGTGACCAACCTGAGTCTGGCGACCAGCGAACAGTGGACCGACAAGCAGACCGGCCAGAAGGTCGAGAAAACCGAATGGCACCGTGTGTCGATGTTCGGCAAGGTTGCAGAGATCGCCGGTGAATACTTGCGCAAAGGTTCGCAGGTCTACATCGAAGGCAAACTGCAGACCCGCGAGTGGGAAAAAGACGGCATCAAGCGTTACACCACAGAAATCGTGGTCGACATGCAAGGCACCATGCAACTGCTGGGCGGCCGTCCACAGGGCGACCAACAGGGCCAGGGCGGCATGTCCAACTCGGCACCGCGTCCACAGCAGTCCCGTCCGCAGCCAAGCCAGCAGCCACAGCGTGAGTCGCGTCCAGCGCCACAGCAGGCGGCACCGCAGCCGGCAGCCGACTTCGACAGCTTTGATGACGATATTCCGTTCTAAGGTCGTTTTGGCCCGGACTATCCCGTAACACCAGAAACCCCCGTTGGCATTTGCCTCGGGGGTTTCTTGTTTTTGAGTAGGAAAAGTCCCGAGCCCTGGCATTTGTCCCTGGGCGCCACAAGACTTAGGCTATAGCGCATTCCCTTACCCCAGAAGGAAGCCCCGATGACCTGGTCTGCCAAGCAGTATTCGATGTTTGAACAACAGCGCACCCGCCCCGTCCAGGACCTGGTGGCTGCTATCCCTACGGGTGAGGTGCGTACTGCGGTCGACCTGGGGTGTGGCCCGGGCAACTCCACCGAGGTGCTGGCCGAGCGTTTCCCCCGGGCGACGATCACTGGCCTGGACAGCTCGCCGGACATGCTGGCCAGCGCCCGTGAGCGGTTGCCGGCACTCAACTTTGAATTGGCCGATATCGGTGCCTGGAAGCCTGCGCAACCGTTTGATGTGATCCTGGCCAATGCCTCGCTGCAATGGGTGCCGGACCACGCCACCCTCTACCCGCACCTGGTGGCGCAGTTGACGCCGGGCGGGACGCTGGCGGTGCAAACCCCGGACAACCTCAACGAACCCGCCCACCGCCTGGCCCGTGAGGTGGCCGCGCAAGGGCCGTGGGCGGGCAAGATCGGCGCGGTCAAACATGAGGCGCGTCACCCGGCGAGTTATTACTACGAATTGTTGAGCAAACATTGCAGCACCGTCGATGTATGGCACACCACCTATTACCACCCGCTCAGCGGCCATGAGGCGGTGGTGGAGTGGTTCAAGGGCACGGGACTGCGGCCATTCCTCGCACCGCTGGAGGAGGTCGAGAAAGGCGCCTTCCTCGACGCCTACCTGGCGCGCATCCGCGAGGCTTATCCCGCCCTGGCCGATGGCACGGTGTTGCTGCCGTTTCCACGGCTGTTCATTATCGCTACGCGCTGACAGCCCGCCGTCAGGCCTTCAGGAACTCATCCGCCGACACCACGCTGGCATAGGCGAATGCCAGCGATGCCATGTAGGCATCATGCACCTGGGCTGCGGCAATGGTCTTGCCATTGAACTCCAGGTCGCGAGTGGCGCAGGCGTCGTGGATCACCGTGACGTTGTAGCCATAGTCCGCCGCTGCCCGAACCACTGCGTCGATGCACATATGGCTCATGCTGCCGACCACCACCAGGTCGGTGATGCTGCGTTGTTCCAGCAACTCGCGCAGGTTGGTTTGGCGAAACGCATTTACAAAATGCTTGAGCACCACCGGCTCGTCGTTTTCGTTCCGCACCTGGGCATGTATGTGCGCGCCTTCGGAGCCTGGGGTGAAGAAGGGCGCATCCGCTGAGGTGAACTCATGGCGCACGTGGATCACCGCGTCGCCGGCCTGGCGAAATGCCTGGAGCACCTGCTGCGCCTTGTCGGCCGCGGCTTCCACGCCGGTCAATGGCCACTTGCCGTGGGGGAAGTAGTCGTTCTGGATATCGATTAGGATAAGTGCTTGCTTGGCCATGGGTATTTTCTCGTGAGGGGTTGATGCGCCCAGTATCGTGGCTGGCGCGTGGCACGGGGATTGGCCGTACCGACAATAACAGGGGGAAAACTGACAATGGCTGTGGAACGCTCGATCGTCGAGCTCGGCGTGCTGATTTATCACGGCGCGCAGATGGCCGCTGTGCATGGGTTGACCGACCTGTTTGGCGTCGCCAATCGCATTGCCGCCGAGCATCAGAGCCGGCAGTTGCCCTTGTTACGTGTCAGCCACTGGCAGGTCAATGGCGATGGTACGCCTGTTCGCGGCTTCGACAGCCAGCCTGGCCCCGATCAACCATTGATGGCCGTGCTGGTGCCGCCGTCGATTGGCGAGTTTTGCGAAGAGCAGGCGCCGCCCGCGCTGCTGCACTGGCTGCGCCTGCAACATGCCGCCGGTACGGTACTGGGGGGCGTGTGCATCGGTTCGATCATGCTGGCGCGCAGCGGTTTGCTCGATGGGCGCAGGGCCACCGCCCACTGGTCTTCGGCCAACACCTTCGCCAGCCGTTTTCCTGCGGTACGCCTGGAGGCCGACAAGCCGATGGTCGATGATGGCGACCTGATCACCACCGCCGGGCTGATGGCCTGGTCCGAACTGGGCCTGCGCTTGGTCGAGCGCCTTATGGGCCCAAGCATCGCCGCCGACACCGCGCGCTTTCTGGTGATTGCCCACAGCGACAGCGCCAGCCAGTGCGGCAGCAACTTTGCGCCGATCCTCAGCCATGGCGACGGGGCGATCCTCAAGGTCCAGCACGCGTTGCAGGCCAGTGGTGCGGTGGAGGTCTCCCTTACGGCGATGGCCCAGGCGGCCGGCCTGGAAGAGCGCACTTTCCTACGGCGTTTTCGCAACGCCACCGGCTTGAAACCCACCGAATATTGCCAGCACCTGCGGGTCGGCAAGGCACGGCAGATGCTGGAGTTCACCAATACCACCATTGATCAGATTGCCTGGACCGTGGGTTACCAAGACCCGAGCGCCTTTCGCGCCATCTTCAAGAAAATTACCGGCCTTGCGCCCAGCGATTACCGCAATCGGTTTGGGGTGAAAGCACCTGCCTGAATTATCGAGTGGCCCGGTGTCCCTGACGGCCTGCGCCTCGCTCCTGCAAAAAGCCTTGATTGAGCGACTACTTAGTAAGTGACGGTTGCGCTACAAACCCGCAAAATGCAACGATTCTGGCCAATACCAACGGCATGGCATCCATGCCTGTCGATAATAGCCATCGTTCCAAACAGACCGGGCCTGCTCAATCTATGCGAATGCGCCTTATGTTACTGGGCGGCGGGAATGCCCTCGGGCAAGCGCTGATTCGCCTTGGTGCGGAGGAAGATATCGGTTTCCTCGCGCCGCGCCCGCCCCAAGACGGCTGGGATGCCGCCAGCCTTACCCAATTGCTCGACGACACCCGTCCCGACGCCTTGATCAACCTCGCCTACTATTTCGACTGGTTCCAGGCCGAGAGCGTGAACGAGGCCCGCCTGGCCGGGCAGGAGTCTGCCGTCGAGCGCCTGGCGGAACTGTGCCAACACCACAACATCACGCTGCTGCAACCGTCCAGCTACCGGGTGTTCGATGGCTCGCGCGCCACCGCCTACAGCGAAAAAGACGAACCAGTGCCCCTGGGCCTGCGTGGCCAGGCGTTGTGGCGCATTGAACAGAGCGTGCGCGCTACCTGCCCGCAACATGTGCTACTGCGCTTTGGCTGGCTGCTTGATGACAGTATCGATGGCGCGCTGGGGCGTTTCCTGGCCCGTGCCGAGCAACCCGAGCCCTTGCTGCTGGCCGATGACCGGCGCGGCAACCCGACACCGGTGGACGATGCAGCACGGGTGATTATCTCGGTGCTCAAGCAACTCGATTGTGCGGCGCCGCTGTGGGGCACCTACCACTACGCCGGGCAAGAGGCGACCACCCCCGTGGCGCTGGGCCAGGCGATCCTCACCGAAGCGCGCACCTTCCATGCGCTGGCGGTCGAAGCGCCGACAGCCCAGGCCCACGCCGCCCGGCCGGATGCCGCCGACGAGCCACAGCATGCAGTGCTGGCCTGTAAGAAGATCCTGCATACATTCGGCATCAAGCCACGGGCGTGGCGTGCGGGACTGCCGGCGTTGCTCGACCGCTTCTACCGGCATCACTAGCTGACGGAACAAAAAAAATGTGGGAGCCCGGCTTATGTAGGCGCTGGCTTGCCTGCGATGCAGACACCTCGGTCTATCAAAGACACCGAGGCGATGCTATCGCAGGCAAGCCAGCCCCCACACAAGTCAGCTCCCACATTGTTTTGTGGCGTTTATTAAGCCGGGTTTAGAACTTGTAGCCGATACCGACCATGTAGACCATCGGATCCACGTCCACATTGACCTTGGCGCGGGTGCCCGCCGCCAGGGCGTTGTTGTCGACGGTGGCCTTGGTGCTGATGTCGATGTAGCGCACCTGACCGTTGATCATCCACTTGTCGTTGATCATGTAGTCCATACCGATCTGCGCCGCCCAGCCCCAGGAGTTCTCGGCCTTGAAGTTGCTGAAGCCTTCGCCCTGGGCGCGGCTGCTGACGTGTTCGTCATAGATCCAGGTGTAGTTGATACCCGCACCGACGTAAGGCTGGAACGCCGACTTGCTGTCCAGCGGGTAGTACACGACGCTCAGGGTCGGTGGCAGGTGCTTGAGGCTACCGAGCTTGCCGTTGGCGGCGCCGAGGGCGGTGTTCTTGATCTTCACATCATGCTCGAACGGCGTGGCGGCCAGCAGTTCGATACCGACGTGGTTGGTCAGCATATAGGCGAAGTTGAGGCCCAGTTGCGTGTCGCTGCTCATGGTCGCCTTGCCGCCCAGGTTGGTGCCGGCCAATGGGCCCTGGTCAACCTTGACGCTGCCGCTGTCGGCCTTTGGGTTAACGGTGATGGCACCGGCGCGAACCAGGATGTCGCCAGCCTCGTGGGCGTGGGCGAGAGGGGCGGTGAGTGCGAGCGCGAAGAGGGAAGCGCTGAGCAGTGACTTGTGCATGGGTGGCTCCAAAGGACGTTTTTAGTTGGCTGTGTCCAATGGTAAAGATCGCTGCACCCGGGCCTTTGACTCAGCTCAATGAAACGGCGATCAGCCAAATACACCGCCAATCAACACTGTGGGAGCCCCACATTTGATTGGTGGTGCTATTCCGGCAACTCGTAGATGTAGATCTTCTCGGCCTCCATCTGATAGCCCGCATCCGCCAATTCGCTGGTGGACGGCTTGACCTGCATCTGCCCCTCGATCCAGTACGGCTGGTACAGCTCCTCCAGCTTCACGCCGATCTCGCTCCTGACATGCACGATCTGGTTCGACGGCGGGGGCGGCACATGGATGCAGGCGCCGAAGTACGGCACCAGCAGGAGCTCAGTGGTGCGGCCTTCCTCACTGACTTCCAGCGGCACGATATAACCCGGCAGGCGCAGATGCTGGCCGTTCAACTGGGCCACCACCGGTGCATTGGGCAAGTCCTGCTTGGCCGCTGGCGCGGCCTCCGCCGACAGGGCGTCGGCCATGTTCGACAGGTCGTGCAGCGGCGTCATATTGGGCACTTCCACCGGGGCATCCGGTGGAATCATTTCCTGCCACGACAAGTCCCGGGGCGCCTCGGCCCAGGCGGGCACGGCCACCATCAATAACAGCGCAAGCAGGGCACGGCGCATCAAAGCCTTCCTCATAAACGGATCGACAGGCCATCGGCCAACGATTGTCGATAGGCGCGCCAGGCCGGCACGCTGCCCATCAGCAGGGCGGCGATCAGGATACCGGCGAGCAGCGTCCATTCATACGGGCTGGGCAGCGCCAGTGGCAGGTCCAGGCCGTAATTGGCCTGTAGATAGCCACGGGACGCGGCGATGCATACGTACAGCAGGCCAACCCCCGCAACCACCCCGGCCAGTGCCAGGGCAAAGGCCTCGAAAACCAGCAGGCTTGCAATGTGCCACGGTCGTGCGCCCACCGAACGCAGGATCGCCATTTCCCGACGGCGCTCATTGAGGCTGGTGAGGATCGCCGTGAGCATGCCGATCAAGCCGGTCAGCACCACAAACAGCGAGATCACGAACAGCGCCTTTTCGGCGGTGCCCATCATGCTCCACAGCTCTTGCAAGGCCACGCCCGGCAGGATCGCCAGCATCGGCTCGCCACGGAACTCGTTGATCTGCCGTTGTAGGGCAAAGGTCGAAATCTTGTTGTTCAGCCCCAGCATAAACGCGGTGATGGCTTGCGGCGTGAGGTCCATATTGCGCGCCTGGTCGGCACTGACCCGGCCCTTGCCCTGGGCGGGCACGCCGTTGTGCCAGTCGATATGGATCGCTTCCATGCCGCCGAGGCTGATGTGCAACGTGCGGTCCACCGGGGTGCCGGTGCGTTGCAGAATGCCGACCACGGTGAACGGTTTGTCATCGTGCTTGACCAGGCTGACCACCGCCACGCCGTGGGCCAGCACCAGCTTGTCGCCGAGTTTGTAATGCAAGGCGTCGGCCACTTCGGCGCCGAGCACCACTTCAAACGGGTCGCTATCAAACGCGCGGCCACTGGCCAGTTGCAGGTTCTGCTTGCGGCCGTATTGGTAGTGCTCGAAGTAGGCTTGGGTGGTGCCCATCACCCGGTAGCCGCGATGGGAGTCGCCGAGGGACATGGGGATTGCCCATTTCACCTGCGGGCTGGCGGCAAAGTGCTCGAAGCTGTCCCAGCGGATGTTGTTGGTGGCGTTGCCAATGCGAAATACCGAGTACAACAGCAGGTTGACCGAGCCTGCGCGGGCGCCGACGATCAGGTCGGTGCCGCTGATGGTGCTGGCAAAGCTGGCGCGGGCCTCGGTACGCACGCGCTCTACCGCCAACAGCAGGCACACCGACAGGGCGATGGCGAAGGCGGTGAGGATCGCGGTAAAGCGGCGGTTTGCCAGGCTGGCCATGGCTAGACGGAACAAATACATCTCAAACCTCGAGCGGCGCGGCGGCGCGATTGAGTTCGGCCAGCGACAGGCTGCGGTCGAACAGCGGTGCCAAGCTCTGGTCATGGCTGACGAACAACAGGCTGGCGCCCGCCTCGCGGCATTCGGCGAACAACAGTTGAAGGAAGGCTTCCCGGGCATCGTGGTCCAGGGCCGAGGTCGGTTCGTCGGCGATCACCAGTTCCGGCTGGCCGATCAAGGCCCGGGCGGCGGCCACCCGTTGTTGCTGGCCGATCGACAGCGCATCGGCGCGGCGCCCGAGCAAGTCAGGGTCCTTGAGACCCAGGTGTGCGAGCAGGGTCGCGGCGGCCTGGTCGACACTGCCATGGCGCTGGATCGCCCGCTGCGCGCGCAGCTTGGAGAAGTGGCAAGGCAGTTCGACGTTCTCGCGGACCGAGAGAAACGGCAGCAGGTTGAACTGCTGGAAGATATAGCCGGTGTGGTCGACCCGGAACCGATCGCGGGCGCCGGCCGACAAGTCGGTCAACTCCTGGCCCAACAGGCGGATGCTGCCGCGACTGGGTGTCTGCACCCCGCCCAGCAGGCCGAGCAGGGTGGTTTTGCCGCTGCCGCTGGGGCCCTTGAGGAACAGGGTTTCCCCCGGCTCCAGGCGAAACGCCGGGATATCCAGCAACTGGGGGTGACCGGGCCAGTTAAAGCCCAGGTCGGACAGTTCGATCAGTGCTTGGGTCATATGAGCTCAATATCACCTGCAAGGTTTGCACCGTTCAAATGTGGGAGCGAGCTTGCTCGCGATAGCGCAGGATCAGTCAGTGCATCGGTTACTGACAGGCCGCTATCGCGAGCAAGCCCGCTCCCACATTGACCGCGTTTCAATCAGAATTTCAGGGTGGCAGTCTTGGCCGTTGCTTCAACACCTTGCTGGCCGCCCGGGCTGATCAGTTGTACCTGAATTTTCTGGGTGGCGGGGAAGGTCTTGAAGAGGTTCGCCAGGTCGAGGTTTTTCAGCGCGGCAGGGGTGGCGCAGGTGAACTGGTAGTGGGCGTGGATTTCGCTGTGATCATGGTCATGGGCGGCTGCGCCTTTGCCATCGGTGGCGTGGTCATGATCGTCTTCTGGCTTGTCGCCAAACAGCGGGCTTTCCAGCTCTTGGGTGCTGACCACACAACCGGCAGCCTTGGGCAGGCTGAACAGCCCCAGGGGTTGTTCCAGCTGCTTGCGGGCGGCGGCAACCTTGGCTTTGTCGGCGTCGGTGGTGGCCAGGTGCTCGAACCCCACCAAGTTCATCGCCGGGCTTTCCAGCTCCAGCTCCAGGGCCTTGCCATCGAGCACTGCATTGAGACGGCCAACGCCATGCTCATGGGCGCCAAGGCTGCCATGTTCATGGTCGTGATCGTGGTTGTGTTCGTCAGCGGCCTGGGCGGCCAGTGGCAACAGGGCAAACGGCAAAGCGAGCAACAGGCGGCGCATGGGGAGACTCCAAGGCGAGAATGAGGGTTTTGTTATGTGATCTTATAACAAAAGAGCCGAGAGTTTGACCGCCTGCTTGGCGTTGCGCAAGACGCATGGGAGCATGCTCGTCAGAAAAGTGCTGAGGACGAGCAATGATGCGAATTCGTGGAACCATCGGCGAGCTGCCCGTGGACTTGACCCTGGAGCTGGACGACAGCGATTGGGCGCGGCTGGGCGTGCACCTGCAGGCGGCCACGCCGGCGCCGGACACCGTGCCCGCCGCCGCGCCGGTCAATCAGGACGAGACCCTGTGGCAGGCCGCCCAGGACCTGCTGCGCGAGGCCGGGCCACTCAGCGGGCTGGAGTTGTCAGACCGCCTCGAAGGGCTGGCCGGTAGCGCCCAGGCCGGTAAGCGCCTGTTGGTGCGCCTGCGCCATAGCGCCAAGGTGAAGGTGTCCAGCGGCGGGGATACGCCGCAGTACAGTTGGATTGCTGATTAGTACAGCGCCGCAAACAGCTTGCGGCGATACACCGTGACCAGCGGGTGGTCGTTGCCCAGCAACTCGAACACTTGCAGCAGTGTCTTGTGCGGCAGGCCTTCGTTGTAGCTGCGGTTACGGATAAACAACTTCAGCAAGCCTTCCAGCGCCGCGTCATATTGCTGGCGGGCCAATTGCTGCACGGCCAGTTGATACGCCGCTTCATCATCCTGCGGGTTTTGCGCCAGGCGGGCCTTGAGGTCAGCGGCGTCCGGCAGGTCGGCGGCTTGGCGCAGGAAGGTGATCTGCGCCTTGGCGCCGGCGAGGGCCGCCTTGTGCGCGTCGCTCTTGACCGCATCCAGCACGGCCTGTGCTTCGCCCAGTTCACCACGTTCGGCCAGGCAGCGGGCGTAGAGGATCAACGCGCCGGCGTTGGTGTTGTCTTCACCGAGCAAGGCCACCAGTACGGCCTCGGCCTCACTGACCCGGCCTTCGGCAAACAGCGCCTGGGCCTGCTCCAGCGGGTCCGCCTCGGCAGGGGGCGGCATCTGCACATGGGGTTCCAGCAGCGCGCGAATCTCAGACTCAGGCTTGGCCCCGGCAAACCCATCCACCGGCTGGCCGTCCTTGAACAGCACCACGGTCGGCAGGCTGCGAATGCCAAAGCGCGCAACGATATCCTGCTCGGCTTCGCAATCGACCTTGGCCAGCAGCAACTCGCCCTGATAGCTCTCGGCAATCTGCGCCAGCAACGGCATCAACGCCTTGCACGGCGCACACCATTCGGCCCAGAAATCCACCAGCACGGGTTTGTGGAACGAGTTTTCGATGACGGCCTGATCGAAGGTGGCGGTGGTGACATCGAAAATGTAGGGCGTGGGCTCACTCATGGAGGTTCTCAATGACGCGTGGGATGGGGCAACTATAAAGACTGGCGGTCTCTATCGGAAGCAGCGCAAGGATCAAGTACGAGATACGTGCCAAAAAGGGTCCTGATACCAGTCACGAGGGAACCCCATCGCTTTTAGGTTGAGGTTGGGAAAACCGTTGATCAGGTGATAGAGATGCTGGTCCCAGCGAGTGTGGGGGCTTATCTGATACATCAGATGGTTAAGCATGCAAAGTGTCGGAAAAATGCGGGTATGGGGCCCTGGCTGGAGGAGATGGTTTGGCCACGGGAAATTGGCTTTCCTGGGTAATTCAGGACGAATACCCAGTTGCCGATTCCACATTCTTGAGTGATGGGCGCACATGTTTCGCACAGTGGTCAAAGTGTGAAGCCAGGACTGCAGCAGTGGTGCGGGGAGCCCCAGGCGCCTGGCAATGGCTTTTTTATCCGCGTCCCTGGCCAGGCCCTTGTAGAGATGAGAGAGGTCGCCCAGCGTCAACTCTTCCAGCATCGCCCAACCCGGCATGAGAGCGGGGTGGTCATAGGTGTTTGGATAGTGACGTGCGTAGCTTTCTTTGGCTCTTTGACGCTTGAGATGGGCTTTTCGATTGTCGTCTGTGTGTAGTCGGTCGACACGCAAGCATTCGCGTTCGTAGTCGCGGGTCGCCACAGACTGTCTGGTGTGTAGCGTTGCAAGCAGGCGCTGGTGGTTAAATGTCGGGTGAAAAGCCTGGCTGTCGATGTACCAATGGCTGCCGTAGGTGGGGCCCATGTGATTGCTGATGACTGCACGGGAGGCGATCTCGACCCGCTCAATGGCATCCATGGCCAATAGGCGCAGGCGGCGGTCAAAGTCGTAGAGTCGTGCCAGTTGGTGAAAGTGGATGCCGGCATGGAAGTGGTGGTTGATATCTTCCGATTGTTGGAAGGGCCGCATATAGGGGCTTAATCGAAAGAAACTGACCGACTGCAGGAAGTCCCGAGCGCCTGTTTCATCGTCAATGATCAAGCCCCGGGACTTGAGCAGCTCCAACTGGGCCGGGACGTCAATGGCAGGTTTGTCGAACGCCCTCATGCCGGAAAACCAGCAGGCATAAAAAACCCGCACAATTTGTGCTTGGTTACTGGCGCAACCAGAGGCATGGCGGGTGTATTGCCAAGCAGATTATGCAACTGCCCAGGTTTTTGCAACGCCCTTGGAGGGACGCTGACCGGCGAAAAAACGGGGGAAGGCATGCAGGTCGATCGTCCAGGCCGCGTGCGGGAGGACGGTATTTTCCATGCCCTGCCGGGCGCTGTCTTAGCCACTCTATTGCTGAAAATTTGTAACTGAGAGGCCTAGCGCCGCGAATGGTACAGACTCACCCTACGAAACTCCCAAGGCTCCGCCAGGTCCGGCAGGGTCAGCGCCTCCAGGATCCCCAGCCGCTGATAATCCGCATGCTGGAAGTCCCGCACCCGCGAGTCGGCGACCAAGGCTTCGCGCCCGCGGCTGAGGAATTGATCCAACAGCGGCAGGTTGGCCCGGTCGTACAGCACGTCGGCCACCAGGATCAGGTCGAAACGATCGGCTTCGGCAAAAAAATCCGCCGAATAGCCCAGCGTCACGCCATTGAGTTGCGCATTCGCCCGGCAGGCGTCGAGTGCCAGCGGGTCGAGGTCACAGGCCACCACTTCCAGGGCGCCGGCTTTCACGGCGGCAATCCCCGCAACGCCTGAGCCGGCGCCAAAGTCCAGGACGCGCTTGCCCGCCACCCACTCGGGGTTGGCGGCCAGGTAGCGGGCCAGTGCCAGGCCACTGGCCCAGCAGAAGCTCCAGTAGGGCGGCTCATGCAGGATGCGTCGGGTTTCCTCGGGGCTGAAGGCGCGGTCCATGTTGTCGGCGTCTAGCAGCCATAACGACAGGTCGGTGCCGGGCAACGGGCAGGGCACCAGTTGCGCGTCGCCGATCAGTTCGCTCAAGGCCCGTTGCAGGTGCAGCGGTGGCGTCATGGGGCGCGCACGAGTTGCAGGGGGCCGGTGGTCTGGGTGATGGCTTGCTGGATACGCACCGCCGGCAGGTGCAGGATCAACTGCCCGGACTGGCTGGCGCGGCCGCGCAGTTCAACGCGGGCGCCAGTGGGGAACGCTTGCGGGTTGAAGCGCAGGCGGAAGGCCAGCGGTTTGTTGTTGCCGATCAGCACGCTGCTGGCCAGCAGTTGTTGCGGGCGGCTGCGGTCGTCGATCACCAGCAGCGCCAGCTCCACTTCGGCACCGGCCGGTACGCCATTGAGGGTGCCGCTCACTTCACGCTGATAGGCCGGCAAAGGCCCGAGCGGTTCCTGGCCGGGGATTTTTTTCTCTTGTTGCGGCGTGGGTTGCGGGGCCGCTGGTTTTGGCGCTTCGCTGCTGCAGGCGACCAGAAAACTGAACATTGTGAGTAAAACCAGCGGTCGTAACGGCATGTACGGCTCCAAAAAGGGCAAAAATCCCTGAACTAAACAGAAGAAACATAATAGTCAGCCTATATACCGTAAAGGCTATGGCTTGTCTTGCCACGGGGATGCGCTACCATGGCCCTCCCTTTTTTTGTTGCCTGCCACCATGCACTGTCCCTTCTGCGGTGCCAACGACACCAAGGTCATTGACTCGCGTCTGGTCGCCGAGGGCGATCAAGTGCGTCGCCGGCGCGAATGCCTGGCCTGCGGTGAACGTTTCACCACCTTTGAAACCGCCGAACTGGTACTGCCGCGTCTGATCAAGTCCGACGGCAGCCGCCAACCCTTCGACGAAGAGAAACTGCGCGCCGGTATGCAGCGCGCTCTGGAAAAACGCCCGGTGAGTGTCGAGCGCCTGGAAGCGGCGCTGGCGCATATCAAGCACAAGCTGCGGGCGACCGGCGAGCGCGAGGTCAAGAGCCTGGTGGTTGGAGAACTGGTGATGGGCGAGCTGCAAAAGCTCGACGAAGTTGCCTACATTCGTTTCGCCTCGGTGTATCGACGCTTCCAGGACCTCAATGAGTTCCGCGAAGAGATCGACCGCCTGGCCCGTGAGCCGGTCAAAGAATGAACCCTTCTTCTGCAGAACAGGCGGTGCTCGACGCCCATTACATGGCCCGTGCCCTCGAATTGGCGCGCAAGGGCCTGTACACCACCCACCCCAACCCCCGGGTCGGCTGTGTGATTGTGCGCGATGGGCAGATTGTCGGCGAAGGCTGGCATGAGCGCACCGGCGAACCCCATGCCGAACCCAACGCCTTGCGCGTCGCCGGCGATAAAGCCCGGGGTGCCACGGTGTACGTGACGCTTGAACCGTGCAGCCATTATGGCCATACGCCGCCCTGCGCCGATGCGCTGGTGACCGCTGGCGTAGCGCGGGTGGTCGCGGGCATGCAGGACCCGAACCCGGAAGTGGCCGGGCGTGGCCTGCAGCGCCTGGCCCAGGCCGGTATCGAGGTGCTCGGCGGCGTGCTGGAAAGCCAGGCACGCGCGCTGAACCCTGGGTTCCTCAAACGCATGGAGCACGGCCTGCCGTTTGTGCGGGTCAAGCTGGCGATGAGCCTGGACGGGCGCACCGCAATGGCCAGTGGCGAAAGCCAATGGATCACCGGCCCCGCCGCCCGCGCCGCCGTGCAGCGCCTGCGGGCCGAGGCCAGTGTGGTGTTGACCGGCGCCGATACCGTGCTGGCCGATGGCGCACGCCTGACCGTGCGCGCCGCCGAACTGGGCCTGGATGCGCAAACCACCGCCCTGGCCATGTCGCGCCCGCCGCTGCGCGTGCTGATCGACGGTCGCCTGCGGGTGCCGCTCAATGCGCCGTTCTTCAAGGCCGGCCCGGCCCTGGTCATCACCTGCGTGACCGCGGAAAACCAGTTCCCCCGTGGCCCCGAATGCCTGGTGGTGCCGGGCGTTGATGGCCAGGTCGACTTGCGCTCGGCGCTGGTGGCCCTGGCGGCCCGTGGCGTCAACGAGGTGCTGGTGGAAGCCGGCCCGAGCCTGGCTGGCGCGTTTGCCCAGCAGGGCCTGGTGGACGAGTACGTGATTTTTGTCGCCGGCAAGTTCCTGGGCTCCGCCGCCCGGCCTTTGCTGGACTGGCCGCTTGAGAAACTGGCCGATGCCCCCCAACTCAGGATTACCGACATGCGCGCTGTAGGCGACGACTGGCGAGTCACTGCCATTCCTGTGCCAGCAGCGGGCGTATAATTCTTGCCCTGCGCCACGCTTCTTTCTGGAGGACTTCATGTTTACTGGCATTATCGAATCCATCGGCAGTATCCGCGCCATGACCCCCAAAGGCGGCGACGTGCGCCTGCTGGTTGAAACCGGCAAGCTGGACCTCGGCGACGTCAAGCTGGGCGACAGCATCGCCGTCAGCGGCGTGTGCCTGACCGTCATCGAACTGCCGGGCAATGGCTTTGCCGCCGATGTCAGCCGCGAGACGCTGGACTGCACCGCGATGAATGACCTCAAGGCCGGCAGCCCGGTCAACCTGGAAAAAGCCCTGACCCCGACCACCCGCCTGGGCGGCCACCTGGTCAGCGGTCATGTCGACGGCGTTGGCGAAGTGGTGGCGCGCAGCGAAAACGCGCGGGCCGTGGAGTTTCGCATCCGTGCGCCGAAAGAACTGGCCAAGTACATCGCCCACAAAGGTTCGATCACCGTCGATGGCACCAGCCTGACCGTGAACGCCGTGAATGGCGCCGAATTTGAACTGACCATCATTCCCCACACCCTCAGCGAAACCATCATGGCCTCGTACCAGCCGGGTCGCCGGGTGAACCTGGAAGTGGACTTGCTTGCCCGTTACCTGGAGCGCCTGCTGCTGGGCGAAAAGGCCGCAGAGCCTGCAGCCGGTAACATCACCGAAAGTTTTCTGGCCGCTAACGGCTACCTGAAATCCTGACCAAGGGGGTGCCGCGTGGCGCTCAATAGCATCGAAGAACTGGTTGAAGACATCCGCCAAGGCAAGATGGTCATCCTGATGGATGACGAAGACCGCGAGAACGAAGGCGACCTGATCATGGCCGCTGAGTTGTGCCAGCCGGAACACATCAACTTCATGGCCAAGCACGCCCGTGGCCTGATCTGCATGCCCATGAGCCGCGAGCGCTGCGAACTGCTCAAGCTGCCGCTGATGGCGCCACGCAATGGTTCGGGGTTTGGTACCAAGTTCACCGTCTCGATTGAAGCGACCACCGGCGTGACCACCGGCATCTCCGCCGCTGACCGTGCCCGTACCGTGCAAGCCGCTGCCGCCAAAGACGCCAAGGCCGAAGACATTGTCAGCCCTGGCCATATCTTCCCGCTGATGGCCCAGCCAGGTGGCACCCTGGCCCGGGCCGGGCATACCGAAGCGGCCTGCGACCTGGCGCGCATGGCCGGGTTCGAGCCGAGCGGGGTGATCTGCGAAGTGATGAACGACGACGGCACCATGGCCCGTCGCCCGGAGCTGGAAGCCTTTGCTGCCGAACACAACATCAAGATCGGCACCATCGCCGACCTGATCCACTACCGGATGATCCACGAGCGTACCGTTCAGCGGATCGCCGAGCAGCCGCTGGACAGCGAACTGGGGCATTTCAACCTGGTGACCTACCGTGATTCGGTGGAAGGCGATGTGCACATGGCCCTGACCCTGGGCAACATCTGCGCCGAAGAGCCAACCCTGGTGCGTGTGCACAACATGGACCCGTTGCGCGACCTGTTGATGGTCAAGCAGCCGGGCCGGTGGAGCCTGCGGGCCGCCATGGCCGCGGTGTCCGCGGCGGGCAGCGGGGTCGTGCTGTTGCTGGGCAACCCGGTGGATGGCGATGTGCTGCTGGCGCATATCCGCGAAAGTGCTGACCAGGTGCCGGCGAAAAAACCGACCACCTACAGCATCGTCGGCGCCGGTTCGCAGATCCTGCGTGACCTGGGCGTGCGCAAAATGCGCCTGATGAGTGCGCCAATGAAATTTAATGCGATATCCGGTTTCGACCTGGAAGTAGTAGAATACGTGCCCTCCGAATAAAGGCCGGCGATTGTCGCCCGTTGTTCGCGGTTCAAATATCACTAAGGGGCGCGTCATAAACGCGTCCCGGCTCTTTAAGAGATTTGTCGAATGACCCTCAAGACCATCGAAGGTACCTTCATCGCCCCCAAAGGCCGCTACGCCCTGGTGGTTGGCCGCTTCAACAGCTTCGTGGTTGAAAGCCTGGTAAGCGGTGCCGTGGACGCCCTGGTTCGCCACGGTGTGAGCGAAAGCGATATCACGATTATCCGTGCCCCTGGCGCCTTCGAGATTCCACTGGTTGCGCAGAAAGTGGCGCAGCAAGGCGAATACGCAGCGATCATCGCCCTGGGCGCGGTCATTCGTGGCGGCACCCCGCACTTCGAGTATGTGGCTGGCGAATGCACCAAGGGCCTGGCCCAGGTGTCCATGGAGTTCGGCGTGCCGGTTGCTTTCGGCGTGCTGACCGTGGATTCCATCGAGCAAGCCATCGAGCGTTCCGGCACCAAGGCCGGTAACAAAGGCGCTGAAGCTGCCCTGTCCGCGCTGGAAATGGTCAGCCTGCTGTCGCAGTTGGAGGCCAAGTGATTTCCGACGAGAGCGATCGTTTCAACCCACGCGAGCCACGTCCTGCAGACGCCGGCAAGCCATCGAAGAACGAAAAGCGCCGGGCTGCCCGTCAGTTGGCGACCCAGGCGCTGTATCAGCGCCAGATGGCGGGTACTTCGCTGAACGAAATCGAAGCGCAGTTTCGCGTCGACAACGATTTTACTTTCGCCGACCTGCCGTACTTTCACGACATCCTGCACGGCGTGCATGCCAACTTGACCGAGATCGACACGGCCCTGGCGCCTTGCCTGGACCTGACCCTCGAAGAGCTGGACCCGGTTGAACTGTGCGTGATGCGCCTGTCCACCTGGGAACTGCTCAAGCGCGTCGACGTGCCGTACCGCGTTGTGATCAACGAAGGGATCGAACTGGCGAAAGTCTATGGTTCGACCGACGGTCACAAGTTCGTCAACGGCGTGCTCGACAAGCTGGCCCCGCGCCTGCGTGACGCCGAAGTGAAGGCGAACAAGCGCTAACCTGCGCTTGGCTCCCTGATGGGCGAGTTCGAGCTGATCCGCACCTACTTCGCCGCCGCGCCCTGTGCGCAAGGCGGCGAGGGCATTGCCCTGGGGATCGGCGACGACTGCGCCTTGCTGGCGGTTCCCCCGGGGGAACAGCTGGCAATCTCCACCGATACCCTGGTGGCCGGCGTGCACTTTGCCGACCCCTGCGACCCGTTCCTGCTCGGCCAGCGCTCGCTGGCAGTGGCAGTCAGCGACCTGGCGGCCATGGGCGCCAATCCTCTGGCATTCACACTTGCACTCACCACACCGACGGTCGCGGCCGATTGGTTGCAACGCTATGCCCAGGGCTTGAACGCCATGGCCCAGCGCTGCGGCGTGGGCCTGGTGGGCGGCGATACCACCCGGGGACCGCTGAGCCTGACCATTACTGTATTTGGCCGTGTCCCGGCGGGGCAGGCGTTGACCCGCAGTGGCGCGCAGCCGGGTGACCTACTGTGTGTGGGCGGTGACCTGGGCAATGCGGCCGGGGCTTTGCCATTGGTTCTGGAGCAGCGTAGCGCCGCCGCGCAGATCGCCGAACCGCTGCTGGGCCACTACTGGTCGCCGCAACCGCAGTTGGCCCTGGGCATGGCGTTGCGTGGCAAGGCGACGGCTGCACTGGATATTTCCGACGGCCTGCTGGCCGATTGCGGGCATATCGCCAAGGCTTCAGGTGTAAGCCTGGTGATCGAGCGGCAGCGCTTGCCGCTGTCGGCGGCGTTGCTGGCCTTCCTGGGGGATGATCAGGCGCGGTCTGCGGCCTTGAGCGGTGGCGACGATTACGTCCTGGCGTTTACCTTGCCGCCTGCTGAGCTGGCGCCATTGCTGGCCGATGGTTGGTCGGTGCAGGTTGTCGGGCGTGTGGCGGCGGGGGCGGGCGTGCGACTGCTGGATGCCAGCGGCCACGACATCACCCCGGCCGTGGGCGGTTATCAACATTTTCGCGAGACGCCTTGATACGGCAGGCTGCGCTACCCTTTAGCGCATTGTAGAAACGATCGCTTTTCCCAGGAGGACGTCATCATGGGGCTACGTCGCTGGTTGCTGAGCCTGCTGTGTATTGTCGCGTCTCCCGTGTGGGCCGGTGACACCCCCGAAGTGCCCAGCCAGATCCGTCTGGCCAGTGAAACCTGGAATGACTACACCAACGCCGACGGCAGCGGCCTGGCCTGGGATGTGTTGCGGGAAATCTTCGAGCCGGCCGGGGTCAAGGTCAAGATTCGCAGCGTGCCCTATACCCGTTCGGTCGGCCTGGCCCGGCGTGGCGAAGTGGATGCCTGGGTCGGCTCCTATCATGATGAAGCCGAGGGCGTGTTGTACGCGCGCTGGCACTATGACGCCGACCACATCTACGCCCTGGGCCTGGCCAACGGCCCGGTGCCGACCCTGGCGACCCTGGGCACCTACCGCCTGGCCTGGGTGCGTGGCTACAAATACGAGGAATACCTGCCCAATATTCACCGCTTCAACCAGATCGAACGGCGTGGCGGGATTTTGCCGATGCTCCAGCACGGGCGGGCCGATTTCTATATCGATGCCCTGGCCGAGCTGAAATACATCCTTGGCCAGGCCGATGATCCCGCAGCGTTCAAGCTGACGCACATTGCCGAACTGCCATTGTTCCTGGGGTTTACCAACAACCCGCGGGGGCGGGCGTTGCGGGCGCTGTTTGACCGGCGCATGGCGGCACTGGTAGACAGCGGCGAGTTGAAACCGATTTTCCAGCGTTGGAACCAGGCGTATCCGTTTTGACGTCCATAGAACCAAGGCAAAGGCCAATCGAACCTATTGATCTTTATCAGCGATAATTCAGCTTAAGCGTCTGTAGGAACGTGCTGTTACAATGCCCGCCTCTGTGAAATCTGAAATCAGGAGCACACGGTGCCCGTCGTTTTCGTTGCTGCTTCCAAGCTGCCTACCCCCTTTGCCACGTTCACCATGCATGGCTTTCTTGAAAAAGCCTCCGGGCGCGAGCACGTCGTGCTCAGCCTGGGCGATGTGGCCGATGGCGCCCCCGTCCTGGGCCGCTTGCACTCCGAATGCCTGACCGGTGACGCACTGTTCAGCCAGCGTTGCGACTGCGGCTCGCAACTGGAAGCCGCCATGCAAGCCATCGCCCGTGAAGGTCGTGGCGTGCTGCTGTATCTGCGTCAGGAAGGCCGTGGCATTGGCTTGCTGAACAAGATCCGCGCCTACGAACTGCAAGACGGTGGCGCCGATACCGTCGAGGCCAACGAGCGCCTGGGCTTTGCCGCCGACCAGCGTGACTACGCCATCTGCCTGCCGATGCTTGAACACCTTGGGGTCAAGTCCCTGCGCCTGATGACCAACAACCCGCGCAAGGTCAAGGCCTTGACCGAGATGGGCATCACCGTCGCCGAGCGCGTGCCGTTGCACACCGGGCATAACCCGCACAACAAACTCTACCTGGCAACCAAGGCCAGCAAGCTCGACCACATGATGGGCAACGAGCATCAGGGCGAGGCAGGCCGGGCGTGACGCGCGGTCAGGTCAAGCGGCGGCTGTCCTTCAGTTGGTGGCAGTACCTGGCGTTGGCGCTGCTGCCGTTGTTCGTGATCAACCTGGTATTTGGCCAGGGTGAGCCGCTGTTGCCGGTGCTGGCGATGCCGTTTTTTATCGCCGGGGCCGCGTCGATGTTTGCCAGCCTGCGTTACTTCCATGGCTACAAGCATGCACTGATCGCCACCTCCAAGGCCCTCGATACGCCTGAAGAACCCGCCGCGTGGATTACCCTGGCGGCCCGTCGGCGCACGGCGTTGCTGGTCGCGGCGTTGCCGGCCTGGATCGGTGCGCTGGCGGTGTTCGTCGGCCTGGAAGCGGTGCCGCTGTTTCTCCTGGCCTTGTCGACCCTGGTGCTGTTCTACCTCTATCGCATCCCGCGTCAGCTCGGTTGATGCGCCTCTGGCTGGCGGGTCTGCTGCTGGCCGCCAGCGCGTCGGCGACGGCGGTCGAGCGGGTGGTCAGCCTCGCGCCTTCCTTGTCTGAAATCGTCGTTGAACTGGGTGCTGCCGATCTGTTGGTGGGCGTACTCGACGGCGGTGAACGGCCTGACGCGCTGCGTAACCTGCCCTCGGTGGGGCGTTATGGGCAGTTGGACCTGGAGCGACTGCTCAGCCTGCAGCCTGACTTGCTGCTGCTCTGGCCCGGCAGCGTCGGCCCTGCCCAGCGTGAGCAGCTCAAGCGCTTGAACATCCCGGTCTACGTCGCCGAACCCCATAGCCTTGAACAACTGAGCAGCCAGGTCGAAGCCATCGCCCAACAACTAGGCCGCGCTGAAGAAGGTCGCCAACTGGCTGCCCGTTTACGTCAACGCTTGGCCGAGTTGCGCCAGCGCTATCAGCGCAGCCAGCCGTTGCGGGTGTTCTACCAGGTATGGAACCAGCCGCTGTACACCGTAGGCGGTGGGCAAATCATCAGCGATGCACTCAGCGTGTGTGGCGCGCGCAATGTGTTTGATGACCTCAAGCTGCCAGCCCCGCAGGTCAGTATCGAGTCGGTGTTGCAGCGTGATCCCCAGGTGATCCTCGCGGCGGATCAAGCGCAACTGGACGACTGGAAGGCCTGGCCCCAGGTGGCGGCGGTGGCCCAGGGACGCTTGCTGATCGTGCCGGACAAAGGGCTGGAGCGGCCCAGTGGGCAGATGGTGGAGGCGGTGGCGAGGATGTGTCAGGTGATTGCGCCGAACCGTTGAGAGCGCTATCGCAGGCAAGCCAGCTCCCACCTTTTGAAGTGTGAATACAGTCAAATGTGGGGGCTGGCTTGCCTGCGATGGCGTCGTCCCAGACAACCTCAGAGCTGCGGCGTCCACGTCACCCCAAGCATCCACGTCCGGCCCTCTTCGCGGTACGGCTGGTTGTTCTCGAAGTTTGGCTCGTCATAGCTGTACCAGGCCCGCGTATAGCGGCGATCCAGCAGGTTATCGACCTTCAGCGACAACGCCACTTCCCGATTCAGCGCCCAACCGCTGCGCAAGCCCAGCAGGTAATAGCCCGAGAGGCGGTTCTTGTTGTCTTCGGCGTCGTAGCTGCTGCTGATGGCCTGCCAACTGGCGCCCAGGCTCAGTTGCTCGAACTGCCGATCCAGGTCCAGGTTCAGGGTGCGCCGGGCACGACGGGCCAGGGTATGGCCGCTGTCGCGGTCGCGCGGGTCGATGATGGATAGGCCCAGGTTGCCTTGCCAGCCGAAGAACTCTTGCTTGAGGGCGGCTTCAAAGCCGTTGATGCGGGCGTTGGCGACGTTGTACGGAATGTAGTTATTCTGCTGCTGCGCGATGATGGCGTCCTTGAGATCAGTGCGATACAGAGAGGTTTCCAGGCGTGTGGTGTCGGTCAGTTGGCTGCGCCATTGCAACTCATAGCTTTTCGAGTGCTCGGGCTTGAGGTTGGGGTTGCTGCCGCCGGGGTAGTACAGATCGTTGAAGCTCGGCGCACGAAAGCCTTCGCTGTAACTCAGTAGTAGGTCGTTATCGCTATTGACCGGCAGGGTCAGCGTGCCGCTCCAACTGTTCTGCCCGCCGAATTGCTGGTTGTCGTCGCGGCGCAGCCCCAGTTCGGTAGAAAACCACTCCCCCTTGAAACGATGCTGGATAAACGCGGCGCGGTTCCAGCGGCTGTTTTCGCTGAACGTGGTGCTGCCGTGAAAACGGTCTTCATACCAGTCACCGCCCAGGATCAGGCTGTTCTGCTGGTTGAGCGTCAGGTCGTTCTGCCAGTTGATCGAGTCGCGATAGGTGTTGAACACACTGAAGTCAGCGCTGAGCTTGTCACGTTTTGTGTCGCGGTTTTCACTGTGGCCCAGCTCCACACGGGTCTGCCAGGCCTCGTTGGGTTGGGCATCGATATAAGCGCTGGCGCTGCTGACGGTGTAGTCGGTATAGGGCTTCTGGCCGACACTTTGCCCGCTAGCGAAATCATAGCGACCAAAGCTGTTGTCATATTCCGACTTGCCCCGGCTATCCAGCAGGTTGAAACCCACCTCCAGCTGATCGCTGAACTCATGGCTAAGGTTCAAACTCAGCGACTTATTGCGATAGGCATCATGGTCGCGGTCGCTGGGGAAGGATGCATGGCTCCAGTCAATACCGGCGGTGTCATCCAGGCTCGCGCCCAGGTTGAAGCGCGTGCGTTCATCGCCGCCCGACAGGCCGAGGCTGCGTTCCCAAGTGTTGTTGCTACCAAAGCCCAGCTTCAGGCGCGGTTGCAGGCCTTGTCCGGCATTGCGACGGGTAAACACCTGAATCACCCCGCCGATGGCGTCGCTGCCGTAAATCACCGAACGCGACCCGCGCAGCACTTCCACCCGTTCAATCTGATCGATATTCAGGTATTGCAGGCCGCTGTCGCCGGAGGTGGTATTGGCAATCCGCTGGCCATCCACCAGTACCAGGCTTTGCGCGGACTTGGTGCCACGCAAGAAAATCCCCGGCAAGCTGCCCCGGCCACCGGTGCGCGCCACTTGCACGCCAGGCACGCGGCTGAGCAGGTCGGTCACGCTGGAGGGTTGCAGGCGGTCGATATCGTCGCGGGTGAACACGGTGTTGGCGGCGCTGCTGTCATTGCGCGCCTGCACCTGGCGGTTGGCGCTGATGACCACATCGGGGAGCTTCAGGGCGGCGTCGCGGGTGTCGGCGAGCAGGTCTGTAGTGGGTAAAAGCAGGAGTGGCAGGGCAAGTCGCAGGTGTTTCATGGGCCGTCCATGGATTCCAAGGCAATACAAAAAAATGTGGGAGCTGGCTTGCCTGCGATAGCATCACCCTAGTCTCTCTGAAAGACCGAGGTGTTTGCATCGCGGCAAGCCAGCTCCCACAGTTTGATCCGCTTTACAGGCCGAGCAAGGCCATGCGCTGGCGAACGGCTGCCTCGATCCCCGCTTCATCCAGCCCGCACTCGGCCAGCATCTGCGCCGGCTTGGCATGCTCCACATAAATGTCCGGCAAGCCCAGGTGCAGCACGGACTTGAGGATATTCTCCCGCGCCAGGAACTCGCTGACCGCCGCTCCGGCACCGCCCATGATGGCGTTTTCTTCAATCGTTACCAGCAACGCATGGCTGCCGGCGATCTCGCGCACCAGGGCTTCATCCAGGGGTTTGACGAAACGCATGTCGATCACGCTGGCGTCGATTTTTTCTGCCACTTTCAGGGCTTCGGCCAGTTGCACACCAAACACCAGGAACGCGGTCTTGTTGCCCTGGCGCCGCACGAGACCCTTGCCGATCTCGATCGGTTCCAGGTCTTTCTCGATCACGGCATTCGGGCCATTGCCACGGGGGTAGCGCACTGCTGCCGGGCCGTTGTACAGGTGGCCGGTGCTAAGCATCTTGCGCAGCTCGTTCTCGTCGCTCGGCGTCATCACCAGCATGCCGGGGATGCAACGCAAGTACGACAGGTCGTAGCTGCCGGCGTGGGTCGGGCCGTCTTCGCCCACCAGGCCGGCGCGGTCGATGGCGAACAGCACGTCGAGGTTCTGCACCGCCACATCGTGAACCAGTTGGTCATAACCGCGCTGCAGGAACGTGGAGTAGATCGCCACCACCGGCTTGGCGCCTTCGCAGGCCATGCCGGCGGCAAAGGTCACCGCATGTTGCTCGGCAATCGCCACGTCGAAGTAGCGCAGCGGGAAACGCTCGCTGAACGCCACCAGGTCGGAGCCTTCCTTCATCGCCGGGGTAATGCCCACCAGGCGCGGGTCGGCGGCGGCCATGTCGCACAGCCACTCGCCAAACACACCGGAGTACTTTGGCCCGCTGGCCTTTTTCGGCGCCGCCACGGGTGCATCCAGTGGTTCGAGCTTGGTGATGGCGTGGTAGCCAATCGGGTCGACTTCCGCCGGGGCGAAGCCTTTGCCTTTTTTGGTGACGACGTGCAGGAACTGCGGGCCCTTGAGGTCGCGCATATTGCGCAGGGTGGCGATCAGGGTCGGCAGGTCGTGGCCATCGATCGGGCCGATATAATTCCAGCCCAGCTCTTCAAACAGGGTGCCGGGGACCAACATGCCCTTGGCGTATTCTTCGGTGCGGCGGGCAATTTCCCACGCGCCGGGCAGGCGTGACAGTACCTTCTTGCTGCCCTCACGCATGCTGGCGTAGGTGCGGCTGGACAGGATCTTCGCCAGGTAATTGGACAAGCCACCGACATTGCGCGAGATCGACATGTCGTTGTCGTTGAGGATCACCAGCATATTGGCGTCCACTTCCGGCGCATGGTTCAACGCTTCAAACGCCATGCCGGCTGTCAGCGCGCCATCACCGATCACGGCAATCGCCTTGCGATCACTGTTTTGCAGACGGGCGGCAATCGCCATGCCCAGGGCTGCGCTGATCGAGGTGCTGGAATGGCCGACGCCAAAGGTGTCGTATTCGCTCTCGGCGCGGCGTGGGAAGGCGGCGATGCCGTCCTTCTGGCGCAAAGTGGCCATGCGCTCGCGGCGTCCGGTGAGGATCTTGTGCGGATACGCCTGGTGACCCACGTCCCACACCAGCCGGTCGTCCGGGGTGTCGAACACGTAATGCAACGCGATGGTCAGCTCGATGACGCCCAGGCCTGCACCAAAATGCCCACCGGTCTGACCGACCGTGTAGAGCAATTCCAGGCGCAACTCATCGGCCAGGGTTTCCAGCTCGGCTTCACCCAGGCGGCGCAAGCCGGCCGGCGTGTTGGCACGGTCCAGCAGAGGCGTGGTCGGGCGCTTGCGGGGAATCTCTTGAAACGTCGTGGGCATCAGGCGAATCGTTATAGGTATAGAAGAGGCGGCAGTTTACCTCAAGCATCGCAAACTGCCCACGCAGAGCACCGAACTTGGCTGATATGCGGTCGTAATCAGTGACGACGTTCGACGATATACCGCGCCAGGTCGCGCAGCGGCGCGGCTGCCGCGTCGAATGGTCGCAGGGCTGCCAGGGCCTGGTCGCGCAGCTCCAGGGCATAGGCCTTGGCGGCTTCCAGCCCCAACAGCGACGGATAGGTCGGCTTGTCACGGGCAATATCGGCGCCCTGGCGCTTGCCGAGGGTCGCGGTATCGCTTTCCACGTCGAGAATATCGTCCTGCACCTGGAACGCCAGGCCGATGGCCCGGGCATAGGTCTGCAAGGCCGCCAACTGCACGGCTTCGGCGCGGCCACTGGCCAGGGCGCCGAGGTGCACGGCCGCCTCGATCAACGCCCCGGTCTTGTGCCGGTGCATATATTCCAGGGCTTGCTGGTCCAGCTTGAGGCCCACCGAGCCGAGGTCAATCGCCTGCCCCCCGACCATACCGGCCGGGCCCGCAGCGCTGGCCAATGCGGTGACCATGCGCAGGCGGATCTCGGCATTCACGCCGCTCAGGCGCGGATCAAGCAAGGCGCTGAACGCCAGGCTTTGCAGGCCGTCACCGGCGAGGATCGCACACGCCTCGTCAAAGGCCTTATGGGTCGTGGGTTGGCCGCGACGCAGATCGTCATCGTCCATCGCCGGCAAATCGTCGTGTACCAGCGAGTAGGCATGAATCAACTCCACCGCACACGCCGCGCCATTGGCTTGCGCGGCGTCCACCCCCAGCGCCTCACAGGCCGCATAGGCGAGCAAGGGCCGCACGCGCTTGCCGCCGTTCATCACGCTGTAGCGCATGGCGTCATACAGCCTGGCCAGCTCCGGGCTTGGCGCCACAAACAGCGGTTCGAGCGCAGCATTGACCCGGGCCTGGCTGCTGGCCTGATAAACGTCGATCATTGGGGTTGTTCCGCGTCAAAAGGTTCTTCGGCCAACTCCCCATCCCGCTCCAGCAACACCTGGACCTTCTGCTCCGCCTGCGCCAGGGCGCTCTGGCAATCGCGGGTCAGGCCAATACCTTGCTCGAACGCCGTCAACGAGTCTTCCAGCGACAACTCGCCGTTCTCCAGACGCTCGACCAGGGTTTGCAGATCGGCGAGGGATTGTTCGAAATCGAGTGCAACTTTTTTGCGGGCCATGGCGGCTATTCCGGTTGACGGTAAACGGGCGCGACACTAGCAGATAGGGGGGGGAGGGGCAAATGAGGGGGCTGGGCATGCGTTGGGTGAGGGTGTTGTGCATGCCCGGAGGATGGGGGGCTATTGCAGTATTGACGTGCGATCAACTTGATCTGTCCCGTTTATTCGTTTTTATTATTTTTTTGTCAAGGGTTCTGGAAGTATAAGTTAGAGGTTGATCCCTGAATTTTCTTTGCTTTTCCTTTCTCTATGTACTCACTGAACTCTCGTTCGATCGTCGCTTTGTTAGTGTATTTTTGGTATTTTTTTGGTACTTCGCATGCGTACATGTAAAGCCTCCAAGCGTCGAAGCCGTCAATCCGATCGTCGGGGCTGTAATCAAAGTCAATGCACTTATCGGATATGTAAACTCTGCAGCCGATACCATGTAGTTCGTATGTTACGTCATCAGTGATTTTTCCGCGTTGCGGGATTTTTTTGGAGCGCCACAGCCCTAAAATATTTTTTGTGCCAAAAGTTAATTCAAGTAAGTTGGTTGCCTTTTTAACTTGGTCTAAGTACTCGCAGATTAAATTTTCTAGCGTTTGAGTTTTCATTTTCTTGACCTTTCTAGTCTATCTGGTCCAGCAGATTTTGAAGCATTTACTACGTCATTGATGTTGCTAAATGAGGAAGGGTGGCTTTTTATATTGTCAATCAGCCTTATGGTAACAAGTGTATGTGTTCGCCTTGCTGCTGACGCCCGATGGTGTCCATCAATAATATAGCGCTGCTCGTTATATTCAATCACGTCAATAGGGGTGTTTTTGTTGTACCCATTTATTCTCATGCTACTGGAAATTTCCTCAACTCGTTTGGTTGACCGTTTTCCCTCAATACTGTGCGTACGATTCAGCGTTCCGGCATCAACTCCGTGAATCAGAGGTAGTGAGGGTAACCCCTCATCTATTGCTGCGTTGGAGTCGGCGCTACTTCCCTTCGGCTTGCAACCATCTTCACCCGGACACGCATTCAACCCCAACGGATCCACCCACCCCGTAGGGTTGGGCACATACAAATACCCGTTCAACCCACCCGCCAACTTCACCGGGTCGGGCGTCAAATAGCGGCCATTATCTGGATTGTAGTAGCGATGCCGGTTGTAATGCAGCCCGCTTTCACGGTCGAAATACTGCCCCTGAAAACGCAGTGGATTATCGACGGTGCTCACGTCTAGCCGGGTGATCTGGCCGTAGGCGAGGTAGTGGGCGGACCAAACGATTTTGCCTTGCGCGTTGGTCAGTTCCTGCGGCGTACCCAGATGGTCCAGTTGGTAGTGGAAGGCCTGGGTATTGGCCGGACCAAACCCTTCCAACAAAGCCAACGGCCTGAAGCTGTCAGGCTCGTAGAGATAACTGCGATGCTGCCCCGCCGTGTGCTCGGCGATGATCTTGTCGCCTTGCCAGAAAAACTCGGTGGTCTTGCCATTGATCACTTTAGCGATACGCCGCCCAAACGGGTCATAGCGATAGCTGGCCTGGCTGCCATCCGGTTGTGTGACGCCGATCAGGCGGTGCTGGCAGTCGTAGCGGTATTCAGTCACCCACTGCTGTGCGCGGCCACGGCGTTCGCGTATGAGGTTTCCGAAGGCGTCGTAGTCGTAATGCCGGTCGCCTTGCAGTAATAGGCGGTTGCCGACGACGATGCCGGGCCCTGGGCGGTCTTGCATCAGCAGGTTGCCCGCCGGGTCGTGGGTGAAACGTTCGGTGGGGGCCTGGGAGTGGTCGGCGCGGGTCAGGCGGTCGAGGGGGTCGTAGTGGTAGTCGTGCTGGCCCTTGCGGGTGTCGAGCAGGCGGGTGAGGTTGCCGCTTTTGTCGTAGGTGTAGC
>Ga0209699_100176_pt1 | contig 66737 bp, 55 predicted proteins | sample SynthPrep_1_END__FD_187204 | JGI IMG/M metagenome (GOLD analysis project Ga0209699, IMG submission 187204) | Synthetic microbial communities from Ohio, USA - SynthPrep_1_END_DS7_MetaG (SPAdes) (version 2) | ecosystem: Engineered > Bioreactor > Aerobic > Activated sludge | place: USA: Ohio...
GTGCACAGCGGGCCGACCACCGAGACCGTCTCGGTGGTCGGCCCGCTGTGCACCCCGCTGGACCTGCTGGCCGACCGCATGGAGCTGGCCTGCGCCGGCCCCGGCGACCTGATCGCAGTCTTCCAGTCCGGCGCCTACGGTGCCAGCGCCAGCCCGCAAGCCTTCCTCGGCCACCCGGCGGTGGTCGAGGTGCTGGTCTGAATCGCAGCGACCGATGAGCACGCCCGCGACCGCGCTCGCCCCGGAACCGCACACGGGCAGTTTCCGCGCCGCCGTCCAGCCCTTGATCGCGGGCCGCTGGCTGGATCTCCCGCTGTTCGCGCTGGCGCTGCTGGCGGCCTATGCCACGCCGCTGCTGACGCTGCGGCTCACCACCAGCTGGAGCGGGCCGCGCATGGCGGCGGTGGCCGGCGCCTGCACGCTGGTGTTCGCGGTCTTCGTGCTGTGGCTGGCGCGGCGCTTGCCGGCCTGCTCCGCCTGCCTGACAGAGCGCTGCGCCCGCCTGTCCCTGCCTGCCATCCTGGCGCTGGGTCTGCTGCTGCGCCTGGGCTGGATGCTGCTCTTCCCCGCTGAGCCCGGTTCGGACGGCGCCATCTACACCGCCCTCGCCCGTCAGCTGGTCGAAGGCCAGCCCTACGAGATTTCCGGCACCAGCGCCTACTGGCCGGTGGGCTACCCGCTGTTCCTGGCCGCCTGGATGAGCATGCTGGGCACCGGCAAGGCCGCCTGGCTGGTCTCCAACCTGGTGCTTTTCGTCGTCGCCTGCTGGGGTGTGGGCCGGCTTGCCGGCCAGCTCGGCGGCACCGCGGCCGGCCGGCTGGCGGCGCTGCTGTTCGCCGTCTGGCCGAATCTGCTCACCAACACCGCCACGCCCGAGAAGGAAATGGTGGTGGTCGCGCTGCTGCCCTGGGTATGCCTCGTCATCGTCGGCGCCCTGCGCGGCGCCGGCCGGAGCTGGCACGCCGTTCCGGCTGGCCTGATGCTGGGCGCCTGCGTGCTGGTGCAGCCGGCGCTGCAATTCCTGCTGCCGACCTTCTGGATACTGCTGCTGGTCGGCCTGCGCCCCACCGCGCGGGCGCTGCTGCTGTGCCTGCTGCTCGGCCTGGGCGCCGCGCTGGCCATCGCGCCGTGGACGCTGCGCAACTACCAGGTGTTCGGCCAGTTCGTGCTCGTCTCCACCAATGGCGGCGACAACTTCTACCGCGCCAATAATCCACAGGCCACCGGCGGCTACACCAAGCGCGGCGAAATCGACCTCGGGGACCTCGGCGAACTGGAGCGCGACCGCGAGGGCAAGCGCCTGGCGATGGAGTGGATCAAGTCGGCTCCGGCGGACTTCGCCGCGCTGATCCCGGAAAAGCAGGCCCGCTTCATGGGCGACGATGCCGCTGGCGTCTACGGCACCTTCAAGGTAGGCGGCGCCAGCGATGACGACCGCCTGTACGCCGCGCTGAAAGCGCTGGCGAATGCCTGGTGGCTGGCGATGTGGGCGGTGCTGGCCGCCGCTGCGTTGGCGCTGCGCCATCGCGCCGCCTCTTTCCCTGCGCTGGCGCGGCTGCCGCTGTGGCTGTGGCTCTACCTCTTCACGCTGCACAGCGTGTTCGAGAGCGCCGGCAAGTACCACGTGCCCATGCTGTGGGTGCTGCCGGTGCTGCTGGGCAGCTACCTCGCGCACCTGGGCCGCCGGGACGCTCGTTGATGCTGCGCCGCCAGCTGTTCCGCTTCCTCGTCGTCGGCGGTGGCGCCACCGTGCTGCACTACGCCATCTACCTGGTATTGCTCCTGCCCGGGGTGACGCCGGTGGCGGCCAGCAGCATTGGCTTCATCATCAGCGCCGGCTTCAACTACCAGCTCAACCGGCGCTACACCTTCGCCTCCTGCCGCCGCCACGCCGAGGCCCTGCCCCGCTTCATCGCCACCGCGGCAGTGGGGCTGGCGCTCAATGCCGCCATCCTGGCCGGCCTCACCCAGCTCGGGCTGCATCCGGTCCCCGCCCAGTTCGGTGCCACCCTGGGCACGCTGGTCTGGAACTTCCTGCTGAACCGGCTGTGGACCTTCCGCGCCGGCGCAGCCTCCTCGTCCAGCAAGGAAAAAGCGCTGCAATGAGACTGTCCATCGTCGTCCCCTGCTACAACGAGGAAGCGGTCCTGCCCGAGACCGTCAAGCGCCTGGCCGAGCTGCTGGAGCGCCTGAGCGGCCAGGGCCGCATCGCCGCCGACAGCCATGCGCTGCTGGTGGACGACGGCAGCAAGGACCGCACCTGGGCGCTGATCGAGGAGTTCTCTGCCCAATCGAAATGGATACGCGGCATCAAGCTGTCGCGCAACCGCGGCCACCAGAACGCCTTGCTGGCCGGCCTCTTCCATGCCGACGGCGACGCCATGGTCAGCGTGGACGCCGACCTGCAGGACGACCTGGAAGCCATCGCCCAGATGGTGGATGCCCACCTCGCCGGCATGGACGTGGTCTATGGCGTGCGCCGTCGCCGCGAAACCGACACCTTCTTCAAGCGCGCCAGCGCCGAGGGCTACTACAAACTGCTGGCGCGCATGGGGGTGGAAATCGTCTTCAACCATGCCGACTACCGCCTGCTCAGCCGGCGCGCCGTCAGCGCGCTGCGCGAGTACGGCGAGAGCAACTTCTTCCTGCGCGGCATCATCCCGCAGCTGGGCTTTCCCTCCGCCACGGTGTATTACGACCGCGCCGAGCGCTTCGCCGGCGAATCCAAGTATCCGCTGAGCAAGATGCTGGCCTTCGCCTGGCAGGGCATCACCTCCTTCTCGGCGGCACCGCTGCGCATGATCACAGGCCTTGGCCTGCTGATCTCGTTGGGCAGCTTCGCCATCTCTGCCTGGGCGCTGTGGGTGAAACTGTTCTCCGACCATGCGGTGCCCGGCTGGGCGTCCACCGTGGTGCCCATCTACCTGCTGGGCGGCGTGCAGCTGCTGTGCGTCGGCATCATCGGCGAGTACCTGGCCAAGATCTACCTGGAAACCAAGCAACGCCCGCGCTACTTCATCGAGAAGACCGCCGGCGAACCGCAACGTCCGCAATGAGCATCCGCCGTTCGCTGGGAATCAGCGCGTTCTCCCAGTTCTCCACCTTCGCGATCAATTTCGCCAGCGTCATCATCGTCTCGCGGCTGCTGACACCGAGCGAGATCGGCATCTTCTCGGTGGCCGCCTCCATCCTCGCCTTCGCCCACGTCTTCCGCGAATTCGGCGTCGGCCAGTTCCTGATCCAGGCCAAGGAGATCACCCGCGAACGGCTGCGCGCCGCCTTCACGGTGACGCTGGCCATCTCCTGGACCATCGCGCTGCTGCTGCTGCTGCTGCGCCATCCCGCCGCAGCCTTCTACGACAACGCGGGCGTGGCCGGCGTGCTCGGCCTCATCTCGATCAACTTCGTCATCCTGCCCTTCGGCTCGCCGCTGCTGTCCCTGCTGCGGCGGGAGCTGCAGTTCGACAAGATCGCCCTGGTCAACATCGCCAATGCGCTGGTGGCCAGCACGGTGACCGTCATCACCGCCTACCTGGGCGAGAGCTACCTGAGCATGGCCTGGGGCGCGATCGCCGGCAACGTCGCCAACGTGGTGCTGCTTAACTTCATCCGCCGCGGCCAGATCTTCATGCTGCCCACCACCCGCGGCCTGGGCGAGGTGGTGCGCTTCGGCTCCATGGCCAGCACCAGCTCGCTGCTCACCGAGCTGGGCTCCAGCGCGCCCGACCTCATCCTCGGCCGCACCCTGGGTTTCGCCGACGTGGCCTTCTTCAGCCGTGCCGACGCGCTGCGCAAGATGACGCTGGGCCAGCTCTTCGTGCTGGTGCGCGGGGTCTATTTCCCCTCCTTCGCCAAGCGGGTGCGCGAGGGCGGCCATCCCGGCGAGATGTACTGCAGCTCCATGCCCTACATGATCGCCTTCACCGCGCCGGCGCTGGCGCTGCTGGCGCTGCTCGCCGGGCCGCTGATCCTCTTCCTGTTCGGCCACCAGTGGGAAAGGGCGGCGCCGCTCGCCTCCCTGCTGTGCGGCTTCGCGGTGCTGTCCACCTCCACCTCCATGGTCAGCACCTCGCTCACCGCTGTCGGCAAGGTCGACGTGGTCATGCGCGCCCAGCTGTGGCTGCAGGGCGTGCGCATGGCCGCGCTGGCATCTTCACTGTGGTGGCCGCTGGAAGGCGTGGTGCTGGCCTTCAGCTTGGCTTACGTGGTCGAGCTGCTGCTGTACTTCAAGGCGCTGAACGCGGTCTTCGACGTCAGCGCCGGCCAGCTGTGGCGGGCCACCCGCAGCTCCTACTATCTGGTGCTGTGGTCCCTCGCCGGGCCGGGGCTGGTGCTGGCCGCCGACGATTTTCTCGGCCTGGCGCTGCAGCCGCTGCCGCTCCTTGGCCTGGCGCTGCCCTTGGCCGGCATCGGCTGGCTCGCCGGCGTGCACCTCCACAACCATCCATTGAAATCCGAGCTCGGCCTGATCCTTGGCCGGCTACGCCTCAAGCCACGCCGATAACCTTTCTGTTTCACCCCCATGCGGATCTTGTTTGCCACTACCCATAGCTACCTACCGCAACGCGTAGGCGGTTCCGAAGCCTCCACCCACGACCTTGCCAAAGCGCTGCTGACCCAGGATCACGAGCCAGCCGTCCTGTGCGGCCTGGCGACCAGCGGCAGCACCTGGCTGCGCAACCGGCTCATCAAGACCTTGACCCACAGGGCCTTCCCCGCGGACACACGCCATCCCTACCGCATCTTCCGGGGCTACGGCATCGGCGCTGCCGCGATCAAGGAAGTGGCGCGCGAATTCGCCCCCGATGCCGCCATCGTGCAAGCCGGGCATCCGGTTCCGCTGGCGCGCGCGCTGGTGGCGGAAGGCATTCCCACCGTCCTCTACTTCCGCGACGTCGATTTCGCCCGCCTTGGCGGGGAGATCCCCCACCACCCGCTGCTGGGCTTCATCGCCAACTCCCGCTATACCGCGGCGGAGGTCGAACGCAGCCTGGGCATCGAGGCGGTCGTCATTCCGCCACTCGTCCGCGCCGAGGCCTACACGACACCGAGGCGGCCACGCCATGTGCTGTTCGTTAACCCGGTGGTTTCCAAGGGGCTGGAAACCGTGCTGGAACTCGCGCACCGTTGCCCCGACATCCCCTTCGTCCTGCAGGAAAGCTGGCCGCTGGGGGAGGAGGGGCGCCGCCAGCTCGTCAATCGCTGCCGGCCCTTGGCCAACGTGCAGGTCCGCGGATCCACCCTGGACATGAAAAGCGTTTACCATGACACCCGCCTATTGATTGCCCCCAGCGTTTTCCCGGAAGCCTGGGGCAGGGTCGCCACCGAGGCGCAGTTCAGCGGTATCCCGGTGCTGGCGAGCGCGGTCGGCGGCCTGCCGGAAAGCGTTGGTCGCGGCGGCATCCTCATCCCGGCGGGAGCAGGAGCGGAGAGCTGGCACCAGGCCCTGCGCAGCATCTGGGACGATCCCGCCCGCGAGCAGGCGCTCTCCCTGGCGGCAAGCAACCATGCAAGCCGCGCCGAGATCCAGCCCGGGCAATTGATCAAGACACTCCTCGCCACCCTGACCCGTCTCCAATCGCGCGCCACACCTCCACCCATGTCATGAGGTATTCAAGATGGAGCTGTACTGGTACCAGTCCGACCCGCCCAACGTCGGCGATGCACTGAATGTCTGGCTCTGGCCGCGGGCACTGCCCAATCTGGCCGCCTCCACGCTGGACGGAACGTTCTACGGTATCGGCTCCATCCTCGACAAACGCCTCAACTCGCCCGGCGCGAAGTACGTCCTCGGCAGCGGCGCCCGGCAGCGCGACACCGGCATCGCCGCCGATGTCGGCCTGCACTGCTTCGCGGTCCGCGGACCGCTGACCGCCGAAGCGCTCGGTCTCGCCGCGGACCGCTATGCCGCAATCGATCCTGCCACCCTACTGGTCAGGTACTACACGGCTCAGACCACGGACCGGCACGGGATCGGCTTCGTCCCCTACTTCACCGCGCCCGGCGACAGCTGGCGCCGAATCGTCGAAAATCTCGGCATGCGCTTCATCTCCCCCCATCTGGACGTGGAAGCTTTCCTGGACGAAATGTCACGCTGCAGCTTCATCATCAGCGAGGCGATGCACGGCGCCATCCTCGCCGATGCCCTGCGCATCCCGTGGTTTCCGGTATGCGCCCACAACACCGGCCATGAAGGCGCGACCCGCCAGTTCAAATGGACCGACTGGTGCCGCTCGGTCGGCCTGGAGTACCAGCCCGAGCCGCTCCCGCCCATCTGGCCGGCCAGCGGCATGGTGGCGAGCGCCCGCGGCTACCTCAAGCGCAAGCTCATCGAGCAGCGCCTGCGTGCCATTGCCGGCGGCAAGCGCCGCTTCCTCTCCTCCCCGCAGGTGTTCGACAGCAAGCTGGCGCAGCTGGAGGACGCCGTCGGCGAATTCAACCAACTCTTGAGCCGGACCGCCGCGTGACCGAGCAGCCCCCGAAGAAACGCATCCTCTTCCTCTCCCCCGCCATCCCCAACGCCACCGGCTCCGGCTGGGAGAAGCGCTCCTGGTCACACCTGCAGGCGCTGTCCACCGGGGCGGAGGTCGACCTGGTGCTATGCCTGCTGCCCGCCCAGCGCCGCGCCACCGACCCGCGGGCACTACAGACGGCGGCGGCGCTATGCCGCCATGTTGCCGTGCTGCCGATACGCCCTTCCGCCCGCCGCGCCGCCGCCCGCCTGCCGGGGCTGACGTTGCTGCGCCGGCTGCCGCTGTTCCCCGGCCCCCTGTACGACATCGAGAACGACACCACCGACAGCCTGCTGCCCCCCACGGCCTACGACCTCGCCTTCTGCTTCCGCCTGCGTAGCCACGCCCTGCTTGACGAAGTCGGCCGCCGTGCCGGGCTCCGCTGGCAGCGCCGTTTCGTGGACCTGGACGACATCGAGTCGCAAGTGCTGTGGCGCGAGTTCCTCGCCCGCCGGGGCGACTTCGGCCTGGAACGCTGGCTGCTGATCCTGGCGGACGCGGCCAGCGCCCGCGCCAGCGAGCACGACGCGCTGCAGCGCGCCGACGCGGTGGGCGTGTGTTCAAGCGTGGATGCGGCCAAGCTCGGCAGGCGGCGCACGAAGGCGGCGATCAGCGTCCTGCCCAACTCCTTTCCCGCCCTCCCCCAGTTGCCGGAGGCGCTGCAGGACGGCCCCGCCCGGCTGCTCTTCCTCGGCACCCTGTCCTTCAAGCCGAACGAGGACGCCATCCTGTACTTCTGCGCCGAGATCCTGCCGCTGTTGCGGCAGCGCTGCGGCCAGCCCTTCGCGGTGGACGTGGTCGGCCGCGGACCTTCGCCGCAGGTACTGGCGCTGGCCCAACTGCCCGAGGTCACCGTCACCGCCGGCGTGGAGCGGGTAGAGCCCTGCTACGAGGCGGCGGACGTGGTGCTGGTGCCCATCCGCTACGGCGGCGGCACCCGCATCAAGATCCTGGAGGCGCTCGCCCTCGGCCGCGCGGTGGTGTCCACCACCATAGGCGCCGAAGGCCTGGACCTGCGGCCGGGCGTAGACCTGCTCATCGCCGACACCCCGGCGGATTTCGCCGAGGCCTGCATCCGCCTGCTCAAGGACGAGGCCCTCCGCGCCCGCATCGCCGCCAGCGGCCGCGCCCGCTTTCTGGAAACCTATGAAGCCGGGCAGGTGCAAAAAAACATGATGAAGGCGTTATCCTCGCTGATGGCGCAATGATCACCACAGAATCCAAGGAGGCCCGCTTGCCTGCGACCATCGCCGGAATGCTCTCGCGCTCCGCTCCCCCGCAGTACCCCACCCCTGCCGAAGGGCTTGCCATCACCGAACTCGGGCACGGCTTTCTCGGCCACGCCGCCGGCGCCGCCGCGCTGTCCCGCGACGGCGAGGCCGCCTGCCTGGCCTGGGGCACACCGCGCTTCGACGACGCAGCCCTGCAACAACTGGCTGAACAGCAAGGCATTGCCGCGGCCTGGCTGGCAGCCTTCCGCACCCACGGCGCGCAGGCCGCGGCCCATGTAGGCGGCCGCTTCGCCGTCGCCCTGGCCGATGGCCAGACCCTGCACCTGGCGGTAGACCGTTTCGGCACCTACCCCCTGTGCTACGCGGCCGATACCGAGCGCTGCGCCTTCGCCAACCGGGCGGAGGCGGTACCCGGCGAGCGCCGCGAGGTCGACCCGCAGGCCATCTTCGACTACCTCTACTTCCACGTCATTCCCGCGCCGCGCACCATCTTCCAGGGCGTGCAGCGGCTGCCCGCCGCCCATGTACTGAGCTGGCGCGGCGGCGTGCAGGAGGTCGTGCCTTACTGGACGCCCCGCTTCGCCCCGGATCCCCACCGCGACCTGGAAGCGAGCAAGGCGGAGTTCCTCGACATCGTCGAACGCTCGGTAGCGCGCGAGGCCGCCCACGGCACCATCGGCGCCTTCCTCTCCGGCGGCACCGACAGCTCCACCGTCTCCGGCATGCTGTGCAAGGTCTTCGGCAAGCCGGCGCAGACCTACTCCATCGGCTTCGACGCCAGCGGCTACGACGAGATGGAGTACGCCCGCCTTGCTTCCCGCCACTTCGGCACCGAGCACCACGAGTACTACGTGACGCCGGACGACCTGCTGGAAGCCATTCCCAAGGTCGCCGCCCACTACGACCAGCCCTTCGGCAACTCCTCCGGTGCGCCGGCCTGGGTCTGCGTGCGCCGCGCCCACGCCGACGGCATCACTCACATGCTGGCCGGCGACGGCGGCGACGAACTCTTCGGCGGCAACGCCCGCTACGCCAAGCAGAAGGTGTTCGGCCTCTACGAGCGCGTGCCCGGCCTGGTCCGCCGCGGCCTGCTGGAGCCGGTGCTCGGCCTGCCCGGCATGGGCGGCCTGACGCTGACGCGCAAGGCGGCGAGCTATGTCGAACAGGCCAAGGTGCCGCTGCCCGACCGGCTGGAGATGTACAACCTGTTGCTGCGGCTGGGCTTCGACACCGTGTTCGAGCCGAGCTTCCTCTCCCGCGTGGCCACCGACGCCCCGCTGCAGGCCCAGCGCCGCACCTGGGAGCGCAGCGCCGGCGCCTCGCTGCTGGACCGCATGCTGGCCTTCGACTGGAAATACACCCTGGCGGACAACGACCTGCCCAAGGTCATCGGCACCGCCGACCTGGCCGGCGTGTCGGTCTCCTTCCCCTTGTTGGCCGACGAGCTGATCGCCTTCTCGCTGACCCTTCCCGAGGAATGGAAGCTGCGCGGCCAGACGCTGCGCTGGTTCTTCAAGGAAGCGCTGCGCGGCTTCCTGCCGGACGAAATCATCAGCAAGAAGAAGCATGGCTTCGGCCTGCCCTTCGGCGTCTGGGCCGGCCGCCACGACGGCCTGCGCGAACTGACACGGGACGCGCTGAACGGCCTCAAGCAGCGCGGCATCGTGCAGCCCGCCTTCATCGACGACCTGGTGGGCCGCCTGCTGCCCTCGCACCCCGGCTACTACGGCGAAATGGTGTGGATCCTGGTGGTGCTGGAGCTGTGGCTGCGCGCCCATGCGCCGGAGTACGGCCTGTGAGCGGTCCACTGGCCCGTGCCCGCGCGCTGGTCGCCGCCAACTACGGCACCCCGCGCGGCTGGGTGCGCTACCTGCTCGGCCAGTGGGACGGCATCGCCGGCCCGCCGGCGCGCTTCCGCCAGCTCCAGCCGGCGGCGATACGCCGGCTGGTGTTCGTCTGCCTGGGCAACATCAACCGCAGCGCCTTCGCCTGCGCGGTGGCCGGCCGCGAAGCGGTGAGCTGCTGCTCCATCGGCCTGTCCACCACCAGCGGCGCCCCCGCTACACCGGAGGCCATCGCCACCGCGGCCGAACTGGGCTATGCGCTGGATAGCCACCAGGCCACCAACCTGGCGGATTTCGAGGCGGGCGAAGGCGACCTCTACGTCGTCATGGAGCTGCGCCACGCCCAACGCCTCGCCGCCCGCGGCATCCCGGCCGGGAACATCGTGCTGCTGGGCCACTGGGCACGGCCGCTGCGCTATCACATCCACGATCCGCACACCCTGTCGCGCGAGTACTTCCGCAGCTGCTTCGCGGTGATCCAGCCGGCGGTGCTGCACCTGATACGCGAACTGCGGCTGGCCGCCAGCCCCTGCACCCGGCGATGAATGTCTACCTGACCTTCGACATCGAGGTCTGGTGCGGCAGCTGGCAGGAGCTGGACGCCCGCTTTCCGCCGGCCTTCGAGCGCTACATCCACGGCCGCTCCGCCGCCGGCGAGTACGCCCTGCCGAAGACGCTGGAAATCCTGAACCGCCACGGCCTGCGCGGCGTGTTCTTCGTCGAGCCGCTGTTCTCCGCCCGCTTCGGCGCCGCCTGGCTGGAGCGCATCTGCCGGCTGATCCAGGACGCCGGCCAGGAGATCCAGCTGCATCTGCACCCGGAATGGACCGATGAGATCCAGCCGCCGGTCTTTCCCGACAAGCCGCTGAAGAAGCGCCAGCACCTGATCCATTACGACCGCGCCGAGCAGACCCGGCTGGTCGCGCTCAGCCGCGAACTGCTGGAGGCCGCCGCCGGCACGCCGGTCACAGCCTTCCGTGCCGGCAGCTTCGCCGCCAACCGCGACACCCTGGCCGCCCTGGCCGCCAACGGCATCGCGGTGGACAGCAGCCTCAACGCCGCCTACCCGCTATCCGGCGAAGACCTGCGCGGCGAGCTGGACCTGGAGACGCCGCAGCGCTGGAACGGCGTGGAGCTGGCGCCGATGAGCATCTTCCGCGACGGCCTGGGCAAGCTGCGCCACGCCCAGATCGGCGCCTGCAGCTTTGCCGAGCTGCGCCAGGCGATGGACGACGCCCAGGCCCAGGGCCGCGGCCAGTTCGTCATCCTGTCGCACAACTTCGAGCTGCTGCGCAGCGGCACCAGCCTGCCGGATGCGGTGGTGGTACGCCGCTTCGACGCCTTGTGCCGCCACCTCGCCGCCCATCGCGAGCGGCTGCCGACCCGCGGCTTTGCCGACTACGCGCCGCCACGTGCCACTACCGCCAGGCTGGCGCCGCCCCGGGTCGGCAAGTTCGCCACCCTCACCCGTTACGCGGAGCAGGCCCTGCGCCGGCTGCCGCCCGCCCTCAGTCCCCTGCGATGAACTCTCCGCCGCCTGCCGCCACCAGCAACGCCCATCCGCCCTGCCTGGTGCTGGGCATCGAAAGCCAGATCGGCGTCGCCGTGGTGCGCGAGCTCGGCCAGGCCGGCGTGCGCGTCATCGGCCTCGCCAGCCGGCCGAACTCGGTGGGGCTGTCCTCCCGCTACCTGGAGCGCGGCATCGTCGTCGGGCCGAAGCGGGATGCGCAGCTGATAGCCACCCTGCACCGCCTCGGCGAGGAGCTGGGTGACGCGGTGCTGCTGGCCGTCTCCGAGGCCGACCTCAGCTGGCTGATCGCCCACCGCGACCAGCTCGGCCGCATCCGCGCCATCGCGCCGCCGGAAGACGCCTTCCGCCGCGTGCTGGACAAGCGGCTGACGCTGGAAACCGCCGCCGGCCTGGGCCTGCACGTACCCCGCGGCTTCTCCGCCGCCACGCTGGACGAATGGCATGCGGCCGCCGCCCAGGTGCGCTACCCGGCGGTGGTGAAGTGGGCCGACCCGATCACCGCCATCCCGGTACTGCGCGCCCATGGCATCGCCTGGGAGAAGCTGGAGTACGCGCGGAATGAAGCCGCGCTGCGGCGCATCGGCGAGCGCTTCCAGGCCGCCGGCATCTGGCCGCTGATCCAGGAATACTGCCCCGGCCGTGGCCTGGGCCAGTTCTTCTACCTGCACAAGGGCGAGGTGTTGCGCCGCTTCCAGCATCTGCGCATCGCCGAGTGGCCGCCCGAAGGCGGCTTCTCCAGCGTGTGCGACGCGGTGCCACTATCGCGCCACCGGGAATTGCAGGAGCAATCCATCGCGCTGCTGAAGGCCATAGGCTGGGAAGGCTGCGCGATGGTGGAGTACCGGCTGGACGAAGCCACCGGCGACGCGGTGCTGATGGAAATCAACGGCCGTTTCTGGGGCAGCTTCCCGCTGGCGGTGCATGCCGGTGCCGGCTTCGCCCTGCTGGCCTACCAGGTGCAAGGCTGCGGCGTGGTCCCGGCGCTGCCGGCGGTACGGGAAGATCTACGCTGCCGCATGGTGAGCACCGAGGTGAAGCGGCTGGTGAGGCTGCTGCTGCAACCCGGCCGCATCGCCGACCCCTTCTTCCGCCGTCAGCCGCTGCAGGAAGTGCGGCGATTCTTCACCGACTTCCTGCGCCCGCGGGTGCGCTACTACCTGTGGCGCAGCGACGACGCCGGCCCCTTCTTCGCCGACCTGCGCAACTACGCGCTACGCCTGCTGCGGCGCTGAACGCGGGTCGCCAGGCCGCGGCAGGCGGTCGCCGAAGAACAGCTTCACCCCGAACAGCGTACGCATCTTGGGCGGCGGCGGCTCCCGCTCCCAGGCCTTGGTCGCCACCCAGTAGCGGGCGGCCGCCACCAGCGCCATCAGGTTGTAGGGGAAATCGAAGTAGGACAGGCTGAGGAAGGTGCCCCCCACCAGGAAGCCGATGATGGACACCTCGGCCATCGCCCCCAGCTGCACGCACCAGGCCGCCTCCGGATGGCCGGCGGCGTTCTTGCGCAGCCAGCGGGCACTGTGCAGCGTCGCCAGCCACAAGGAGACGTAGATGAAGAGGCCGGGGAAGCCGTGCTCGGCCAGCATCGAGAAGTAGATGCTGTGCGCCGCCACCAGGTGTTCCGGATCCGGCGCGTAGAGGCCGAAGGTGAGCGGCGTGTAGGCGCGGAAACCGGCGCCGAAGAAATTGTCCCTCGCCAGGTTGAAGGCCATCCACCAGGCGTTGATCCGGCCCATGGCGGACTGATCCTGCTCGTAGGTCTGCATGGTGTGCATTCGCGCCCACCACTCCTCCGGCATCATCATCAGCACCCCGACGGCCACCATGATCAGCACGACGCCGGTGGCAGCCTTGTTCTTGCCGCGCCACCACAGCAGCAGCGCCATGGCGGTGATCGCCAGCAACGCGCCGCGGGAATGGGAGCCGATGGCGGAGGCGGCGCACAGCACCATCGCCAGCGTCATCGCCCGCCGCGGCCACTTGCCCTCCAGCGTGGTCTGCAGGAAGCGCAGCAGCGGGATGCTCATGATCAGCGCCACCGCCAGGTGGTTGTTGTCCCAGATGTAGGAGCCGTAAGGCCCCCAGACACGGAAGCTGCCGCCGGTGGCGATGGTGAAGAGGCCGCCCTTGATGCCGTAGAAGGCCAGCGACAGCACGAACACCCAGCAGAACAGGATCATTTCGCGCTTGGTGCGCACCAGCATCAGCGCGACCAGCACCATGACGTCGATCTTCATCACCTTTTCGAGCTGGGTGGTGCTGCCTATCGGATCGAAGGCGAAGATGGTGGTCAGCACCATCCACAGCATCAGCAGCAGCATGATGCGCGGCGGGGTGTTGATGAAGGGCTGGCGCTTCTCCCGCGTCATCATCAGGCCGACCAGGGTGCAGGCGCCGATCAGCATGGCGATGGGCATTTCGCGCGCGAAGCCGTAGGCCAGCCGGTGCGGGTTCATGATGCTGACCCAGGTCCACAGCAGGATGCCGACGTAGGGGTGGCGCAGCGCGATCACCGAGCCCGGCACCACGATCAGCATCAGCAGTATGTCGCGCATCGCGGGTACTCGCTTCGGTTCAGGCCAGGCAGGTGGCGTAGGCGGCCTGGTAGGCGGCCACGCTGCGGCGCCAGGTGCGCTCGCTCTCGACGAAGCGGCGGCCGGCGGCGCGCAGCTCCGGCCAGGCGGTCTGGCGCTGCAGCGCGTCCAGCACCGCCGCGGCCAGCGCCTCGGCACTGCCGGCGCGGAACAGCAGACCGGTGTCGCCGTGGCGGATCAGTTCTTTGTGGCCGCCGACGTCGGAGGCGACGAAGATGCGCCCCTGCGCCATCGCTTCCAGCGGCTTCAGCGGCGTCACCAACTCGGTGAGGCGCATGGAGTGGCGCGGATAGACCAGCAGGTCGATGAGGTCGTAGTAGCGGCTGACCTCGGCATGCGGCACCCGGCCGGTGAAGATCACATGATCGGCCAGGCCGAGGCTGGCAGCCTGGGCCTTGAGGTTCGCCTCCTGCGGCCCGCCGCCGACCAGCAGCACCCGCAGGTCCGGCCGCGCCGCCACCAGCGCCGGCAGCGCTGCCAGCAGCAGGTCCAGGCCTTCATAGGCGTAGAAGGAGCCGACGAAGCCGATCACCGTCTGGCCCTCCAGGCCCAGCTTTTCCTTCAGCGCCGTATCCGGATCGCCGGAGAGCTGGAAGGACTCCACGTCCACCGCGTTCGGGATCACCGTGACCTTGCTGGCCGGGATGCCGCGGGCGACGATGTCCGCGCGCAGCCCTTCGCAGATGGTGAAGGCGTGGTCCACCCGCTTCAGCGCCCAGGTTTCCATCGCCCGTGTGAGCCGGTAGCGCAGGCTGCCTTCGCGGGTGGTGCCGTGATCCACCGCGGCGTCCTCCCAGAAGGCGCGGATCTCGTACACCACCGGGATGCCTATGCTGCGGCCGGCGCGCAGCGCGGGAATGGCGTTCAGCACCGGCGAATGGGCATGGATCAGATCCGGCTTCAACTCGCGCCCCAGTTCGGCAATGCGCGCCTCCAGGATGCGCATCAGCTGCAGCTCCCCCACCACCGGCAGCGTGCTGGTCGGCCGCTCGGTGCAGCGGTAGAAGCGCAGGCCATCCACCTCCTGCACCGGCTCGGCGACCTGGCCCTGCTTGGGCGAGGTGAGGTGGAAGGTTTCCCAGCCGAGCGCGCGCTGCTCGCGCAGGATGGCAGCGCTGCGGAAGGTATAGCCGCTGTGCAGCGGAATGGAATGATCGAATACGTGCAGGACTCGCATGGGAATTCCGTATCAGGCGGCGCGCCGGACTTCGGCCGCCTGGCCGCTGTTGCGCAGGAAGGCTTCGAACATGACCAGCGACCACAGGCGCGCGCTGTAATCGCGGGCGCCGGACTGGTGGGCATCAAGCAGATGCTGCAGGTAGCGGCGCTCGAAGAAACCGGTGGCGGCGAGCGTGTCGCCCAGCACCGCTTCGCGCACCCTGTCCTTCAGCGGACCGCGGAACCAGCGCGCCAGCGGCACGGCGAAGCCCATCTTGCGCCGGTAGAGCACGTCGTTCGGCAGCATGGGCTCCAGCGCCTTCTTGAACAGGAACTTGCCTTCGTTGCCCTTGATCTTGAGGCCGGAGGGCAGCGTCGCCAGCCATTCGACCAGTTCGTGGTCCATCAGCGGCTCGCGGGTTTCCAGCGAGTGGGCCATGCTGGCGCGGTCCACCTTGGTGTTGATGTCGTCCACCAGGTAGGTCTTGGTGTCGATGTACTGCACCAGCGCCACCGGATCGTCGGTGCCGGCGCGCGCCGCGTGCTGCTGGAACACTTCGATGGCGCGGTAGCCGCCGAGGCTGTTGCGGAAGGAAGGCGTGAACAGCCGGCGGCGCATGTCGTCGTTCATGATGGCGACGGCGTGGAAATAGGCCTGCACCGAATCCCGCGCCAGCGCCTGGAAGGTGGTCTTGGCGCGGAACATCCGCGGCGCCCAGTCCGCCTTGGGGTAGAGCCGGCCGAGCAGGCCGAATACCGGCCGGCGCACCCCGTGCGGCAACGCGCCGCGCAGGCGCTCCTCCATCGCATGCAGGCGGTAGCGGCGGTAGCCGGCGAAGCTCTCGTCGCCGCCATCGCCGGACAGGGCGACGGTGACGCGCTTGCGCGCCAGCTGGCAGACGCGCCAGGTGGGCATGGCGGAGCTGTCGGCGTAGGGCTCGTCGTAGAGCGCGGCCAGCTTGTCGAGCAGATCGAAGTCGTCCGACTTCACCGTCTCGACGTAGTGGTTGGTGCCATAGCGCTCGGCGACCATGCGCGCGTATTCGGACTCGTTGAAAGCGGGGTCGTCGAAGGCGATGGAGCAGGTGTTGACCGGCGCATCAGACAGGCCGGCCATGGTCGCCACCACCGCGCTGGAGTCCACGCCGCCGGAGAGGAAGGCGCCCAGCGGCACCTCGGAGATCATGCGCAGCTTCACCGAGGCCCGCAGCCGCTCCACCAGCTCCTCGGTGGCGTCGGCCAGCGACAGCTTGTTGTCCAGGGTAAAACGCACATCCCAGTAGGAGCGCGGCGCCGGCATCGGCTGGCCGCGTACCAGCCGCAGGGTTTCGGCGGCGCCCAGCTTGCGCGCGCCGGTGTAGATGGTGCGCGGCTCCGGGATGTAGCCGTAGGCGAAGTAGTCCTCCACCGCCAGCGGATCGATCTCCCGCGCCAGCCCCGGATGCTGCATCAGCACCTTGAGCTCGGAGCCGAAGACAAAGGTGCCGTCGGGCAGCAGCGCGTAGTACAGCGGCTTCACGCCCAGGCGGTCGCGACCGAGGAACAGGGTGTCCTGCTTGCGGTCCCACAGGGCGAAGGCGAACATGCCGCGGAAGCGCCGCACGCAATCCTCGCCCCAGGCCTCCCAGGCGTGCACGATCACCTCGGTGTCGCTGCGGGTATGGAAAACGTGGCCGAGGGCCTCCAGCTCGGGCACCAGTTCCTGGTAGTTGTAGATCTCGCCGTTGAACACCACCGCCACCGAGCCATCCTCGTTGAACAGTGGCTGCTGGCCGGTGGAGAGGTCGATGATGGACAGGCGGCGGTGAGCCAGTGCCACCCCCGGCTCGAAATGAAAGCCGCCTTCGTCCGGGCCACGGTGGAACTGCACATCGTTCATCCGCTGCACCAGGGCGCGGTCGAACTCAGGTTTGTCGCGTAGATGGAAAAGTCCGGCAATCCCGCACATGGAACATCCTTTCTATTGTTGAAGCACGGGCAGCGGATGCCCCGCATCGTCGAGCAGGCGCGCATAGAGGTCGGCGTAGCGGCCGACCATGCCTTCCAGGCTGAAGCCCTCCTCCACCCGCCGCCGGCTGGCCAGCCCCTGCGACTGCGCCAGTGCCGGCTGCGTCACGTAGGCAGCCATGGCATCGGCCAGCGCCCGCGGATCGCTGGGCGGCACCAGCGCGCCGGTTTCGCCGGCAACGACCAGCTCGCCACTGCCACCGACATCGGTCGCCACCACCGGCAGGGCGCACGCCATGGCTTCGAGGATGGTGTTGGAGATGCCCTCGGCACGCGAGGGCAGAACGAAGACGTCCAGCTGGCGCATGAGATCGGCAACGTCGGAACGCTCGCCGGCCAGCCAGACCTGGCCACCGACGCCCAGCCGGGCGATCTCCGCCTCGACCGCGCCCCGCAGCGGACCATCGCCGACGATGGCCAGGCGCAGGTCCTGCCGCTGCGGGAAACGCGCCGCCAGCAGCCCGAAGGCGCGCACCAGGTTGAGCTGGTCCTTGACTTCCTGCAGGCGCCCCACCGTGCCGAAAACGAAATCGCGGCCGGCTGCGTAGGGGAAGCCGGCCGCCACCTCGCCATCATTGCCCCGAGGCCGGAAGCGCTGGGTATCCACCCCGTTGCAGATGCGGCTGGCTCGGGCCGCCGGCACGCCGATGCGGCCCTGCAAGTAGCTGGAGATGTGTCCGGACAGGGCGATGTAATGCGTGACAAAGGGGCGGTAAATGCGCCGCAGGAACTGGAACTTGCGCCGGGTGCCGTCCGGGTCGCGCGCATCCCAGCCATGCTCGCCGTGGATGCGCACCGGCACGCCCGCGGCCCAGGCCGGCACCACCGTTTCCAGCGCGGCGAGGTTGCGGGTGTGCACCACCGCCGGCCGCAACTGCCGGAACAGCCGGAACAGCTGCGGATAGATCTGGAAGCCGTGGCCTGCCGGCTTGTGCAGCGAGATGAACGTCACATCCGCCCGCGTCACCCGGGCGCAGAAGGCGGGATCGCACTCGCTCAGCGCCACCACCGTGTGGCGGAAACGGCCGTGGTCCATGTGATTGAGCAGATTCACCACGCCGTTCTCCAGCCCGCCGACACGGAAACCGTAGACGACGTGCACCACCAGCGGACGCGAATCGTGCAGCCTCACCGGGGAATCTCCACTGCGTCCAGGCTGCGCTCGAGCGCAGGCCGATGCGCCTCGATGAAGGCCAGCGCCCGCTTGCGTGCCAGCTCCGGCGCTTCCGTCGCATTCACCAGCACCACGACCACAGCCGAATCGTCCGGCCGGCCGAAGCTGCGGTCCAGCGCCAGGAAAGCCTTGGCGAGGTAATCGCTGGTTACCACCCGCTCGTCCATCCGGTACCAGTGCCAGGCATCCAGCCGCAACACCCCATTGGTGATCTGCTCGTGGTTGGCCTTGCCGCCCTGCGGCAGCTCGGCAACGTCACTCCTGAGGATGCGCCAGCCCGGCCGATCCGCTCCGAGCAGACCGTTGCCCCAGGTCACCATCTCGTGCCCGCGCTGCTGGCGTGCGTAATAGGCGACGTACAGCAACACATCGCCGCCGTCCTCGCCCCGGTATATCGCCGACGCCTCGCCGCGCTGGCCGTGATAGCTGGGCGCGAACACCGGCTGCTCAGCCGGCATCCGCTGCCAACCGGGCGCAGCCTCCGGCAGTTCCAGCGCCACCGAGAATGCCGGCACCGGCGCCTCCAGGCTGCGCAGCAGCAACGGAAAGGCTGCAGTGATCGCCAGGAAAGGCAGGCAGGCCAGCCAGTAGCGCGCCGCCTGCGGCGCCGGCATGACTGTGGTGACGGCCGGCGCCGCCAGCTCTTCCTCCCGCCAGTAGCTGCCGATCCAGAACATCAGGAAGACGACGATGCCGAAGAACACCCAGCCATAGACGATGTGGATGAAACCCTCGACCGCCTCGTTGCCGAACAGGTAACCCACCATCACCGTGATGTAGGCGCGCACCCAGTTCGCCACGATGGGCACCACCAGCGCCACGCCCATGAAGGCCAGACGCCGGGACAAGCGGTTGTAGTTCAGATAGGCGTACAGCGCCCCGACCATGAGCGAGGCGATCAGGTAACGCACCCCGCTGCAGGCCTCCACCACCGACCAGCGACCATTGGGGATGACGAAGTACAGCCCTTCCTGATAGACCGGGATGCCGGAAAGCCGCAGCGCCGCGACGGCGAAATCCGCGGTGTGCTGCATCATCACCGGCAGCAGGAACTCGCCGATGGGCACGCCGAAGAACAGGAAGGCGAGCGGAAACAGCAACAGGGCGGCGAGCCGGCGCCCCAGCATGACCACGCAGCCGGTCACCACCATGGCGACGAACATGAAGTGCGCCGCGCCGGCCACGCTGCCAAGCTCGGCAATCAACCAACCCAGCCCCAGCGGCAAAGCGAGCAAGCCCGTCGCGGCCCAGGCGCTGGGCCTGGAGCCGGCGAGCCATTCCCGGCGGCGCCAGACCAGCCAGCCGAACACCGGTAACACGATCAAACCGTGGGCGAAGGTATCCGAACGCCACCAGATCCCGGCGATCTCGGTCGCCGTCCCCCAGTACCAGGTGACCAGCCAGGCGAGCACGAAGGCGATGGCTCCAGCCACCCAGGCCAGCGAGCGGGAGGCCTCCGCACCAGTCAGCATCTGTTCATCCAGCGGAGGCAGCGGTATATCCCGTTTCATTGTCATGCGCCTTTGGCCTCATGGCCTGCCAGCAAGCGGTCGAGGGCGGCCAGATGGGCCTGCCAGCTATAGATTTCCAGCACCCGCTGCCGTGCCGCCTCGCCCATCGCCGCCGCGCGCATGGCGTCGGCGAGCAGGCCGGTGATGCGGTCCAGATAATCGTCCGCCGTCTCCGCCACTTCGCACTCCTTGCCCGGCTGCGCGACCAGTCCGGTAGCCGAGGCTGCGGATACCACCACCGGCTTGGCCATCGCCATCGCCTCCAGCACCTTGTTCTGGATGCCGCGCGCGACCCGCAGCGGCGCGACCACCACATCGGCATGAGCCAGCCAGGGGCGCACGTCCGCCACGCGACCAGTCACGAACACGTCGGCAGCGGCCAGCTCCTGTACCGCGGGAGCCGGGTTCATGCCGACGATCCAGAAGCGTACTCCGCGCAGCCGGGCGCGCAGCGCCGGCAGGATCTCGCGTGCGAACCAGGTCACGGCATCGATGTTTGGCCAGTAGTCCATGGCACCGGTAAACAACAGCACCGGGCCACCCGCCGGGTAGGGAGATTCACCGCCCTGGGCCGGCGAGAAGAAGTCCGCATCCACGCCGTTCTGCATCACACCGACCCGCGCCGCCACTTCCGGCGCCGCCGACCGGAACAGATCGGCCTCCGCCTCGGTGACGAAGAGCGCAGCATCCACCGCGGCCGCCGCACGGCGCTCGAAGGCCAGCAGGCGGCGCCCCTCGCGGCGGTAGAGCCAGGACATCGGCCAACTGCGCCCGGCGGCATACTGCGTCCATTTTGCGGAGTCGAGATCGCAGAAATCGATGACCCGGCAGGCCAGGCCGGGCACGTCCAGGTACTGGGCCATCGGCCCGGAGAACACCACCGCCTGGCTGATGCGCTGCTCACGTACCGTGCGCCTGACCCACTCCGCCAGACCGGCATCACGGTAATAAGGCAGGCTCAGCGCCTCGCCGGAGAGCAGACCGCGTACGCTGGCAAGCCGGCTGCGCCGCGGGTCCAGCGGAATGACCTTCCAGCCGGCACACCACTCTCCCAAGCGCTCGACGTAGCAGCGGTCTTCCGGGCTGTCGACAAAGGTACCGAGATACACCCGGAAGTGCCGCGCGAGCTGCCTCAGGATGTTGAAGGACCGCACCTTGTCGCCCTTGTTGGGCGGGTAGGGAATGCGGTGGACCAGGTAGAGCAGGGGCGGGCGCGTATCCTGCACGGCCTACCCCAGGTTGCGCACGATGTGCGGCCCGAGCGCGTTGGCCACGCCCAGCGGCAGCCGCCGCCACAGCGCGATGAAGGCCCGGTACTTCGGGTTCATCGGGTTGTTCTGCGGCACGCTGTCGCGCTTGTACAGGCGGTATTCGTAGGACAGCGGCTGGGGCTCGAAGCCCCAGTTCTTCTTGAAGCTCCACGGCCCGGTGCCGATCTTGCTGCGGCCGTAGTCGAACAGGTGGTCGCCGCGCTCGCAGGCGATACGCATCAGTTCCCAGTACTTGAAGTCGTTGGCGGCCAAGTCGCGGGCAGCGACATCGTCGCCCGCGTAATAGGGCAGCACCTCGCCACGAAAACGGAAGCCGAGCACGCTGGACAAGGAGCGCCCAGCGGCATCCGTCACCGTCAACACCTCGCAGGCTTCACCGAACACCTCCCGCAGCCGGCGGAAGAAGCGTACCGACAGGGCCGGCGTGCCGTGGCGCAGCACGTTGTCCGAATACAGTGCGAAGAAGCGGTCCACATCCGGATCCAGCGTCGCCACCAGGCCGTTCTTGATGCCCTTGCGCACCATCGCCCGCTGCTTGCGCGGGATGGCCAGCATGTTGGCCTCCACCTCCGGCAGGATTTCCTTGCGGAAGGTGACGTAGAGCGCCTGGCTCGGCCAGTCTTGATGCCGGGCGGTGAGATTGCGGTACTCCAGATGCTGTACGCCCAACCGCAGCGCCAGGGCCTCCGCCTCCGCCTCCAGCAGGGCCGCGGCCTCATCATCGCCGACGATGCCGCCGTAGACACAGAAGGGCAATGAGGTCAGCGCATGGCCGAACAGGCGGCTCTTGACCTCCGCTAGCGGCAACACGGCGACGATGGCACCGGCCCGCTCGGCGTACAGATAGTAGGTACGGTGGCGGAACACCTCTTCCATGATTCCGCGCCAGGCGGAGAGGTGAAAGAAAGTGGCCTCTGCCGTGGCGTGGACGAAAGCGTCCCAGCGGGCGGCGTCCTGCGCGGCGAAAGCCTTGACGACAACGGGCGTGCGATCCATCGGTTCACGTCCTGTGCCGCTCAGGCGGCGTCGCGGAATACGTGGTCGGCCCTGCCCCACGAGAAATCGGCCAGCAGGCGGCGCAGGCGCTCCGCGGTGCGGTCGAGATTGACGTAATGGCGGAAGCGCGTCTTGGCGGTCGCTTCGGGCACGCGGGGTTGTTCAGGGTCTACCTCCCAGGGGTGGAAGTAGAAGATCGCCGGGCGACGGTCGTCCGCATTCACCTTGGCGATCTGCCAGCGCGAGACGGCGTAGGGCAGCAGGCGGAAATAGCCTCCGCCGCCCGCGGGCCAGTTGCGCCCCAGCCAGCGCATGGTCGTCACCGGAATCTCCATCAACCCGGACTCCAGGCGATAGGGGAAGCGCGGCGCATCCGGAATGCCGTAGTGATCGTGCTTCACCGGATAGACGCTGGAACTGTAGCTGTAGCCGGCGCGCGCAATGCACTCGTGCGCCCACAGGTTGGACTTGCCGATCGAGAAGCTGGGCGCGCGATAGCCCTTCACCGGCTCGCCGACGATGTCTTCCAGCACTGCCTTGGCCAGGGAGATGTCCGCCAGGAAGGCCTCCGGCGTCTGCGCGCTGGCCCGCTCGTGACCATAGCCGTGGCTGGCGACCTCGTGGCCGGCATCGGCGATGCGCCTCACCAGGTGGGGATAGCGCTCCGCCACCCAGCCGAGCGTGAAGAAGGTCGCCTTGGCGTCCCGCTCCTGCAACAACGAGAGGATGAGATCGACGTTCTGCTCCACGCGGCAGGGCACGGCATCCCATTCCTGGCGCGGGAAATGGGGCGCCAGCGCCGACACCTGGAAGTAATCCTCGACGTCGATGGTGAGCGCGTTGGTGATTTCCGCCGCCATAGCTAGGCCTCCACTTCAGCAGTCTTTAGCCAGGCTGCGAGGTGAGCCGCGATGCGCTCGGCGGTATGGCCGTCCCAGTACTCGGGCACCCGGCCGCGCTTGCCGCCGCTTTCCAGCACGCTGCGCGCCGCGGTGACGATTGCTTCCGGCGCAACGCCGACCAGGGTATTGGTACCCTGCTCCACGGTAATGGGCCGTTCGGTGTTCTCGCGGATGGTGAGGCAGGGCACGCCAAGCGCGGTGGTCTCTTCCTGGATGCCACCGGAGTCGGTCAGCACCAGCGTCGCGCCGGCCATCAGCCCCAGCATCTCCAGGTAACCCTGCGGCGGCAGGATGATGAAGTTCTCCGCCTCCAACTCCCGCAGCAGTCCGAAACGCTCCAGGTTGCCCCGGGTACGCGGGTGCAGCGCGAACACCAACGGCAGCCGGGCCGCGACTTCGCACAGCGCGCCGATGATGGGCACCAGTGTGTCCGCGCTGTCCACGTTGGACGGCCGATGCAGCGTCACCACGCCATAGCCCTGCGCCAGACGTTCGGGATTCTGGCCCGCCGCGGCCAGCAGCTCGGCCGGCGCCACCGCCTGCGGCAGGCTGGCCATCAGGCTGTCTATCATCACGTTGCCGACGAAGACGGCGCGCTCCTCGGCCACGCCCTCGCGCTGGAGGTTGGCGTGGGCGCTGCGCTCGGTGGTATAGAGCAAATCGGAAATCTGGTCGGTGAGGATGCGGTTGATCTCTTCCGGCATCTTGCGGTCGCCGCTGCGCAGCCCCGCCTCCACATGGATCACCGGGATATGGCGCTTCGCCGCCACCAGCGCGCAGGCCAGCGTGGAGTTCACGTCGCCCACCACCAGCACCGCGCGCGCGCCATGCTGCTCGATGACCGGCTCGAAGCGCTTCATGACCTCGGCGGTCTGCACCGCGTGGGAGCCGGACCCCACCTCCAGGTTGATGTCCGGCCGCGGCAGCTGCAGGTCGGCGAACAGGCGATCATTCATCGCCGCGTCGTAGTGCTGGCCGGTATGGACCAGCAAGGTCTTCAGCGCCGGCCGGTGGGCTGCGAACGCCCGGATGATGGGCGCCATCTTCATGTAGTTCGGACGCGCGCCGACGACGCAGATGACGGGTTGCTCCGCCTTCGGCGGCAGCTTTGCGGTACTCATTGGCGCGGCTCCTCCGGGGCCGACTCGCGCCGAACCGCCTGCAACAATTGATTCAGTACCCCGAGCGTGGCGGATACCGACTGCTCGAGTTGGGTGAGCCTCGCCTCGATGCGCTGAACGTCCACACCAGCAGCCAGCCCGGCCACCTGCTCCGCCAGCGCCGCGGAAACCTGCAGCCGGGAGAGGTCCAGATCAAGCACCGCGCCAGACGCGCCGCCCGCCAAGGCCGGGGCTTGCGCACGGGCCGGCGTGGAGAACTCTTCCTTCAGCTCCTCCACCACTTCACGCACCTCGGCCTCGCCGAGCTGATGACGCTCGTTGAGGAAGGCCGACAGCAACAGCCGGTCGCACAAGGTATTGATACGGCGAGGAATGCCGCCGGTATGAGCGTAGATCGCGGAGAAAGCCGAGGTGGCGAATTCCGGATCGCTCTTCCATCCGACGTGGTGCAGGCGGTGCTCGATGTAGGCACGGGTTTCCTCCGCGTCCAGCGGCCCCAGGTGATAGGAGGCGATCACCCGCTGGCGCAGTTGCTGCATCTCCGCGCCTTGCATGATGTCGCGAAACTCTGGCTGCCCGATCAGGAAACTCTGCAGCAGCGCATGGTCTTCGAGCTGGAAGTTGGAGAGCATGCGCAGCTCCTCCACCGCCGCCGGCGTGAGGTTCTGTGCCTCGTCCACGATCAGCAGCGCGCGCTTGCCCGCCGCGGTGGTGGAGACCAGGAAGGTCTCGAGCGCCAGCAGCAGCCCGGCCTTGTCGAGATTCCGGCTGGGCAGTCCGAAGGCAGCGGCCACCATGCGCAACGTATCGTCCGCATCGATCTGGGTGCTGACCAGATTGGCGGCTACCACCTTGGCCGGGTCCAGGTGCTCAAGCAGGCTGCGCACCAGCGTGGTCTTGCCCGCACCGATCTCCCCGGTGATGACGATGAATCCTTCGCTCTGGTGCAGACCATACTCGAGGTAGGCCATTGCCCGCCGATGGCCCCGACTGCCGAAGAAGAAGGCGGGATCGGGGTTGAGCTGGAAGGGCTTGTTGCTGAGCTGGAAATAAGCTTCGTACATCGTGAACCCGATCAGAATCTGAGGCCGAGATTGGCGATGATGGCGTTCTCTGTGAAGTCGCTGCCCCCGCCGGAGCCTTCTGCGCGCTGATAACGGTAGTTGAGCCCGCCGGAGGTCTTGGGGCCAAACTCGGTGTTCAAGCCAACCGATATCAGCAGCCGGCGGGTCTCCAGCCCGCTGGCGGACGAGCCTTCGGTACGGGAGCGGGTCAGCGTCGATATCAACGAGGTGATCGGCGTAAGCCGGTGGGAGAAGCTGGCGCTGGCCGCGCTGGTTTTGATCGAGGAGCTCAAGGCGAAATCGTCGCCTACCGGAAGGCCGCTGATGGCGTTGAGGCTGGAGCGCTGGCTGCGCGTGACCGACAGGGTAAGACTGTTGCGCTCGCCCAGCAGCGTCACGCTCCCCCGCAAACTGCGTTGCAGGAAATAGGCGTTGGAAACAACGTTCTGCGCACTGCTAGCCCCCAAGTTGGCCATACACAACGCATACATCACGTCCGGGTCCAGCTGCCAGCCGTTCCACTCCATGCCGCTGTCCGCGATCGCGCGGCACTGGGCTTCGATCAGGGGCTCGGAGGAGAAGGATTGCACCGTGGAGGTCACGTCGCGCATGTAGCTAAGGCGCCACTGGGTCCTTGCGGTACGGTGATCGAAGCTGAAGTTGTAGCCGGTACCGAACACCCGGTCTTCGATGGTGGCAGACAGCCGGGAGCGCTCGGAAGCCTCCCAGTCAAAGCCCCCGCCATAAATTGCTCCACTCTGCTTGTTCCCCGCGCCATAGTCGTTCGACTCATGTCCCGCGATGGCCCTGAGACGGAACTGGGGGGTCACATTGATGTACAGCGTTGCCCGGCCAGCCTCCTGGATCCCGCGAGCATTGACGCTGTTGTCGAACTCCGTCTCGCTGCGCGTGTAATCCACGCCCCAGCCGAACAGACGCTGCGGTCCGGGATCCATCACCTGTCCGGTCCATTGGCCGAGACGCGAACCCTTGAGATTGTTGCCGCCGTCGTACCAGCGCGACATGTAGCCGAGTTTCGCCGTGGCGGTGTCGCCAAACCGGAACTGCAGGCGCGGAGCAAGCGACCAGGTACGGGTCTCGTCGTTCTTGCTGGTATTGAGGTCATCGCTGGCGGCACGGCCGGAGAAAGCGGAGAGGTTGTTCCGCGAAATGGAGCCACCCATGTCCACGTAAAACAGGTCCTCCACCGCCTCCAGCTCGCCTCGCCCCTGAAACGCCAGGTAGGAGGTATCGCCCTTGCTGTCGTTGGTATGGAAGGTATTGCGGAACTGCGCGTTCATGTTGCCGTTGAAACGCCCGCCTCGACGCGAGACGGCCAGCGAGGGCGTCACTTCCGCAATCCAGTCAGACTCCTTGCTATCGCGCGACGCACCGCCGTTGTCGGTCCATGTGAGCCGCGTCTGGACGGAGGGACGGACGTCCGTCTCCTGGGCATGCACCAGACCGCCAACCGCGGCCAAAGCGCAGCCCACCGCCGCCGCCACGGCCTTGAGCCTGAACGTCTGAGCGGACACCTCAGGCCGCCTCGGACCTGGCATCCGAACCGTAACCGTAGCCATAACCATATCCGTAGTAGCCCCCGGCGCCGCGCTCCCGCGCCTTGTTGAGCACCATCAGCTTGACGGGGCAATTCTCTATCGTGGAGAGCGCCTGCTTGATCGTCGCATGGGTGGTCTTCGCCGCCTCGACGACGATCACCACCTGACCCATGTGCGTCGCCAGCACGCGCGCCTCGGTCGTCACCAGCAAGGGCGGCGAGTCGAAGACGATCACACGGTCGGCATAGCGGGTGGCCATCTGCTCCAGCATACGATTCATCGCATCGGACGCGAGCAACTCGGTTGCCCGCTGATGCGGCATGCCAGCGGGCAGCAGGGAGAGCTTCTCGATATTGGTACGCAACAGGACGTCGCCCAGATCAGCGATATCGCCGGACAAGACGTCCATCAGCCCGCGCTGAGGTGGCAAACCCAGGCGGTTGAGTACTGAGGGGCGCGATACGTCGGCATCGACCAGCAGCACGGTGTGGTCCAGTTCCATCGCCATGCTGATCGCCAGATTGATCGCCGAGAAGGACTTGCCCTCTCCCGGCAGCGCACTGGTAACCATGATCAGGTTGCCATTGGCAATCACTCCCGCCCCCAGGCCCTGGGCATTGCGCAGCAGCGGCCGCTTGATGACGCGATACTCCTCGGCCAGAGGGGAACGCGGCTGGTCCGGCGTGACCATGCCCATCTGGGCCAGCCGTCCGAGATCGATGTGGATGCTGCGCGACGCCGGAGCGGCCGTCTCGACAGCCGCTTCAGGGGCAATCGCAGCAGGGGCCGTAATCCCGGCCGAGGGCGTCGCTGGCGCGATCTGGGCCTCCTCCGCGACAACCATCGAAGGCGCCACGTCGCCGCCTGCCTGCTTGAGCTGGTCCAGCCGCTGGACCGCTTTCTCTATGAGGCTCATCCCGTCCCCCGCTATTTCTGCAACATACTGAGCAGGAGCGTCGCCACTCCAACTACACCAACGAAACCGGCAACGCCTCCCGAGAAAGCCAGCAAGCCCCGCCTTCTTGCCTTGGCCCGCTCAGGCGTCTGCAGCAAGGAGACAGCACCCAGCACGGGAAGCCCGGTCACCTCCCGCAGAGTCCGGCCGTCGCTGAACGCTGGTCTCAACTGGCTGATGAGGAAGGTGAGGGCGACCCCTACTGCCAGCCCCACCAGACCGACCAAGGGCATCAGCAGCACCCGGTTGGGCGCAGAAGGCTTGTTGGGCAGACTGGGCGGATCGATCTGCCGGAACTCCGCGATCCCCGACTGCGCGTCCATTTCCACCGAAATATTGGCCGACTCGCGCCGTGCCACCAGGCTCTCATAGTTGCGCTTATGGACGTCGTAGTCCCGGTTCAGCTGGGCCATCTCGGCCTCCAACTCCGGCAGGCGCTCAGAGGATGCCCGCAGCTGGACCAAGCGGCCTTCGTACTCTCCCACCCGCGCGCGCAAGGAGGCAACCCTGGCTTCGGATTCCGCCAGCGACAGCTTCATCTGCTGATACACCGGGTTGGAATTCACTGAATCGAAGCGCCCCGGCCCGGCCTTGCGCATCGCATCGACCTCTTCCTGCTTCTGCTTCTCAAGCTGAGCCAGGACGCGACGGGCGCCCAACACATCCGGGTGCTGGTCGGTGTAACGCTGCAACATGCTGTCCAGATTCTTCTTCAGGACATCGATACGATTATCCAGGTCGGGAATGGAGACCGAGTTGGCTGCGCCCCCCGGTGCCTGCGGCAACAGCACCGGATCCTCGCCGACCAGTTGACGCTGCATGGCGTCGCGAGAATTCTCCGCCTCCCGCAGTTCAAGACGCGCCTGCGCCAGTTGCTGCTCGGTCTGCGCGATCTGCGTCACGTAATCCCGGGCGCCATCTCCCAGCAGGCCCATATTGCGCAGCCGGAAGTCCTTCAAGCGATTCTCAGCCTCGGACAGTTTCTGCTCGTAGGTCTTGATCTGATCCTCGATGAAGCGCCGCGCGGCGTCGGTATCCTGCCGCTTGTTCACCAAGCCGGACTCGACGAACAGGGAAACCAGAGCCTGCACCACGCGCTGCGCCCGATCCGGGCGGGCATCCTCATAGGCGAGCGTGAAAAGGTTGTCCCGACCGGTGCCGCGGATCTTCAGATCGCGCGTCAGTTGGGCAATCAGCGCCTCTCTGTCCTGCCGATCCCGGACCCCGAGATCGAGATCCGCCATGGTGATCAGCTTCTCGACATTGGGACGATTGATCAGCGTCCGGCTGAGGATGGCAATCTGCTGATCCACGTTCGGCTGCACGGCCAACCCGGACATAAGCGGCCTGAGCACAGACTGGGTGTCCACATACACCCGCGCAGTGGACTCATACTTGTCCGGCATCATGTAGATCACGACACCGCCCGCTATCCCGACGATCCACGCCAGCGCCAAACCCCACCAGCGAAAACGCCACATGCCGCGCAAATAGCCAACAACCTGCCTGACGAGTTCTTCCATCTAGTAGCCCGGGTACCAAACAATGCAATCCGCCCCGGTTGAAAACCAAGGGCGGAACGAAGATGTGGAAAAACTCAGAACCAGCTTTGCGGGATGATGAGCACGTCGCCCGGCCGCATTTCCACGTTCGCGGTCACGTCGCCACGCTTGATGAGATCCTTGATGCGGACGCTGTATTGCTTATTGCCTTCAGCGGTGCGAAGAATGGTCGCCGCATTGCCATCAGCATAGGCAGTCATTCCGCCCACCGCGATCATTACGTCCAGCAAGGTCATTTTCTGGCTGTACGGCAGAACCTGCGGCTTGCCTGCCTCGCCGACGACCCGGATCTGCTCGGAATAGGGGCCGACGAACTGGGTCACGATCACGGTGACAACCGGTTCCCTGATGTACTTGCCAAGCTCCTTTTCGATGTCCCGAGCCAGCGTGCTGGCATCTTTGCCCAAAGCGGGCAAATCTTCTACTAATGGGGTAGTGATCTTTCCATCAGGACGTACGGGTACAGACATGGACAATTCAGGATTGCGCCAGACGACCACGTTAACTGCGTCACCAGGCCCGATAACGTAGTTGTAATCCGCGCTGGCCGCCGCCGAGGGAGCCGGCGGATATGAGGTGGCACAGCCGGAAACCAAACCGATCATCATGCCAAGGGCCAGCAATCGACGGCCTCCAGCCAACACAATCGAAGCGCTTTTGCTCATTGTCAACATACCCCTTCACCGGAACGGCGACTATGATACGCCCTGTGGGTGGCAAAAATGCTACCAAGATGCACCTGCCGGCCCCAAGGAAAAAACACACACAAGCGGTTACAGCCAGATATCTGCTCCGCAATTAGAGTCTGGCGACCCAGGGAGGGATATCTGTCGAAAGGCACAGAATTCCCTATACGCCGCCCGGCTGCGGGCTCGTCCAAAGAGTGCCTTTGAACCTATGATGATCGAAACAGCTGGCCACGCCAAGCCGTCTCCAGACGTGGCGCTTTCGCTGCCTCCCCGCCTGCGGGCGCAGATAAAGCAGGACAGCTTTTCGCTCAATGATGAATTCATTTTCGAGCGTGCAGATTATCGAATCTGCTTTGCGCAAGGCAGTGAAGTCCTGCGCAACAAGCTCGCGTCTCTGGTGGAGCGGATGTATGGCTCCCGAGGGCTGCACGTATATCACGCGATTCAAGACCTTCACCCCAGCCGCGCAATCCTGGTTGCCTGCCGGGGCGAGCACCTGTTCGGCACCCTCACCCTGGGCCTGGACTCCAAGGCCGGCTTGCTTGCCGACACGCTTTACCGCCCCCAGATTGATGCAATCCGTGCCAAGGGAAGGAAGGTCTGCGAAGTAACACGGCTCGCGATCGACCCTGAGTACGGTTCCCACGACGTGATGGCCTCGATTTTCCAACTCGTCTATGTAATGTCCCGACTCATCCACGGGATGACAGATCTTTTTATTGAAGTTCACCCCCGCCATGCCGGCTTCTATCGCCGGATGCTCGGATACAGGATTGCAGGACCAGAAAAAATCTGCCCGCGCGTTGGCGCCCCTGCCGTACTGCTGCATTTGCCACTCGAGTACGCAGACGCCCAACTTCGCCAATTCGCCGGCAAGCCGATGAGCAGGGAACGCAACCTCTATAAATTCTCCTCGCCACTGCGCGACCTGGCAGCGCTAACGCTCACCTTGTCGCCGGCGAGCGCCAACTGCTGAAAATCAGAACCAGCGCCTCAACTCGACGTACACCCGGTCACTATTATCGTAGCGGCCGAAAAGCCCGACCGAACGACCGCCGAACACATCCGCTCCGAACTGAGCACGCCATTCGGGAGCGAATTTCCAGGTCAGCTTTGGCCTCAGCATGTAATCCTCTCGATTGAAACTCGACACGGCAAGGAATTCGAACTCCAGGTCATCGCCGAAATGCCTCACGACCTGGAATGTCATCCCTTGCTCATCGCGCCCCTCCTTCATGCCAAAGTCGCGATCGTAGTAAGTACGGCCAAAGTACTGAACATTGAAGCGCCAGATATCCTGGATGGGCAAATCGACGCCCACAACATAATCCAGCGTATCGGAGGCTTGCAGCCCGCTGGCCGCGCCCGGATCACTGGTAAGGAAATTGCGCCCCCGGGTATGAACCGCCTCTCCCTTTAGAACAAACTCACCAAGATCCTTGCTCATGGTCGCCCCGACCTGCCGGATCCGGTCATGGCGGAATTCAAAGGTGGGAGCGAGCGAGGTGCGATAGAGAGTGGGTGAGACATCTAGACTTTCGTAATAGAAAGCACTCAAATCCCAGCCGCCCACTAGGTGGGATGCCCGCACCCCCCAATTTCCATTGTCAAAACCGTTTGACGGCTTGTGCTCCTTGATATGCGTTCCCGCGGGAATATCGGGATAAGGGAAAAAATCAGCGCCAGGCTTCCCGATCTTGTCGAAACTGGGTGCCGGAATCCACAGCAATTCGAAGTGCGTGTCGCCAACAAAGTATTCGGCTCGCGCAGCCCATTGGGGAATACGCAAGGCTTCGAACTCGGGGAGGTAAAACTCTCTCAGGTCTCGCGCGGAAACCACATCTGCAAAGAAGAGTCCGACCATTTCGCCCCACACGACATGTTGGCGCCCCAGCCGGAACTCCCAGTCCCCTGAGCCAAAGTCCAGATAGGCCTCGCGCAAGGAAAAGCCCGCGCGTTGATCATCCCGGACGGAAGAGGGATAGTGCCCACTCTCAAGGTCATAGGCTGCATCGCCTTCCGCACGCCCTGACAACTTCCACCTGATTCCCGCAGCCGCGCCACTAGCCCCCAATTCCAGCCGGGCTCGCAGTTTGGACCAATGTTGGGGCTCGCCGACAGTGTAAGCCCCTGAAAAATCGGCATAGCCACCCAGCGTCACCCCACCGCCCACGCCCGCCTCAACCGCCGGTTTGGAACCGACATCAAAGAGCGAATCCAGATCGCCATCCTCCGCCGCACGAGCCGTCGCAGCCTCACTGCAGGCAATCGCCAGCAGCACCACTCCCAAAAAACGCATCGATGACCCCTTTAGACTTCCGGATCCTCTTCGCCCGAAGCGCGGCGATCCTGGACGAACACCCACTTACGCTCGGACCTCATGCCCAAGGCGGTAATCTGGCCGTCGGCGATACGCACCAGACGGTCCGCCATGTTCATCACCTTGCGATCATGAGTAGAAAAGACAAACGTGGTGCCGGCTTTGCGGTTGATCTCACGCATCAGGCGCAGGATGCTCTCGCCGGTCTTGCTGTCGAGGTTAGCGGTGGGCTCATCGGCCAACACCATTTTTGAATGCGTCACCAGGGCGCGCGCAATTGCAACTCGCTGCCGCTGACCGCCGGAGAGCTGATTCGGGCGATGATCGGCATACTTGCTCAAGCCCACCATACCCAGATAGTGCGCCACCCGCTCCTTGCGCTCCGCCTTACTGAGCTCCGGCAATTGCAGCAGCGGATACTCCACGTTCTCCTCGGCAGACAATACCGGCAGGAGATTGAAGGTCTGGAAGATGAAACCCAGCGTCCGCGCCCTGAGTTCGGCAAGCTGATCCGGCGTCTGCCCGGATACATCCCTGCCATCCACGACGACCCGCCCCTCGCTGGGGGTATCGATACAACCTATGATGTTGAGGAGGGTAGACTTGCCGCTACCGGATGGGCCTGCAATCGCCAGGAATACCCCGGGCTCGACAGCCAGCGAGACATCACTGAGCGCCTGAACCTCCTGGTCTCCAAGCCTGTAGCGCTTGCTTACGCCCTCTACGCGTACGATCGCCATGTAGCAAGCCATCGATGAATGAGAACGCCATAAGGATAGCATCCATGTCCCACACCGAACGATCCCGGCTGCACCTGCTTGCCTCGCTCGCACTGGGCGCTGCGGCTCCGGCATTGGCCTGGGCGGCCGAGACGGAAAACACAGAGGTCAAGAAAGACGAGGCGGCCAACCAGTTGGTCGCGCGAGCCGACGAGATCCGCTTCCCGCGCGAGAGCTTCCAGACGGAAATCACCATTACCAACTTCAGCGGCGAACAGGAAGGCGAGACACGGAAATTCCGTGTCCTGTCCCGTGGCAACGAGAACACCATCGTCCTCACGCTGGAACCCGCCTCCGAACGCGGCCAAGCGCTGCTGATGCGCGGCCGGGATCTATGGGTTTTCCTGCCCAGCGTCTCCCAGCCCGTGCGCCTATCCCTGGCACAGAGACTGACCGGCCAGGTCGCCAACGGAGACCTGGCCCGCGCCAACTTCGCCGGGGATTACAACCCCACCCTGGTCGGAACCGAAACAGTGGATGGTCAAGCAGCCCAAGTCCTTGAACTCACGGCAGTAGACCGTAGCGTTACCTATTCCAAGGTGAAGTACTGGATCCGCGAACAGGACGGCCGCCCCATGAAGGCGGAGTTCTACGCACTCTCCGGAAGACTGCTCAAAACCTGCCACTACGAGAACTTCAAGGAGATGGCCGGGCGGACGCGCCCTACCCGCCTGATAATGGAGGACGCACTGAAGAAGGGGGAAAAATCCGTCCTCAGCTACGAGAACATGGCGCTGCGCGATTTGCCGGAGCGTGTGTTTACTCGGGAGTATCTGAAGCGTCTCGAGTAATGACGTTTATATGGAGGGGAAGGCCTCTCCGGAAAAATAAAACGGGCGCCGAAGCGCCCGTTTTCCATCCAAGCTCGTACTAGACGAGATTAGAAGGAGTGACGGATACCGACGTTGACGCCACGCTCGTAGGCACCACCACCGATATTGGGACCGGTAGCATCACCAATACTGGCAGCGACGCCGTTAGTTTCAGCAGCGTTGTTGTTATTGATATCAGCATATGCGGTATAGATCGCCGTGCGCTTGGAGAGAGCGTGCTCGTAACCAACGCCCCACTGGCTAGACTTACCATCGCTAGTGCCGTCGATTTCAGCCTTGCGACGACCGTACATAGCTTGGATCTTCCCAGCAGCGCCCACCGGCACAGCAGCAGTGAGGGCCCACTGCTTGAACTTCACGTCAGAGTTAGCGGCAACAGCCTGGACATCACGCACGCCGTAGATAGCGCCCAGCTTAACCACGCCGAAATCGTAGGTACCAGCCAAGTCCCAAACCTTGATCGCATCCGTGCCGTTCGAAATACCGGCAGTGGTCAGGCCACTGGAGCCAGCCGCGCCATTGAAGTGGATTTGATGGAAGTTAGCCGCGACGTAAATCGGACCATTCTTGTACGACGGAGAGAACGCCCAAGCACGGCCATCCGTACCACTGCCAGCGCCATAACCATTTTCAAGGTTTTCATCGTTGGCGAAGCTATTGGTCCAGCCAGCCACGAAGCTGAAACCACCCCAGTTCGGGGAAACATAAGCAGCCAAGTTATCCAGACGGGCATCACCGGCGTAAATGTTGGCCAGCGAGGCCACAGTACCCTTGCCGAAGCCAAACGGATCAATGTTCTGCACGATCATCAAGTGCTGAGGAGCGTACTGGCGACCGAGCGCAACAGTACCGAAGCCACCACTCAGGGAGACGTAGGACTGGCGGTTAACGGTGCCGATGGTGCCACCAGACTCGCTACGACCGAAACCGATTTCATAAACGAAACCAGCCTTCAGACCATTACCCAGATCTTCAGTACCCTTGAAGCCAAGGCGGTTACCGGCGCTGATGCCGCCATCCAGAGCGCTACGGGAATCAACACCATTAGCACGGTTATCGCCGGTCCACTGGTAGCCGTAGTCGACCACACCGTAGATCGTCACGTTGGACTGCGCGAAAGCCGGCGCGGACATCAGGCCAGCAACAGCCAGCGCGATCAGTTTCTTCTGCATTTGCTTCTCCTCTAATTGAAGTTGAGACCGCTGGGCAGGGCCCGGGCCCGACTTACCTCTCTAACGAGGGGTTGCGGCGATTTTGCAAATTGGGAAGGACCCGGCGCAAGCACGATGTGAGGAAACCGACAGTTTGGCGACGAAGCTGTTGCATGTGTGCAACAGCCGCCAGCGGCCTTGAACGGAGGGCGATGAGGCACATCCGCGTCAAACCCTTGGCATCAAAGGCGAACGGCCCGGAAGTCGAAGGGAGGACGGCCCTCCCCCAGCCCGCCTCTCTCCGAAGCGAAAAAGAGATGGCTCTCCCGTCCAGGCAATCGCCGCCCCCATACTCCGGCGGCCGGGTCGTTCGGCAGCTTCGAGCCGGATCTTGGGGCCACTTTCCCCCTTCGACATGCTCAGGGTGCCCCCCGTCTCCACCCTCCTTGCCGGCTTAAACCCCAGGAGCCCCTGGAACTCTCCACCCTATTAGCACTCTCAAACCTCGAGTGCTAAGATTCGGCACACGGAGGTATACACATATGTCTCAAGCCCTGTCGTTTCCGATTCCCGCTGCGGGCAGCATCGACCAGTACATCCAGTCGGTGAATCGCATGCCTCTGCTCAGCGAGCAGGAGGAAGTGGAGTTGGCGACCCGGCTGCGCGACGAAGGCAGCGTTGAAGCGGCGCGCAAGCTGGTCATGTCCCACCTGCGCGTGGTGGTGGCGATCGCGCGCGGCTACCTCGGCTACGGCCTGCCCCATGCCGACCTGATCCAGGAAGGCAATATCGGCCTGATGAAGGCGGTGAAACGCTTCGACCCGACGCGCGGGGTCCGGCTGGTGTCCTTTGCCATCCATTGGATCAAGGCCGAGATCCACGAGTACATCCTCAAGAACTGGCGGCTGGTGAAGATCGCCACCACCAAGGCGCAGCGCAAGCTGTTCTTCAACCTGCGCAGCATGAAGCAGGACAGCGGCACGCTGAGCAGCGACGAGGTGCGCGCGGTGGCGACCCAGTTGGGCGTTAAGCCCGAAGAGGTCGTGGAGATGGAGACCCGTCTCGGCGGTCGCGACATCCCGCTGGATGCAGGTAGCGACGATGACGAGGATCGCTACGCCCCCATCGCTTATCTGCCCGACCCGCATGCCGAGCCTTCGGAAGTGCTGGAGCAGGCGCAGATGGCGCATCTGCAGGACAGCGGACTGCGCAACGCCCTGGCCTCGCTGGACGACCGCAGCCGGCAGATCGTGCAACGCCGCTGGTTGAACGAAGAGCAGAGCGCGACCCTGCATGAGCTGGCGGCCGAGTACGGTGTATCGGCTGAGCGCATCCGCCAGATCGAAGCCAAGGCGATGCAAAAGATGCGGGGAATGCTGGCGGAAGCGGTTTGAGCCCCCGCCGCCCTAGATGAGAAAACGGCAGCGTTATCGCTGCCGTTTTTCTTTTCAGCGCCCTGCGAGCAAGCGCTTCAGGTCAGCAGCGATGTTTTCCGCCGTTTCGCCGTGCTTCACATAGAGGCGCAGCTTGCCCTCCGGATCGAAGACGTAGGTGCCGGCAGAGTGATCCACCGTGTAGTGGTTGCCACTGGTGTCGCCACTCTTGCGATAGAAGACGCGGAAATCACGCGCCACGGCGGCGGTTTCCTCCAGGCTGCCGTGCAGGCCGACGAAGCGCGGGTCGAAGGCGGGGACGTACTGGGCCAGCAATTCCTCGGTGTCGCGCTCCGGGTCCACCGTCACGAACAGCACCTGCACCTTGTCGGCCTCCGGGCCGAGCTGGCGCATCACCTCGGCCATGGTCGCGAGGTTGGTGGGGCAGACGTCCGGGCATTGGGTGAAGCCGAAGAACAGGGTGACGGCCTTGCCGCGGAAATCGGCCAGCGTGCGCGCCTTGCCGGTGTGATCCTTGAGCGCGAGTTGCTTGCCGTAGTCGGCGCCTGTGATGTCGGTGGAATGAAAACCGGGAGCGGAGGGGGTGCAGCCGGCAAGGGCGGCGGCCAGCGAAACCGCTGCCGCCAGGATCAGGGGTCGAAGCATCAGGAAGGTATCTCAGGGGCTCAGGTAGTGGTCTGCCAGCAGCGCGGCAAACAGCAATGATAGGTAGACGATGGAAAAGCGGAAAGTTCGGCGGGCAAGCGCGTCACTGTAATCGCGGTGAAGACGCCAGGCATAGCCGATGAAACGCAGGCCCAGCAGTACCGCGGTCGCGAGGTAAAGTGCCCCGCTCATGCGGGTGGCGAAGGGCAGCAGGGTGACCGCGAACAACACCAGCGTGTAGAGCAGCACCGACAGCCGGGTGAATTCCGCGCCGTGGGTCACCGGCAGCATCGGCAGGCCGGCGCGGGCGTAGTCGGCGGTGCGGTACAAGGCCAGCGCCCAGAAGTGCGGCGGCGTCCAGGCGAAGATGATGAGGAAGAGCAGCAGCGCGTCCGCGCCCACCTCTCCGCTCACCGCCGCCCAGCCCAGCACCGGCGGCATCGCACCGGCCGCGCCGCCGATGACGATGTTCTGCGGCGTGCGCGGCTTAAGGAACACCGTGTAGACCACTGCGTAGCCGAGGAAGGTCGCCAGCGTCAGCCACATCGTCAGCGTATTGACCGCGCCGCCCAGCAGCCACAGGCCGGCGCCACCGAGCAGGGCGGCGAAGACCAGCACCTCCGCGCTGCCCAGATCGCCCCGCGGTAGCGGCCGGCCGCGTGTGCGTGCCATCCGGGCGTCGAGCCGCTGTTCTATCAGGCAATTGACCGCAGCCGCCGCGCCAGCGACGCAGGCGATGCCCAGCGTGGCGCAGAACACCAGCGCGGGCGCCGGCAGGCCGTCGGGCACCGCCAGGAACATGCCGATTACTGCGCAGAACACGATCAAGGTATTAACCCGCGGTTTGGTCAGTGCAACGAAGGAATGCAGGCGGCGCAGACCGTCGCCGGGGTTCAGGGTAATCGTCTTCATGCATGCCCCCTCTTGCGCATGGCCGTCGACCGGAAGGGCAGCACCTGCCCATGGGAATGTGCCGCTGCCGACCATCCGAGCCGGGCAAGACCCGGCCTTGCGCGGAAACGCAGGCCCGCAGGCGCGGCCCGCAGGCAGAAGCCGTGATTGATCCACACCAGGATGCCGAGCAGCAGCGCGGCGCCGGCGTTGTGCGCCACCGCCAGCCCCAGCGGCAAGCTGAACAGCACATTGGCGACGCCGATGCCGATCTGCAGCAGCACGCCAGCGATCAGCACCCGCCCCATGAGGGCCGCCGCTGGCTGCCGGCTCAAACGCCAGCCCGCAGCGACCAGGAAGCCGCCCACCAGCACCGCGCCGATGCGATGCATCCAGTGGATCGCCGTCAGCGCGGCAAAGGACAGCGGCTCGCCGTCGGCCGTCATGCCCAGTTCGCGCACCACATGGAAGGCGTTGCGGTAATCGGTTTCCGGCCACAGGCTGCCGTGGCAGGTGGGGAAATCCGGGCAGGCCAGCGCAGCGTAATTGGTGCTGGTCCAGCCGCCCAGGGCGATCTGCGCGACCAGCAGCAGCAAGCCCAGCCGCAGCGCCGCCACCGTTGCTGGCGCGGCAGCCACTCGCCGGACACCCGAAGCCCGCAGCGCGATCCAGGCCAGCAAGCCGAGCACCGCCATACCGCCCAGCAGGTGGGCGGTAACGATGGCCGGCTTCAGCAGCAGGGTCACCGTCCATTTGCCGAGCAAGCCCTGCAGCACCACCACCGCAAGCAACAGCAATGCGGCCACCGGGGCGCTGCGCGCCGCCCCCTCGCGCTCGCCGCGCAGACGCCAGGCCAGCACGGCGATGGCGATCAGCAGCAGGCCGAGGCCGCCGGCCAGATAGCGGTGGATCATCTCCTTCCAGGCCTTCGCCAGGCTCACCGGGCCGTATGGATCGGCAGCATGGGCAGCGAGGATGTCGTCAGCGGCGTGATGCGGACTCAGCTGCCCGTAGCAGCCCGGCCAGTCCGGACAGCCGAGGCCGGCATCGGACAGGCGCACGTAGGCACCGGCGACGACCACGATCAGCGTCAGCGCCAGCGCGACAAAGACGCAGCGGCGATAGGCCTTCATCACGCCCCCGGCCGCCGCCTTCATTGCCCCTCTCCCCGGCCCAGGGCGGAGTACTTCAGCAAGCGCTGCAGGTCCCGCATCATGCCGCGGGTGTCCTCGGTGGCATCCACCGCGTCCGGGAAGCGCATCATCACCTGCCCCCGCGGGTCGACCAGGAAGACGCGGCCAGCGTTCGCCTCCGGCAGGCTTTGCAGCCAGGCCCCGCTGGCGCGCGCCACCCGCAAGCCGGCATGCTCCGCCAGCAGGGCCGTCCCGGGCCGGCCGTCATCGCTCACCAGCCACAGGCGCGCCACCCGCTCCATTTCCTTGCCCTGCGCCAGGCGCGTCTGACGCATGCGGTAGAGAGCATCGACGCAGGCCGAGGGGCAGGCGGCCGGAGCGGCCAGTACCAGCGTCCAGCGGCCACGCAGTTCGTCTGCGGAAAACTCCGGCTGCCCCGCCACCCCGGGCAAGGTTTCAGCCCCCAGCGGCAGGGGGCTCAGCAGCACGCCGAAATTGACCCTGCCAGCCGGTTGCCAGACATAGAAGGCGAGGTAGGAAGCCAGCACCGGCAATACGCAGACCAGCGCGAGCGCCAGCAGCGTACGCCGCCCCTGGCTGCGGCGCCGCAGCGCGGGAGCCGATGCGTCAGACAGGGTCGCACTTGCCATTGCCGGCCTTCTCGTTTCCATGTCGAACCCTCCGTTCAGCGCCACGCCGGGCGCGCCACCCGCTGATGCCGCCAAAAACCGTCGCCAGCGCGGCCAGGCCGTACCACTGCAGCGCATAGCCGCGGTGGCGATCGACGCCGGCATCCGGCCGCGGCCAGTCCCTCAGCAGGCCATCGTCCGCGGCGGAGGTCTGCCAGAGCAGCCAGGCAGCAACCGGCGTTCCCGTGCGGGCCGTGTAGCGCTCGGCGTCCACCCCTTGCCAGCGCGGCCCATCCGCCCCCTCGCCACCGAGCGCGAAGCCGGCGGGCGGGGAGTAGTGCGCGCGCCCTTCCACGTCCTGAGTGCCGACGGGCACCGGCACCTCAGGCAGCCGCGCCCGATCCAGCCCGGCGGCGATCCAGCCCCGATTCACCAGCACCTGCCCGGAGCCATCCGCCAGCTCCAGCGGGGTGAAAACCTGGTAGCCCGCGCGGCCCTCGTGGGTGCGGTTGTCGAGGAAAACGGTGCCACTGCCGCGCCAGCGTCCCACCAGCACCAGCGGCTGCCCCTCCTCCGGCCTCGCCTGCGCACCCACCGACCTGGGCGCCTGTTGTGCGAGGGCGTCCAAGCGCGCTTGCAGGGCGCTCTTCTCATCGGCGCGGCGCAGCTGCCAGTTGCCCAACTGCAGCGTGAGCAAGGCCAGTGCTAGGCAGGCCAGCACCGGCAGCGCACGGGCGATCAGCCGGCGCACCGGACGCCTCTCCCGCCACAGCACGGCATCCAGGGAGTTCCCGCGCGCAGCGGCCTTGGGAGAGCGTTCATGCCCGCGTCCGCCACGCTGGCAGCCGGTGGGGGCCTCGCCCCTAAACTGCAAACGCTCACCGGAGAGTTCAGCCATGCGCATCGCCGTCATCGCCTTTCTCGTGCTCATCGTCGCCAGCCTGGCGTCCGCCCTCGGCTTCCTGCTGCGCGACCGCGGCCAAGGCACGCGCACCGCCAGGGCGCTAGCGATACGCGTAGGCCTGTCCATCACCCTGTTCCTGCTGCTGATGGCCGGCTTCGCCAGCGGTCTCATCGACGGCAAGCTCTGAGGCGCCGGGGCTAGAGCCAATACACCACGACGAAGAGGATCAGCCACACCACGTCCACGAAGTGCCAATACCAGGCGGCGGCCTCGAAGCCGAAGTGGTGCTGGGCGTTGAAGTGGCCCGCAACGGCGCGGCACAGCATCACCGTGAGCATGATCGCGCCCACCGTCACATGCAGGCCGTGGAAGCCGGTGAGCATGAAGAAGGTGGAACCGTAGATGCCGGTATCCAGCCGCAGGTTGAGCTCGCCATAGGCATGCACGTACTCGTAGGCCTGGAAGCCGAGGAAGATGGCGCCGAGCAGGATGGTGAGCAGCAGGCCCAGCTTCAATTGGCCGCGCTTGTCTTTGAGCAGGCCGTAGTGCGCCCAGGTGAGGGTGGCACCGGAGGTGAGCAGGATCAGGGTGTTGATCGCCGGGATGCCCCAGGCGCCCATGGGGGTAAAGGGCTCTACCGCCGCGGTGTCCAGCGCGCGCGGCCCGGCATTCGGCCAGGCGCCGTTGTAGCCCTGCCACAGCAGCGCCTCGTTCTCGCCGGAAGAGAGCGCGGGCACCGCCAGCGCCCGCACGTAGAACAGCGCGCCGAAGAATGCGGCGAAGAACATCACCTCTGAGAAGATGAACCAGCCCATGGACCAGCGGAAGGAGGCGTCCACCCGGGTGCCGTACTTGCCGCCCTGGGACTCCCGCACCACCTGCCCGAACCAGCCGAACAGCATGTAGATCAGGATGGCGATGCCGAGGAAGAAGATCCACGGCCCGGCCTTGACCTGGTTGACCCACAGCGCCGCGCCGGCACCGAACAGCAGCAGCGCGATGGAGCCGAAGATGGGGAACCGCGAGGGCTCCGGCACGAAGTAGCGTTCCAGCGTCTCACTCATGAGCTTCACCCTCCAGCTGCCATCTGTGCGGCCCAGCGGCACGACGGCTGTCCGCAAGCACTCTGCTGCCCCCACCTGGCCTCGCCCGCTGAGCCGGACTGGCCGCAATCCAGTTCAGCGGGCAAAACCTCTGTCTTTCTTCCCTCTCCCCGGCCCCCGCGAGGGGGTGGGAGAAAAACCACTCGCGGCGTAAACCAGGCCACCCGAACAGCATTGACCTGCCCGCTCACCACTACGCGCTCACCACTACCCTCACCACCGCAACCAGCACCAGCACGAACACCAGCCCCGCGATGAGCCCGGCGACGATCACCGCCTTCGGATCCAGGGAGCTGGCGTCCTCCTGGTAGCCACGGCGCTTGCGCACGCCGAGGAAGGACCACAGCACCGCCCTCAAGGTCGCCAGGAAGCCCGCCCTGTCGCCCGCCATTCCCCGGCGCTCAACTTGTTCGCTGCCGGGGGCCGGCCTTGGGCGGCGGCGCCTCGGAAGTCTGGCGCCGTCCCTCGACCTCGAAGAAGGTGTAGGACAAGGTCACCGTGTGCACCTCTGCAGGCAACGCCGGATCAACAACGAACACCACCGGCATCAGCCGCCGCTCACCCGCATCCAGCGTCTGCTGCTGGAAGCAGAAGCACTCCATCTTGCGGAAGAACTGGCCGGCGAGCTGCGGCCCGTAGCTGGGCACCGCCTGGCCGGTCACCGGCTCCCCGCGCACGTTGGATACCTCGTAGGCCACTTGCACCAACTCCCCCGGATGCACCCGCATGGAACGCGTCTGCGGCTCGAAGCGCCAGGGCAGATCGTGGGTATTGGCGTCGAACTGGACGACCACGGTCCGCGAGGCATCCACCTGGGTATTGAACACGCCGGCGTGTTCCGGCCGCAGCAGCTGGTTGATGCCGGTGACCTCGCAGATCTTTTCGTAGAAGGGCACCAGCAGGAAACCGAAGCCGAACATCGCCACCGCGGCGACGCCCAGCCGCCACAGCAATCTCCTGTTCTGCCGCTCCAGGCGGATGGCCCTGCTCATGAGCATCTCCTCCACACAGGCCGCGGCGCCAACTCCGGCACCGCTCGCCGACGCATCCCGCTCATCCGCCGAACACCTTGTATTTCAGGATCACCGCGATGAAGAAAACCAGGGCCACCGCCGCGAGCCCGAGGCCGGTACGCAGATTCTGGCGCTGGCGCTCCATCGCGACTCCTCCTCTCACCCTGCGCTCACTTCACCAGCGGCGCGTCTTCGAAGGTGTGGTACGGCGCTGGCGAAGGCACCGTCCATTCCAGGCCTTCCGCGCCGTCCCAGGGCTTGGCCGGCGCCGGCTTGCCGCCGCGCACGCACTTCACCACCGCCGCCAGGAAGATCAGCTGCGACAGGCCGAAGCCGAAGGCGCCTACGCTGGCCAGCGCGTTGAAGTCGGCGAACTGCAGGGCGTAGTCCGGTATGCGGCGGGGCATGCCGGCCAGGCCGAGGAAGTGCATCGGGAAGAAGGTGACGTTGAAGAACACCAGCGAGCACCAGAAGTGCAGCTTGCCCAACCGCTCGCTGGGCATGTGGCCGGTCCATTTCGGCAGCCAGTAGTAGGCGCCGGCGAACAGGGCGAACAGCGAGCCGGCCACCAGCACGTAATGAAAGTGGGCGACGACGTAATAGGTGTCCTGCACCTGGATGTCGATGGGAGCGATGGCGCAGATCAACCCGGTGAAGCCACCCATGGTGAACACGAAGATGAAGCCGGTGGCCCACAGCATGGGCGGCTCGAAGCTGAGCGAGCCGCGCCACATGGTCGCCACCCAGTTGAACACCTTCACGCCGGTGGGCACCGCGATCAGCATGGTGGCGTACATGAAGAAGAGCTGACCGGTCGCCGGCATGCCGGTGGTGAACATGTGGTGCGCCCACACCACGAAGGAGAGGATGGCGATGGAGGCGGTGGCATACACCATGGAGGCGTAACCGAACAGCGGCTTGCGGGCGAAGGCAGGGATGATCTGGCTGACGATGCCGAAGGCCGGGAGGATCATGATGTACACCTCCGGGTGGCCGAAGAACCAGAAGATGTGCTGGTACATCACCGGGTCGCCGCCGCCGGCGGCATTGAAGAAGCTGGTGCCGAAGTGGCGGTCGGTGAGGATCATGGTGACCGCGCCGGCCAGCACCGGCATCACCGCGATCAGCAGGTAGGCGGTGATCAGCCAGGTCCAGCAGAACAGCGGCATCTTCATCATCGTCATGCCGGGCGCGCGCATGTTGAGGATGGTGACGACGATGTTGATCGCCCCCATGATGGACGACAGCCCCATGATGTGGATGGCGAAGATGGCGAAGTCCATGCCCATGCCCATCTGCACCGACAAGGGCGCGTACAGCGTCCACCCGGCGGCGGTGGCGCCGCCGGGCACGAAGAAGGAGCCCAGCAGCAGGAGGGCGGCCGGCGGCAGCAGCCAGAAGCTCCAGTTGTTCATGCGCGCGAAGGCCATGTCGCTGGCGCCTATCATCAGCGGGATCTGCCAGTTAGCGAAGCCGACGAAGGCCGGCATGATGGCGCCGAACACCATCACCAGCCCGTGCATGGTGGTGAGCTGGTTGAAGAACTCCGGCTGCACCACCTGCAGGCCGGGCTGGAACAGCTCCGCCCTTATCGTCAGCGCCATCACGCCCCCGGACAGGAACATGACGAAGCTGAAGATCAGGTACATCGTGCCGATGTCCTTGTGGTTCGTCGTGGTCAGCCAGCGCATCAGCCCCGACGGTGCGTGGTGGTGATGGTGGTCCAGCGGATCCGGGATGACGGCGGCCATGCGGTGCCTCCTGCCTGGGTTGCCCTTGTTTCGCCTGCGGCGCTCAGCTCTTGTTTCGCCCCGCCTTCACTTCCGCCGGCTGTACCGCCTCGCCGGTGTGGTTGCCCCAGCTGTTGCGGGTATAGGTGATGACGGCGGCGACGTCGGCGTCCGACAGCGCGCCGCCGAAAGGCGCCATGGCGGTGTTCGGCCGGCCGTGGAGCACGATGTCGATCTGCCCGGCCTTGTCGCCCAGCACCACCTGGGAGCCGTCCAGCGGCGGGAAGGTGGGCGGCAAGCCCTTGCCATTGGCCTGGTGACAGGCGGCGCAGATGGTGCCGAACACCTGCTCGCCGCGCGTCATCAGCTCCGCCATGGACCACTCGCGCGCCTCGTCGGCGGCGGCACCGGCAGCCTTCTCCTTGTGCTCAGCCACCCAGGCGGAGTACTTCTCGGCCGACACCACATGCACCTCGATCGGCATGAAGCCGTGGTCGCGGCCACACAGCTCGGCACAGTTGCCGCGGTACACGCCTTCCTTGTCGGCCTTGAACCAGCTATCGCGGATGAAGCCGGGGATCGCGTCCTGCTTCACGCCGAAAGCCGGCACCCACCAGGAGTGGATGACGTCGTTGGCGGTCAGCAGCACCCGCACCTTCTTGCCCACCGGCACCACCACCGGGTTGTCGACTTCCAGCAGGTAGTTGTCGCCCTTCGCGGCGGCGCCCTCGATCTGGTTGCGCGGGGTGGAGAGGCTGGAGAGCAGGCGTATGCCCTCGCCCTCTCCCTGCAGGTAGTCGTAGCCCCACTTCCACTGGTAGCCGGTGGCCTTGATGGTGAGATCGGCCTCGGAGGTGTCCTTCATGGCGATCACCGTCTTGGTCGCCGGCCAGGCCATGCCGAGCAGGATGAGCACCGGGATCACCGTCCAGGCAATCTCCACCGTGGTGTTCTCATGGAAGTTGGCGGCCACCGCGCCACGCGAGCGGCGGTGGTGTATCACCGCCCAGAACATCACCCCGAACACGCCGACGAAGATGACCAGGCAGATCACCAGCATCAGCGTGTGCATGTCATGGATCTGCTCAGCGATACCGGTGACCGGACTCTGCAGGTTGTAGCGTGCCGGCGCATGCTGGGCGTACGCCGCCGCAGCCGGGACGAGAAGAAGCGCTGAACCTGCAATGCGAGCGGCAAGACCCATGTCCCAACCCCCATCGATGCAGTTTCGGCGGACAGGCGGAGCAATGGCGCGCAGCCATCTTGAGGCTGCGCAAAGTGCACATCCAGGATGTCGCAGCTTTGGGGCTGGAATCGGGCACCGCCATCGTCCGCCGCATCGGCCGGAACGATCCTCCATCGCGGAAAGCCTTGTTTTTCGTGGTTCCCGGCCTTTCCGCACGGTCGAGCCGATCATGCCATAGCGAATTTCTCGGTCGCAACACGATATTTTGATCAAAGTCAATATGCTGCATCGCGATATTTGCTAAGCACAAGGAAGGACGGGCGGCACGGCGATGCAGTTCGGGTTTTCCCACCGGCAAGAATGTTGCAGCGCAATATCTAAGCGCCTTGATCTGCAAGACATTTACACCTAGCCGCACCGCCATTCCCATACGCTACCGAATGGAAATGGCCGTATAATTCCCCGCTTCGCAGGCGGCCGGCGATCCCGACCGCCCGACATCAGCAAGAGGCCCAAGGCCCGATCCCCATTCGGCAGACACAAGGCCCGCCACCCGCGGGCACGGCATCACGACCGGGGCGTGAAGGAGGCAAAGGAGGACGCACCCGAGGTGCGCCCATGGCTCCCCTACGCTTTCCATCGTCATGACCTCTTCCGACCGTATCCTGTCTCCCGCACTCCGTTCCAAGCTGATGAGCGCCGAAGCCGCCGCCGCGCTCATTCCCTCCGGCGTCAATGTCGGCATGAGCGGCTTCACCGGCGCCGGCTACCCCAAGGCCGTTCCGGGCGCGCTGGCCAAGCGCATCATGGACGCCAACCTGCACGGCAAGAACTTCAAGATCGGCGTCTGGACCGGCGCCTCCACCGCGCCCGAGCTGGACGGCGCGCTGGCCATGGTGGACGGCGTCGAGCTGCGCCTGCCCTACCAGTCCGACCCCACCTGCCGCAAGCGCATCAACGCCGGCGAGATGGAATACCTGGACATGCACCTGTCCCAGGTCGCCCAGTTCGTCTGGTTCGGCTTCCTCGGCAAGCTGGATGTGGCGGTAGTGGAAGTGGCCGGCGTGCTGGAAGACGGCCGCCTCATCCCATCCTCCTCGGTGGGCAACAACAAGACCTGGCTGGAGCAGGCGGACAAGATCATCCTGGAGGTGAACACCTGGCAGAGCAGCGCGCTGGAGGGCATGCACGACGTCTACTACGGCACCGCGCTGCCGCCGCACCGCAAGCCGATTCCGCTGGTGAAGGTGGACGACCGCATCGGCGAGCCCTACCTGCGCTGCGACCCGGAAAAGGTGATCGCGGTGGTGGAAACCACCACGCCGGACCGCAACTCCGCCTTCAGCGCGCCGGACGAAAGCTCCCGCCTCATCGCCGGCCACATCCTGGAGTTCTTCCAGCATGAAGTGAAGAAGGGCCGGCTGCCGGCGGACCTGCTGCCGCTGCAGTCCGGCGTCGGCAATATCGCCAACGCGGTGATGGCCGGGCTGGACCAGGGCCCCTTCAACAACCTCACCGCTTACACCGAGGTGCTGCAGGACGGCATGCTGGACCTGCTGAAGTCCGGCAAGCTGGCCTGCGCCTCCGCCACCGCCTTCTCGCTGTCCTCGGCGGCGCTGGCCGAGCTGAATGCCGACCTCGCCCGCTACCGCGAGCGCATCATCCTGCGCCCGCAGGAGATCTCCAACCATCCGGAGCTGATCCGCCGCCTGGGCGTGATCGCGATGAACGGGATGATAGAGGCCGACATCTACGGCAACGTCAATTCCACCCACGTCATGGGCACCCGCATCATGAACGGCATCGGCGGCTCCGGCGATTTCGCCCGCAACGCCTACATCTCCATCTTCATGACGCCCTCGCAGGCCAAGGGCGGCGAAATCTCCTGCATCGTGCCGATGGCCTCTCATGTGGACCACACCGAGCACGACGTGCAGATCATCGTCACCGAACAGGGCCTGGCCGACCTGCGCGGACTGTCGCCCAAGCAGCGGGCCAGGGTGATCATCGAAAACTGCGCCCACCCGCACTTCCGCCCAGCGCTCAACGACTACTACAAGCGCGCCCTGCTGCACTCCGAAGGCAAGCAGACGCCGCACCTGCTGGACGAAGCCCTGTCCTGGCATCTGCGCTACCTGCGCGGCAGCCAGATGTAAGGCGGCGGACCGGCCCGCGCCCGCCTCATGCGCGGGCTGGTTGCTGCATCGCCTTAGTTCTGAACTTATAGGTTCAGGTGCTTAGGCAGGCCGGCGAATCCTCCTAGAATGGCGCGACCCGACTTTTCCCCGGAGGAATCCAGATGAAGATCGCCAGCAACGTCACCGAACTGATCGGCAACACCCCGCTCGTCCGCCTCAACCGCCTGGCCGCGGGGCTGGACGCCACCATCGCTCTCAAGCTCGAGTTCTTCAACCCGGCCCACAGCGTGAAGGACCGCATCGCCGCGGCCATGCTGGATGCCGCCGAAAAGGCCGGCAAGATCGGCCCGGACACCATCATCCTCGAGCCCACCTCCGGCAACACCGGCATCGGCCTGGCCATGGTCTGCGCCGCGCGCGGCTACAAGTGCACCATCGTCATGCCGGAAACCATGAGCCGCGAGCGCCGCCTGCTGATGAAGGCCTACGGCGCCGAGCTGATCCTGACGCCGGGGCCGGACGGCATGGGCGGCGCCATCGCCAAGGCCAGGGCCCTGGCCGAAGCCGACCCGCGCTACTTCATCCCGCAGCAGTTCGAGAACCCGGCCAACCCGGAAATCCACCGCAACACCACCGCCGAGGAAATCTGGCGCGATACCGACGGCCAGGTCGACATCTTCGTCTCCGGCGTGGGCACCGGCGGCACCATCACCGGCGTCGGCGAAGTGCTGAAGGCGCGCCGCCCGGGCGTGAAGATCGTCGCCGTCGAGCCGGATGCCAGCCCGGTGCTGTCCGGTGGCCCGAAGGGCCCGCACCCCATCCAGGGCATAGGCGCCGGCTTCGTGCCGGCCATCCTCAATACCGAGGTTTATGACGAAGTCGTCCGGGTGAAGAACGAGGACGCCTTCACCGTCGCCCGCGCACTGGCCGCGCAGGAAGGCCTGCTGGTCGGCATCTCCTCCGGCGCCGCCGTGCAGGCCGCGCTGGAAATCGCCAAGCGGCCGGAGAGCAAGGGCAAGCTCATCGTCGTCGTCATCCCCTCCTTCGGCGAGCGCTACCTCTCCACCGCGCTGTACTCCCACCTGGAGGCCTGATCCCTCGCGGGATTCCCACCGCCCTCCGGCAGCAACACCGCGGGGCCGGGCAGAAGCGCAGGCTTCTCCCCGGCCCCGCTGCCGTATTACGCTTCCCACCCTGCTCCGCAGCGCACGGGGCACTGCATAGAAGGAAAACACCCTGGAAACCGGTCTCCCCTCCGCATTCGAAACCGCCTCCGGCTTCTTCGGCGGCATCGGCCTCTTCCTGCTCGGCATGCACCTGCTCACCGACGGCCTCAAGCTCGCCGCCGGCCGCGCACTGGAAGACATGCTGGAACGCTCCACCTCCACCCGCCTGCGCGGCCTCGCCGCCGGCGTGCTCATCACCTCGCTGGTGCAGTCCTCCACCGCGGTCACCCTGGCCAGCATCGGCTTCGTGAATACCGGGCTGCTGTCGCTGCAGAACGGGTTGTGGGTGATCTTCGGCTCCAACGTCGGCTCCACCATGAACGCCTGGCTGGTGGCCGCGCTCGGCTTCGGCTTCAAGATCGACGCCTTCGCCCTGCCCTTCGTCGGCACCGGCGCCATCCTCATGGTCGCCACCCGCGCGGTGCGCGGCCGCGCGCTGGGCCAGGCGCTGGCCGGCTTCGGCCTGCTGTTCATCGGCATCGGCGTGCTGCAGGACACCTTCTCCGCCTTCGGCCGCGGCTTCGATCTCGCCGCTCTCGCCATTCCCGGCGTTACCGGCTACCTGCTGCTGGTCGGCCTCGGCACCGTACTGACGCTGCTGATGCAGGCCTCCGGCGCGGTCATCGCCCTGGTCATCACCGCCGCCCAGACCGGCCTGGTGCCCATCGAAACCGCCTGTGCCATCGCCATCGGCACCAACATCGGCACCACCTTCACCGCCATCCTCGCCGCCATCGGCGCCACGCCCAACGCCAAGCGGCTGGCCGCCTCGCATGTGTTCTTCAACCTCATCGCCAGCGCGGTGGCGCTGATGCTGCTGCCGCTGCTGATCGCCTTCGTCGAGCGCATCGGCGGCTGGTTCGGCGGCACGCCGACGCCGGCGGTGATGATCGCCCTCTTCCACACCACGGTGAACGTGCTCGGCGTGCTGCTGATGGTGCCGCTGGCCGACTGGCTGCTGCGCGTCCTCTCCGCCCGCTTCGGCGGCGACGAGAACGAGACCCGGCCGCAGTACCTGGACGCCAACGCCGTCGCCGTGCCCGACCTCGCGGTACGCGCACTGCGCCGCGAGCTCGGCCGCACCCAGCAGTACGCCTGCGCCGCGCTGGCCTGCGCCGCCGCCCAGCCGGCCGACACCACCGGCGTGCAGACGGCCCGCACCCGGCTAGAAACCCTGGCCGAGGCCATAGACCGCTACAGCGGCCGCATCACCTCCCTCAGCCTGCCGCTGGCGCTGGGCGAACGCCTCGCCCGCAGCCTGCGCGTGCTGCAGTACCAGCAGACCGGCACCGACTACGGCCGCCACGCCGCCGAACTCGGCGGCCTGCTCGGCCCCCTGGCGGACGAGGAACTCGCTGCCGCCGCGCTCGCCTTCACCACCGCCACCGCCGAACTTGCCCGCCAGGCGGAGACCGACACCGAGGGCTTCCGCGCCGCCGCGCTGGAGGAACAGCTGCTGCGGGTGGAGAGCGACTACGCCCGGCTGAAGGAAAACCTGCTCGCCGCCGGCGCCCACGCCCGCCTCAACATCCATGAGATGCAGGAGCGGCTGCGCCAGGCCAGCCTGCTGCGGCGGGCGGCCGAGCAGGCGGCCAAGGCGGCGCGCCACCTCGCTGCGCTGGACTGCGGCGCGATGGAACCGCAGGACGGCGGCGCCCAGGCTGCCGAACTCGCCGACGTCGCCTGATCCCCGGCCCGCGCCGCGCACGTCCCCGCTGGCGGACGCGGGCTAGAATTCCGCCCTTTCCTCCAGTCAGGCGCCTCCGACCATGAGCACCCGCCCCTACGCCCGCCCCGCCTTCGAAGCCAAGATCTGCCCGCCGGAGCAACTGGCCGAACGCGCCGCCGCCCTGCCGCAGCCGCTGGTGTTCACCAACGGCTGCTTCGACATCCTGCACCGCGGCCACGTCACCTACCTGGCGCAGGCGCGGGCGCTAGGCGCGGCCATGGTGGTGGCCCTCAACACCGACGCCTCGGTGAAGCGCCAGGGCAAGGGCGACGACAGGCCGATGAACCCGCTCGAAGACCGCCTGGCGGTGATGGCCGCGCTCGACAGCGTGGACCTGGTCACCTGGTTCGACGAGGACACGCCGCTTGCCCGCATCCTCGAGGCGCGCCCCGGCATCCTGGTGAAGGGCGGCGACTGGGCGCCCGAACGCATCGTCGGCGCGACGGAAGTACGCGGCTGGGGCGGCGAAGTCCACTCTATTCCGTTCGAAGTAGACCGCTCCACCACCGCGCTGATCCGCCGCATCCGCGGAAAGTAATAGCCGGCCGGCTGAAGAAGGGCAGCCGGTTTCGCTTCATGCAATACAGATTTCTTTAATTTTTCTGAAACCTCCTATTTAAATTCCTGCAAAACAGGACGGACACACTGGCGCCCGCCGCAATAGCGGACTCCCTTACGGCGGGCCCCCTCCCATACCGCCGTCCGTCAGACAGGAACCCCGGGCAGCCAAGCAGGCAGCCCGATCTGGAGATTTTGGATGAAACTCAAAGCACTGCCCTTGCTGCTGGCCGGCCTCGCGCTGAGCGCGCCCGCCACCGTCCTCGCCGCCGGCCCGACGGTTTACGGCAAGGTGAACGCTTCCTTGCAGAAGTTCGACATGGAGCAGATCAGCGGCGGCCAGGTCGTCAGCGAGCGCGATGACTGGCAGATGCGCAGCAACGCTTCCCGCATCGGCGTCAAGGGCGACTACGACATCAACGAAAGTCTGAAGGCCGTCTACAAGCTCGAGTACGAGATCTCGGTCGATACCGGCACCAACAGCAACGGCCGCGAATTCGCCGCCCGCAACATCGTCGGCGGCCTGCAAGGCAGCTGGGGCACCTTCCTCTTCGGCCGTCACGACACGCCGCTGAAGCTCATCCAGGAGAAGGTCGACCGCTTCAACGACCTGCAGATCGGCGACATGTCGAACTTCCTCGTCGGCGAGTTCCGCCGCGACAACATGATCATGTACACCTCGCCGGACTTCAGCGGCTTCAACCTCACCGCCGCCTTCTCGCCGGGCGAGAGCGCCATCGGCGCCGACGGCAAGGAAGACGACAGCCTGGCCGACTCCGCCTCCTTCGCGCTGACCTATGGCGCCGGCACCGACCTCTACCTGGCACTGGCCCACGAGCAGAACATGGCCAGCAACAGCAGCGCGGGCAGCTCGGACATCACCCGCCTGGTCGGCGAAGTGAAGCTGGGCGCGGTGAAGGTGGGCGCGCTGTACCAGACCGCCCGCCAGCACAAGAGCGAAGACGCCATCGCCGGCGTTCCTTCCGGCATCAACCAGTTCGGCGGCAGCTTCGAGAAGCAGGACGCCTGGCTGCTGAGCGGTGAATGGGCCGCGACCAAGGCCATCGTGCTGAAGGCCCAGTACGGCTACTCCGAGAGCAAGCCGCTGACCGCCAACCGCTCCGACGCCGAAGCCACCCAGATCGCGGTCGGCATCGACTACAAGCTGGACAAGAACTCCAAGTTCTACGGCTACTACGCCCAGGTCGACGTCGAAGGCGACAGCGCCTACAGCACCGGCAAGCCGTCGGACAAGACCATAGGCGTGGGCTACGAGATCAACTTCTGATCTCCGCTTCCCCGGCTTCTCGCTTCATCGCATCGGCATCGGCGGGTTTCCCCGCTGGTGCCTTTGCCCGCTGAAAACAATCCCCCGCATCCGCCGCCGCACCGGCGGCCCCGCTACAGGACCTTCCAGATGACCCGCTCCCGCCTGCAACTCTCCCTCCTCCTGCTCGCCAGCCTGCTGCCCGGCCCGGCAATGGCCGAGTCCGACGTCGACCAGGCCGACTCCCTGCGCTTCCAGCAGTTCTTCGAGGACAAGAGCGATTCGATCAAGGTCTGGCGCGAAACCGACGGCAAGATCGAGAGCGGCCGGCGCAAGCCCATGGTGAAGGCCTATGAGGACGGTGGCGCCGCAGCCAAACCGGCTACCGCCAATTCCGCGACCGCTGGCGCCGCCAATACCCCGCGCACAATCGCACCGGCGACGGCCAAGCCCGCCGCTGCGGCTGCGCCGGAAGAGCTCCGCGGCATGCGCTACGAGATCCGCGAGCGCTACACCCTGGACCGCAGCGACGACACGCCCTACTCCGCGCTGCACGTGGTCACCGCCATGCACAAGCAGATGGCCGGCCTGTGCCCCAAGGGCTGGCGCAAATACGCCGAGCGCAGCGAGCCGGTAGGCAAGGATTTTTTCCTGTACTACGAGCTGGAATGCCTCTGAGGCTGCACGCGGAAAAGTGGCTGGAAGGCGGGGCGGGAGGCACCGTCGCAGGGCGCCGGCAGGGACTGGCGCCCTCCCCGCTCAGGGAGACAACCGGTCGCCTGATCCTGGAACGAACGGGTCGCGCCAACTCCCGCCAGCCCCCCGGAGCAGGCTGAAGGCGCCGCACCAGCGGACGACCTCCGCTGCCGCCCGCGTCGCTCAGGCGTCCTTCACACCCTTGCCAGCGTCCGTCGTGCTGGCGCTTTCTTCTCCCGCCGCCGGCAAAGGCTCCAGGGCGCCGACGCCCGGCCGGCGCGGCAGCCGCAGGCGCATGGTGGTGCCGCAGCCGGGCGCGCTGCTCACGTCTATGCTGCCGCCCAGCAGGTCGCGCACCAGCGAATCGACGATGTGCAGGCCCAGCCCGCTGCCACCCTGGCCCAGCCGGGTGGTGAAGAAGGGGTCGAAGATGCGGCGCAGATGGCCGGGCGGAATGCCGCAGCCGTCATCGCTCACCTCGATCAGCACATGCTCCTCGCCATCCGCGCGGCCGCTGACCTTCACCCGGCCGCTGTCGCGGCCCTCGAAGGCGTGGGTGATGGCGTTGTTGATCAGGTTGGTCAGCACCTGCCCCAGCGGGCCGGGGTAGCTGTCCAGCATCAAGCCTTCGGCCACCTCGGTCTCCAAGGCGTAGGGCAGGCGTTTCAGCGAGGGGCGCAGCGTCATCGCGATCTCGTCCACCACCTCGGTGAGGGCGAACTCCCGCCGCTGCGAACTCGCCTGGTCCACCGCAACCTGGCGGAAGCTGGCCACCAGCTCGGCGGCCCGGCCGAGGTTGCGCTCTATGATGTCGTTGCCTGAAACCGTCTCTTCCAGGTAACGCTCCAGCGAGGAGCGCTTCAGCCCCTGCGCCAGCTCGCGCTGCATGGCGCGGGTGTGGTCGCGCACCGTGTTGGAGGCGATCAGGCTGTTGCCCAGCGGGGTGGACAGCTCATGGGCCACACCCGCCACCAGCGAGCCCAGCGCGGCCATCTTCTCCGAGCGCAGCAGGCCCTCCTGAGTGACCCGCAGGTGATCCAGCGCGGCGCTGAGTTCGGCGGTGCGCTCGCTCACCCGCAGTTCCAGCGTGTCGTTGAGCTCCCGCAGCTGCTGCGCCGCCTCGCGCTCGGCGGTGATGTCTTCGTAGGCGACGACGAACATCACCCCCAGCGAGGCCAGCTCCACCTTGTTGCCGGAGACTTCGCACAAGCGCCGACGGCCGCCGCCCTGCGGCTGCATCCAGGCCTCTTCCGCCTGCACCAGCGGCGCCGCGGCGATACGCTCGAAGAAGCTCGCCCGCTGCTGGGTGTCGCACCACAGGCCGAAGGTGTGATTCACCCTGCCGCGGGAGGCCTCGGCATCGAAGCCGAACAGGCGCTCCCAGGCGGCGTTGGCGTCCACCAGCCGCAGGTCCGCCGACCACACGGCCATCGGCACTGGCGAAGCCTGGAACACCGCCGAGAACTTGCGCTCCGCCTCGCGCCGGGCGCTCTCCTCTTCCAACTGCGCGGTGACGTCGAGGTCGATGCCGACGATGTAGTAGTCGCCCTCCTCCTCGGCCGGAATGGCGAACAGCGTGGCCAGCACCTGCAGCGCCCGGCCATCGGCACGGCGCACTTCCATCAGCTCCGGGCCACGGGTGCCGCCGGCGCGGTCTATGCCGGCCAGCATCTGCGCATACTGCTCGGCCTGCCGCGGCGACAGCACCAGCTGCTCCAGCGTGCGTCCGATGGCCTGCCCGGCGGTGAAGCCATACAGGCGCTCGGAGCCCGGGTTCCAGTAGACCACCCGGCCGGCGGCGTCATACCACTGGATGGCGACCTCGGTGGCGTTGTCCAGCATCGCCCGCAGGCGGGCCTCGCTGCGGCGCAGCGCCTCCGCCGCCAGCCAGCGGGCGGTGAGGTCGTGGCCGATGGCGGCGATGCCGCCCTTGCCCCGCTCGCCCAGGTGCAGCGTCCACGCCACCCGGTGATGGCCGCCGGCGCAGTCCACCACCTGGCCTTCAAAAGAGGCGGTAGGCGCCCCGGCCCGCAGCGCGGCGACGGCCGCGTCGCACCAGCTGCCGCCGGCGCCCTCCTCGGCCTGCAGGTAGGCATCCAGCGGCCGGCCGGCGAGCGCTTCGGGCATCACGCCCAGCAGGCGGCAGAACGCAGGGTTGGCGTATTCCACCCGCGCCACGTCGTCCAGCCGCAGTACCAGCTCGGAGGTGCTCTCCAGGATCTCGCGGTAGGCCGCCTGGCTGGCGGCGATGGCTTCTTCCCGGCTGTGGATGGCCTCGCTCATGCCGCCGAAGGCCGCGGCCAGTTCGTTGAACTCGACTACCCGCGAGCGCCGCCAGCGCAGGCCGTAATCGCCGCGGGCGACCTGCTCGGCGAATTCGCCCAGACTGCGGAACTGGCGGCCGAACAGCGCGGCCTGCATGCCAGCGCCAGCCAGGCCCAGCACCACCGCGCACAGCAGGCCCAGCATCATGATGGCGCCAGCGGTGCGCGCCGGCCGGTAGGCCTCCACCGTGGGCCGCATCACCAGCACCCGCCAGTCCAGCTCCGGGATGCGCAGCAGGGAGCCCACCATCTCCTCGCCCATCATCTCGAAATGCACCAGCGGCCATTCATCGCGACTGCGGTCGCGGACGAAATCGAAGCCGCTGAAATCCTGGTAGTGGGTATCGGGGTCGGCGGAAGAGTCCACCAGCACATGGCCGCGCCTGTCCAGCACCAGCGTGGCCACGCTGCTGCCCTCGCTGAGGCCCTGCACCCGCGTCATGAAATCCTTCAGCTGCAGCTCGGCGATGACGGTGTGGGCGCCGATGCGGTAGGCCACCGCCACCGTGCGGCGGGCGCTGACTGGCGACAGGAAGGCGTCCGTCCAGCGCACGTCCGCGGCATCCTGCGCCAGCCGCCACAGCGGGTGGGAAGAGAAGTCTAGGCCGATCAGCTCATCCCGCAGCAGCCTGCGCTCGGACTCCACGCCGACGCCGACCACCATGCCCAGGCCATCCAGCAGATAAACGTTGGAGAAGCCGCTGCCGGCATCGACGAAGGCATCCAGCCTGGCAGACAGCGTCGCCTCCGGCCCGCGGCCGAGGTCGGCGAGGATGCGGGCGAAGCTGGAGACGGCGAAGCGGGGCCCATCCAGCACCGACTCCACCTGAGCGCGGATGGCGCGGGCAAGCTGGATCTGGCGGCGCTCCACCTCGCCCTCGTTCTGCGGCAGCAGCCAGCCGACCACCAGCGGGTAGACGATGGCGAAGGTGATGGTGGCGACCAGGATGGAGCGCAGGAACAGCAGGTGCGAGAGCCGCGCCGCCGGCAGCCGCAGCCGCGCCCGCCAGCGCGGCGGCAAGCCGGGCCACAGGCGCGACAGGCGGCTCATCGGGCTTCGCCCCCGTCCAGCAGCGCCACCTTGCGGTACTGCCCCACCCGCACCACCGCCATGAAGAGATCACGGCGGGAATCCCCGTAGGCGTCCAGCGCCACCCTGTGCTGCAGGCCGTCGAAACCGCCGTGGGCGAGCAGGCGCCGGCGCACCTCGGCGCGGCTCGCGTCCGGCGCTTCGCACAGGGTGTCGAGCAGCAGATGGGCGGCGTCGTAGGCGGCCACGCTGACGATGCCGGGCGCCACCTGGAAGCGCTCGATGTAACTGCGGCGGAAGGCGATGTAGGCCGGCGCGCTGCTGTCGCGGTCGAAGAACTGCGGCACGTACATGCCCTCCACCGCGCGGCCGCCTATCTCCATCAACTGCTCGGTGGCTGCCCACTCCGACGCTGCCAGGCGCAGCCGCGGCTCCCGCGCCCGCACCAGCCGGGCGATGCGCGACACATCCACCACGCTGGCCACCGCCACCACCAGGTCCGGCCGGGCGGCCAGGATGCGCTCGACCTGGGGGCGCAGCCTGGACGGCGTGTCGCCACGGAAGGACTCCCGGCGCACCACGCTGCCGCCGCCGGCCTTGAACGCGCTCTCGAAGCTGTCGGCCCAGTCCGCGGTGTAGGCGGCGTTGGCCTCGTCGGTGATCAAGGCCACCCGCCGGCTGCCCTCGGCCTGCAGGAAGTAGCGGGCGCTGACCGAACCATAGGTGTGCGCGGTGGAGACCACGCGCAGGAAGTAGTCGTCCTTGCCCTGCAGCTGGCTGCCGGTAACCGAGGGCGACAGCAGCGTTACCCCGGCCTCGTTCGCCATCGGCACCACCACCTCGGCCACCGAACTGGTCATCGGCCCGATCACCGCCACCACGCCGGCATCGATCAGCGCCTTCATGGCGACCTGGGCGGTCTCCGGCTGCTGGCCATCGTCCCTCACTACCAGTTCGAAGCGGCGGCCGGACTGGCTGGCGTTGGCGTCGTCCAGCGCCATCAGCACGCCGCTGCGCGCCTCGATGGACGCATCCGAGAAGCGCCCGCTGAGGCTGCCGATGAAGCCGATGCGCACCGGCTCCGGCTTGGCGCAGGCGCCGGCGGCCAGCACCGCCGCCACCGCCAGCACGCCGGCGGCGAAGCGGCGCCAGCCCGCGCCCCGGCCCGCACCCATGTCAGCCGCGGGCACCGGCGTGGGCGCGCAGCCAGGCCAGCCACTCGGCCGCCGGCATCGGCTTGGCATACAGCCAGCCCTGGCCCAGTTCGCAGCCCATGGCGCGCAGCGCCTCGGCCTGGGCTTCGGTCTCTATGCCCTCGGCCACCAGCTCCAGGCCGAGGCGGTGGCCCAGGCCGCACACCAGCTCGGCGATCTCCGCGCCCTTGCCCGGGCGATCGAGCTCGGAGACGAAGCTGCGGTCTATCTTCAGCCGGTCCACACGCATCTGCTGCAGGTAGGAGAGCGAGGAAAAGCCGGTGCCGAAGTCGTCTATCGCCACCTCCAGGCCCATGGCCTTGATCTGGTCGAACAGCTCGATCATCCGCCCCGGCTCGCCCATGGCCACCGACTCGGTGATCTCCAGCTCGATGCAGTGCGGCCGCACGCCGCTGTCGGCCACCGCGGCGCGCAGCTTGTCGAGGAAGCTGGGGTCGCGGAACTGGATGGAGGAGACGTTGATCGCCATGCGGATATCGAAGCCCGCCTCCGCCATCTCGGCGGCCTGCCGGCAGGCGTGGCGTATCACCCATTCGCCCAGCGGGGTGATGAGGCCGGAGCGCTCGGCCAGGGCGATGAAGCGATCCGGCGGCACCATGCGGCCATCGGCGGCGCGCCAGCGCAGCAGCGCCTCGGCGCCGACGCAGCGGCCGCTCGCCAGCTCGATCTGCGGCTGGTAAACGAGGAAGAGGTGATCGTCGGCAAAAGCCTTGCGCAGCTCATTGAGCAGATTGACGCGGTCGCGGATCTCCTCGCCGATGCGGCGGGTGTAGCTGGTGAGGCTGCCGCGCTCGGCGCGCTTGGCCTGCTTGAGGGCGAGGAAGGCATCCTCCAGCGCCTCGCTGCCATCGCCCTGCACCTCCTTCAGCCGCACCAGGCCGATGGTGACGGAAACGGTGATCTCGTTGCCCTCCACCGCCAGCGGCCGCTCGAACAGCCCCGCCAGGGTGGCTTCGTCCGGGCTGCTGCCGCACCAGAAAACCGCGAAGGTGTCGCTGCCCACCCGCGCCACCTGGGCATCGCCGCAGCCGTGCGCCAGGCGCTCGGCCACCGCCTGCAGCAGGCAATCGCCGAAGCGGTGGCCGAGGGCACCGTTGATCTCGCCGAAGTGATCCACGTCGATCACCGCCAACAGGCCATCGCCGCGGGGACCGGCGGCGAGGTGGCGGTCAACCAGCTCGATGAGGTGACGCCGGTTGGGCAGGTTGAGCAGCTGGTCGTAGTAGGAGTAGGCGTTCAGCCGCTCCAGCAGGTGGGCGTTGTCCAGGCAGACGGAAACGTTGGCGCAGAACATCTGGATGAGGTGGGCATCCAGCCCTTCGTCCACCAGCTCCGCATCCACGTACGCGGCCAGCGCGCAGTCGGAGCCGCCGCCGATGTGCAGCGCCAGGCCGTTGCCCGCCTCCAGCACGGTGGCGCCCTCCGCCAGCGCCCGCTCCAGCATGCCGGCGATGAGGGGGTCGCCGATGGCGGACAGGGGATGGCTGATGGCATGCTCGAAGCGGCCGGCGGCGGCGATCACCACCGGCCGGGTGTCGCCATCCCGGCGGGCGCAGACCAGGCCCTCCGGCTGCAAGCCCAGCAGGGCGGCGATCTGGGTAATCACGCCGGCGGCGAACTCGGCGATGCCGCTGGTCTGCAGCAGCGAGGCGCTGCCATTGATGATCTTGCTGAGGCCGATGCGCCCGGCATTGATGACGTGGATCTGCATGTAGGTGCGGATCGCCGCCGTCAGCGCCGCATACAGCCGGCCGCGGGAAAGCTCGGTCTTGTTCTTGTAGTCGTTGATGTCGTAGTCGCGTATCGCCTCCAGCTCGGGGGCGTAGCCGGGCTGGCCGGTGCGCAGGATGATGCGCGTCTCGCGCAGCGCGTAGCGGTTGCGGATCTCCTCCACCAGCCGCAGGCCGGCATCCTCGGTCTCCATCACCACGTCGAGCAGGATCACCGCCAGATCGGCGCCCTGGGCGAAGAAGCTGCGCGCCTCGGCGGCGGAATGGGCATGCAGGAACTGCAGCGGCCGGCCGAGGATCTCGGTGCCGGAGAGGCTCAGCTCGGTGCTGCGGTGTACATCCTCGTCGTCATCGACGATCAGTATCTTCCATGCCAACCGGCTCCTTTCCCCATGCGGCCCGGTTACGGGTTGCGGTTCATCGGCAAACTCGAGCAGATCGTCGTCGCTCATGCAGGCTCCGGTTACTGGCGCTAAGTGCGTGTCGTCCGCAACACTGTCCGACGGACGGCAGGATGCCGCAGTTTAGAGCAGCGACGCCACGCCGCATACAGCGCCGGCGCTCGCCGGTAGAATAGCCGCCGATGTCGCCCATGCCGCCCGCCCCCTCCGCACTCCACGTCCTAGAACACGTCTTCGGCTACACCGCCTTCCGCGGTCCGCAGCAGGACATCGTCGAGCATGTCGCCGCCGGCGGCGACGCCCTGGTGCTGATGCCCACCGGCGGCGGCAAATCCCTGTGCTACCAGGTGCCGGCGCTGCTGCGCGAGGGCACCGCCATCGTGGTGTCGCCACTGATCGCGCTGATGCACGACCAGGTGAGCGCACTGGTAGAAGCCGGCGTTTCCGCCGCCTTCCTCAACTCCAGCCTGGACATGGACCGCGCCCGCGCGGTGGAGCGCGCGCTCTACGACGGCGAGCTGGACCTGCTCTACGTCGCCCCCGAGCGACTGATGACGCCGCGTTTCCTCGACCAGTTGGACCACCTGCGCGACACCGGCCGGCTGGCGCTGTTCGCCATCGACGAAGCGCACTGCGTGTCCCAGTGGGGCCACGACTTCCGCCCGGAATACCTGCAGCTCTCCATCCTGCCGGAGCGCTACCCGTCGATTCCGCGCATCGCCCTCACCGCCACCGCCGACCGCCAGACGCGCGAGGAAATCGCCCAGCGCCTGCGGCTGGAGGACGCGCGCCGCTTCGTCTCCAGCTTCGACCGCCCCAACATCCGCTACACCATCGTGGACAAGCAGGATGCGCGGCGCCAGCTGCTCGGCTTCATCCGCGAGGACTTCCCCAGCGACGCCGGCATCGTCTACTGCCTGTCCCGCCGCAAGGTGGAAGAGACCGCCGCCTGGCTGTGCGAGCAGGGCGTCAACGCCCTGCCCTACCACGCCGGCCTGCCGGCCGAGCAGCGCGCCGAGCACCAGACCCGCTTCCTGCGCGAGGACGGCCTGGTGATGGTGGCCACCATCGCCTTCGGCATGGGCATCGACAAGCCGGACGTGCGCTTCGTCGCCCACCTAGACCTGCCACGCTCCATCGAGGGCTACTACCAGGAAACCGGCCGCGCCGGCCGCGACGGCCAGCCGGCGCAGGCATGGATGGCCTGGGGCGCACAGGACGTGGTGCAGCAGCGGCGGATGATCGACGAATCCGAAGCCGGCGAGGATTTCAAGCGCCTGGCGCGCAACCGGCTCGACGTGCTGGTCGGCCTGGTGGAAGCCACCACCTGCCGGCGCCAGCACCTGCTCGCCTATTTCGGCGAGGACGCCGCCCCCTGCGGCAACTGCGACAACTGCCTGAACCCGCCGCAGACCTGGGACGCCACCGACGCCGCGCGCAAGGCGCTGTCCTGCGTCTATCGCACCGGCCAGCGCTACGGCGCCGGCCACCTCATCGACGTGCTGCGCGGCGAGCGCAGCGAGAAGGTGCTGGAGCGCGGCCACGACCAGGTGAGCACCTTCGGCATCGGCGCCGAGCTGGACGAAAAGCAGTGGCGCACCCTGTTCCGCCAGCTGGTGGCGCGCGAATACGTGGCGGTGGACCACGAGCGCTACGGCGCGCTGGCGCTCACCGACCTGGCCCGCCCGCTGCTGCGCGGCGAAGCCGAGTTCCTGATGCGGCTGGTGCCGGAGCGCGACAAGCGCCGCAGCAAGCGCCCGGCCCGCATCGACATCCCCGGCGGCATCCCGACCACGCTGTTCGACCGCCTGCGCGCCTGGCGCGCCGAGACGGCCAAGGAGCGCAACGTGCCGGCCTATGTCATCTTCCACGACGCCACGCTGCGCGAGATCGCGGTGGCCCGCCCGTCCAGCCGCGATGAGCTGGCCGGCATCTCCGGCATCGGCGACCGCAAGCTGGACGCCTACGGCGATGCCATCCTGCACGTGATCGCGGAGACGAACTGAAGCGCCCCGGCGCCAACCGGACGGCCAAACAAAAACGCCGGCACAAGCCGGCGTTTCTTCTTACCGCGCGAGCAAGCTGAACAGGCTCACAGCACCTTCAGCAGCTCCACTTCGAACACCAGGGTGGCGTTCGGCGGAATCACGCCGCCGGCGCCGCGTGCGCCGTAGCCCAGCTCCGGCGGAATCGTCAGCTTGCGCGTGCCGCCCACCTTCATGCCCTGCACGCCCTCGTCCCAGCCGCGGATCACGTGGCCGGCGCCCAGCGGGAAGTTGAACGGGTCGTTGCGATCCTTGCTGGAGTCGAACTTAGTGCCGTCGGTCAGCCAGCCGGTGTAATGCACCGACACCATGGCGCCCTTCTCGGCGAGGTCGCCGCTGCCGCTCTCGATGTCCTCGTAGACGAGGCCGCTGGGCGTGGTGGTCTGGGTCATCGGGGTTCTCCTGCGTGATCGAAAAGCGGCGATTCTACCCGCCCTGCCGCCGGCGGCCGGCAAACTTCTCGCGGAACTTGGCCACCTTGGGCGCCACCACGTACTGGCAGTAGGGCTGGTCGCTGTTGTGGGCGTAGTACTCCTGGTGCTCCACCTCGGCCGGCCAGAAGGGGCCGGCGCGCTCGACGCGGGTGACGATGGCGTGCGGGTAGACCCGCGCCTCGCCCAGTTCCTCGATCAGCGCCAGCGCGGTGTGGAACTGCTCGTCGGAGGTGAAGTAGATCACCGAGCGGTACTGGGTGCCGATGTCGTTGCCCTGGCGGTCCAGGGTCGTGGGATCGTGGATAGTGAAGTAGATCTCCAGCAGCTCGCGGAAGCTGATGCGCGCCGGGTCGAACTCGATCTTCACCACTTCGACGTGGCCGGTGCCGCCAGCGCACACCTGGCGGTAGGTGGGGGCCTCGAGGTGGCCGCCGCTGTAGCCGGAGACCACCGACTCCACCCCCTCCACTTCGAGGAACACCGCTTCCAGGCACCAGAAGCATCCGCCGCCCAGAATCGCCGTCTCTCGCCGGGTTTCGTTAGTCGTCGTCATTTCGTTCGCCTCTCTCTGTTCTCTTGGGGTTTTGCTCATAAGACAACATAGCCGACGCCGCATTCAAGCGTCGGTTCCCGATATCAACGGAAAGAGAGGGAGTAATACACATCCAGCGCGTTGTCGGTGCCGCCGCGGGCCACCAGCGACACCCGGCGGCTGAGCTGGTAGCTGAGCTTCACCAGCGTCTCTGCGCCGCCCAGGCTCTGCTCGAAGGACAGCATCAGGTCGGAGGACAGGCGCTTGCCCACCGACAGCACCTGGCCGGTGACGGTGGGGTCGCTCACCGTGCTGCCACCGCCGGCCACCTGGCTGGTGGCGGTGCGGGAAGCGCTGTTGAGCTCGCCCTGGCCGATGGAGAAGCTGTCGAAGCCCAGGCTGCGGGTGAGCTCCTCCGTCATGCCGCCGCCGGGGCCGCCCAGCAGCGCCTGCGCCGCCGGCAGCAACAGTGCGAGGTCGGCGCCGCCGGCGGCGTCCGGCGCCCGGCCGAGCACGATCCACGACAGCTTCTCCGGGTCCGGCACATTGGGCTGGGACACCAGCCTTACCTCCGGCCGCCGCGCGCTGCCGGTGATCGCCACGCCCGCCTCCACCGCCAGGCCCTTGCGCAGCGCGATGATGTTGAGGCCGGGGTTGTCCACCGGGCCCTGGAAGTTCACCAGGCCACGCTCTATCGACAGGTTCTGGCCGTAGCCGCGGAAACTGCCGTCCACGGTGGAAACGGTGCCGGTGGCGCTGAGGCCCCGTCCAGGCTGCTGGCGCAGGCGCAACTCGCCGCCGAGGCGGGCGTCCAGCCCCAGCGCGGAAAGATAGAGGGCGTCGCCCAGCGACACCCGCACATCCGCGGTCAGCGCGAAGCCCTCGCCCTCTTCCGCCGGCCGGTCGTTGCGGCCGATGACCACCACGTCTTCCGACAGCGCCGGCGGCGCCGACTCCCCCATCTCCAGGTAGCCGGCATCGGCGCGGAAAGCGGCGTCGATGTTGGCCGAAGACCAGGTGGTGCGCGCCTCGCCCTTGCCGGAGAGGATCAGCCAGCGGTCCGCCCGCTGCAGCAGCGGCAGGCGGTCGGCGCTGAACTGGAAGCGGCCGTCGCCGCTCTCCAGCGCCACCTCGCCGCTGGCTTCCAGCGTGCCCGGCGTGGCGGTGAGGCGGGCGAAAGGCACCCGGTTGTCGCGCGGCCTGGCCCGGTTGGGCGAGACAAAAGCCAGCTTGTTGAGGCTCAGGCGCTCGCGGTCGAAGGCGGCGTCCAGTTCGCCGCCGGACAGGATCAGGCCCTGGTCCACCAGCGCGATCTGCAGGCCGGCGCCCTTGATGGTGCCGGCTGCCTGCGGCGCCGCCGGCGTGCCGCCGACCGAGAACTCGGCGTTCAGGCTGCCCGCGGTCTCCACGCTCTCCTCCAGCAGGCGGCCCACCCAGGCGATGGAGGGGATGGACACCGTGGCCGAGCCGGCCAGCGGCGCATCCGGCGCCAGCTGCCAGCCGCCATCGGCGGTGCGCGACAACTGGGTGCTGGCGGAGCCGACGACTTCGCCCAGCTCGCTGCCACGGGCGTTGAAGCTGAGGCCGAGGCGATTGGCCTGGGCGGTGAGCCGCGCATCCAGCGTCTCCAGCCCCAGGCTGAGCCCGGCACCGGTATCCAGCCTGAGGTCACCAGACTCGCGGAACAGCCGCGCCTCGCCATCCAGCGTGTTGCTCAGGCGCAGATCCCATTCGGCGCCCAGCGTCAGCGCGCCGCGGCTACGCCGCCGGCCGTCCTGCATGGCCGCCAAGTCCAGCACCAGCCCGGTGAGCGAGCCGCGCACCGCGCTGGAGGCGGGCGACCAGCGGGTTTCCTCCAGCCGGATGCGGCCACGCTCGCCGGCGGAGAAGGCAGCGGTGGCGAGCTGCGCGCGGTCGGCCGCCAGTTCCAGCGCCGCCGGCGCCTCCAGCTTGAGCGGGAAGCGGCCGCCGACCTCCAGCCGGACGAGGCTGCCGCGCCAGCGCGGGCCGCTGGCGGCGGCATCCGCGCCGCCCTTCAGGCGCAGGCTCAAGGTGTCGTGCTGCAATCCCTCGGCGGCAAGTTCGATCACATGCGCGTCACGCTGGCCCTGGGCGTTGAGGTTGGCGTTGTCGACCAGCGTGCCGGACTCGCCCGCCTGGCGAACGCCGAGCACGTTCAGCGCCAGCGCGAAGCGGCCGCTCTTGCCCGTTTCCAATGTGCCTTGCCCCTGCGCGCTGGCGATGCGCAGCCCGCCGGGCAAGGCCAGCGCATTGGCAGAGAGCTGCATCGAGCCAGCCGGCTCTTCCAGCCCGCCGCGCACTTCACCCTGCAAGCTGGCCTGGCCGGCCAGGCCGTAGCCCAGCGCGGCCAGCGCCCGGGCATCCACGTTCAGCGTCAGGCGATCGTCCTTGCCGCCCCAGGCGCCGTTGGCGGCGACCTTGTTGCCGGCCACGTCCAGCGCGAGATCCACCAGCGGCAGGCGCTCGCCCTCCAGCCTGAGCTTGCCCTTGCCGGTCAGCGGATGGCCCTGGAAGCGACTTTCCGGCATGGCGAAGGCGAGGTCCAGCGTCAGCGGCTCGGCCAGACGGCCGCTGGCATCCAGGTCCAGGTTGAGCCGCGCCGACGGTGCGCCGGGATAAACCACGCTCGGGTCCAGGCTGCGCAGCTGCGTCCTGGCGGCGAAGCGGCGGGCGCCATCCGCCTCGGCCTGCAGCTCGACCTTGCCGTCCAGCCTGGCGCTGCCCACCTGCAGCGCCAGCTCGGCCTGCTGACGGGCGTCGTCCGCCTCCGCCCGCAGCGAACCGCCTATGCGCTGGCGCGGCAGGCGGCTGTCCAGCCGGGAGGTGTCTATGCCCTCCAGCCGCAGCGCGGCGAGCACCTGGCCGATGACGGCGGCCGGCTCATCCGCGGCCGGTGCGCCGGCAGGCACGGGCGAAGGTTCGGGCGCCTTGCGGCTGGCGCTGCCGCTGATGCGGCCACCGCCGGACAGGCGCAGCTCCAGCCCATCCACGCCGGCCTCGGCGCCGCGCCAGTAGAGCTGGCCGGCCAGGCTGTCCACCGGCAGGCCGCCGCGATCCCAGGTATCCGGCTGGCGGTTGGTCAAGCGCACCGGCCCTTGCAGGCCCATTCCGCCGTCCGCGGTCGCCTGTGCCTGCAGATCGGCATTGAGGTCGAGCCGCGCCTTGGGCGCTTCCGGTGCGAAGCGCGAGGGGTCCAGCCCGCTCAGTTCGAGTTGCAGATTGCGTAGCGGCAGCGGCTCGAAGGGCGTGGCTTCGACCTGGCCCTTGCCCTGCATGCCGACGCCCTCGGCCTGCAATTGCAGCCGCGGCGCGAGCAGATCGCCATCGGCGCCGAGATTCAGGCGGTAGTCATGCGCCTCGCGCTGGCCGGCGAGGCTGGCCTTGGCCTTGAGCGGAAAGGGGCTGGCGGCGCCGAGTTCGGCAGCCAGGGTGGCGTCACCGAAAGGCAGGCGGATCTGCAGGCCGTCCAGGCGGTGATGCTCGCGGTCGCTGTGGAAGGCGGCGCGCAGGGTTTCGAAGGAGAAGGCCGGCGGCGCAGCCGTATCGTCCAGATCGCGCAGGGCGAAGCGATCCACCTCCAGACTGTCGACCGCCACGGCCAGCGGCAGGCGCAGGCTGTCCGGCGCGGTGAGCGAAGAATCGGATTCATCGTCGGGCGCGGCACGGCGGGAGACGTCCAGCTCCGCCACCCGCAGGCGCTGGACCGCCAGCTGGCCGGACAACAGCGCGGATGGCCGCCAGTCCAGCTCCAGCCCGCGCAGGTCCAGCACTAGCTGGTCGCTGGCGAAATGCAGCCGGCCGAGCCGCAGCGAGCCGGCCAGGGAGCCGCTGGGCGCCTCGATCTCCACGCCTGCCTTCCGCGCCAGCCCGGCCGCCGTACGCAGGCCGGATTCGGTGCCCAGCAACCAAGCCGCGGCGGCCAACGCCACCACGACCAGCAGCAGTATTGTGCAAAGCAGCCACCGGGCGCCCCGGCGCAGGGGGTGGCGGCCCTGGGGG
>Ga0209699_100177_pt1 | contig 65863 bp, 65 predicted proteins | sample SynthPrep_1_END__FD_187204 | JGI IMG/M metagenome (GOLD analysis project Ga0209699, IMG submission 187204) | Synthetic microbial communities from Ohio, USA - SynthPrep_1_END_DS7_MetaG (SPAdes) (version 2) | ecosystem: Engineered > Bioreactor > Aerobic > Activated sludge | place: USA: Ohio...
CTTGTTGTTGTGCATAACGCTCTCCGCTTGAGTGGCGACCGCCAGGGCAGTCGTGTCGGAGGCGATTATCGAAAGCGGGTCCGGCGGGCCATACGCTGCCTTGGCAGCGATTCGCTGCTGCTTTGGCCGGGCGCTACCGTCGCGCTTCCGCCGGCTCGCGACCGACCTGCTACCGGTAGTGGGAGAAAGGTATTAGTACCGTGCCAGCCCTAGGACGTAGAAATGCACCAGCAACAAGCGGCGCAGCTGCACAAGGCTTCGCCCCGGGTCGGGGCTCCTACACAAGCACCAGACACTGCCTCACCCTGTAGGAGCCGCGCCCCGCGGCGAATCGAAAGAACGACGCAAAGCCAGAGCCTTGCACCGGACCGGGGCTCCTGCAGAAAAAATGGCGTGGGAAATTTGATCGCAGTCGCGCAAAGAGCGCTGAAGAGAACGCAGCCTAGGCCGGCGACGGAGTTCCGCTGGCCAACACGCGCCAGTCGCGGGCGCTTAGCAACTGCTCATGAGCCTGGAGCAGATCGTTTTGGGTCAGGGCTGTCAGCGCCTGCTGCACCCGTTGCAGGTGCACCTCGGGCAAGCCTGCCAGATGCAGCTGCCACAGCTGCTCGGCACGCGCCAGGTTGGCCTTGGCCGGGCTCAGCGCTGGCAGCAAGGCATCGCGGTAACGCGACAAGGCCGTATCGTCCAGTGCGGCGAGCGCCTGCCGTTGCTCGCGCAGAAAGGCGCGGATATGGTCGAAGATGCCGGCCGCCTCGCAGACGGGTGACTGCAGGGCAAACAACAGGCCCCGGCAACCCTCGACCTGGTGGAAACCGGCGAACAGCGCGTAACCCAATTGCAGCTCGCCACGCAGGCGCTGATAGAAACGCCCCTGCAGCACCTGGCCAAGCACACGCCAGGCAGCCTCGGTGCAGGCATCGACGGCAGGCAAGGGACAGAACAACAGCAACGCGGCATCCGTACTTGGCTGCGCGACCTGGTGCCAGTCGACTCCAGTCTCGATACACGGCGCGGGCGACAGATCCGTAAGCGCCTCGACAGCCACGCACGACTCGTTCAACTGCGCCTGCTCGCGCGCCCCAAGCCCAACACTCAGCCCTTCCAACCGCGAGGCCCTGGGTAGCTCGCAGAGCTGCGGCAAACGTTGCAGCAGCGCCCGCAACAACATGCCCTGGGAATCGGGCTCGACGGGTTCATCCCGCGCGGCCAACAGTAGCGGTACCAGCAAAGCACTGAAGGTCGGCAATAGTGGTGCCGACCCGCGCAATGAGAGACTCCAGCCAGCCGCTTGCACGCTCAGCTGGCTGACGATGCCCAGCCGCTCACCACGCCAGCGCAGATCGGTGCTGCGCGCCAGCAACCCCGCTTCGATGGCTATCGCATCACCCGTACCCGAACAGGGGCCGCGCCAGTAAAGCGCCGCCGGCCCACCCTCGGTCTGCCCCGGATGATGTCGCAACGCGGCCAACGGCAAAACGGCCGATGCCACGACAGCGCCGGCCAGTAACGGATCATCGCCAGGCAGCCGCCACGGGTGGTTCGGAATTGGAATTGGAGTTGGTGATGGCATCGGCAAGGCCTGCAATGGCAAATCCAATCCGATTGCCGGCCACGGCGGCTGCGCCTGCTCGCCGCACTGCAGTTCGATCAGCCCCTCACCACGAGCCAGACAAACCAGCAAGGCATTCAGATCGCGCAAGGTGTGGCTGTCGTCCTGAGCAGGCGTTTGCAGCTCCCTGGCCGCCGCCAACGGACTGAGCCCAAGCAACCTGAGCGCTGCCACCTGCTGCTGGTGCTGCAGTCGCAATGACCAATCTGCATGGCCCTGCAGCTGCGCGGCCCAACTCTGCACGGCCGCGCGTAACGCAGCACCCTGCTCCGCTGCTGCGCCGGGAAGGTCCAGGCGCAGCAGGCATTGCCCCCCATGCTGATACAGCACCCTTGCCTGCAACTGCCGACACAGCTGCAATTCACGCAAGCCGTCGAGCAAGCCGCCGGGCTCAGGGTCCTGCAAGGCATCCAGCAACAGATCCAACGATGCATTCAGGTGGGGGGTGTCGAGCTGCACGGCAAGGCCCAGGTACACACCGGGGTGTTTGTGTTGCAGGTGCAGGCACGGCGCTCGCAGCGGCAGCAGGTCCAGCGGCGGAGCGGAACAGGCGTCGCCCTCGCCTGCCGGCAACGCTCCAAGTAGCGCCTCGGCGATATCCAGCAACTGCTCGGCCGGTTGTGGGCCGACCAGAGTCAGGTGCATATGCCGAGCCTGGTAGTGACGCTGGTGATGATCACGCAGCGCCCGCTGAAATTCCGCGGACTCCACAACGAGTGTGCTGCGATCACCTGCCAGAAACGCGCCGCAGCGATGCCCGGCAGCGAGCGCCTGTCCCAGAGCATGATTGATGCGACTGTCGGCATCCTGGCTGCGCGCCTGGTACTCGGCGTGCAGCACCTCGCGCTCGCGCACCTGCGCGTCGAGCTCCAGCAACGGCTGGCCAAGCATATCCAGCAAACGCATCAGCGCCGGCTGCAGCAACTCGGCCGGCAGCTCGCAGACGAAATCGGTGTGGCGCGCCTGAGTCGAGGCATTGACGAGCCCGCCGTGGCGCTGAACGAACGCCATCAGCCCCTGATCAGGCGAATAATTGCGGCTGCCGAGAAACAGCAGATGTTCGAGAAAGTGCGCCAGGCCCGGATAGGCCGGTGGCTCGTCATGACTGCCGGCGGCCACACGCAGGCACAACCCTGCCTGTCGCGCCCAGGGCTGTTGCTGCGCACGCAGCAGAGCACCATTGGCCAGGCGCCGAACAGGGGCAGAACGTGGAGCGTGCAGGGTCATCGAGGGTTCTCTGGGCAGCCTAGCGTCCAGCTTCGACAACGAACCAGCGCCAGACAATGCTGCTTTCGGCTGGGTAAAACGCACCTTTGGTCGTAAAAGTGGTGCACGCAGAAACGCAAACGCCCCGACACCAGCCTTGCGGCGAGTGTCGGGGCGTCGATTGGCAGACGTCAGTTGCGGCAGTCTTCGATCAGGCCTTTGACCAGACCAATCATCAGCAACAACATCAGCACCATGAACGGCAGGGCCATGGCCACAGCACCAGCCTGAATGCCCTTGAGCGCAGTATCGCCGCCAATCACGAACAACGTGACGGTCACCAACGCGATCATCACCAGCCACAGCACGCGCTGCACCGGCTGGGTGTCGGGGTCGCCACCGGCCGACAGGTTGTCGATCACCAGCGCACCGGAGTCCACCGACGTCACCATGAAGAACACCAACAAGGCGACCACCAGCAGCGAACCGATACCGGCCAGCGGCAGCATTTCCAGGAACTGGAAGATAGCCATGTTGACGTCACTGAGGCCTGCCGCCAGAGCACCGCTGCCGTCGATCACCTGGGCGATGGCGCCGCCTCCAAAGGCAGAGAACCACAACAGAGTGACCACGGTCGGCGCCAGCATCACCATGCCCACCATCTGGCGCAGGGTGCGGCCCTTGGAAACGCGGGCGACGAAGATGCCCACCAGCGGGCCCCAGGTGCACCACCAGGCCCAATAGAACACCGTCCAGCCCTGGAACCAGTCCTGATCAGGACGATCGATCCAGTTGCTCAGTGGCAGGAACATCTGACCGTAGTCGACCGCTGCGCTCAGGGTGTTGGAGAAGAACGCCATGCCGCCAATACCGACCGCGACCAGCAGAAACAGCACCAACGCCAGCAGCATGTTGATGTTGCTCAGGACCTTGACCCCGGCATCCAGCCCCCGCCACAGCGAGAACGCTGCCAGACCAGTGACCGCGACGATGAACAGCAGCTGAAAGGCGAAGGTGTTCGGGGTGCCCAGTACGTGGGCAATACCGGCCGTGGCCTGCATCGCGCCCAGACCGAGGGAAGTGGCCAGGCCGAAGATGCTCAGCACCACGGTGAACACGTCGACCATCTGCCCCGGCAAGCCACGATGCCCACGCCCCAGCAGCGGCTGCAGGCCGGAGCTGAGCGACAGTGGCAGGCCCTTGTTGTAGGAGAAGTACCCCACCACCAGCGCGCTGGTCAGGTAGATCGCCCAAGGGTGAAAGCCCCAGTGATACAGCGTCGCGCCCATCGCCGCATGGGCGGCCTCCGGGGTGCTGGCAGCCACGTTCAGCGGCGTTTTCCACCAGGCCGTGTATTGCGCCACCGGCTCGGCGACGCCCCAGTACAGCAGGCCGACGCCCATGCCGGCGGCGAACATCATGGAGAACCACGACAGGGTGCTGAATTCGGGTTTGGCATCGCGCCCACCGAGACGCACCTTACCCAGCGGCGACAGCGCCAGACCGGCGCAGAACAGCACCGCCAGATTGCCCATGATGATGATGAACCAGTCGAAATTCTTCAGGATCCAGCCCTTGATGCCTTCCAGCGTCTCGCCGAAGACCACGGGATTGCTCAGTGCCAGGAGAACCAGCAACAGGATGATGGAGAAGGAAACGGGGAATATGACGCGATGGAAGTTCAAGCCGAGCACTCGAATATTCAAGTCTCGACCGACTATGTTTTCCGCAACCATAGGCTTCATGCACGCACCTCGATTTTGTTCTTGTAATAGTTTTCTCCGCATCCGGGCCGAGCCCTGCAGGTGCAGTTGGCGGCTCGGTAAACGCTGCGGGTGATCAATAGTCGAACAGGCCCGAATCCATCGACAAACCATTTAATCTGCGCGACTTATGACTTTTAATCATCAATAAACACGATCGCTCAGGGCGCCGCCAGAAAGCCTCAAAGCCATATTTCACGGGCACTGGCGAGCCGCCAGGCAGGCACCTGCCGGCTCGTCGTTCTGGCTGAGCTTTGCGCATCCATTCGCAGGTAGGGATGGATCGCTCAGAGCCTCTGGCTGGGTGCCTCCTCGACTCGCTCCTCCACGCTGACCGCTGGCTCGATAACCGCAGCCAGGGTCGTGCAGGCAAGGGCATTGGGTGTGGCCTGATGCTGCAGCGGCGCATCGTCCTGCAGGTGCTCGCCGGTCACGCGCCCTTGTCCCACGGCAACCGCCAGTACCGCCGCGCTGATGGCAAAGAACAGGTAGAGGCTGGAGGGGCCGAAATGCCCCATCAGCGCACCGGCCAGCAGCGGGCCGATGCAGGCCCCCACGCCGAAGGTAGCGAGCAACAAACCCGCCAGTGACACGCGCAGACGCGGCTCCATGTTGTCGTTGGCCAGGGCCACGCCCAGCGGGTACAGGCAGAACTGCAGGAAACCGATGCAAGCGCTGAACAGCAGCAGCACGCCGAACGACAGGCCCTGATAGAACGCCAGCGGCAGGCAGGTCAGGATCAGCAACGCCGCCACACCGCGAATCAGGCTGGCGCGTGGCAGGCGATCCGACAGCCAGCCCAGTGGTAGTTGTGCAAGCAGCCCAGCCGCAATCGCCAGGGCCATGAACTGGCCCACTTCCACCGTGCTCAGGCCCTGTCGGCTGGCATAGATCGACGACAAGCCATAGAAACCACCGTTGATCATCCCCGAGATCAGTACGGTGAACAGCGACTGCGGTACTCGCTGCAAAAACAGGCGCAGGTCGATCGGCTCGGAGTCCGGTAAGGTCGGATGGGTACTGCGGGTCAGCGCCACTGGCACCTGGCTCAGGGCAAAGGCGATGACCACGCCGAGTAGCGCATGCAGGCCGAGATTGCCGTCGATGCTCAGCGCCAGTTGACCGAGCATCATGCCGACGTAGGCCGCGACCATGTAGATGCCCAGCACCTTGCCGCGCTGATCGCTCTGCGCGCAGTCGTTGAGCCAGCTCTCCACCACCATCAGCTGGCACATCATCGCCACGCCGACGACAAAGCGCAGCAACAGCCAGAGCGGCAATGCCTCACTGAAGGCATGTGTCAGCACTGCCGCGCAGATGATGCCGGAACAGGCCACGTAGGTCCGGATGTGACCGACACGGCCGATCAGCACCTGGCCGACCTTGCCGCCGACCACCATGCCCAGGGCATTGGCTGCCATCAGCGCGCCGCCCCAGAATTCGGCGACGCCGCCGGCAGTCAGGCGCAGCGCCAGATAGGTCATCAGCAGGGTCGAGCCGAGCTGCATCAGCAGGCTGGCCAGATAGAGTGCAGCGAACGCCTGGGTCAATCCGAGCAATTGCTCACCCCTTTCTCACGGAAAACCACCACGCCTGAGCCGGGCGCGCAGCAAAATGGGACCATCGGTAATCCTCCCAGCGGGCGAACCCGATGCCGATGTTCGGCGAGTTCTCGTGGCTGATCGCCTGCGCGACGAAGGCGGCGCCGGACGGGAGGAACTTCAGATCGATGGTGATCGACCAGCTGCGCCGGGAATTTCTCGGAAACGACCTGGCTCATAGCTCGCCCCGACTGTTCCAGGCCGCACCGATACCCTTGTCGCAGGCCGTGGCGAACACGCCCGGCTGCAGCTCGCCGAAGCGATGGCTTAACGGCACATCGCCCCACTGCGGGCTGCGCGCCAGGAAAGCCCTGCGATGATCGGTGCGTACCGACTCGCGCATGGTGCCGCTGCGGCGCTTGCAGTACGCGGGCACGTGCTTGCAGGTATTACGGGTGATCAGACGGCGATTCTGGGTCATGTGCACCGTGGTGCTCTCCTCCACCAGTTATTGTGGCCCACCCCAATCACAGCCAGTCCGTTTGCCACGGGTAGCGCGACAAGGCTTCACAGCCGTTGGCGGTGATCAGTACCTGCTGCTCCAGCTTGATGCCCTCCTTGCCACCCTGCTCGCCGATATAGCTTTCCACGCAGAGCACCATGTTTTCCTCGAATACGCCGTCGTAGCCGCTGCTGGCCCAGTCGGCGCCCTTGTGCGCCAGAGCCGGGTACTCGTCGACCAGGCCGACGCCGTGCACGACGCAGCAATAACGGTTGTGCCAGTAGGCCGGTGGAATGTCCCAGGACTGCTCGACGAACTCGCGGTGACTCAAGCCCGGACGCAACAGCGCCATGTTGTGCTGTACCTGTTCATGGGCCAGACGATAGAGCTTGCGCTGCTCGGTACTGGGGGAAACGTGGCCGACAGTCCAGGCTCGAGAGATGTCGGCGCAGTAGCCGTATGGGCCGATCAGGTCGGTGTCGAAGCAGACGATCTCGCCTTCCTGCATCACCCGGTCGCTGGACTCCTGCATCCAGGGATTGGTACGCGGCCCTGAGGCCAGCAGGCGGGTTTCGATCCATTCACCACCGTGGCGCACGTTCTCGTAGTGCAGCCAGGCCCACAGCTCGTTCTCGGTCATGCCGGGGCGCAGTGCACCGTGCATGCGCTGGATGCCGCGCTCACACACGGCGATGGTCCAGCGCATCAATTCCAACTCCGCGGGGGATTTGATCCGCCGTGCCTGCTCCATCAGGCTGTGCCCTTCTATCAGCGTCAGGCCAGCCTCGCGCAGCAGGTCGAGGCCCTCCAGGTCGACCTTGTCCACCGCCAGGCGCACCTTGTCGCCGGCATGCTGGCGAATCACCGCCTGTATATCGTCGGCCCAGGCCAGCGCCTTCTCGCCGATGCGCGAGCCGGCACCGAAATAGCTCCAGTTGATCGCGGGACGTATCTCGTCGAGCAGCTCGTTGCCTTGGTGCAGGTGTTCGCAATTGTGGAACTCGAACAGCACCACAGGCCCATCGGCGAATACCAGCGCATAGCGGGCGTAGTTATGCAGCGTCCACACCTGCATGTTGGAGGTGTCGGTGGCGTAGCGGATGTTCACCGGGTCATACAGCAGTATCGCCGCGCAATCGACGGCCTTGAGTTGCTGACGCACTCGCTGCAAACGATAGGCGCGAGCAGCCTTATGGGTCTCGCCACTGACCGGATTGCGCAGTGGCTGCGTGGCGACCTCGTCGGCTAGATACTTATTCTTGTTTTCGAACATGGCTAGACTTCCTGAGGGATGAAAGTGGACGCCGCCGGAGCCGACGTGCTCCATCTGCGCGCGGGACCATAGGCAACGCTCCCCTGGCTAAGCCAGACCGTGCCGTTGTTTCCAGTCACCCGGATGGACCACATAACCGAACAGCGCATGTCCGCCGTAGACCAACTCGGTGCCTTCGGGAATCCACAGCAGTTGCCCTGGCTTGACGCGATACAGCTCGCCGTTGGCATTGAGCTCGAAGCAGCCCTCGATGACGAAGATCACCTCGTCATACAGCAGGGTCCAGGCCACCTCGGCGCCCTCCCAGCGGGCGAAGCCGATGCCGATATTCGGCGAGATCTCGTTGCTGATCGCCCGCGCCACGAAGGCTGCTCCGGGCGGTCCGCCGCGCGGGAGGAACTCCAGATCATGGTGATCGACCAGCAGCACCGGGCCCTTCCCGGAAACGGCCTGGTTCATAGCTCGCTCCGACTGTTCCAGGCCGCCAGGCGAATGCGCGAACGCACGCCCAAACCGAGGAACGGCTCCGGAGGATTGAGCGATGGCATGCCGGTGACCGCCTGGATATCGCGCAACTGCGCCGAATCGCTGCCCACCGCCATTTCCGCCAGCAGCGTGCCGGAGATGGTGCCCCAGGCCGCGCCGACGCCGTTGTCGCAGGCCGAGGCGAACACGCCCGGCTCCAGCTCGCCGAAGAAGTTGGTGAAGTTGCGCGAGATCGCGTAAACGCCGCCCCAGGTGTGGCTGAACGGTACATCGGCCAGTTGCGGGAAGCGCGCCAGGAAGGCCTTGCGATGATCGGCGCGCACCGACTCGCGCATGCCGTCGCTGGTGCTCTTGCCGTACTTGGGCACGTGCTTGTAGGTGTTACGGATGATCAGGCGACGGTCCTGGGTCATGCGTACCGTGGTGCCGGCGTGATCGGCCGGAGTCAGGCCCCAGTCGAGCTGACCGCCGTAGGCCGCCAGCTCGGCATCGCTCAGCGGACGCGTCCAGCTGGCGAAGGTCATCACCGGCAGCAGGCGGTTGCGCAGGTAACCGAACTCCTGGGTGAAGATGCTGGTGCCGAGCAGCAACTGCTCGGTGCGAATCGTGCCCTGACTGCCCTGCAGCAGCCAGCCGCCGTGACCGTCGCGTTGCAGACCGGTGATGGGCGATTCTTCCAGCAGCTCGACATTCTCCGGCAGCGAGTGCGCCAGCCCGGTGACCAATGCCGCCGGCTGCATCAGATAGCAGCCCGGTGTGAAAATCGCGCGGCTGTAATAGGCATTGCCCAGCACCTGCGCCAGCTCGTCGCGCTCGACCAGGCGGAAGGGTTCGCCCAGATTCTTCAGCAACTGCTCGAAGTGCTGCAGATACGCCAGGCCACGCTGGCCCACCGCGCCCTGATACTTGCCGGCATGGGACCATTGGCAGTCGATGCCGTGACGCTCGATCAACCCCTGCAGCTGGGCGATGGCAGCGCGGTTGAGCGACAGCAGGCGCTGTTTGTGTGCCGGGTCGGGATGTTCCAGGGCGAACTTGTGCGGCAGGTCGATGACGAAACCGGAGTTGCGTCCGGAAGCGCCCTGGCCGACACGCTGGGCGTCGACCTGGATGATGCGTTTGTCCGGCAGCAACTCGCCAAGGCGGCGCGCAGCGGCCAGGCCGGCGAAACCGGCGCCGATCACTGCGTAGTCGGCGCGTTGCTCGCCGTGCAGGCGCTTGCAAGCGGGTTGCTGCGGCAGTGCGGCGTACCAGCCGCAACTGCTGTCGTCATGGGGCAGATTGATTTGCTTGCTCATGTGCGTGCCCTCAGGCCACTGATCGTTGTGCGTTCTGGCAGCTTTGCAGCCAGCTGTTGCGTTGGGTCTGTGCCTGTCGTCCGAGCAGGACGAAGCCGCACGCCAGCCCCTGGGCATCGTAGAAACCGGCGCTCAGACCATCGGCGCTTGGTGTGCAGCGCCACTCACCGGCGGTGCCAGGTGCCGGCGCCAACAGGCACAGCGGCGCGGCCGGGGTTTTCACCGTCACCGGCATCAGCGGATAGCTCACCGCCGTCGGCTGGCCGAGCAAGGTCTTGCTCAGCGCGGCGATGCCCTGGTTGATTGGCGCCAGATAGGGCAGCAATTGCCCATCGACCTCGATGCAGTCACCCAGCGCGTAGATGCCCGGCTGCGAACTCTGCAGCTGAGCATCGACCCTAATCCCACGGCCCACGGCCAGCCCGGCACACTTGGCCAGGCCCAGATTGGGCTGCAGGCCGACGGCCGAGAGCACCAGATCGGCCTCCAGGCTTTCGCCATTGGCCAGGGTCAGGCAGTAGCCCTGCTCCAGCGCATCGACGCGGCGCAGGGTGTTCTGCAAGTGCCAGCTGACGCCCAGCGCGGCCAGCGCACTTTGCAGATGTTGCCCAGCTTCGGCCGGCAGCAGGCGCTCCATCGGCCATTTACCGAGGCCGATGACGCTCACCTGGAAACCGCTGGCCGCCAGGTCGTTGGCGAACTCGCAGCCGATCAGGCCGTCGCCGAGAATCGCCACGCGTCGCACGCCGACCAGGCGTTCGCGGAAGCTGCGGTAGTCATGCAGGTTGTTGACGCTGATCAGCGCGTCGCTGGCCCCTTCGATGGGCAGGCGAATCGGCGCGGCACCGCTGGCCAGCACCAGTTGGCCGTACTCCATCTCACCGATATTGGTGTGCAGGCGCCGCGCCGTGGTGTCGATGCGCTCCACGGTGCAATGCGGGTAGACGCGAATCTTCAGGCGCTTCTCGATGGCCAGCGCCGACTCACCGGCCAGCGCGTCGGCGCTCTTGCCTTGAGCCAAGCCGATGGACAGCGCCGGCTTGGAATACAGGTGCCCGGATTCCTGAGTCAGCACACGTATTTCTACCTCGGCATCGGCGCGGCGCAGGGCCTGGGCCAGGCCATAACCGGCATAACCGCTGCCGATGATGACGATGGGCTGACGCACGTCGGCCGCCAGCGTCTGCAGCGGTTGCGGCGGCACCGGCAGCGGCGTGCTGAGCGGCGCTGCGGCGGCAGCGACGACCGGGCTGATATCGAGCATCTCGAAATCTTCCTTGCCGACTTTGCATTCCGGGCACTTCCAGTCCGCCGGTACGTCTTCCCAACGGGTGCCAGCGACAATGCCGTCGTCCGGCCAGCCCAGGGCCTCGTCGTAGATGAGGCCGCAAACCACACACAGCCAGGTCTTGAACATTGCGCTCACTCCCCCGCCACGCGAATGGCGATGTTCTTGGTGCGTACGTAGCTGTACAGCGCTTCCTGGCCCTTCTCGCGGCCGAAGCCTGACAGGCCAACACCGCCGAACGGCGTTTCGATGCCACCGGCATACCACTCATTGACGAATACCTGGCCAGCGCGCAGGCGCCGCACGCAGCGCATGGCGCGGCTGATGTCCTGAGTGAAGACGCCGGCGACCAGACCGAAATCGGTGCCATTGGCAATCTCGATGGCCTGCTCTTCACTGTCGAAGGGGATGACCGCCAGCACTGGGCCGAACACCTCTTCCTGGGCGATGCACATGTCCGCGCGCACATCGCGAAATACTGTCGGGAGCATGAAGTGCCCGGCCAGTTCGTTATGAGCCTCGCCACCGGTGGCCAGTACCGCGCCTTCATCGACTGCGCGCCGACACAGGGTTTCGATTCCAGCAAGTTGAGCAGCACTGACCACCGGGGTGAGGTCCGGGTTGTCCTGGCCGAGACCGACGCTGAGCCCTTCGGCCAGCTCGACCACCGCCTGGACGATGTCTTCGTAGATCTCGCGTTGCACCAGCAGGCGCGACATGGCCGAGCAGACCTGCCCGGCATTGAAGAAAATGCCGTTCTTGACGCTGGCCAGCAGTTGCTTGCGGTCGACATCGGCGAAGGCGATGGCGGCCGATTTGCCGCCCAGTTCCATGACGCTGGGAATGGCGTTGGCCGCCGCATCACGGAGAATCGATTGGCCGGTAGGCACCGAGCCGGTGAAGACGATCTGGTCGACCTTGGCGCTGCTCACCAGGTGCGCTCCGACCTCACGACCGCGGCCGCAGATCAGGTTGATCGCACCCTGCGGCAAGCCAGCCTTGACGATGGCGCGCACCAGCACGCACATGCCCAGCGGCGACAGCTCCGGCGACTTGATCACCACCGCGTTGCCGGCTGCCAGCGCCGGCGCCAGGGAGCGAGCGCAGATGGACACCGGGAAATTCCACGGCACGATCTGCGCAGATACGCCCATCGGGTCGTAAACAGTGAAGTCCATGTAACCGTTGCCTAGCGGGATCGAGGTGCCCTCGATCTTGTCCGCCATACCGGCGTAGTACTCGAAGTAACGCGCGGCTTCGATGAACTCATCGCGGGCATCGTTGATGCTCTTGCCATTCTCCTGGCACAGCACCCAGGCGCCTTCGTCCGCCACCGCGCGGATTTCCTCGGCGATACGCAGCAACCAGCTGACCCGTTGCGCCGGGCGGGCGCGGGTCAGCTCACCGCTGTCGGCGCAGCGACGCGCCGCCAGCAGCGCGCGCTCGGCGTCTTCGACGGTGGCCTGGGCAATGGTCGCCAGTGGCTCGGCGGTACCGGGGTTGTTCACGCTCAGGTGCTGGGCACTGTCGACCCAGTCACCATCGATGTAATTGAGCCAGTGAGAGGCGATCGGATACATGACGGCCTCCTCAGGCGTTCTGCGCGATGGTCAGCAACTTGCGCGCGGCCCACTGGTGGAAGTAGTGCGTCGGGATGTCCATTTCCGGGGAGAACGCGCCGCCGCCGTAACCCGGCGAGTGACGGCCCTTCTGCATGCCCTCGACCGAGGCGATGTCCTCGGCGAACACCACTTTCCACGACTCCAGAATGGCGTTGCGGCAGGCGGCGTACTCGTCGCTCAGCGCCTCGTCACCGACATAGAACAGGCGCAGGTGCTCGATGGTACGGCCCGGTGCGACCGGTTCCAGCTGCATGGCGAAGGCATGGTCGGCCTGGATGCCCAGCAGCACGTTGGGGAAGAAAGCCACGTACTCGGCGTTGCGCAGGCGGTCCTGCGGCCAGCTTGGGAACTGCGGCAGGTGGGTGCCGGCAACATCGGAGAGGTTGTAGGCGTAGCTGCCCTGGCCGGCGAATTGCTCGTCGAAGAGGATGTTGTAGTGATCTTCCAGGCGCGAGTAGGTGTTCAGGCTCGGGTGCACCCACGGCAGGTGGTACGCCTCGCAGTAGTTCTCCACGGCCAGCTTCCAGTTGCAGGCGATGTCGAGGGTGGTGGAGTCCATGTTGGCGCGGCGGCGCATCAGGCCCATGCCGTCATCACCGAGGAACTGGCTCCAGCGCGCGGTCAGCGGCGCCAGCATCTCTTCCAGCGGCTGCGCGTCGCCGGACAGGTTGACGAATACCATGTCCATCCAGATGGCGCTGCGGATGGCCTTGAGGCCGTGCTTCTCGCAGGCGAAACGCTCGTCCTTGTGCTTGTCGATGCCGCCCACGTGCGGCGTGCCCTTGAGGCCACCGTTGAGGTCGTAGGTCCAGGAATGGTACGGGCAGCGAATCACGCCCTGCACGGTGCCGGCCTCTTCCACCAGCTTCATGCCACGGTGGCTGCAAACGTTGTGGAACACCTGCACCAGGCCTTCACGGTTGCGCATCAGCAGCAGCGGCAGGCCCATGAAGTCGACCGGTTTTACCGAGCCGTTCTGGCTCAGGTCGCTGGCGAAACCGACACAGGCCCAGGTCTTGCCCATGACCTGGTCGCGCTCGAGCTCGAACAGTTTCTGGTCGGTATAGAACTCGTTGGACAGGCCGGTGGCTTGGTGGATGGGTGCGAGTACGGTTTCCAGTTGGTGCACTGGGATTTGCTGAGAAGTGGCTTGAGTCATTGTTGTTATCCCCTGCAAGGCACGGTGGTGGTGATCGGCAGTCGCTAGGGCGCTGCTCGTTGGTCACCAGTGTCGAAAAGCAGGGGATTGTTCGACAAACGATTTTTTGCACTGATATTTATGATAAAAAATCATAAATATCAGAAGAGATGGGTGAGTAAAGCCAGTGATTACGCGGGCTGATGCATGTCGTTAACTCATCGACTCATGACGAGAAATGGTTTGTCCGGCGTTGCCGCCGGTGCCATCTTGCCGCCACTGCGCAACGCTCTGCAGGCACTTGCCTACCCGGCAAGCGCTGCCTGCTGCGCAGCGGTTCCACGCCAACAGCCGCGAAACCGCCTTCCTCACTGATCGCCCACGCTACGGGCGACGTACGAGCTGCCTCAGGCCAAAAGCCTGCGGCAGCCTCGTTTCAACCCGCCTGAAGCTCATCACCGGACTCGCTGGTAACCTGCTCCATCAACCAGTTGCGAAAGCGCTGCACGCTCTGTCGACTGCTGCGCCCCAGCGGTTCGAGCAGGCAGAACTGTGCATCGGTATGCAGCGTGACATCGATGGGTCGCACCAACGCGCCGGTCTGCAGGTGGTTGTCGACCAGGTTCGACCAGGCCAGCGCAATGCCCTGCCCGCTCAGCGCCGACTGGATCAGCATCGAATAGCTGTTGATATTGATTCGGTGCCGCGGCTCGCGCGCCTTGTAGCCCAGACGCTGGAACCACTCCGGCCAGCTGATCCAGTCACGCTGCGGGTCTTCCAGCCACAGCCAGGTGCCGGTGGCCAGCTGCGTCGGGTCGCAGAAATCCGGGTGCTTGGCCAGGTAACCAGGGCTACACACGGGGAATACTTCTTCGGCGAACAGCGGCGTCACCTGCATGTTCTTCGGCGGCGTGCGGCAGTAGTACAGCGCAAGGTCGCAGTCCAGGCGGGAGAAATCCTTGACGTGGTCATAGGCGATGATGCGCAGGTCCACTTCTTCATTGTCTCGCTGGAACTCGGCGACCCGCGGCAACAGCCAGAGCGAGGCCATGGCGGTGCTGGTCACCACCGTGACCTGTTGCGCGCCACGCCAATGACGAATCTCGCCAGTGGCATGGGCCAACTGCAGCAGGGACTCACGCACCGTGTCGTAGTAGTGGCTGCCGGTCGGGCTGAGATTGATCTCGCGGGTGGTGCGCTCGAACAGGGTCTTGCCGAGGTAGTCCTCAAGCAGACGAACCTGCCGGCTGATCGCACCCTGGGTGACGTTCAGTTCCTTGGCCGCGAGGGTGAAACTCAGGTTTCGCGCGGCTGACTCGAACGCCACCAGGCTGTTGAGTGGAGGCAGAGGTTGAATCTTCATGCAGGCAATTCACGCAGGCGTTGTTGTTATTTGGCCGCTGTCTGGAGAGCGGCTCGACCTAAAGCATGCAGCTTGTAGCGTTAAACCGATACGCGTCGCGAGAGAAAAGTCACAGCTCTGGTAGACTTGCACGCCGTTGCCAGCAGTTGCGCCACTGTGCGACGGATACCAGTAAAACAGCGCCGCGCCAGAGTTTCTTGCCTGAAAACCCCGTCAACACGTCAGAACGCGTCATCCCACATGTCTTTAGAAAATGTTGTAGCCACGCCGTCCGCCCTGTCTCGCCGTTTTTCCGTCGCCCCGATGATGGATTGGCTTGAAGAAGCACTATTCATGCGGGCTTCATGGCATTGCGTGTTCACTTTGTGTTCACTCAGCGATACACCGCTGCTACACCGATCAACCACCTGGCTGCTGACTGGACTGACAGAGAGCAAAAAGGATTGGACGCACTGAACAAGCTGTCACTCCAATACACAGCACTACCGACCGTCACTACCGCCACTTCCACTGCCAATTGCGTCACCGCTAATGCCATTTCAGGCGCAGCTGATGCCATTTCAGGCTCAAACAGTGCCATTTGTGGCAGCGTTTTTTCGATCATTTTTTGATCAACTGAAACCCAAAAACCCAGTATTGATCAGCGATTTCGCCGCTGAAAACTCCAAATAACCCAACCAAAATAAGGCATTAAGTCAATGGTTTTTAATTGGTGTTTTTGAGCGCAAACTGATACCTGGGCTTTCATGTCGCACTCACTCTTTACGACACTCTATTTGTATCGCATTGTAACTTTGCGATATACATGGCATGTCGATTGCTTATATATGCGACACTCTTACTATGTCGCAGATGAAAGTTAGTTATATTCCGCGACACTACCTCTTTGTCGCACGCAGAAGTTGGTTATATTGCGACACTCCCGCTATGTCGCATGGCAAAGTTAGTTATATTGCGACACTGCCTCTATGTCGCACAAGAAACTTGGTTATACTTGCGACACCCCTCCCTTTCCATATAACTATCTTTGGTTATAGTTAATAAAAAATCCTGACAAACCAAAAGCTGCAATGCAATAATAAGCACATAAGACGCTCTTAGCCAGTTGTGTCTTTGCACGACAACTAAGAAGGGCTTCTTAGTTAACTGGCCTGCTCACTCCCCTTCGGGGGTTGCGCTAATAATAATAAAAACAGGTGCATTATGACCATTGAAAATAAAAAAACCTCTCTAACCATTAGACTTACTCAAGAAGAGAAATATCTAGCAAAAGCCAAAGCCGATAGAGCGGGATACAAGACTCTCTCTGCATTTTTTCGTGATTATGTTATCAACGAAGATCCGAAAGAAAAGATCTCAATTTCCCCAGATACCTTCGAGATCATGTCCGCTCTTACACAGCTAAGCGCAGAAATTAACAGAGGTACAACTCGCCCACTTGCCAGTGAGCTAATTTCAAAAATCTCGAAAAACGTGATGGGGAATTAAATGATCGGAAAAATATTCCCTAAAAGCTCTGGATCATTTAAGAAAAGAATTCAGTATATTTTCGGCTACTCTAAGCATGACCATGCCATTAGCAAAATAAAAACCATCGGCGGCAACTACTTCTCTGCCGATCCGCTTCCTGCTTTGCTTTCTGGCAACAAGATAAAGATCGACGCCCTAGTAGCTGAATTCGACGAGATCGAGAAACTACGTAAGCTTTCTATCGACTCAGAAAAAAAGATCAAACCTGTCTTTCATGCGGTTCTTTCGCTGCGTCCCGGAGAGCATTTGAGTGATATAGAGTGGAATAATATTGCCCATCAGTACATGCAATGCCTTGGATTTACCTATGCCAATAAATACGTAGCAGTGCTGCACGAAGATACTAACCATCAGCACCTTCATATTGTTGGCAACCGCATCAAGTTCGAAGAAGGGTTTCGCATGGTCAGTGATAGCAACGAGCGATCAATCAGCGTTGACGCCGTGTCAGACATCGAAGATCTGTACGCCCTTGATAAATGCCCTAAGCCAAAGGAGACCTGGGGTACCGCCATCACTCATGCCGAGATGAAGTCAGCCATTGCGGAAAATGACTTGCCATTCAAGCACAAGATGATCGCGAAGATCGCCAGCTGCATTGAAAAGACCAACGAGACCAATGGCGACATGTTCACCTTCGCTAGCCTGTTGCGCCGCCAAAAGGTTTTCATCCACTTAACCCTGGACGAAACCGGTCAGCCTAAAGGCATCACATTTGAGAATGATGGAAGAATGATCAGCGGCAGACAGCTCAAAAGATCACGTTTGACGTGGCAAAAGTTAATTACACAAGAGAATATTCACTATGACCCCGAAACCATTTCAGATCTTGAGGCAGAAATTCAAAAAAGAGATGAAGGCGAATATGAAGTCGTTACAACCTACAGCAGGAGACACTACTTCTTCTTCGTCACAAAAACAAGAAAGTACCCTATCACTTTCAAATCAAAAGACGAAGACCTAACTGCTGTAATTACATTGATTTTATCTCTCTTGCTAGCACTTTTCGGAATTCAATTTTCGGTAGTAATTGCGGAGCCAGGTGACTATTTCATCGACTATGAAATTGGTAAGCCACTAAAAATTCCAGACCACGGATACGAGCCATAAAAGGCCCCTGCCTAGGCAATAACAAAAAATCAACTCTTTAAATCATCAAAAAAACAGCACTTCTTTTATTATTTATGCTACACGGCCACCACACATCTTGACCCAGAGCGAAATTTGAGCAAAATGCATGTTTGCGCTCAAACACTGGAGAAAATAAATGGAACTTATATCGCCTGCAGATATGACAAAAAAAGAACGCGATGAGTATGTTTTTTTGGCAAGCGTAAAGATTTGCCGAGGAGCTGGCGTAGATGTACCAGATGACCTTACCTCTAATTACATGCTCCTTTCTGAGAAACAGTCTGGGTATCAACATGATCTGCTTGATACCGTCTTTAACTGCCTGGCATTCATTCTTTTTCCGCAAGAGCTGGGTGATAAAGAAAGACTGGCAATGCAGGAGATGATGGCAATTGAATGCGAAGATGAAGAAGTAACTAACGCAATCGTTATGCAGCTTATCACTTACAGCAACTGTGCAATCATGGGTAAAGTCCCGAAATTCGAATAATCACGGTCGGACTCGAAAGTCCATGAATAACAATTGCCAGCTCAGCGAAGAAGAAATCCTGGATCTACGCCGTGAAATGCGGGAAGATTTGGAAAATATTTTGTTTGAGTTCAAAAAGAAGGAGGCTCACGGGCTCCTTGTTGCCGAGATCGGCGCACCGAAAACGTGAAGGTCTATGGTCGGCGCTGACACGAACAGTTTTTTGGGCGAGCCGGTGATCGAGCACTATTTCGGCGACGGGTTTCCGCAGACAAGTCAGTGGCTAGCGGCAGCGCAGGAACACCACTGATCGTGAAAGGTGGCGAGCACTACAGTCATGGCATGATAGAGCTCTTCCCGGTCTACCTCCAGAGCTTCGACCCAAGATTGATCGATGCCCAGCACCCTCCCCATCTCGATCAGAAATAGCTCCTTGCGGGTCTGATTGCGCTTGCCGGCGTACTCGTGGTCGGTGGAGGTCAGCTGCTTCATTGGGCTACTTGGGTGTTACCGCTAACAGAAAACTGCCCCCCCCTGATGATTGAAAATTGCCCAAGGTCGATATGCCGATTTTGGACGAAAGGGCCTTGGTTCCATTGGAAGAAGGCGACCGCCATATCCCGCTGGAAGTGATCGACACGGTGCCGGCAGCCGCTCCACCAGCCTGCCCAGCCGGCAAACCGCTATGGCTGCGTTTTCAACAGAATCGGCCAAATGCGGAGGCGGCGGATTTCGGCGGAAGTGGATACAACATCCAGTCACCACGCCCTATGACGAGATGGCATTATGGTGTCAGGCTAAAGGGGCTCGATATTGCTGTCAGGGAGAGCATGGATGAGTCAGTACCTGTTGAGCTTCGCTAGGGAAAATCTTAATGATAAGCCAGACGCTTACCTGGCTTTGCTTTGGTGCATCTACCAAGTCAATGGCTCCAAGGGCCGATATTCTGAGCATATCAAAACGCATCTGAATGCAGCGTCCGAGCGCTTGCTTTCCACCGATTATCAAAGACTCGCTCGCCGGATAAAGACCGTCCTTGATGCAAAGCCTGAATTAGACTGGGTTGCACCTTCGGGTCTTACACCCTTAGCCAGTTTGCAGGCCAAAAACTTCCGAGGATTTGGTGACCTCGGGGGCGACGACAAAGGGACGCTGCTGCGATTTAGTAAGAGCAAAAATATCTTCTACGCCCCGAATGGCGGCGGGAAGACGTCCCTGTGCGAGGCGCTGGAGTACGGTACAACGGGACATATCAAAGAGGCAGAACGTCGCAAGACAAAGATTCGGGAATACATCAGACGAGGCTCGGCCAAGGAGAGCTTAACTCTGAGGGGGGCGAACAAGGCGAAAGTCGTACAAAGCATAACTTGGTCAAGCTGCTTCGTTGACCGCAACCGATTACAGGAATTCTCATTGCTGGGCTCCAAGGATACCGGTAGTGCAGAAAGCGATGTCCTTGCCACCCTGTTCGGACTCGAAGAGCTCCAGGAAGTCATCTCGCGCTTCGTCAGACCGGAAAGCTTCAATTTGACTAGCTACCTGCGATCCGACAATGCGGTGGCTATGGCTACATTGGTGCAGCGACGGGACGTACTTATCGAGAAGCGTAGAGCGCTCTTCGAGGCAATCAATGACCTCAATTCAAGAGTTTGTCAGATGCTTGGCTTGGCATCCGGGCACCACCACGCAGTTAAGGCCAGATTTGTGCGCTTGGAAGTGCTCAGGGAACTGAAAGTAAAAGCAGCGGAAAGGCTCAAGAACTTAGAGAGTCCCGTCCCGTTCACCTTGAGGCGGTTGGCTCGGGTGGCATCCATCTCAACGCGCTTACTGGAGCGCAAAGCCAAAATCGAATCGGCACTCCTTAAAGATGCCTCAGCACTGAACTACAGGGCGGTATTTGAGGCCATACAGGCGATAGAGCGCGATGGTACTGAGGGCGTAGATGCTTGCCCCGCATGCACAACGCCGTTGCGCAGCGTTACCGAGAACCCATTCGAAAAGGCTCGACGAGAGCTCCAGGCCCTCAATAATCTAACCAAGTTGCAGGCTGCTAATCGACAGAATCAGGGTCGAGTCATCCAACTGGCCAACAGGATTACTGCCGGCGTACTCGGCGTGGATTCAAATACCAGGCAGGGCGTACCATGCATGGTCTCTCTCGAAGGGCTACGAGCAGCGACTACAGCCTTTCAAAACGCCATCACGAGGACGGATGCTGCGGTGCTAGTGTTGGAGGCTTTCAATGAGCTGATGGTAGGCAATGACGAACAGCTACGACGGTATGTCAGTGCGTGCGACCGTAAGCTCGCTGAAGTATCCCGAGCTGATGTCGCTGTAGCCGAACTTGATTCCGAGGTTAACGCCATCAAGCTAACCGAGGAGTCACTTCGAGTACTCTTCGATGAAAAAAAAGCAGCGCAAAGAGAGTTGGAGCCGACAGGTGCTCAAATGGCAGATCTTGCCTGTCAACGCGCTGAGCTTGCTACCAGTAATGCGGACAATGTGCATTTCAACTCATTCATCCATGCACTTCAGGTCGAATACGGAAACCTCTATCACGATCTGATTAGCTACAAGCTATCCCTTGAGAAAGCCCGTCTCTCAGGCATCGAGTCGAAAGCTGCCGAGTACTACAAAGCGATCAATAACCACGATGACGAGCACGAGCGTATTGATGCACTTTGCTTTGAAAAGATCAGCGACCGCTACCGGATAAAAATCTCCAATAGCGACGGGACGTCGATTGATGCTTTCTCGGTACTGAGTGAAGGCCATTTGCGAGCCCTGGGCCTCTCGCTTCTTTTGGCTGTTGCCGAGAAAAACAAATTTCCGCTGATAGTTTTCGACGATGTGGTCAACGCTATCGATAGCGACCACAGGTCGAACATCATCGACCTTATTTTTTCAGACCCTTACTTGTGCCGCACCCAGATGATCGTGACGACACACGACCGTCTTTTTTGGGAGCGCTTCTGCATCATCGCTGAACGGCACCGGCTGGCAGATCAACACACAAGTAATGTGATGAGTTACACGAATAAGGGCATAGTTCTGGTAGATCACCCCGGGGGGTTTCAGGAAAAGGTCTACCGGGCGCTGGCGGTGTTCGATATAAGGCAAGCTCTGGTGTACTGCCGTATTTGGTTTGAATCGATGGTGGTGGAGTACTGCGTAGAAAGCGGTTTATCTGTAACGGCCAAATTTGGAAAAGCACAGCTCAAGCAGAACATGTACCTACAGCTCAGCCTCGAAGAAACGTTCAGACTTGTCGAACAGCGCCTCTCCTACGACCTTACTCACTTCAGCTTGATTAAAAGCGATTTGGTGAATTGGCGCGGACAAAATCAGGAGCATCATGCGTTTGAAGAGGGCAGTCTTAACTTCGTCCATTCAAAAACCAGCAGAGAAGTCATCAAGATCTATGACGCGCTCCGGCTTCTCCAGTGCCAGCTTTTCCCTCATGCAAAGAAAGCTTCTGGTGAGAAGCTTCTCATCGACATAAATCAGCGCATAGAGCGTGGAAACCGGAAAATAGCGGGGCTCGGCGGTGCCCCTACTGAAGTACAACAGCAACATGCCCGATTACTACAGGAGCTGAAAGATCTTGCGGCAGAGGCCACTCAGGAGCTGCTATACATCGAACAATGCATTGCTACAAATCAGCCGGAGGATTCTGCATTAAATGCGAATGTGGAGCCGGCCATCGCCGGGCAAAGCGAGCCTGAGTAGCTCCCAAATATTGGTTTATCCGGGTTAAATCAAAACGCAATTAAGAGCTATTGTTCATATTTCTACGCCCAAACTGTATCGGGCAGAGATATCAGAGCTTTGTGAGTGTGGTGGTGCATTGCTCTGCGTTCGACGACCCCATTATGAGGTCGCTGCCAGATACACCGATGCATAAGGTGCTGATGTGAACTTCTGCTTTTTGCCGCTTTTTGCCTGTCGCATCAGGGAGTCGGCCTGTCCTGTCTGTCACAATGTATGACCTCGGTTATTGGCCTGGCTCTGCTGGCTCAAGGTCGACCACATCGAAACGATCATGCAGTTGGAGAAATGAAATGGGCACCAAGCAAGTGACTATCGAGGATTGGGACGGCGATGGTGCTATCCGCATTCCCGATGAAGCACTTCAAGAGCTCGGCATCGATGTCGGCGACACGCTCTATGTGATCGAGGAATACGTTGGCACTACCCGTTGCCTTGTGCTCAGCAAGACACCACGGATCCCAGATCGTACCGATGATCTGGTCGCCCAGTGGGATCGCAACAGAGACGAATAACACGCTACAAATGCGGGTAGATACCATGTCAGCCCATGGCCCGTTTCTCCGGGCGGTCATAGGCTTTATTGATCGCTTAAGAGATGGCACCTCTACGGGCTCTTCAGCGGTGTTATCAGCGGCCAGGCGACTGCACAGCCGCAAGCTGAGGTGCGAACGACTACCCCGACATGGGCAATCTGAATAGCCCTGATCCGTCAAAACCGATGTACACGTCCTATAGAAGACGATACCGGCCTCGGTAAGCGCCAGTTGCATCTACGTCGAGTAGGACATAACCTAAAAGCAGGTTTCGGAAGCCCCTGCCCTTCCCCTGCGCAAGATGCGCCACGGTGAATGCCTTCCTTTCTCCGCGTCAGCGGATCGCGTCAAACCATACAATGGGTCAATCCTTCGATCATTTGTATGTCTGGAACGGGGGAGCAGATGTGCACCAGATCTGAGGAAACCTCGTATGGCCATATCTCGCAAACAAGTCCTTGAACTAGCCAAAATCCTGAATTCAACGACCAAAGCCCTTGGACAAAGCAGCAAGCTAGCTGCACATCAAGAAAAACTCAGTCATTTGCTGGGCTACCCTCATTGGAATGCTGCAAGTGCTGACCTTCCAGGCACAATCCCAGAGGAAACTGCGGTAGCAATCGCCTTGCTGGAGATTTCTGGGCAGTCGCCAATGACCTTTCTCGCGCATGGGCGTGCTGCGCCATGGAATTTGCCATTGGTGGTTCGTGATTACCTTGTCGCCCAATCATTGAACCCTGACGGGTTTGGGGTTACCAGCTACACTAGGCCTGACCCTGTGGGGGAGCCGAAGCCTCGATTCCTAACCACTCGCGTGATCAGCACTGTCGATGAGTACACCGAGCACAGAGAGCTGCTAGATCCCAACGACATCAGTTACTGCCACCAGAACCACACACCTATCGTGGTGACCTTCGCAGATCAGACAGGAAAATTTTCTTTCAAACTGACCATCTGGCTAGTCACTTTCTACGCCCTAAGGAAACTCCGAACAAGTCAGCGCCAATCAGGCTGTAGCTTGCTCCATGGGCTTCCAAGCCGACACAGCCGGCTAATTCATCCAGAAGTCCGGGTTTTCCCCGGATTTCTGCGTTTTACAGGCGTACCTCTCCTGAATCGGCCAGCAAATGTCGGCGCGCCATCCACAGATTCGACAGAGCAAACAGCGTGACCAACTGCGCCGTGTTCTTAGCCAAGCCACGGAAGCGCACCTTGGTGTAGCCGAACTGACGCTTGATCACTCTGAACGGGTGTTCGACCTTGGCGCGCACTTGGGCCTTGGCCTTCTCGATCTTGCGCTTGGCTTTGTACAAGGCACTGCGCTTACTGAGTTTCTTGTAGGTGCTGCGCCGAGCTGCAATCTGCCAGATGACTTCGCGCCCTTCATGCTCGGGACGCTTGTCCACCCCGGTGTAACCTGCATCGGCGCAGACTACGTTTTCTTCACCATGCAGCAACTGATCGACCTGCGTGACATCGGCCACGTTGGCTGCCGTGCCGACCACGCTATGCACCAGGCCAGACTCGGCATCGGCACCAATGTGCGCTTTCATGCCGAAGTAATACTGGTTGCCCTTCTTGGCCTGGCGCATCTCAGGATCGCGCTTACCGTCCTGGTTCTTGGTCGAGCTGGGGGCATGAATAATGGTGGCATCGACGATGGTGCCCTGACGCAGTGACAACCCTCGATTACCCAGGTGGTCGTTGATCACGGCCAAGATGCCGGACGCCAAACCATGCTTCTCCAGCAGGTGGCGGAAATTCATGATCGTCGTGTCTTCCGGGATGCAGCCTTGGGTCAGTGACAGCTGAGCAAACTGCCGTAACGAGGTGATCTCATACAGCGCTTCCTCCATCGCTGGATCGCTCAGGGCAAACCAGTTTTGCAGCAGATGGATGCGCAGCATGGTTTCCAGCGGATACGGTGGTCGACCATTACCAGCTTTGGGGTAGAACGGTTCGATCAGTGCCAGCAAGCCCGCCCAAGGCACTACCTGCTCCATCTCTGCTAGAAAACGCTCACGCCGGGTCTGTTTGCGTTTACCGGCGTACTCGGCATCGGAAAAGCTCATCTGGGTCATGCGGCTGGGCTCAGGGGTGACGTCGACGGGGTGCTATTTCAACAGATCAGCAGGAGCTTGTTCGGAGTTTCCCTAAGTGATTCACCGATTTACTTCAACGGTGCCTCGCACAAACCTATGTACAACAGCATTGTTGAGACGATTACTGGGGTAGAGCCCGCCAATCGCAAAGGCTATTGCTTGGTTGAAAGTGATGATGCGCGGAATCCACATTCCCTTATAAAGTGCGATGAGCAGGGTAGAGAGATTGAGCACGTCAGAAACCTCCCGCCACTACCCGAGAGTGAGCTTTGGGCCGAACTCAAGGCCTACAATGACCAGCTGAGACTATCCCTCACGGACGCGGCAGAGATAGCGAAGGCTACGGTGGACATGTACGCCGAGTATGCAGGAGGAGAAACCTTCGACTGAGGGTTAGAGGTGAAAAACCGCCTCCGTGGGCGGTTTTTTTGTCCTGCGGAAAGTCAGGCCAGGCGGGTGAGCCTATCGAATATGGCCACGGTCATGCCTCGGCAGCATATGGTGGCATGGCGCTAGCTCAATGGTATGCGTCCGGCGATCACGCCTTGCGTAGCGAAACCGGCTCCTGAACAACCCGGGCCTTGAACGGTTTGGGGTAAGAGCTTCGTTGGCGCATGGAAATCCCGGCGATAAGGGTTATCGCGTCCGCTTAAAAATACGCGGACACCATCGCCCCTAATACTGGGATTAGGAAGGCGTGTTCGCCATCCGGTTACGCTCAATGATTTGCAGATCGCTCTACGCATAGGAACTGAGGGAAATCTCGGATTAGCCAGCCAATTGGTTTCTTGTAGGGCCCCGCTACGAGAGCGGCACGCGAAAATATGGCTTGCAAATGCGATGAACGAGCGCCCCCTCTGAATAAAAGACACTCAGCTCACACCAAGCGCCTTGAACGCTGCATCCACAGGATCGCTATAGAAGCTGGTTTGGAACTTGGCGAACAGTTCACCGGGCACGGTTGGAATGTCCGTCACACTGGCCATAGGCAGGAGGATACGTTTCGCTCCCGCATCGAAAGCCACTTGCATGCATTCGGCCAGGTTTTCTACTGGCACCACATTTCCCCCAAGGCTCATGTCGCCAAGTACCACCATCTGCGCTTGCAGTGGCCGCTGCATCAATGCTGAGCAGTAAGCAACGAAGCCAGCGAGGGTCAGGGCTTTGGGAGCGCCCGTGTTGTGAAGCTCAACGGTATGCAGGTGGTAGTCATGGTCGCCCACCTTTGACGCTGCGCTCACCCGATTGATGTTGGCCTTGAAGTAGTCGAATGCGACCTTCAGGGCCTCTTTCGCTGATGAACTGCTTCCGAGGCCAGACATATTCAGCTTGCCGCTACCGCCAGTGATCTGGGTTTCCAAGCGGTAAAGTCCTAAGTGCCCACTGGCACCGGTAGACACCAGGTGCATTGTTCCTGGCTTGCCCTGCCCCTCTGGGATCAGGCCGCCACCACCCTGCTCCGGCACGCTGATGAAAGTCTCCTCCAGGGTGTCGACGTCGATGTATGAGAAGTGCACATCGAAGAACTCCATCCCACCGATTTTCTTCAGCTGCTCCTTCACACGGCGACGGGTCTCCAAAGCGTACTCAAGGCAGCGGCGCACAGCTTCGCGGTCGTAGTCAGCGCTAGGATGCAGAAGCTTCAGAAGCCCCGATACAGTCCTGCGTACAGCAATGGTGTCACGCTGATTTAGGTTGTTGCCCAGTTTGAAGAAACGGTCGATGGCATCGGCAAAGTTTCGTTTGCGCATCTCGCGCATGAACTCGGCCAGGTAATCGGTGATCAGCCCGTAGCGATTAGTGAAAAACTCAGGGCGCATCTTCGGTACCTCCCAGCCAGGGATGTAGGCATGGAAACGGTCGAAAAACGCAGAGTCGATCATCGCGCTTGGAAACGGTGCCAGTAGGTGACTGGTCTTGACCAAGGTGTCCACCGGTTGGTTGATGTTGCCGACAAACATCATGCTCGCAGACGCTGAGATGGAGTCACGCCCACGGGCGAAGGAGCCCGAGGCCATGTAGTCCTTCATGATCTGGACGCCGTCCTTGTCCTTGAACGAGATGCCCGCCACCTCGTCGAAGGCCACCACATCCCACATCCCGACCAACCCGACTTGCCTGCGCGACATGTTGTAAAAGAGGTTGGCAACGGTGGTCTGCCCGCCGGAAACCAAGATGCTGTTCGGGCTGACCTCCTTGTAAATGTGGCTCTTACCTGTCCCTCGGGGGCCAAGCTCGCAGCAGTTGAAGTTGTTTTCGACGAAGGCAATCATCCGCGTCAGCAGATGCCATTTCGTGCGGTCATTGAAATGAGCTGGCTCCATGCCCGTTGAGCGCAGCAGCACATCAATCCACTCGCTTTCACTGAACGCCTTGCGCGCCTCAAGCAACGCGTCCATATCCATGTTCGGCATCTGGATGGGCTTGAGATCATGCACCGTGAAAGGCGAACCTTTGGCCCCTTCCTCGAAGAAGTAATTCAAGGTAACGATGCACCAGATCCCACCCGCAAGGAGCTTCTCAAACTCCTTGATGAAGCGGCTGGGGATTTCGGCATCTTTGACGCCCAGGTTCATAAATAGCGCCTGGTAGATATCCCTGCGCTCGTTCAGGCTTACAGAAACCTTGTCGATGATTTTGAAACTGCCGCGCTCGCGGATCTTCGACTTAACCTTTTCGGCCTCGTCGGGGCGAACGTAGTTTTCAGCAAGGATGCGCTTTACGGTTTCCAAGCCATCGGCAATGACCTCCTCGTTATCCGAGGCGCAGTACATGCCGAGCAGATACTCAAGCACGTACACCGGAACGTTGATGCCTTCCTTCAAACGCTTGGTCAGATCCTTGCGTACTACCTTGCCGGTGAAGAACCGGTTCAGCAAAGCGTCGAGATCCAGGTCAAGATTGCCGCTATCAGAAGTCAAAGTCATTGCTAATCGCCAGGTTGATACGGACATCAATTCGGAACTGCTCAACGTCGGTTTCGGCGTCAAGCAGCTTTAAGAAGTAGCGTTCGCTTGAGGAGAACGGTCGGTTCAATAGCGTCAGAATGACTTTGCGTTGGCGCTGGTCGAGATTCTGAGAGTCGCTGTCCAAGGAAACCAGCTCCACGGCGGATACGGCCTCACCAGCATCATCGTATAGCCCTACGCGCAGCACTGCCGGCAGCACCCGCTCGGAGACCGCCTCCGTCTGCAACAGATTGAACACATAACGGTTGGTGGTGATGGTGAAGTTGTTACCCAACACCGTGACCTGCGCCTTACGCACTGTCGTGTCTTTGGCCTTCTGACCGCGTACCTGTTGCACCTTGAGCACTGGTACAGCCACTTCCTGCAACGCAGCACCACCATGAATAAAGCGTGCGCCACCGACAAAATGGAACCGGTTCACCCCACGTGGTGACCAGAACATCATGTCGTCGCTGATGCCTGCGGTGTCCCTAATATAGCCAGCATGCACCTGCTCGCTACTGCCCAGGTTGCGACCAATCAGATAGCGCTTCTTCGAGACCACAGCCCCAGAGGGCTTGGTGACCAGCTTGCTCTTGTCTAGAGCTTCAAGCGCTGAGTCTTGGAACAGGAAGCCATGATCCGCTGTGACCAACACCCGATGACCGTTCAGGTTATTGATGATGCGACTGACGATGGACTCCAGCTCCTCAATGGCATCACGACAAGCAGCGAAGGTGCTGATTTCGGTGCTTGAGGTGTCACCAACCGCATCGATCCTGTTGTGATAAATGTAGATAACACGGTAAGGCTTGATCAGCTCTCGCCCATCAGTCTTGTTCATAGTCAGGAAGTCTTCGGCACGCATGGCCAGACCATTCACGCTGGCTAGAATCTTGTTGCGCGCCTCCAGACCATCACTGCTCAGTCCATCCACCTGTACCAGGCCCACATCGGTGTAGCTCAGTGCCTTGTGCGGCAGCAGGCTGGCCATACCGAGCTTCGTGTAGGACGGCAGCACGCCAAGTTGGCTACTTAGCTCTGCGGCGAACCGATACTTACCATTGAGCGACTCACTCAGCTCCTGAGCTACCTCATAGCGCAGCGCATCACTGATCACCACGAACACCCGGCGATCCTCGCCACCTTTCAGATAGCGTTCCACCTGCTCCGCATAGAAGTTTTGCTGATTGGGTATCTCAGGCAATTGCCACTGTTGCAGCAGGCCACCATCGACAAAACTGCCCCACTTCTGCGCCAGTGGTTGCAGGAAGCCGTTCAGGTAGTCCTGCTCAACCCGTGAGGTCAACGGGGACAAGGCATCCGGGCTGCGCGCGTACACAGCATCAGCGGCTTCGTGATACATCCGATAGAGCTGATCGAAACGATAAAGCTCGCTGGTATAGGCGCTATAGCAGGCTTCAGCGGACGCAAAAGAAAAGCCACCGGCATAATGCAACTTCAGTTCGAACAGCTCGGATGCTGCAATCAGCGAACGGTAATAGGCGTACCACACCGACCGGTTGGCATCCTCGTTATCCGGCCAGCGAGGATTGGCCCAGTAACCATCCATGCGCCGGCTGGCCATATCCCGCAATGTCAGGCCAACCGCTTGGCTGGTGTTAGAGAGCACGGCATCGCGCAAACGCTCGGCAATCTGACGCTCAACATCAACAAAGGTACTGACGGCCATCAGCGCTTCCATTGGCACCTGAGCCAACAGTTCAGTCGGGCGCAAATCTGCCGCCACTCGTTTCGACAAGCGATCATAAGCACGCTGCCGCAAGGTGCTGTCGCGCCACTGCGACAGGAATACCGCGACATTGGCAGCGCGTGCGGGGTTGAGCTGAAGGGCCTTGAGGTTGGCCGGAGCATGGGTATGCAAGGCATGCCCGATGTCAGTAGCAAACAGACGCACCAAGAAATGACGCAGGGAAGGCTCACCATGCTGATAACCGAAAGCCTGCAACATCAACTGCCAGAACACCGGCTGCATGTCGAATTTACAGATCGACTCCCACAGGGGGTTGTTTTCCAGCTCCTCAGCCTCGGCCAAGGTGGCGAAAATGGCCGTGAGCACCGCAAACAATTCAGCCTGCTCAACCTTGGCCAGTACCGCGAGGATCTTCAGATCCAGCGACGCCTCATCGTCCTCTGGATTGAGCAGTCGCTGGAGCTTGGTAACTCGATCTTTACTGGCAAAGAACGCGCTACGCAGTTTCAGGTGCTCACGCAAAGTCTGCTGACGCAGCCCCAGTTCCTGCAAGAGCATGGACGTCCGGTCTGCGGCGAATGGCGCTGCATACAAACGAATATCCAGCAGCCAATCCTGCTCTGGCTCAGGGCGAGCATTGTCTTCGTAAATCAGAAAATGACCGACAGGGTTCAGCAGCTCGATCTGCTGCTTGATCGCGAGCGCCGGCATAACTGACCGACGCACAATTTGCACATTTTCCAGTGACAGGGTATCCAGGGTCTCACTGAATTCGCCCTGCGGATCCTCCCACCACACCACACGGCTGGATGCGAACTGCTGTTGCAGACCATCGATGATCCTGGCGAGTTGTGCGGATAGCTCAGACATCAATCACCGACCCCAGCGGTATGGTTCAAACTGAAAAAAGGCACCTAAAGTGCCCCTCTCTGTAGAAGAAATAAACAACGCCGACATGTCGGCACGTCAAAGCCTACCAATCAGGTATTCAGCCTGCTGGCGAAAAACACCATAGGCCTCATCGAAACTCGGACGCACCGAGCCGAACACCAGCGGAATCAGGTGCTTTTCATATTCCTGGCGTATCGCTGGATCTTGCTCAGCTTGCACTAGCGCTGCGTGTAGCGTGTCCTTTGCCGCAACGGCGAACGGCGGAAATTGCTGGCCAAACTCCTCAGTGTCGAATTGCACCAATGCCCGGAAACCTTCGGCGCCCTTTACCGTGACCTGCGAATCAATACGGCAGATGCAGAACACATCGTAAACGTGCCTAACCAGCGTTTTATCCCACGACTGGTGCATCGCGCCTGCACGATGTTGGGCATAACGACGCAAAAAAGAAATCACCTTCTCTGCCAGCGTCTCCTCAATCGCCACACACTCAATCCGCCCTTGGAGTTGTGGGCGAGATGCCAGGCGGTCTACGAGGTAACCCAAGGGCTGAATGGTGGTAACAAACTGCGGGGCACGAACCGTCAGCTCAAGGCTTAAATAGGGCCTCAAGCTGGTGTCATGCGCATAACGGGATGCATACAGCCAGCGGGTAGCAAAATAGCGATTCTGGTTACGGGCAATACGAGCATCTTTATCCTCGACAAAGCCTAAAGACTCGAGACGTTGAGTCACCTCAGCCTTCAACTGACTCAGGTGATTCTTGATGGCTGAAGCCCCGCCAATTTTCGGCTCATCAAGCACGACCTTGAGGTCGACATCCTCGGACATACGCTCGATCAACCCATAAGCCTTAGATAGACTCGTGCCGCCACAGAAAACCAAGCGGGTAGCTGGATGCTGTATATCCAAAACCACACGCAGGGCATCGGTAACGTGAACATCCTTCTCCAGGATGCTGGCAGTCAAAAGGCCGACATCAAGCTCAGCCAGTACCGCCTCGATCAGTTCAGCCTGATCAGGCGTGATGGCTTTCATAGGCCACCGTCTGCTTACCGAAGCCCAGCTTGCGAGTGATTCGGCGACGCCCCGTGTCCAGCACAATGCCAGCGGCCAATTGCTGAGATGCGCCTGAGTTGTACTCACGCACTGCACGAGATGCCCCGACCTTGACGCCGAGCTTTTGCAAGACCAGAGGTGCCAGCACTTCCAGAGGTTGAACAGGGATAGGCTTGCCGGTCAGCGCACTGGGCTTAGCCTTGGCGAACACACCAAGGCCCAGCTTCACCAGCACGCCTTCAGCAATGAGCTGCCTAATGGCGCGAGAGAGCTGAGCCGGGCTACCAAACCGGGCAAACTCGGATCGCAAGAACACATCGTCCTTGCGCAAGGCGATGGCACGTTTCAACCGCTCTTCAACTTGCATACACCCTCCTCACCTCAGAAAAAATAGCAGGAAACCTATTGATTTTTATAGCTTTTATAGATCAAGCCATGCTCACCACTTCTGACAGTATACACTAGGCATCGGGCCGCGCTCCGCCCAAAGTAAAGGGATTCTGGAGTCAAAGAGCGCGGTCAAGACGACAAAGCAGGCTCAACGGAAAATGTCATATCGCGTCGAAGACAGCCTCTGAATAGAAACCTCATTACCCTGCTCAGCGGCCCGAGACAGCCAATAATAAGAATCCTCAAGGTTGCTTCCTGCCAGCTCAGCGCCTAAGTTGCCCTGCGCAATAGCATGGCCTCGCTCGGCAGCCATACGTAGCCACTCAAGAGCTTCAGTTTTATCTTTCGCATACATGGACATATTGAACTGCGCGTCCCTGTCACCTTCGTTAGCCATTCTCTCGCACCAAGACCGGTGATCAGAAAAATACGAATTCAATAGCATGAAGACTTTTTCCACAGATTCAGCGTCTACATTACGAAAGGAAATACACTCCTCCCCCATCCTGAAAATCGAAGCGCCTTTAATTTCAAACCCATCAAAACCCAATCTGTATCCATAGGAAGAGGCTTTACCTGAGACAGGCTTGAAGTCAAAATTCTGATCAGTTACCAGCAAGCCTTCTTTTCCTGTAAAACCTCGTGAGTCATCAATAAGAAGCAATGCTTTTTGCTTACCCAGGGCCGCTGCAAAATGACGAGCACGAATAGCAGCCCTCAGTCTTTCTGGAGAAATATTTGGAACTACATGAATACGCTCAGCCAAACTCCCGGTGGAGTTCAAACACTGAACGTATTGCTCCAACATTGGCTCACCAGAAGAAAGATCACCAAGCACGATCTCAACACTTCCACCATCTGCTTTCTCAACAGGTGTAGCAGATGCCAGCTTCGCTATTTCATCTTGCAACTCAGTCGCTGGCGTTTTCCTCTTCAAGACGAAATGACGGACAGCAAAATATAGAATCAACCCAAGACCCAGACCAACCAGGCAAAACGAAACCACCAATACGGCAACAAAGACATTGAAACAGATTGCATATCTAGTTAACCATCGCCCCCAAAATGAAACGTGCTTTTGAGCAGTTGCTCGCCAAACAGAAACAATTGCGATGACCTGATAAAGCAGGACAACTACGGCTGCGGTGGCTGGCGCAGACAACGCCCCCATAATAGACATAAGCCCTAGCAGTCCATTATCTGAACCTGCGGACTCCATGGAGCCGACCTTGTATGCAATGTACAAATAGGCCAAACCTACAACCAGAAACGACCCCAAAAACGCAAATAACCAATATGTAGCGGCTACACCATAATCACCACGAACCAACTTGCTATTCCAAAGCCGGCTCCTGAAATACAAAAACAATGCAACAATAACAGCACCGACCATAACCACCCCCAAACCACAAAATCAAAAATCAAAAATCAGTTAGAGCCCAATGTATCGACCTGCCTATCAACGCAGTAGATCACCCCATTTGCGTTGTACTTCTCGCTCATCCGCAATAGCTTCCTTGGTCAACTCAACGACCCAACGCTCAGCAGCGGCATTAGCGTCCCTCAGCAGAGACATAATATCGTCAAGCGCAAAATCCCCCGGAACAGATTTGTGCTTATGCTCATCAATAATCTTTCTCACCATCTGATTCAGCTGATCCTTGCTGAGCATTTTTGCCATGCCATACGCAAAAATGGTAAACGACTCACCGTCCTGTTCAAGCAGGTCGTAACCACAAAACTCCTTGTACTTATCCAGAGTCATAAGCAGAGGCGTCATGTAAGCCTCAAAAATATTATCCTGCCTACGAATCGATTCCGGAATTTTATGGAAGGAGAATCCATACATGAACGCGAGCATAAACCCAACTTGACTTTCTACTTTCTCCCGTGAAAAAGATTGAATATTTTTCGCCTTCAAAATCAACACAGAAAGGTGACTAACCGCCAGATCGAACAGAAATTTAGATTCGGGGTCATCTACGGCCTCACGCCTCAAGCTCTGAACCACGCGTTCAAGAATGGCGACTACAGAATCACCAGAACCACCAGAATCACCAGAAGGCTGATCATCGCTCAGCAAGTCCATGAGTTGGCTTTCGTAATCATCTGACTTTTCTAGCGATTGCCCTAAGAACTGCTGACTTGCAGAAGGAGCAGGCAGCAAATCGCTCTGAACAAGCTTATCTAAAAGCTTGTTTCGGTTATCCAGCATAAACTGAACAAAAATTTCTTCCCTCAAGGTAAGCCTGACTACTGCCGGCAAAAATGCATAAAGAAAGCCAGCAAGCTTTTCGACATTGGCGTCATCACGCAATGCTGCCAAAGACGCTTCACCGGTTTTTTCCTTGAGCAAGGGAATAATTTTTGACTTATTTTGCTCAATCGCAGTCGCGACATAACCCAGTAGTTTGTCTTTGGCCTTCGAATCTTTGGGGGGCACGTGTTCAGAAGTTTTGGCTGACGCAACAAATCCTTCACCTGGGTGGTTGGCGATGACTTCAGCCTCTACCACTGAGACTATTGCCTGTGTTTCACTCTGTACAGTGGAGGAACCAATATCCTGCACTGAGACAACAGAAATTTCTTGGGTGGATTGCTCCTCAATCAACAGCTTCGCGAGCAGTTTTTCGCGGTTATTCATCATAAATTGATTGAATGCATCCACGCTCACTGCGAGCTTCACAACTGAAGGCAAACGCTCATATAAATATTCTGACAAACGCTGAATACTGGCATCATCCTGCAACGCAGCTAACGAAGTGTTGCCTGCCTTTTGTTTTAGCAACGGGATTATCTTTGATTTATTATCAGCAATTAGCGTGGAGACATAACTGGCCAATTTATTATTTGATTGACTACCCCCTTCCGCTTCAACAGCATTGATGACAGTATTAGTAGCGACTGCTACCTGCCCCGTCTCAAGCACGCTTTCAGGCCGATTAGCCTGCGGCAACACCTCTTCCAGGTCGAAACTTAGTTCCAGAGACGCCTCGCGCTGGGCTGTAGACGCTTGGCCTAGTGATTTTTTTTCACCTGAGTGGCTCTGACCAGCTAAAAACTCTTCAATCTTGTCAAATAGCTGGCCAATGTCTTTTTCTGTAGCCTGCACAAGCTTTCCTGAAGCAGCACCATTGATATAAATCGTCCGTTTTTCAATATCAATTGACTCCACTACTTCCCATTCATAGGCGCGCAGGGATTCGGTGAAGATTTTTATATAAATGCTCTTATCCGTAATCAAGATACCGTCTTTGGCGCTACCAAAGGCTGTATCGTCGACCAGGATTATCACATCCTCCGGGGATAGCCCATTACCGTATGCATTAATGGCGGACTGTAGCTTTTTCGCTGGAATATGGGGACGGACGTAGACCTTGTCGGAAACAACCTTGCGGCCCACGTCATAGAGGAACTCGCCCATACCCGCATTGGCTTTGCCGCTTGTAGGTGCAGCTGCACGAGGTTCGCGGATCTGCGCGGCCGACGCACCACGACGTGAAATCCATTGGTTCATCAGTTCAAAAAAATCAGCCAAATCATGCTTGTCAGGCTGAACCAGCTTGTAAGCTTCGCGCTCATTAATAAAGAGCCGCCGCCCCTCGCAGCTGATGGAGTCGATTGCATCGTAATCATAGGCACGTGCACTGGAGAACACTTCGCGTATGACCAATCGATTCTCACAAATCAAGATCCCGTCTTTGCCACTGCCGAAGGCTGTGTCGTCGATCAAAACGACCACCTCCTTCGGCTCAACGCGCACACTGTAAGCGCCTACAGCATTACTTAACTGTTTGGCGGGGATATGCGGGCGAATATAAATTCGTTCACAGCCGGCAAATTTCTTGTCTTTGAAAAAATCGATTAGTTCCATGTCGTACTTCCAATGCAAAACTGCGTAGTATTGGTTGGTTATTCTTCTTTGCCACCAGTAATCGTCTTAACCTCGGCCAACAGATTACCGAATTTTCCGTAATTGACCTTAACGCCGTCATCCAGGTCGAGGGTGATGCGTTGGTCGGCGTAGGGGCGTAGGTTTTCGTCAAAGCGGCGGAGTTCTTCGAGTTGTTTGGTGAGTTTGTCTTTGCGCTTTTGCAGGGCTTTTTGTTGGGCACTGCTGGTAGCGCTGTCGATGTCGTCGGTGAGCTTGTCGATACGAGCCTGCATGCGGCTTTGCAGCGGCACGACGTATTCCATGCGCATACGCGAGAGCGTGCCCTCGTTATAGCGGTGCAAGTAAACCAGGCACTCAAAGGCCTTTTGCTTACCGCTGGAGAACAGCCAGTAAATCGGACGCTTCTTGTAGGTTTGCAGGTGGTCACTGAAGAAACTCGTGGACAGATAGCGGCGGATCGCATCGTCGGAGGTCTCGCCAGCTTTACGGCCTAGGCTATCGGCCAGCCACTCCATATTCTCTACAAGTGTCTCAGCACCCCAGACCACCTTGACGAATTCGCGTACTCGTTCGGCAGCATCATCTTCGAACCAGGGCTCGTCAGTTATTGGGATTATTCCATCAGCATCTGCGGGGAATTTACGATAGCGTGAAGGATTGAAGCCATGCCCACCGCAATGCGCATAGATAACGCCCTGCTCGTCAAGACTATAGCGGCCCATCATACATCCGACCACATAAGAAATTAGCCGGTAAACGTCCCTTTCACGATCAGGGCGATATAGCGTAACTCTAGCATCCGGCACATCAATATAGCCCAAATCCTCGATACCACTAGCCTTGCAAAATACAATGTTATTTTGTTCCTCTAGAGCCTTAAGCGAATAGAAATCTCTATCGACCTCATCTGAAAACTTTAGCCAAGAGTCACTTATCAGCCCCACCGATCCGCAATGCAATATAGATAACGAGCAAAAATCCATACCCTCCTCATATAGCGCCCAGTCCTTTTTGGCTAGATTGATAGCCGATTGCGCAATAGTAGATGCCTCTAACATACATGCAGAGGGATATGCAGGCATTTTTTTATAGTCGCCAGCCTGAAAGTGAATGGTTGGATTAAGAATCTTCGAAAAATCCAATGCGAAATTTGTATTCATCAATGCTATCGAGGCGTACAGTTCATCCTCAGACTTAAAGAATGCAGACGGCCCAGCAGCATCGAATACGCACCCAGCAGGCAACAACCTACACGACAATGCTCCAGAAGTGACATCAGACCATGTCAAGCCTACACTAAAATAATTTTCCTCACCTCTAATACAAGAATTTGACTCACTTTTAATTTTTTCGCCATCACACTCCCAATCAACGACATCAATTATATTTCCGTACCACTTCCTGAACTTTCCACCCTTATTATACGGAAACCATTTCCCACCCAACTTACCAAAGTCAACCTCGTGCCAATACCTTACATATTTAGAATTATTACCCGTTTGCACACCATTGGAAGGCTTAGAGATATCACCCAATTTCACGCCGCTTTCAAAAATACCTTTAACACTCCCGCTTAGCCAATAAGCAACTGGAGAACCCGGCAACTTCAAAAAATCATCACTACGGGCATGAACATTCCTCTCATTTTCACTTGGAAACCTCGGAGGCACACCATCCTCCCCGAGCTCAAAATACCTAAAACAATCAAAATCCCCATTAACGCTAGAGACCTTGGAATTCATAAATATCTGGACTGAAACACCAAAATTTATGCCCATAGCTGTAGGCCCACGCCCTTCATATGGAAGGTGCATCAAGCTTAACAAACTGTGCTTATCAATTATCGAACAGCGCATTCTTTCATATGCAGATAAAAACATCCATGTCTGCATAGTAACCATGCTATTTAGGCCAGAAACCTTGCACCAAAGAAATGCCCGCTCAATGAAAACCGAAAACAAATCAGACTTGCTCTGGGGAAATTCTCTTTTAGCAAATTCTTTCAGTTCATTATTCATACCCTTCCCCCCCATGTAGGGAGGATTCGCAATAACTGCATCGTAGCTCAACGCCAAGATACTAGCGGGCCAAGCAAACTGTTCAATTACCTGATTGGCATAGCTGCGTGATAAGTCGTCTCCCTTGCACCGAACGATATCAAGCAGATGAATAATTCTGCCTAGTTTTATCCTGAGAACCTCTGGAACATCCAGCAGCGAACCAAAGGTTTTTCCATGCTCAAACAACTTAATCAACTGCCGCAGGTCGAGCACAGTCAGACCCGAACTATGCTGAGTTTCCAACTGCCCACCACCAAATAGCTGCCCCGAGTGGAATGCATCACCACCCTCGATCTGGATAGCGGCATTGAGAATGACCCGAGCCATTTCCTCATCCGGCAAACCAGCGCTTTGCTGAATGGCCATCACATTGAGATGTGGCGGGTTTCCTTCCTCATCGAATAGCCGGCGATCATCCTCGCGCGCCTTCATCAACAAGGCGAAACCAGCCAGCTGAGCCGCACGGTCGTCGATATCCAGACCATAAAGGTTCTTTTGCAGGATCAGCCGAGGGATCTCGCGCAGGCGATAGCCCCGCTCCTCATAGATGGCACGGAGCAGGTTGTAGGCCTCTACCAGGATATGCCCAGAGCCGCACGCAGGATCGAGCACGGTCAGCGATTCCGGATTGAGCGTGCCGCCATCCTCATCCATCCGTACCATGATCAAGGCATCGAGCTGGGCTTGTACTTCCGGCGTTTGCTCGGCGGGCTCGATGTAGTACGGCATTTTTTCTTTGAGGCTGGAGCCAGGGTTGGCCATCAGCCAGAGGCGCCCCAGGCTGTTCTGCACCAAGTACTGAACGATCCAGTTGGGGGTAAACAGCTGGGTGGCAGCGGGAATGTCCTCGCTCTTGACCACCTTACCGATCACTTCGTCCTTTTTGTCGCTGATATAGAACTGGTAGAGCCAGCCGATGACCTCGACCTCTTGCCAGTCGGCCTCTTCGATATCGCTAACCAGGTGAGCAATGAGCGAGTCGGTACGCAGGAGGTTGTCCGGGAGCAGCAGCTCGGTCGCATCGTCCAACGCCTCGAATAGGAAAGGCATATTGCGGTGCAGCTCGTGACACTGGGCAAGCAGAAGCTCGCGGTAGAGCGCTTCATCCTGATTACCTGCGGTTTTCAGGCGGATAACTTCTTCCCTATCCAAGCCTGGCAGATCGAGGTGATGAGCCTGTTCAAGGATCTCAGGCTGCTGTCCCTCCGAATGGCTGAGCACCCGGTAGCCGTGACTCAGGTAGCCCTTTAGCTCCATAAAGCGAATAGCCACAAAGCGGTTAAACCAGGTATAGGCCAAGGCTTCAACCACAGTAGCAAAGCCTTGCTGCTGAATGCGGCGAGCCAGCTCGGCGCGCTGCTTGGCAACGCTGGCCGGAAAAGGCTGCCCCCCAATCAGCAAAACGTCGCCCGTTTGTTCGACACTGACCGGCAATGTCGGATCAAGCCCGAGACGACGAGCACGTAGGGTGACGGCCTCGATAAAATCGAGACGGGCCTGAGGGGCGTATTTTTTGAGTGCGGAGCGGTTCATGCCTGTTCCTTACGGGGCGACCTGACCTTGCGCGACTTCAGCGCACGGCCATACATCATGAGGTATTTATCGAATTCACTATCAGGGCGTTGATACCGTTCACTCGCCTCCTTGAGGAAGAGCTTGAGCTGGACGATATCGCACCAGTTGGATGGCTTTTTCTTAGCAGACGGGGTTTGCCGTAAATGATTCATCGCGCGGAAGTTGTGCTGATCGATGATCGGCACCTGTAGCGGATGGATCAGGTGGGTCAGGTAGGCGATGGTGATATAGCGCAGCCGACCCAAGCGCTTATCCCACCACTGAAAAGTGGCCTCAGGGGTGAACTGAGCACCAGCAGACAACGCCCAGCGTCGGAAAGACGGCCAAAGGCTCTCGATCTCGCTGATCAAGAGCCTCTGCTTTGAGGGGAAGTTGTCCTTGCCCCAGTGCCCCCATTTCCACAGCAGCGCCGCAGATAGATCCACCTTCTCTGCTAACGCAGAGAAGGTCTTCTTGAAGCCCTCATACTCGTGCGCCGGGTACTTCTGGTAGCTGTAGAGCACCAGGTGGGAGGTGTAGGTTGCTTTCACCTCGTTCAGCACTCGCTGCCACTCGACTGCCTTAATCGGCTCGTCCATGCCCACGGCATTTCTCCTCGGTAACTGTGACTACTGAAGGGCTGAAACGATTCGGGCCCTGAGCGCCTTGCGACGCTGCTCGTAGAACACTGGGAAGTCAGCCAGCGACTCCGGAAGGTCGGTGATCTCCAGGCCAGCCAGGTACTGCTGACGTGCGAGAGCATCAGGCTTGAACTGGGCGTACCAGTCATGCGGCATCTTCTGGCGCTTTTGATTGTTGATGCTGCCTTCAAGCAACTGGAGATTGGCCAGACGGTTGGCCTTATCGGCCACTTCCGCCACCTGATCCTCTGGGATACCCGTTTTACGCAGCTGAGGCTTGGTAAAACGGGCCTGCGGGTAGATATGGTCTACATGAAAGTGCTTGGACAGGTCGAAGCCAGGGAAGATTAGCGAGAGCAAAGCAAAGGTACGCTTGTCGCCATAGGGCAGTTCGACCAACTCATCCAGCTCCTCCTCCGTGAAAGACAGCGTTTTACCGCGCGAGGACATAACGCTTTCGATTTGAGCTACCGGGAAGCCGGTCTGGGCATGGGTACGAATCTGATCACGCAGGGCAGTTAGCAGGGTGTCCAACCCACTTCCCCAAATTCCCGAAGCCTTGAGCAGACTGCGGATCAACCACTTGCGCACATTCTCGCGGTCTTGCGCGTACTCAGTGCGAGACAAGTAGCCTTCACCAGGCTGGCTCACGAACAGATAGTACGCGATGGGCAACAGGGCGCTGTCGGCGCGCAGGTTCTGGCTGTTGAAGCCGAAGCTGGCCAGCAAGCGAACGGATAGCAGCAAGGCCTCACGTATGCGCGACCAGTTCTCTTCCAGCAGCGTCATGTTGGCCTTGTTGAAGTTTTCCACCTTGAACCCAACGCTGCCGATGTCCGACAGCATCAAGCCGGCCTTGAGCACCAGGTCTTTACTGAAGTTGAACTGGTCGCCCTCTTTGTTCATCTGGTCAACGAGCTGATGAATCTCCTGTCGGGCATCGAGCTTCGACCACTGCGCCACAGCAATGGAGAGCAGGAGATCCGAGTACGAAAGCGGCGTACCACCACTGTTCATGCGAATGAAGATATTCAGCACACGCTCAAGATCCTGTTCGGTCTCTTCGTAGTAGCTGATGATTTCTTTAAGGTGAACCGTGCGGTAGAGATGGCGCAGCACCCTCTTCGCTTGCTTGCGCTGGTCGAGGCTGAGATCAAGATCGTCCAGGCTATCGAGCAAATCATCCTCACTCTCGATCAGGATACGACTGACGCGAAGCCACAGCTGGCCATCTCCTGTTAACTCCGTCGTGGTCTCAGTAAGAAACTCAAAGCGGTACTCTGAGCCTGTTTCCGCATCCGGCTCACCCAGCAGATCCAGGTAGAGATGACGGATCGGAAAGGCATCATTGCTTGACCACCATTTGCCTGGCAGCTTCCAGGCATAGGAGCCGCGCAGACCAATGTTCAGAGCCGTCATGCGCTGCTGGCCGTCGAGCACCGCAACGAGATCTCGCTCGGGGAGGGTATTCAATAGCGCGCAGTGATAGTTGTCGCGCTCATGGTAATCACGGACAAAGTCGTAGAACTGGTACTCCTGGCGCTTCTCCGGTGCGATACGCCAGAACAGGAAGGTGCCAAAGGGATAGCCCTGCAACAGGCTGTCGAACAAGCGGCAGATCTGCTCTGGCCACCAAACGAACTCACGCTGGATCGCAGGCAAGATGTATTCCTGAGATGCAACCTTGTCCAAAAGCTGCTTGATCGTACCGCCTGGCTTGTACATGGCTGTTCCTTAGCGAATTTCAACGCGTTGATTGTCAGCGATTGCCTGCTCAAGCTCTTTACGCAGCTTGGCCAGGAAGTTGTCGATATCAGCTTGGGTCTCGATGTAACCAGAGCCTGCGAGCAGTTGAGCATCCACTACCTTGCGCTTTTTGACCGGTACGACCGGCGCGACAACAGCCGCAGGCGTATTAACCACAGGAGGCTCGGCTACTGGCACGCCCGGGTTACCACTGCCCGAGACCACGGGCTTTGGTGCCGGTGCACTGGCTGCTGCCTTAGCTTTGGCGGCAGCTTGTTCAGCTAACAGGTGCAGATGATCGATGGCCGCATCGGCCAGGTCGCGGGCTTCATCCTGCATTTGGCTGATGTGGGCCAGGCTGCGCTGTTTAGTAATTTTCTGCCGGAGGTTTTGCAGGGCGAGCAGGCTCTTGTTGCGCTGATCCGTGCTGGCTTGCAGGTCATCCAGTTCCGCATTGACCTTGGCCAATTGCTTGTCCAACCAGGCATCCGCGCGCTCGTGGGCCTCCTTGAGGAAGCCGTCGTTAATCTGGGTGATCGTTTGGATCAGCCCCTCACCCTCACGAATCAGATTGAACGGAGCCTTGGCGCTGAGGATTTCGTCGATGCGAGCCAGAGCACGAGCGGCCTTTTCATCCTTCTCCAGCTTGGGCCGGTTGGGCTGGAAGTCACGCTGCGCCGCACCTAGCTTGTCCCAGGCGGTTTTCTGGCTGCTGTAGAAGTTATCCAGGTCACCGTGGCTGTCAGAGAGGTCTAGCAGCGCACTACGCTCTTTGAGGAACAACTGGATGGCATCAAAGCTGTCCGGCGCTGCCTTGAGTTTGCCAATCAGCTTGAGGCCCTGGTCGATGTCGTCCAACCCCGGGTACTGCCCAGTTTGGGCCAATGCGCGCCACTGTTTGAACTCGCTCTCCCAACTATCCAGACTGCTTTGCAGAAGGCTGTAAAGGTTGTCCTCGCCATCCTGGGCGATCTTCTGGAACACCTCTTTAAACAGCTGACGGGCCTTTTGCAGCTCTCCAGAGCCGACTTGTTGGCGTTTCTGGATTTCAGTGGTGCGCCAGCGGGCCGGCGTGGAGATTTCATTCCAGACTTGATGCGGAGCCAGCGGGCCACCATTGCCGATAAGGCTGACCTCGCCTTTCAGCATCAGCCGTACGATCAGCAATATGGTTTCCCATTCTGGCCAACCATAGGGCCGGCGACCGTAATGGGTCTCCGCAAGGTCGTGCAGAACGATGCGGCGTGACTGCGAGGCAAGGAGTTCAATGTGCTGGCTAACCTCCTTGAGCGCACGCGGATTAGCTTCACCAGTACTTTCCAGACCTAAACCTGGGGTTTGCGGCGTGGCCAGCATGGCCTGAATTTCTTTCTGCGGATCGCTGCTCAGGTGCTGGATATAGCCCAGCTTGCTGAAGGTATTACGCACCAGGTAGTCGAGCGCCTCTTCGGCCAACATCGGTGCGCTGGAAGCCTTGGTCTCCAGTTTGTTGCCTGCCACATAGACCTCGGCCTCACGCAGCAGACGATCCACGGTGGTACTCAGACGCTGCCGGCGCTGGCGGTTTTCCTCGGCACGATCCTGAAGGATGCGCTTGGTGTTATGCGGCAGCGTGCCGTCGTTTTTGCGGGTGATGTATTTGTCGGTTTGCAGGTACAGGCGCAGCTCACGGGCCAAGTCGCGTTCGTCTTCCAGGCGCAGGAGCACACTGCCCTCCCCCTGGCTGGATTCAAGAATGCAGCGCTGCTCGCTCCAGGTGTCTCGGTCATCCACCAACGGGCTGATAACCGAGATCAGCAGATCGCCATCAACACGGTTGCCCAGGGGATGCAGATCGCACTGGCGGTTCAGACCAAAGTCTTTGCCATTGTCAGGGAAACGGAACTTGCGCTGACCGCGTAGCGCTTCATCAAACAGCAGCTGACCCAGCTCACGTGCCTCATCGGCGCTGGTGAGGTCGACATCCTTGATCTCACGGCTGATGTCGCGCTCTTCGTTGGTTAGGAAGAAGAAGTCATCACCGTTTCGGCTGACCAGGGTTTCCTTCTCCAGGCGCTGGAGGCTGTCTTCGATCTGCTTGCGCAGGCCTTGGCGGTCGGCGTCGATCTCATCGATAAACAGGGTGATGAGGTTATCGACATTGCCCTTGATCTCATCAACGTAGCGGATGAGGAACAGGGTCTTCAGCACCAAGGGGTCGAACTCTTGCAGGCTTGGGTTGCTGGCGGCGTTATCGATGGTCGATTTGACCACGCCCTCAAGGAAGCCTTCGATGGAGGGATAGAAGCGGTAAAGCGGTACCAGGACACCGACGTTGTTTTCACTGACGGCCTTGGCGGCAGACTGGAAGGCATCCAGCAATGAGCGCTCACCACGGGCCAAGTGCGTGCCGGTGGCACCGGCCTTGCGGATACTTTCAAAAATGCGCTGCACGAGTTGGAACTGGTACGGCACAAAGGGGTAAACGGCGGCGAAGTTGTCTTCGTCGGTGAACGCTTTATAGGTGCGCCCGGTATTGGTGAAGCTGAGCTGGTTGCGCAGGATGTCGGCCTTTTCGCGGTAGATCTTGCGCAGGGCATCTTTGGGCTCAGGTTCTTTGTCGAGCAAACGACGCTGAATAACTTCGTCAACGTTACCACTGGACAGCGACAGACGCGTTTTGAAGCGACCCTGAATCTTGGAGAAGTCGTTGGCCTTGGAGGCGCGCACTTCACCCAAAACGGCATCGATGTCTTCCTGCGAGGTGACCAGAACCCAGGCGCGGCCACCACAGATCGTGCCGAGGTTTTCGGTGATGGTTTGCAGGCTCAGCATCAGGTGGGTGTCCTGGCCAATGAACTGGCCGACTTCGTCCACCAGGAACACGATGCGCTGATCCTTGCCGCGTTTATCCAGGTATTCCTTCACCCACCGGGCGAAGCTTTCGACATTGAGGCTGAAGTCACTTTCAAACCGCTCTACCCAAGCATCGGCGTCCTTGATCTCCTGCCCCAGGGTTTTCGAAAGAGCAGTTGCCAGTGCATCAACCTGGAAGTGGTAGGCGTCGCGCTCGTCTTCCCAGGTGGAGCCCGACGCTTCAGCGAATGCCTGTTTGAACTCAGTAAACTTGCCCAGATCATCCAGGTGACGCTCCATGTGGGCGATGTGTGGGTGATCCCCGCAGAAGCCCAGGCGCTCGTTAAAGACCTTCAGAAAAACGCGAAGGATGGCATCACGGCCATCGGTGCTGTCGGCCTTACTGTCGATATTGAACAGCAGCACGTCAGTGTCAGCGGCGATGGCGCGCTTGATGTCGGCAGCCAGCATCGGGTCGGCAATTTTGCGCTCGAAGAAATCGATGGCCTGACGCGTTTCGCCATTCTTGCTGACCCGCTTGTTCTCCAGCAGGTAAGAGAGAATCTTCAGAAAGTGCGATTTACCCGACCCGAAGAAACCAGAGATCCACACCCCTACTCGCCCGGACGCCTCCTGGGGGTTGTCCAGGGCCGCCAGATAGCTTTCAAAAAAGCTGCGCAGGTGTTGATCCAACTCGCGGGTGATGACGTACTCATCCAGCTCCTGCCAGACGGACTCAGCATCATCCTGGTCAGCCTTGATCACGCCGTTGATGGAGCGGTGGATGGAGCGGGTAAACAGACTCTTGATTTGCACGGTGGACATCCTTTTCAGCTCACCAGTCGGAAAGCACGGTAGTAAGGTTTCTCACCCAGCTGACCGAACAGCTTGAGCGATTGGCCGTCATAGAGGCCTGGATAAAACACCACCAGCGGAGTCTGCCCCATGAAAGGCTGGAGGTTGTTCAGGAGGTTGTGGGTACGAATCAGCGGATAGGCACTTCCGACACCATTGATGACCAGGAGGCCAAACTCACTGGGCGGGTAGCGATCAACCAGCTCTTTGGCGACCTTACCTGCATCCAGTGGTGCCTTTAGGGCTTTTTGCAGAGCCTCATCGCCCTTCTGCGCTTGCAGGTCGATGGACTTATCCAACAGGTTTCGTTTGTTGAGCATGTCCAGCAGCAGCTCAAACAGGTTGATGAACGCGACCTTCAGCCCAGGGCGGCGTTTGCTGATAGCGCCTTCGAGAAATAAGACGTGCTCGCGCACCCTCAGCTCATCCTGAGGTGGATAGTCAAAGGCATAGAATGGCACCTCGTTGCCCAGACCTTGACCACCAAGGAAGTCATCAGAGGTGATCTTCTCCAGGATTTTATTGAGGCGTTCGTCGAGGTCGTTCACGGGCATACCTGAAGGCAATCGAGCACGTACTGCTCATTTTGTTGACGAAGATAATTAAGAACAGCTGGCTCGATGGCCTGGCTGCGTAAGCGTAGGCTGCGGGTATCTTCGATGAAGCCAGCTTCCGCCAACATCCGTATGGCATTTTGCCTTAACTTACCCCGCGTAGAGTCGGTCAAGCCAGGCATATCCGGCTGAGCACGCTGGCAGTCTTCGATATAGGCATCCCAATGCCTGAGCTCCAGGTGGGTCGAAAAACGGCGGAATTGGTGCCGCACGACCGTCCGCAGAAAATCACCGAACAAGGGCGAAAACTTTACAGTTGCGGCCAAAACCGCATGAGTAGCAACCGGCATGCTGCCTTCATGCACCAGCTTCCAGAGCTCGACATCCATCGTTTGCAAGCGAGCTCTCGCCAAATTGGCATAGGTAGCAGCCGTCTTGGCTGTGCGCTTTTGCAGCACATTCAGCTCATAGACTTGCCTTTCCCACTCCCGAGGCTCCACGCTCTGCAACAGCAAGCCAGCAATGATCCGGGTCTCGGGCACGATTAATGAGCATTTGGTGAAATTGGCCAGGTAAACACTGCTCATAAAGGACTCGCACTCATCAACCACATAAAAGTGGTTATTTTGAGTGCAGGCTGGACTGAGCGCCAGCCACAAATGCGCTGGCCACGACAGCATCTGGCGCCTGCTTCCAACAGCCAAATCGGCGTCTTGCGTCAGCCCTCGCCCAACCCTCCCTCCCATTGCTGGCCTGGCCGGTTTCGGGTCGAAGAGTGAGCAATTTTCGCGGGCTAAGCCCTGGTATCGTGGTCTGCGCAGCGTATTCAATCGCCAAGCCGACAAGCTCATCGTTCTCGGCCTCCGCACAGTGATGCATCCTGCATGGCCATCTCCAGCAGCAGAGCCTTACGCTTCAACTGTTCTACATGTAGACGCTCCGCACGTAGCGCCGACAGCATCTCTAGGCGCTGCTCCTGAAGCTCGCTCTGGCGCTGTAGCAAATCCTCAACTTGCTTGAGCAAGCCCTGGCAGGTTGAGCGTAAACCTGAGATGTGCAGTTGCTGCCATAGCAAGATGATTGCGAGAAACGCGATCACTGATACTGATAGGCCCGCAATGACACATGGCTGTGCGAACGACTCCATCTCAAATCCTCTGGCTGCTCATCCTTACCGCGCACCAACAATATGCAATCTGTATTTACACATCTATAGTGTTTACATAAACAGGTAAACAAATGGAGCACATGGAGAGGACATGAAAAGGTCGCAGACAGTCGCACAGGTTCGCTGGGATTTGGCCCTTCGCTATCGCCTTATAGAAACCGTCGCCTGGTGGGAGGGTCGCCTAACGACTAATCATCTGATGCAGAGCTTTGGCATCAGCAGGCAGCAGGCCTCAAAGGACATCAACACGTACATCGCTGAGCATGCGCCTAGAAACCTTACATATGACAAGCATCTGAAGGGCTACGTACCGGCAAAGGGCTTTAAATCGCTCTTCATTGATGACAGTGCAAGCGCCTACCTGCACCTGCTCAATCAGAACTATGAAAGGGCCCCGCATATCGAAGGCCTTGCCCTGGCATATGCACATACCGAGGTTCTTCAGGTGCCGGATCGCTCCATTCGCCCAGAGATTTTGAGACCGCTACTCAAGGCCTGCCGGGATGGGCTTCGTCTGGAATGCGAGTATGTGTCCCTGGCAAACCCAGAGCCTGAAACACGTCTGATCGTCCCACACACGCTGATCTTTACTGGCATGCGCTGGCACGTAAGGGCGTACTGCGAAAAGAACAGTGATTATCGGGATTTTGTGTTGAGCCGCTTCAGAGGTGATCCGGACGTACTTGATCACTCAGAAATGGCGCGGGAGATGGACGGTGACTGGCAAGCTGAAGTCAGCATCATCATAGAACCTGACCCACGCCTGAAGCCTGCCCAGCGCGCCGTGATCGAAGCGGACTACGGCATGCAAAATGGTCAGCTAATCGTTGAGAGTCGCGGCGCGCTTGTTCAGTATGTGTTGCAGCGCTATCAGCTCGATCCGCACAAGATCCAGTCTCGTGCCAGCGCGCAGCAAATCGTTGTGGCTAATCTGGATGACCTGAAGCCCTGGCTTTATGAATGAGCAATTTGAATCAATCGCAGCGCTGTAAAGCTGTCTCATGGAAATGCCGCTCAATCGCCTCAACTAAGTCATCCAGAGCGTCTTGTAGGCGCATGTCTTCGCGCGGATCAGAGCTGTTCGGCCTGAATGTCCGGGCGTGATGCAGGAGCGCCTCAGCATCATTGGTATTGAGATCGAGCTGAATCATTTCCCCTCCACGCGACCACTATGGCGGCAAGCGCACCAAAGCATAAAAAACCGGCGATGCCGGGTTCTGGTCAAACAAAATTCACTTGTTCTACAAAAAATTCTACTGCTTCTACTACTTCATCATTCGTGAGAATGCATGGATGATCCGCTACAGCAAAGCCGCATAGCCCAAAACCCGAATCGTTCGGAATATCTACAACAATGAAGTGCATACCTGGTGCAATTTCATGGTCATGATTAAGCTCATTTGAGATCGCGAACTTGAGCAGCAGAAATGACAGCAGCTGTTTTTCTTCTGCGCTTACAGAGTTACCGTCATTGTCGTACTTAGAATAGAGCGAATGCAAAAGCATCTGCTCATCTTCTTCTAGTTCGCAGTAAAGATGCTCACTGCGCTCATTGATTGCTCGGCATGCATCGAAAGTGAGCTGAAAAGAAGCACGCTGCTTAATTTTTTTACCCGCGACATTGCAGCTGTAAAGCCAAATTTCGGACATTGCCCCGAGCGCTTGACCGGCATCGAGAACATAACCAGTAGCCCCAATCTTCTTTTCAAGACGTTTTGCAATAGCTTTTTGAATATCGTTCACGCAAGCACCCCCTCAACGCAAGCTATCCCGGCCAGGGCTGTGCACCCCGGCCAAGCTCAAAAGACCACGACTCTACTGGATGCGCCAGCTCTCGACCATCTCGCTGCCGTGCTCCTCCTTCCATACCTTCAGGGTCTTGTGGTTGCCACCCTTGGTCTCGATGCGCTCTTTCGTGTCGGGGTGCTCGTAGATCTTGACTGCACGAGCTTTGCGATTGCCCTTGCCCTCGTCGCTTTTCGCGCTGGAACGACCGACATGAGGGTCAAGAATCATGATGATATCGCGCAGATTCTTGTCGTACGCGGCCATCAAACTGATCAATTTGCGCTCAAAATCAATCTCCACTTGGAGCTTTTTATCTTCTTTCATGCTCTCAAGGCGGGCCATTTCTTCGGCGATCTGAGCTTCGAGTGCGCGGAATTCAGCAAGACGGGACATTGTGATGCTCCTTTGTTTTGAGGATTTCGAATATATGGGGTCTCCTTTTCAATGCAAGTTATTTTTTATAAACCGCATCATAAAGGCCGCTTTCAATCGCAAGATCGACATCATAAGCGCCATTCCTGCGACAGGATTTGACATCAAAATGGGGTAGACACGGACAAGAGATGCCTTACAATGGGGTGTCCGTAGCCCCAAGCGGACGCCATCTCAGTGACTATCGATTACAGATACGACGAAGTTCAGGCCATTCTGAAGGCCGCAAGCTCCGTTCTTGGCGCTAACGTGCTCTCCGGCATCATCGCGCACATCACTAGCGAGCCTGACTTTGTAGATGCCGACCTGGATCTATATCACTTCTTTACCTGCCCGGCAGATGAGTCAAATCAGGGCAAATTCCGCACTCTAAAAAGACTGGACAGCAAGAACATCAGGTTTTTTATGAGCCATGACGATTCCATTCTTCTCATAAAAACGCTCACTGACAGGCTTTCTGAAGCATACATGCAAGACAGGTCTCAAGAGAATCTGCGGCAGTACTACGTCCAAAGTCTATCCAACAAGCTTTCCATCTGATCCATAACTCATTAAAAAGTGTCATTAACGCCGCTTTTGGGGATCAATGCATTGAAATGGACACGTCAGGCCCTGCTCTTTCTGCACTTTGCTGGCGAGAAAGCCGAAGCTAGAGTGCGCAAAGCGGCCCGCTATTTCGACGACTATGTATCAGAAGTGCTTCAAGAAAAGCACGACGACTACGAGATTCAGGACTTCACTCTCGAAAGAAGCCGAAATGAATACACACTTATCATTCATCACGCGGGCGGGACGCTCGAAATATCTACAGAAAAAGCCTTAATCCTGGGCATGCAAGCAGCTCGAAAACGACTCACTCGCGAAAAAGCCAGTCTCGAAGACAAGCGCTTTTTGCTAACAAACGATCTGGGATTGTGACATGAAAAGCTATGTGAGTGAAAACTGGAGCAAAACAATTGAGTCATGCGACTTCACTATGTACGTCTTTCAGCGTGTATACGGCCATAAAAAAGGGAAATTTCCTGACTATTTTGCAGTCGTTTTAGATGCCTATCTGCTGGAATTTGGGATGGTTGAGCATGACTTTAACTCTCAAGCGCAGCTGGAGATTGACGAGATGATTGAGGCTTTGAGCGCAAAGTATCTTGAAGATCCGAGCAAAGAGCATCTGGCTGGAGTTATGCGCATTAAGCTCGAAAGAGAACTTGGCATTTAGCTAAAAACCTCGGTCAGCTTCGCACAACTGAAAGGCTATTGGCATGCATCATATTCGAGTTCTTAGCGACGGCAAGCACAATGGCATTTATGACTTAGATGCTGAGTCGAACTTCCCTCTTTTTAAGAAGTTGTTTTTCGTCGGTCTGCCGTCGCGAAAGCTTGTCAAAGAGATCATTGCTTGCGAGCACTTCATAAACGAAGGCGGCGATCTGCACGCGTGCGAGTCATACGCCGATGTTATCAAAGGCCTGACTGATATCTATCTACAAGATACAAGCAAAGAGCATCTGCGCAAGTACCTATATCAGCGACTGCGAGACGAACTGGAGATCTGACATGCGCGAGAATTTTCAGCAGCTCATGAGACGCCGTGAGGCCATTGTTTACGCACGCAGGCACCTGGTATTGAGCGCAGCACGCAGAGAGACGGGCTCGTCAAACCTGGAGCTGCTGAACCAGCTGGCACCATTTCACGGCGCTAGAAACGACTATGAAGCCAAGCAATTTGCTCTCAAATCACCCGAGCTCGAAGCAATTCTCACGCTGAAAGTCTGCGAGATTTACTGGCAAAACCCAGCAAGAACATGGCTCAAAGACTTCGAAAGCATGCTGATTGACCTGCCTCTTGAGCTGATTCTAAACCAGAACCAGGAACCCCAGAATGCCTGACTACGCCCAGCTCTACTTCGAATATGAGTTGGAGTTTGGCAGCAAAAGAGCCCAAAGCTTGCTGTTTGTGTCAGAAGATCTGTCGCTAGAAGATGTTATTCGAGATGAAATGGCCGCTGAATATCTACGAAATCCAGAGAAGAAGCACTTGGCAAAGTATCTGCGAGAACAGCTAGAGGGGGATTTGGGGCTATGAGACATCCAGCGGTTGTGAATGAGTTGGAATTCGTTGAGCTATGTATGTGCGTATCACGCGGTTACTGGCCAGACCGTCATATTCCAGAGCTTTTTGAGCTAATTATTCACGCAATGCTGATGGAATTTGGGCCAGAAAGTTTCGATAAACCAATGAGAATTGATCAGGCAATTGACGAGCTTTGTCAGCATCTGGAACAAAACCCGGAGAAAACACACCTACAAATCTTCAATCGCATGCGTCTTGAAAGAGATCTGTCAGTTTGAGGCATTGCGCTAACATGAAACTGCTTCGGCTTCTTGAAGACAACGAGTTCTACGCCTTTCTCTTTCACTACAATCTTGGCCGGGCCCAGCAATACAAATTTCCAGACCATTTTTATGAAATTGCTGCTGGCCTTGAACGCGAATTCGGCGAAATAAAAGAGAAGATTGGCGTGAATAATGCGCTAAAAAAGCTGTGCGACGAGTACGAAAGAAACCCGGAAAAGACCCATTTGCATGTGTTTATGCGAATGAAACTTGAAAGAGATCTTGAGCTATGAGTCTAGTTCCAACGGATCTTTTCAGCTTTGAGCGCAAACGCCAGAGCCATGAAATCCGCTACAAAATCGACTACATGTGCGAGCTGCTTGGAGACTATCTTGAGACTCTAATCAGCGCAGAAATTCACTTGCTGACTGTCAAAGTGACGCACGACGATATCAAGATCAGCTTTCAAGTGCCTGACGAAGAACCGTATTACTCATTTATCAGCTTCGGCAATGCGCTAATGTATATGCGAGCAGTCATCAAACGCAGCAGGCGCATCGATCTGCGAGAGAAATACACAGAAAATTTGCTAGCTGCGGAGCTTGGCTTATGACCGTTCAAGACCTTATCGACGCCCTGCTTTTGCTACCAAAAGACTCTGAAATCCTAGTTGATGGCTATGAAAATGGCGTTGATTCCGTGCATGAATTGCAGCAAATCCAGGTCGTGCAGGTGAAGAACCCAGAAGACTTTAATGGCCAATATCAGTTTGAAACTGACTTAAATGATCGTGGATGGCATCTCACGACAGAGCAAAAGCAGGACATTACAGAGACGATTCAGCACGGAAAGCGTATTAATGCCGTGCTAATTCGCGGCAAGAGAGGCTACTTGAGATGACCAGGCTACTGAACTCTGATGAAGCGAAGTTCCTGCTATTTACAATTGAGCACAGGCACAACTCCAAAAAAAAGAAGAAATATTTTGCGGATTACGGGGAGATTAATATCCGTGCTTACTTCGATTTTATTAAGGAATTCGGGTACCACAACACTCTCGATAAGCAGTCTTTCGCTGAGTTTCGCGATGTATTAGCTGATATCTATGTAAAAAACCCAGAACGCCAAGAATACGCCATCTATTTGCGCTCAAAACTTGAAGACGATCTCAATATCTAGCGCAGAAATAGCCAATTCCAATGCCACTGGAGAATGAAATGCTAGTCAGCGCCAAGATTATCTTGATCACGATTACGGCAATTCTGGCCGCCGTGGCGTGCAGCATTATAAGTAGCTATGCATTTTCAGCACAGAAGCGCATCGATAAGCAGGGAGTTTTGGGCTCATGGTTCGACAAGCCGGTTCACCTCTAGCATTGTGGTCAGGTGGTACTGATGAAGTCAGGTGGTGAGTCCACTCATGATCAACAGCGATGCACTCGGCCCTGCGAAAATTACATCGAGATTAGTGCCGGCTCAGTTAGCCGCGTGCTCAGAAAGCCCAGCTGGATCAATTACTCGAATATGCCGAAAACCGATCTTAATCAGTCCCGCCTTTTCCAGTTGTTTTAGCAGCCCGTTGATAGTCTGGCGGGAAAAACCAAGTATGGAGGCTAAATCCGCCTGAGAAACATTCAAAATAACTTCCTCAGAGCCTGTTGCCGGTGGTTGCAGCAACAACAGTTCTGCTAAACCTGTACGCAGCCGTTGCAGCGGCACGATCATCTGGCCATCGGCAAAGTGCCGCATAAAAGCGGCATAGCGCTTGGCAATAAAAAGTGTAATTGCCTTGCAATAGAGAGGTTCCTCTTCAAGGATTCGCTCGAATTGCTGCAGAGGCAGCATTAGTAATTGCACATTGGTATCGGCGATCACAGCCACATCGGCCTTTTCGCCTGTAATCAGGGCGAGGAAGTTGAACCAAAATCCTCTCTCGCCAATCATATAAAGCTTCTCCTCACCCTCGAATAGCAGCCGCGAAACCCGCACGCGCCCCTCAAGCACTACTGAGGCTGCAGTCGGTCGGCTGCCTTGGGCAGTGATCACCTGCCCTTTGCGATAGTGGCGCAATACGGAAGACTGGATGATTTTGTCTTGCACTTCCCCCGGCAAGCTTGCGAACCAGTCATCTGCCTCGCGCAGGCGGTAGATTGTCTGATGGGCTGCGTCATCTATGTTTTGCATTTGGAAACCTTGGAAACCTTGGAAACATCGATGTTGGGTCTTAACCACATTCGACAGTTTCCCAAGATATGGGATGCAGGGGAAGCCGAATTAACGGCTCGCAGCTAACAGCGGCACCACCCTATCCCGGTGCAGCAGCAGCAGGGCTAAAGACAGCAAGTAGTGCAGCCATTGGATGCCAGATAGCGGTCCGAGCATCTCTTCACCGGTTGCACCGGCCGCTAGACTAACGATGAACACTAGCGCCGCCCCGAGTGGCATTACCCGCCGCGTCACTAAGGCTGTGGCACAGATTAACAAGACAGAGCCAAGAGGCACCAGCATGCGCCAGGTGTCAAATCCCGACACGCTAATCACCACCCCGAAGCTCCCAACCAAGAGCGCGAAGCGCCCTGCGGCCGTGATGCGCTGAGCAACAGAGTCATCTGGCCAGCGCAGTGCAATGACCAGCAGCGGGAAACCTGCGCTGGCGGCAACCAGGCCGGTAAAGCGATGTGGGCCGGCGAACAACTCACCATACTGGTAATGCAGTGTACCAATCGCTGCCGCCAGGCCGATCAGGCCGCAACCAATGGCTAGAGCAGGGCGCTGGCGCAGCTGGACAAAGGCAATGGAAAAGGCAACCACAGCCAAGATCAAGTCGGAAATGGCATCGGCATTCATTGGGAAGTCCACAAAGCAGCAGGTTTGAAGGAAGTGCGGCTGAGCCATGCAGCGCTGCCTAGCATTACAACCAATAACATCAGCTTGAGTGCGATGGGCATACTAAAACCGAACCAGTCAGGTAGAGCAGCAAAGGCAATGCCCAGTCCTATGACACGGCACTGCTCAAAACGCCGTGCATTGGCACGTCCTTCCAATAGTGACGTGAGAGAGATTGCCGAAATGGCAAAGCCAGCGGCGTAGAGTGCCAGTAAGGTCTTCGGCAAGGTGTTGAGTAGCGTCAGAAAATGCATGAGGAACAACATTGCAAGCACCTGATGCACTACCGCATAGCGTTTGACCGCATCGGGTGTACACGGATCGTAATACTTAAACTGCGACGGCTCGTAAGGCTCGCTCGCCTCATCGTGCCAGCCACCAGGTGGTGCCAGCCAGACGCCAAGTTTAGCCCGCCAGCCCGGGGTGGCTTTGGATTTCTGCCAGAGCTCAATGTAGTAATGCATGTTGCCCCAGAATGGGTTAAGGCTCTGCAACGGTGTGCGCACGCCGTAGATGACCTTCTCGTCCTTGCGCTCCTCGGCGAAGGTACCGAATAGGCGATCCCAGAGAATCAGAATGCCCCCGTAGTTTGTGTCCATGCAGTAGTCATTTTGCCCATGATGGACGCGATGGTTTGAGGGTGTGACGAAGATGCGATCAAGCCAGCCCAAACGACCAATTACCTCGGTATGCACCCAGTACTGGTAAAGCAAGTCGATCAGCAACACCCCGGCAAACACGCTGGGCGGCACACCGGCCACTGCCATCGGTAGATAGAATATCCAGCCCAGAAGTGCGCTCGTCGAGGACTGGCGTAAGGCTGTTGCCAGGTTGAAGTACTCGGAAGAGTGATGCGATACGTGCCCGGCCCACAGCAAGCCAATTTCATGGTTCATACGGTGATGCCAGTAGTAGAAAAAGTCGTAGGCCACAAGGGCTCCGACCCATACCCACAGGCTATCGCTAGGCAAGGTCGTGGCGCGGTAGGCTTCGAATACCAGAGTGTAAACGCCCAGTTTCGCGAACTTGGTGAACGCCCCAACCACCTGGCTCAATAGACCATATTGGTAGCTGCTGATGGCATCAGGTATGGAATACGCCGCTAGCCCGCGGCGGTGCGCCAGCCATGCTTCCAGCAAGGTGGTGGTTAAAAAAATCGGTATGGCAAACACGATCAGATTCATTGCGCGCGATCCTTTTCTCTCGACTCAAGAAAGTTGAGCGGCTGATGGCTTTCAGCGACTCAGCGACCAGGCAAGTTAGCACTCTTGACTGTGCCCACTTGTCGGCTCGGCGACAGGTTCTGCACGGCAATAGTGGCAACCTAGCTGACCACTCGTGCCGGGGCTCAGTGCTCAGTGCAGCCCTGGTGTAGTCCACTTCAAGGAGAATAAGCGTGAGTAAAGTAGTCGCAATTAGCGGTGGATTCGGTTGTCTAGGTATAGCGGTAGGCGAGGCGTTCGCGGCCAATGGTTGGCGGGTGGCCCTGATTGATCAGGCCAGCGTGCCGCGACCCCTGGCCGACACGGCGCGCTCTGAAAAACTGCTTATCGGCGCGGTCGATCTAACCGATCTGCACATGGCAAATTGTGCAATGCAGCAGGTGCAGCAGCATTTTCAAGGATTAGATGCGCTCATCAACGTGGCGGGTGGTTTTCGCTGGGAGACCATCGAGGGCGGCGATCTTGCGACCTGGGATTTGATGTATCAAATGAACGTGCGCACTGCCGCAACGGCTAGCATGGCCGCGCTGACACACCTGAAGAAAGCCGAAGCCGGGCGCATTATCAACATTGCAGCCGGAGCGGCCAGTAAGGCCAGCCTAGGCATGGGGGCCTATGCTGCAGCAAAGTCCGGGGTGATGCGCCTTACGGAGGCGTTGGCCGAAGAGTTGAAAGATCAGCGCATCACGGTCAATGCGATCATGCCATCGATCATCGATACCCCGCAGAACCGCCTCGATATGCCTGATGCGGATGCCACCCGCTGGGTTACGCCAGAGCAGGTCGCTAATGTGATCGTATTTTTAGCCTCTCAGGAGGCTAGTGCAATCACAGGTGCAGCTATCGCTGTAAATGGGCGGTGCTAATTTATTAGGCCGGCTGTCGACATAGCAGAGTGGCTGCCTAGAGCCGTTCTTCTCACCCAGGGTTCGCCCGATCCTAATGATCCTAATGATCCTAATGATCCTAATGATCCTAATGCGGCATGCGTGGCCTATGCGTGGGGAACTGACTGGTGTTGCCGGCGGGGCCGGGGGTGCCACGACGACTATTGAGCGACATGGTGACAACTACAAGCTGATCTGGATTGCCAGCGGCGGCTATCGTGCTGAATTCCCGCTATCTCGTCGCGGCGACCGGCTAATGAAGAACGATCCACTAGGCATTAGCTACGAGATCAGTGGCGACCGTCTGGATATCTACGACAACACAGGGTTCGTTCGATCTGTAGAGCTGAAGCCTGGCGCTTAGGCAGCCCTGGAGCGCAGCTTTTTGGCACCAAAACCCAGAGCAAAGGCCAGCAATGCCCAGATCGAAACTACGATGCCGTGTGCTAGCCATGTGTAGAAATCCCAGGTTGCTAGGGCCTCACCAACAAAGATGAAGTTGAGCACGTATACGCCGACGAAAAGGGCCAGTAGAACCCACAGGATCTTCGACAGTACGGAGAGCGCAGTTGCCATTATTTGCAACCCGAGTAGTTGTCTTTTAAGAAGTTGTAGAAGATCGAGGCCATTACGTCTGCGCCCTTTCCTTTAGCCTGCACGTACGCAGAAAGCTTCTGAGCCATGGCTGGAGTAGACTCGGCCAGGTCGCAGCGGGTCATTGTGGCTTTGAGCTTGTCGTAGAACGGGGAATTTAGCGCGCCCTCCCAGTCATCACCAGCTGGTGACACGTGATAGAGGGCTCCTTGCATGACGACCTCGGTAGTCGCCTTTCCATAGCCCGTGCGCAGCCCCTCGGTGTACAGCATGCATCCGTCAATGCGCGGGGAGTTGCCTGCTTTGATCGCCTGCACGGCCTGAGCGCACAGCTCTACATAGTCACTGCCGCGCATCAGGACGCGCTCCTGAAGGCCTACGCCCTGGTGTTCGACATACTGCGTAGCGCCAGCTGGTGCAGCAGCAGCGATCAGCACGAGTGCCAGAGTCCTCTTCATACAACGCTCCTTTTCTCAGAAGCGGAGATGATGTCAGGTAGCCACTCACTGCCGCAAGCCTTGCGTTCAAAGCCAGAAAGAGATCTCAGGATCTATCGCAGAAACGCCCTATTCTCCCTCATTTATTATCTCAATCAGTTCGTCCCATAGTTCTCCTTTAATGCAAAACAACGCATCGGGACTCTGCTTTAGCGCGTAGATCTGCATCTCTTTTGTCTGCAAATGGTGCGGAATATGGCGCAGTGCATACCAATCCTGGCGCAAAGCATGCCAGCAAACTGCCTCGATTTTCATTGAATCTGGCAATTCGCGCATGTAATCGATGACGTTAATGGCTTTGTCCATGCTTCTTTTGCGCTCCAGGATCTCCCTCATTATCTCGACGGCGTTCTCTGCTTTTACGTCACGAATGAGCGGATAGCCCTGTGCCCTTATCTTCGCCATGTTTTCTTTAATGGTCTTTTCTTTTGCGTCTTGAGTCATGTAGCTGACCTCATTTTAGATTTGAGCGCAAAACTGTTACTTTATAAAAATAGCAGCCGGATGCCTGTTGAGCAATGTTTGACGGAAAACTGGCTTTGGACATATTCGGGGTTTGGGGAGTAGTTTAAATTGGGACTCAACGAGACTATAGAGCATAACAATAACAACAAGCTAAATTAGCTATGCCTAATGACGAACCTCGTCAGAATAGAAGTCCCTCACGAGGACTTTTTATTGAAATCAAACAGAGCCTCTCAAAGCCAGAAGAACCAAAGCCAAGCACCCCATCAGTCCCTTGTTGTTCGAAACTGTAAAAATTCAAAAAACAACTAAAACTAGTCACTTGTCTATATTTACAACCTCAAGGATGATGGTTAATCTATACATAAGAATTGAGAAGCACTCTACAACAAGAACAGAAAAGGTGACCAACATGTTTAACTCCACTAACAATTCCATCTTCAACACTGCTCGCAAAACCCTTGGTGAAGACATCCTGAATGCCCTGATTATCAAAACCTCCGAAGCCTTGGCTGACGTCAAGATTGAAGGCCGTGGCAATGCCCGCGAGCAGCTGGGTTTGAGTTCAAAAAATGTAGGCCGCGTAATGAAGCTGGCCCGGTTTAAGAAGGTTTCGACGGGTGTTGGTTGCAACAACTACAAGATCATGTTCCCAATCGGTTTTGTAGAGATGCTGAAGCAGGAGATTCTTAGCACGGCAATGGAGTCTTACACCAAGAATCCAAACCGGGAAGTTGCGGAGCTGTTCTTAGATAAGAGCTTCCTGGCGTGATGAAAGACGGGCCAGCTGGGCCCGTTATTTTTCTGGCTTTGAAAAACTCTTACTAAGCCATTTCCATTGAGATTCAAGCTGCGAAGAACTCACCCGGTGCAACAGGCCCCGCATGCCCAGGCACTAAATGGATAAAATCCTTGGGAAAGCGGTTACCTGTCGTTACAGCGCTGTACTTGCCACCGTCACTTATACTTCTACCCAGTGACCATCTTCGTCTAGCTCTACCTCTACCAAGCTATCCAGCTGCGCTTTTGCGCTTTTGTGCTCCGTGTAAAAATAAGGAGACTCGGCAATCCAATTTTCCATTGTATCTACACTGCCAGTCCCCACGCTCATGTACATCGAAGCTTTGTTAGTCATAACCTTATTCTCTTGTGTTTATTGATTTCTTCTCTGAGCCCATGAGCACATTATGGCAATCATCCATTGACAAGTAAACTAGCCAAGTTGTTATTTAGGGGTATATTCCAACTTTTACAGTTTCGAACAACTTTCACTATTACAGGCAACAAACCCCACAACTCCTAACTCCAAATAACGGGACGTCCCAGCCCCATTACTCACTTACCCCACATGCTTCATCATTTGCTCAAAACTGTCGCTTTTAATCACGTAGTAGTAGCCCGATTTGCCACCATTGACTTTCTTTGTCTTCAAACCGAGCTGGCTCATGATCTTAGTGATCGCGGCTTGCTTCGCTACCGGGGTGCTGGCTTTGCCGATGCTCAGGCCCTGGCGGATCACTTCCAGGCGCATGGCGTTTAGCTTGTCGAAGAGCTGCGTGCTTTGCTCAGACTTCCACAGTCTTTCCAGCGTCTCTACGGGTACATTGCCTTCGTCGTTAAGCTTGATTTTTACGTCTTTCAGCATACGCTCTACGGCGTCTTTGATCATGCCGTACACCTTGCCTTCGGGGGTGTCAGCGGAGGGCTTCATGAGCTTGCGGAAGCGGTTAATGGCACCCTCGCCTTCGCCCTCTTTCCAGAGCCTGGCACTAGCTTTATCAATGGTGCGGCCAATAACCTCTTCAGCTCGCGAGCGGAGGACTTCGAAGTATTCCTGCTCGTTAGCAGATCCAGCGTCGGCCACATGTGCAACCAGGTCGGCTCCTGCTTTCTTGCTTGCCATTAGCTTCTTAGCTGCGTTTCTGTTTACCGCCTTGCGACCTTGGCTATCAGCTACGAAGCCGAGTAGCGACAGCTCGTCGTTGTGCGCCAATACTTCGACTTTGAAGCCCTGTGCGATCAGCGTTGCTGGCAAACTGTTCTGGATGTGGTCGCGCAGCCAAGCCTCGTCACTCATGTGCTCACGACGGGTCTTCTCGAACGCGGATGGTTTGATGTCAATATCAAGGGCTTCAATAATCGCCGCCTTGGTGACTTCATCCAGATTTGCAGCTTCGATAGCGGCACGAGTCGCTGGGGCATCAGAGCGCACTTCAAACGCTTCCAGCTGCTCTTGCTTGCTGTATTCAGGGGCTTTCATGCCTACGATGAACTGCTTGGCTGTGCGGTCGCGGCGGAGCATCTGAATGGCATCAGAAGGAACCACCTGGCCAGTGAAGAGGCCGAAGTGGCGATTGAAGTGACCGGAAGTGATCGAGAGCGCGGAAGTAATGACTGGGCTGTAGATGACGACCTGGTGAGCCGTCGAATTTGGGTCAGCAATGAAGGCGGCTTGGGCTTCCCACTTTGCGCTCTCAGAAGTGATCACCAAGGCTTCCACACCAGTGCGCTTTTTGATCGCGGCAGCAAGGGCCTTGGCAGCCTTGGCGCCGTCACACGAGACCAGCACGTTTTCGCCGCCAGCGGCAGCTTCGATTACAAGGCCACGCACATGATCGAGATCCCCTGTCTTAACGCTGATGTCGCTGTGATCGCGCTTAATGCTATACAGCGTGTGATCCCAGCCGATCATTTCAACGCAGCGTGCATTGATATCGGCGTCGGCCATAACGACGGTGGGCGCGTTTTTGACAACAAAATCCAGGGCGTTCCAGACAGCTTCGCGGGCTTTAACTTCGCCGCCGAGGACATGGGAAATTACCTGGCTAGCTTCGTCGATGATCACTGTGTCAGCGCTCTCGATGAAATCCTTGAACTTCGCTGCGCTGAGTGAGTTAACAACGATCTTGATGCCCATAGCATTTCTGATGATTTCTGGCGAAGTGCATTCGTCGTAAGAGACCAGGCCGGGGATGCCGTTACAGATGTTTGCGTTGATCGAGCGGCGGTGACTAATTACCAGTACTTTTCTATTGAAGTAAATTGCGTCACGAACAAGAGGTTCGATTACTTCTGACGTTTTGCCGTACCCGGTCGGCAGGTTCAGCAGAAATTTCCCACCGTTTTTGATGTCCTCGAAGATATCTGCCGGGCTTTCAGGGGCTACGGTGTATACATCTTCATAGACAGAAGAGACTCGTTGTGTTCTGCGATACAGCTCAGAATTCATGCGCTCGAGCTTTCGCTCGATGAGGTATTGGCATTCAGCAGCGGAGCGACCAGAGGCTTTTGCCAGCATTTTTGATTTACCGCTGATGTCGCCAGTCAAGAAAGCATCACGTGCTAGCTCATAAGCAGCTTTGTGCATTGCGCGTTCAGAGCTGTCGTTACGAGCGATCAGTATTGCTACGTCGAGCTTGCTCATTTTGTAGATAGAGTCAGCGATGATTGTGCCGTTGATGTCGGCAATTCCTGACGCTGTTTTGTATGCGGCATCAATAGCGTCGGTAACGCAGTCTTTAATGCCGATGATTCTTTTCGCAGAAGAGTAATCAGCGCGGAGTTCTTTAGCTTTTGCTAAAACGTCATCTGACTGTATTGTTGTGTAGCCTTTGATTTCAGTGTTGATAGCGAACATGGTATTCATCTCTTTGTAGTTACAGTCTCTCACAACTGCAAATACAGTATTGCAATGATCCTGCGCACTTTCAATGGCCTTATCTATTGACACTTAGCTAATAAAGGGTATGTAAGTGGGAGTTCAGTGGTGTATATGTGGGAATTCGGTGGGTGCCAAGTGGTGATTCGGTGTAGATAAAAAAATAGATGGATTTATCAAGCAAGCTTCAAAGCATACGAGTTTCGAAAAACCAGGGGAAACCAACGGCGCAAGATCTGGCGGGTCTCGCTGCGCTATGCAATTGAGTCTACCCCGCGAACCAAAAATCTGCCCTCTTCTATTATTTTTATTATAGAGGCGGAATACGAGTGTAGCCCGTGGACAGATTGCAGGATTCCGGTTAGACAACGCGGCAAGGCTAGCTGTTTCTCCTGGCTTTGAAAAACTCTTAAACAGCGCAGCTAGCTAACTTTGATTATCCGCCCGCCGACATCCACTTTGAAATATTCTTCACTACCTAATCACCACTTGGCACACACCGAATTCCCACATATACACCACTGAATTCCCACTTACATACCATTTATTAACTAAGTGTCAATAGATCAGTGTATTGCATGGATGATATCTCATAGTGATAATAGAAATGTCAGCGAGAGACTGACACCATAATAAAAGGTGACAAGAGATGAAGATCCAATATGCAACCCAATACTCAGCAAGAACGAATACCGTAGCTAATAAAGAAGCGGCCAGTTTCAAAGACTTCTTCGAAAACGAGCTGGCAGACATGCGCGTCAGCGAAATCAAAGATGGCAAAACGTTCATCCCATCAAGCTTCCGCGCTCTAGAAAGAACAGCTGAAAACGTCAAGGCAATCAGCATTGCAGTCTTCGACATCGATCAGAAACCAGAAGACGACATCATCGGCCTCGAAGAAATAGAGGACGTATGCCTTGATCTCGGCTACGAGCACGCTGTCTGCACAAGTTTCTCAAACACAGCTGATTGCCCACGCTTCCGCCTGCTAATCCCGTTCAATCAGCCAGCTTACCCCGAGGAATACCCATTTCTAATGTCGGCCCTGGTAGAGGATTTTGACGACTTCCTAGATGGTCGTTTCTCAAAAGTCCTAGACCGCTGCTGGAAGAACGAAGTGTCGCGCTGCTACTTCACTTTCACTGTGCACCCTGAACGCCTGAATGGCAGCATCAGCTTCTACAACCCCGGCCACCCCGCCGACGTGCTTGACCTCAAGATGCGCCAGTCAACATACGGCCAGGACTTCGACTACGCCCAGCCATCAAAGCCCCGCAAAACAGGAGGCACCGCAGCTGGGGCCAAGGGCCGCTCTTACGAACTCAACCGCCTGCTTGGCGCAATGTTCCGTGGCTCCACAGAAGAGCAGATTGCCAAGCGCCTGCTTGAGCACGACCAAACAACACCAGGCTTCGGATACTTCGCTGACCATGAATACAGCAGAAACAGACCCAGAGCAGGCGAAAACCAAGCCCAGGCATCACTCCGCTCTTGCCGTGCATTCGTTAAATCTCACATCAGCTGGCTGCGTCGCAAGACCCAAACAGACTTCAAAATCGTTAACTGTCGTGGCGAAAACCGGGGCGCAGTGCCTCAGCATGATGCAGTTATCCAGGTCTTTAAGGCTGAACACACGACAAAAAACGGGAAAGAATCCGCAAAATTGAGCTGCAAAATCGTGTCTGGAGACCATGCCGGGGCGATCTTCTGGCATACACTTTTCGGAGCAGGCTACAGCGACAGCGCGATCAAAGTAAGTAAAGAGATGGCCGGGCGTGCTTCAATTGCAACGAAGCAAGAAATTAATAGCATCCAAGATATGATCAAACTGAGCGGAAAAATCGTGAAGGCCCGCATCAAAAGAAGGCCAGGAACTAACGGATTCCCAGACCAGAACGAAATCGGAAATATCTACATCGAGTAATCCGCTAAACCCCTCAAGCCCACCAGCCCCTCACCGTAGGGGCTTTTTCATCAGTGCCCATGCGGCTTCCCGCTCTGAAAGCACTTCACAATGCACCATAATTAGCCTTTGTTTTGACAACAAACAGGCCATGTTTTGCGCTCAAAAATACATATAAATAAGGGTTTTTTGTTGCACACAAGAGATTGCATTGTGCTATTATAAAGGTGTGGTTGGTTAATCACCTTTCCGATCACATCATCTCTTGTTGTTAGCCCCACTGGTTCTCTCACATCCGCCAGCGGGGCTTTTTCTTGCCTGCGAAAAAGTTTATTGGCAAATAATCAATTAATAAGCGGGCTTTGCAGCGTATGCGATTTCTATACTCTGGCGCTCGGTTTTGACCCTGCGTATTGACAACTTGTCAATAGTCGAATGCAAAAAAGTTGTAGACAGCCGTTAACGATTCGATATTATTGACAGCGTTGCAGCGCACCGTGAGAGACGTTGCACGAAGTCGAGATAACAGAGATGAGTACTGCCATTGATTTAGTTTTGATTGATCAAGTTGAACAAGAACGCCGTCGCATTGCTAATGAGATGGGCTTTATGACTGAAGAAATGGTCATATCGCTTACAAAAGCAACATCGAAAACGGTAGAGGACTGGCGCAAAAGGGGCAATGGGCCAGCCCATATCCGCTTCGGAAACGCGTACTTTTATGAGGTTTCTGACGTCAGAGACTACATGAAATCACTCAAAAAGGAGCGCGGAAGGGAAGCAATTTACCGCTCAATTTGATGAAATGTTGAGATATTCCATCAGCGCCTGACGATTTCGCCGCCTTGCTTCGCGCTTTTCAAGGGCGGCATGCACATCTTCCGCATCAATATGAGTGTAGCGCTTAAGCATTTTCCAGTCGCTATGACCTGAAATCACTGCGACTTGATGAATTTGCAGGCCGAGCTCAAACAAAATTCCGATGGCAGAGTGCCGCAAGTCGTGAAAATGCAGGTCTTCGATGCCGCATTTTTTGCAGACCCTCGTAAATGATGAAGATACAGACTTGCTGTTGTAGTTAAAGATCTTTCCTGCTTTTCTGTCTCCCGCATATTTTTCTGCAAGCACCATAGCCCCCTCAAAAAGCGGAACGGTTTGATTATTTCCCTTCTTTTTTTCTGGGTGCTTTCTATCGCGAATCATTACAGTCTTCGCATCCCTTTTGAAATCCTCAATTCTTATCCGGCATATTTCATCTTGCCGCATAGCTGAGTGCAGCGCAAAAAGAATAATGTCCTGCATCGGGATTATTTGCCTTCCTGCTTTCTTCTCGTACTCTGCAAGAATCTCCTCAAGTTCCTCCGTTGTAATCTCCCGTGTTCTTTCTTCACTTCTTGTGTTAAAGCCCCTCTTTTTTAGTTTAGCTCGTACTTTTTTTGCAACTGTCTCATCAACATCGTAGTGCTTGACATCTTTAGCCCAGCTCAGAACAACTCCGATGTATGACAGGTCTCCAGCAATCGTGACGCCGGAAATAATCTCTCCATCCTCATTTCTGTCACGTGATCGCTTGTCTACGAACTGATCAAGCCGCAGCTCTGTCATGTCAGACATCAGCACGCCCTCAAACTCTTCGCTCAGCCGCTTCAGACATGCTGCTTTATTCTTAAGAAATGGACTTACTGCTCCGACTTGTTCTGTGTACTTGCGTATAAAATCAGAGAATGTCGAGCCTGCTGGCGGCGCTGCTTTTCCATTTCTCCTGACTGAATCAATCTTGAGCTCCTGAGCTTTTGCCCAGTTCTCTGCGTCTTTCTTCTTCTTGAACGTTTCACTGAGTGCCTCGCTTCCCCGCTTTCTGATCAATGCGCGCCAGTTCCCGCTGGGTAGCTTAGTGATAGAGGCCATTCGTGTTCACTCCGTGTTCGCTCAGACGTACACTAAATCTACACTGAACACGCACCGCGTGTACACTCCGTGTTCACTAAATACAGTTTTATGGGGTTTTTGTGGAAAATTCTCACTCTCAAGTTACTGATTTTAAAGGGATTTTATCTAGGCGTTTTTCTGTAGCGCCGATGATGGATTGGACAGACCGCCACTGCCGGTTCTTTCTCCGTCAGCTGTCGCGCCATGCCCTGCTCTACACCGAGATGGTCACCACCGGCGCGCTAATCCATGGCGATCGCGAGCGTTTTCTGCGTTACAACGAGTGCGAACACCCGATTGCCCTGCAGTTGGGTGGCAGCAACCCGCAGGA
>Ga0209699_100178_pt1 | contig 65498 bp, 65 predicted proteins | sample SynthPrep_1_END__FD_187204 | JGI IMG/M metagenome (GOLD analysis project Ga0209699, IMG submission 187204) | Synthetic microbial communities from Ohio, USA - SynthPrep_1_END_DS7_MetaG (SPAdes) (version 2) | ecosystem: Engineered > Bioreactor > Aerobic > Activated sludge | place: USA: Ohio...
TGCTTCGGCATCGTTCAAATATTGCAGCATCATGGTTCCGGGGTGCTTTGGTCTAACGACCAGTTCGCCCACTTTCCCGTTGGGCAAAAATTTGCGGGTATCTGGATCGGTGATCTCGACGTCGAACCATTCAGTCATCGCGACACCGCATGAGCCGGTTTCACGAGTGCCATCAAGCGAGGTCCAGCATGGACAAGTGATCTCTGTCATTCCCCACATTTCTATCCCTTTGAGACCGAAACGCTCCTCGAAAGCTGATCCTAGAGATTTCGGGATCGGACAACACATCAATCTCTTCAAAGAGTGGCCGTCGTCGAATGGCGTTCTCGGCCTTTGGTTTATCATTTCAATCATTGGACCGTGAGCGATGCTGATCGTAACGTCAAATTCGCGAACAGTTTCAAGCCACGTAGCTGCTTCAAAGCGCTTGTCGAGCACGATACTCGCGCCAGCCACGAAACTTGCGAAAACACCCATGAACTTCCCGGCGATGTGGTTCAACGGATGAACGCACAAGAACACGTCTTCAGCGCAGAGACGCGTATTGAGAATGACCTGCTGTGCGAGCATGCAAACTTGGCCATAGGGCATTAGAACGGCTTTGGATGGGCCAGTCGTGCCTGACGTGAACATGACTGCACACGGATCTAGTGGCGTGACATGTACTTTGTCCCAATCCAGAGGTGCCTCATCGAGAGCGTCTTTATAGCTGTAAAAAATGAAGTCTATCGAAGGGTCAGGTGCTGGTAGGGCGCCGTCGACCAGAATCACTGGAAGCCCGTCCAATCCGCCGTATGCATTTTGCAAATCTCGCAGGCACTCCTGCTCAGTGAGGATCACTCGTGGTCGAGCTGTGCTTAGAACATGCTTTAACGGATCTCCGAGCAGGTTCGAGTTGATGCTTGCGTCGACTGCACCGAGTAGATTAGCAGCCAACCAGCCATGAAGTGCCGCTATTGTGCTCTTACAGAAAATCGCAACATGGTCACCTTTTCTCACGCCAATTTTCGCGAGAAAACTGGCAAGAGAACGAGCCTTCCCGATAAACTCTCCATAGGTTTCGGTGTGACCATTCAATTCCGTAATGAACGTCTTGTGAGGCACCCGGCTTTCGTGAAGACGGGCCACATGAGGGGTCGTCCAATTCTCGAAATCACCGAGCGGTAGTTTGGAAAAGTTCGGTGCCATATCTCATCCTCCCAGTAAGAAAGCTTTCTAGCATTACACATCAGGTTGCGCGACACGGCAAACACAGACTATTGACTTACACATACCATACGGATAGTATTTGTGAACAGATGACGCTATGAATTTTAGGGGTGTAAATGAAATGCCTGTAGTGCCCGGTGCATTGAACGGTATCACGGTCCTGGAGCTTGGCATGGTAATGCAGGTCCCTCTCGCTGGGCAGATGCTAAGCGACCTTGGTGCCAGGGTTATCAAGGTCGAGCGGCTGCCTCCGGGCGAGATACTTAGAACCCTTGATCCGATCGCATTGGAGCAGGGTGGCATGAGCGCCTATTATGCAGCTCTCGGGAGGAACAAAGAGAGCGTCTCCCTCGATTTGAAAACGGCTGCCGGAAAAGACATCCTCATGAAAATGGTCGAGTCCGCAGATGTTGTACTCCACAATTTTCGCCCAGGTGTCATGGAGCGTTTGGGCTTCGGTTACGAAGAGCTTGAGAAACTGAATCCCCGCATTGTCTATGCGGTCGGCTACGCATTTGGTGATGTTGGTCCGATGGCACACATGCCTGGGCAGGATATGCTTGCCCAAGCTTATAGTGGCCTTGCTCGAAGTGGTCTCTCGGATGATCAAAAGCCGAACTTGGCGAATTCGCCATATATCGATTACCTGACAGCTTTGACTCTCACTCAGGGGATACTTGCTGCAATAGTTGAGCGCGAGCGTTCGGGAAAGGGGCAAAAGGTCTCCACATCCCTGTTGGCCACCGCGGTATCGGCTCAGATTCTCGAGGCAGCGACGCTTTCAATGCATGGAAAGAGGACGAGTTGGTCCAAGCAATCGATTCTCCTACCCACCTCTGACGGATGGGTTCTTATCTTGACGCTATTTCGAGATAATCCGCTTCAGGGAATGTGCCGTGCGTTTGACATTGAGGACTTGAGCAAAAAGGAGCAGTTCTCCACGCACGCGCTGCAGGTCGCTGGATTACAGGAAATTGGCTCACTGCTCGCACCGATTGTCAATAATATGGCTACCGCTGAATGCGTTTCCCGCCTCTCTAAGGAAGACGTGCTTTGCTCACCGGTGAATACGCTTGAGGAAGCTATAGATTCCGAACAGGTAAAACAGAACGAGATGCTTTGGGATGTGGACGTTCCTGGCTACGGCAGCGTGAGGCTAGTGGGCAATCCACTCAACCTGTCACGGACGCCTTTGAGGATTGCTACGGTGCCACGACATCTTGGTGAAGACACTCAAGATGTGCTTCGGGAACTGGGGTTTCCACCAGAGACGGTCGAAGAGTTTCGTAGCTCCGGAGCAGTTCATTACTGACAGGACGCTTTAGGCTGCGCGGAAAAGATACTATCCGGATAGATTGAGGAGGATGACATGGCGGATATGGTTGGTAAGCAGGACATCAAGATTTGGCAACCCGCGATGCAGCGGATGATTTCGCGTATCGACGCAACGATTGAAATGCGATTGGACGGGTTTCCTCATTTCGCGGATCCGACGACAGGTGTTTGGACAACAACACCTGAAGGGTTTTGGACCGGGGGGTTCTGGATCGGCGAGCTCTGGTTGGCGGGTGCTTTGACCCAGCAAAAGTCGTATTCAGATGAAGCTAAGCGCTGGCTGGCGAAGCTCGAAACTAGAATCGAAAGCCAAACAGTTTTCCGGGGATTTTTGTTTTACTATGGTGCGGTTGTTGGTGCCCTTCTTCATCGGGAGCCGTTGGCGGAACGATTTGCGGCTCTGGCATCAGCGTCACTTTTGCAGCAGTACGACGGCAACGCTGGTATTATCCCACTCGGTAGCGAAGCAGAAGAAGCGCATGCCGTAGGAAATGGCGAGGCCAATATCGATGGGCTTCCCGCAACGCCGCTTATGCTATGGGTAGCGCGGCATCTTGGCGATCCGGAGATGAGGCAGATCGCACTTAACCACGCTTACAAGAGTGGCGAATTCTTCATTCGGCCCGATGGCGGTGTGGTGCAGTCTGCTTCCTTCGATCGGGGCACTGGCGTGCTGTCAAGACGTTACACCCATAAAGGATATTCAGACACCTCTATTTGGACGAGAGCTCAAGCTTGGGCGATGCTCGGGTACGCCCTAAGCGCACAGATTGAGCCGAAGGAACGTCAACTGTTGGAGCTCGCAACTAAGGTCGCTGACTGGTGGGTCGAGCACCTGCCTGACGATGGGGTTGCCTATTGGGACTTTGACGCTCCGGTGACGTCGGATACAAAAAAAGACACGTCTGGAACTGCGATCGCCTCTGCTGCTCTCTTGAAGCTTTCTGCGCTTCATCCCGATCCCAGCAAAGCATCTCAATATTCTGCCACGGCGCGACGCAGCCTCGAAGCTTTGGTCGAACGACACCTCACCGACGACGGCATTCTAGCAGACGGCTGTTTCGATCCAAAGAATGACAAAGCAGTCAACAGCGAACTTATTTGGGGCGACTACTTCTTGTTAGAATGCCTCGGAGTGCTCACTGGCCGCATCAACAGTGCGTTGTGAGGCTCTCCGTTATGGCTGACGATGCAATCTTAAGAGCCGAAAATCTCCGGATGGAATTCCGCGGATTTCACGCAGTTGACTCCGTAAATATTGCTATTAAGCGTGGCAGTATTCATGCGTTGATTGGCCCGAATGGTGCGGGCAAGACTACTTGCTTCAACCTTCTGACCAAGTTTCTGACCCCAACCGAAGGAACGATTGTATTCGACGGTGAAGACGTGACATCGAAGTCTCCGTCTGCGATCGCGAGACTTGGAATGATTAGATCATTCCAAATCTCAGCAGTTTTTCCTACAATGACAGTTACCGAGAACATTGTCGTAGCTCTCCAGCGAGCTCGTGGGCAGTCGCTGGACTTTTGGCGCAGCGATGCTGTTCTGAGATCGCTCGTTCCACGAGCCATGGCACTTGCTGAAGAGGTAGGCCTCGAACGCTTTGCCTCGACGCCAGCAGGCGAACTCTCTTACGGGAGAAAGAGAGCGCTTGAGATTGCCACTACCTTGGCGCTTGACCCAAAGCTAATGTTGCTTGACGAGCCAATGGCCGGGATGGCGGTCGAAGACATCGACCGCATCGTTGAGCTGATCCGGCGTGTTGCGGTAGGCCGGACGGTACTAATGGTCGAGCACAACCTAAAAGTCGTCTCAACGCTGTCAGACAAGATCACGGTGCTCGCCCGCGGAAAGGTGCTCGCCGAAGGGAACTATGCAAGCGTCTCTTCAGATCCACGTGTCCTAGAAGCCTATCTCGGAGCTAGCCATGGATAAGAACTCTGTTTCCAGGATAAATGACACAGTTGCCGCGACGCCTCTCTTGAGCGTGAAGGATCTGCAAGGCTGGTATGGTGAAAGTCATGTGCTCCATGGCATTACATTTGATGTATGCGAAGGCGAGGTTATTACCCTGCTTGGACGCAATGGCGCAGGCAAGACAACCACGCTCCGCGCAATCATGGGAATGCTTGCCCGTCGGACAGGGTCGATCAAACTCAAAGCGGACGAGCTAATCCATCTGAGTTCGAGACATGTCGCCCGGAAGGGGATTGCCATTTGCCCGGAAACGCGGGGCATTTTTGCAAGTTTGAATGTCGAAGAGAACCTTATGTTGCCACCTAAAGTGGCGTCAGGTGGTTTAGAAGTCGGTGAAATTTTCGATCTGTTCCCGAATCTAAGAGAGCGGATCCACAGCCCGGGCACTAAGCTTTCGGGCGGCGAACAGCAGATGCTGGCTATAGGGCGGATTCTGCGCACGGGCGCAAAAATCCTCCTTCTCGACGAACCAACTGAAGGCCTTGCACCGGTGATCGTGCAAAGCATCTGCCGGACAATTGCTCGCCTCAAAGCGCTCGGCTTCACCATTATTCTAGTGGAGCAGAACTTTCATGCTGCAGCATCAGTGGCCGACCGACATTTGATAGTCGAGCAAGGGAGAGTGATCGATGAGTTGGGGGAGGTCGAGAGTCAACAAAGCATCAAAAAGCTAGAGGCTTACTTGGGAGTTTAAACTCGGAAAATGGGAGTGAGGAGAATGAAAGTAGGAATCAAAGTTGTCGCGGCTTTTATCGCGGCGTTGTCAGCCGGAACGGCCAGTGCGGATGATGCTATTAACGTGAAAATCGGTGTTCTGAATGATAGGTCGGGCACCTACGCTGACTTATCGGGAGAAGGATCAGTTATTGCAGCGACGATGGCTGTCGAAGATTTTACATCGCAGAACAAAAGCCTGAAGATCGATATCGTCTCTGCTGACCATCAAAATAAACCTGACATCGCTTCAAACATCGCCCGCCAATGGTTTGACCAGAGCGGCGTAGACATGATTATCGATCTGCCATCTTCGTCTGCGGCATTGGCCGTCAGTGAGTTGGGAAAACAAAAAGACAAACTCGTAATAGTCTCCGCGGGCGGGTCGTCCGACCTCACCGGAAGCAAATGTAACGCGAATACCATCCATTGGACTTATGACACTTGGGCACTAGGTCATGGAACAGGTAGTGCACTTGTCGAGCAAGGCTATGACAGCTGGTATTTCGTTACAGCTGACTACGCATTTGGCCATTCCCTGGAACGAGATACTGCTGCTTCCGTGAAGGAAGCTGGTGGTAAGGTTCTCGGTCAGGTGCGTCATCCTTTCCCAGGACAAGATTTCTCGTCTTATTTGCTCCAAGCGCAATCGTCTAGCGCGAAAGTTATTGGCCTGGCTAATGCAGGCGGCGATACAATTAATGCAATCAAGCAAGCATCAGAATTTGGTATTACGCAGGGAGGCCAAACCTTGGCAGGTCTACTTGTGTTCATCAGCGATGTTCACGCGCTCGGCCTGCAAACTGCGCAAGGCTTGGTACTAACAGAAGCGTTTTATTGGGATCAAAATGATTCAACTCGCGAGTGGTCGAAACGGTTTGCCGACCGTTTTGGTGGAACGATGCCAACCATGGCGCATGCTGGCGTGTATTCAGCGGTGACACATTATCTCAAGTCAGTCTCCGCGCTGAACTCGAAGACGACCGCTGACGTGGTCAAATTCATGAAGGAAACGCCGACGGACGATGTCGTGCTCGGAAAAGGAAAAATCCGCGAAGACGGTCGGCGTGTGCAAGATATGTACCTGTTCCAGGTGAAAAAGCCTGAGGAATCTCAGGGTCCTTGGGATTACTACAAGTTGCTTGCAACTATTCCGGCAAAAGAGGCCTTCCGTCCTATCGAGGCTGGCGGCTGCAACTTGATCAAGTAATCAGAGCGCGACCAGGTCTCTTGCTTTCGCGCGGTACCTGGTCCGTTCGTTTCGATTGGATGCGACGATGTTAACAATACTTGGTGTGCCGACAGCGGCTCTGTTCGGGCAACTGTTACTTGGTCTGATTAACGGGGCCTTCTACGCGACTTTGAGCCTTGGTTTGGCAATCATATTTGGATTGCTAAACATCATCAACTTTGCCCATGGCGCACAATACATGATGGGTGCGTTCATGGCGTGGCTGTTGTTGAATTATCTTGGGATTGGCTACTGGCCGTCCCTGATCATAGCGCCGTTGATCGTAGCTGTTCTGGGCATGATTATTGAGCGGTTGTTGCTCTCAAGACTTTACAAACTGGATCACCTTTACGGTCTCCTTCTCACGTTTGGTCTCGCATTGATAATAGAGGGCCTGTTCAGAAACGCATACGGCGTGTCGGGCTTGTCATATCAAGTTCCCGCAATGTTGAGTGGGGGCGTAAATCTCGGTTTTATATACCTGCCGTACTACCGCGGTTGGATAGTTGTCGCCTCATTGTTGGTATGTATCGCGACGTGGCTCGTGATCGAGAAGACCAGACTTGGGTCGTTCCTTCGCGCGGCTACTGAAAACCCGGAGCTCGTGCAGGCGTTCGGTATCAATGTACCGTTGATCATAACGCTCACCTACGGTCTTGGAGTGGCGTTGGCTGCTTTCGCAGGTGTGTTGGCCGCACCTGTATATGCCGTAAATCCCAACATGGGCGCGAACCTGATTATCGTTGTATTCGCGGTGGTGGTTATCGGTGGAATGGGGTCGATTTTCGGCGCGATTATTACTGGCTTGAGCCTGGGAATTATCGAAGGTCTTACCAAGGTTTTCTATCCCGAAGCTGCATCTACGGTGATCTTTGTGATCATGGCTATTGTCCTGATGATCAAACCATCAGGTTTGTTTGGCAGGAGCGTTTGAGATGGCTATGAACATCATTTCACAGGAAAATGCAGGCTCTAAAAATTGGCTTCAAACGAGCTCATCCACGCTTATCAAGTTTGGAATACTACTCGTTCTGCTCTTGATGGCACCGCTTGTCGTATATCCAATATTCGCGATGAAGATCCTATGCTTCGCATTGTTCGCAGCGGCATTTAACCTTCTCCTCGGCTACGGAGGACTCTTGTCCTTCGGCCATGCCGCCTTTTTCGGATCGGCGAGCTATATCACCGCATATTCTGCAAAGGTTTGGGGGATGTCTCCCGAAGTTTCAATCCTCATCGGCGCAATAGCGGCGGGGGGGCTGGGCCTAGTCTTTGGTAGCTTGGCTATCCGCCGACAGGGCATCTACTTCGCGATGGTTACCCTCGCCCTAGCGCAAATGGTTTACTTTGTCGCTCTACAGGCTCCGTTCACCGGAGGAGAAGACGGTATCCAGGCTATACCCCGCGGAGCGCTCTTCGGCATCGTTGATCTAAGCAGTGACGCATCGATGTACGCCCTGGTAGCAACGATATTTTTCGGTTCTCTACTCGTCATCCATAGGATCGTGAATTCGCCGTTTGGACGAGTGCTGCATGCAGTCCGTGAAAACGAGGCACGCGCGATCTCGATGGGGTACGAGGTGCAGAAGCATAAGCTAACTCTGTTCGTCCTTTCGGCAGTTCTGTCCGGCTTGGCGGGGGGAATGAAGGCGATCGTCTTCCAGTTGGCTTCTTTGACCGATGTTTTCTGGACTATGTCCGGCGAGGTGGTGCTCATGACGCTGATAGGCGGGGTCGCGACATTCTTTGGACCACTGGTCGGAGCGGCTCTTATTGTCGCACTTCAAAATTATTTAGCCGACTTTGGAAGCTGGGTGACGATCACCCAAGGTGCCATCTTCGTCGCCTGCGTGCTTCTGTTTCGCAAGGGTATTGTCGGATTGGCTATCGAACGGTGGACGAAGCGCTCTTCCACAGCGTCTTAACTTTCAGTCATATCGGAGAATATCGTGACTTTTTTCCAGAACTTAGTCGGTGGCGCATGGGTCGGCAACGAAGCGTCCAAAAACGTGAACCCATCCGATATCAATGACGTAGTTGGCGAGTTTGCTCGCGGCTCCGCCGAGGACACCCGGGATGCTATAGCTGCGGCGAAGGCTGCCTTTCCGGCATGGTCTCGTTCCGGCATTCTAGAGCGCCACGCGATCCTTCGAAAGACATCAGATGAGATCCTCTCGCGAAAGGACGAGCTCGGCCGCCTGCTTTCGCGCGAGGAAGGCAAGACCCTGGCGGAAGGAATTGGCGAAACAGTGCGGGCCAGCCAGATATTTGATTTCTTCGCGGGTGAATGCTTGCGGCTTGCGGGGGAGGTGCTTCCCTCGGTGCGCCCGGGCGTCGGAGTGGAAGTCACGCGCGAGCCGATTGGGGTCGTCGGAATAATCACGCCCTGGAACTTTCCGATCGCAATCCCTGCATGGAAAATTGCTCCGGCGCTCTGCTACGGCAACACCGTTGTCTTGAAACCAGCCGACCTCGTACCAGGCTGCTCTTGGGCCATAGTCGACATTCTGATGCGGGCCGGGTTGCCTGAAGGCGTTTTGAACCTTGTTATGGGGCGTGGGTCAGTGGTGGGGCAGGCCATGCTCGACAGCTCAGATGTGGATGCATTGAGTTTTACCGGATCTACCGCGACGGGTAAGCGTGTGGCGCTCGCTTCTATTGAGCATAACCGAAAGTTTCAGCTTGAGATGGGCGGGAAGAATCCCTTCGTTGTGCTCGACGATGCAGATCTCGATGTTGCGGTGGAGGCTACCGTCAATTCGGCGTTCTTTTCCACCGGTCAGCGGTGCACAGCCTCGTCTCGCATCATCGTGACGGAAGGCATCCATGATCGCTTTGTCGCTGCCGTCTGCGAGCGACTGAAGAGGGTGGTTGTGGGTGATGCGCTAAATACAGGAACTCATATCGGCCCTGTTGTCGATGAGAACCAGCTTAAACAAGACACTGATTACATCGAGATCGGCAAGGCAGAAGGGGCGAAGCTTGCTTTCGGTGGCGAGCTACTGAAACGAGAAACGCCTGGCTTCTACCTATCACCAGCCCTTTTCACAGAAGCGACGAATGAGATGCGCATCTCGCGCGAAGAAATCTTTGGGCCTGTGGCCGCAGTTATCCGCGTCAAGGATTACGAGGAAGCACTCGCAGTAGCTAACGACACGTCCTTCGGACTGTCCTCGGGCATCGCGACCAAGAGCCTTAAGCATGCGATGCATTTCAAGCGAAATGCGGAAGCAGGCATGGTCATGGTGAATTTGCCGACAGCTGGCGTAGACTTCCATGTTCCGTTCGGCGGTCGCAAGGGATCGTCTTTTGGTCCCCGCGAGCAAGGCCGTCACGCCGCCGAGTTCTACACAACGGTGAAGACCGCCTACACGCTGGCCTGAGGAGAACCCACTATGAAAGTATTGGTCGCAGTTAAACGAGTTGTCGACTACAACGTGAAAATCCGCGTGAAAGCAGATGGCACGGGCGTTGAACTTGCCAACGTGAAAATGTCGATGAACCCGTTCGACGAAATCTCCGTCGAAGAGGCTCTTCGCCTGAAGGAAGCTGGCAAGGCCGAAGAAGTGGTCGTTGTGTCGATTGGTCCGGCCAAGGCGGAAGAAACGTTGCGTACGGCGCTCGCCATGGGTGCTGACCGCGCCATCTTGATTGAAACCGATGAAACGGTTGAGCCGCTGGCGGTTGCCAAGCTGTTGAAGGGCGTGGTTGACGCTGAAACGCCGGATCTGGTGATCCTCGGCAAGCAGGCAATCGATGACGACAGCAACCAGACCGGCCAGATGCTGGCAGCATTGCTCGGCTGGGGTCAGGGCACCTTTGCCTCCAAGGTCGAGATCGCGGACGGTTCCGTTGCGGTCACCCGCGAAGTCGATGGCGGTCTGCAGACCGTTTCCCTGAAACTGCCTGCCATCGTCACCACCGACCTTCGTTTGAACGAGCCACGTTACGCGTCGCTGCCAAACATCATGAAGGCCAAGAAGAAGCCGCTGGACAAGAAGACCCCGGCTGATCTCGGTGTTGATATTGCACCGCGCCTCAAGGTTTTGAAGACCGAAGAACCGGCTGGCCGCAAGGCTGGCGTCAAGGTTGGCTCGGTCGCAGAGCTGGTATCGAAACTCAAGGCCGACGGCGTATTGTAAGAGACGGATAAGGGAGATTTTATTATGGCCATTCTTCTTCTGGCAGAACACGACAACGCAACCCTTTCCGACCAGACAGCAAAGACGCTGACCGCAGCTGCCAAGATCGGCGGAGACGTGCATGTGCTGGTGGCTGGTTCCGGTGCCAAGGCTGCAGCCGATGAAGCAGCAAAGCTTTCCGGCGTTGCCAAGGTACTTCTTGCTGATGACGCATCCTACGCAAACCAGCTGGCAGAACCGCTTGCTGCATTGATCGTATCGCTGAGCGGTTCCTACGATGTCATCATCGCACCTGCGACGGCATCGGCCAAGAATGTTGCGCCACGCGTTGCAGCCCTGCTCGACGTTGCACAGGTTTCGGAAATCACCGAAGTGGTGTCCGCTGACACCTTCAAGCGTCCGATCTATGCTGGCAACGCCATCCAGACCGTACAGGCAACTGACGCCAAGAAGGTCGTCACCGTGCGTACGGCCTCGTTCGCTGCGGCTGCTGCCGGTGGTTCTGCTGCCGTTGAAGCGGTTGCTGCTGCTGCCAACCCGGGCGTTTCGTCCTTCGTATCGGATGCGCTGGCATCGTCTGACCGTCCTGAACTGACATCTGCCAAGATCATCATTTCCGGTGGCCGTGCACTCGGTTCGTCGGAAAAGTTCAAGGAAGTTCTTCTGCCGGTTGCTGACAAGCTGGGCGCTGCCGTTGGTGCATCGCGTGCGGCTGTTGACGCCGGTTACGCACCAAACGACTGGCAGGTTGGCCAGACCGGCAAGGTGGTTGCACCGCAGCTTTATATTGCCGCTGGCATTTCCGGTGCCATCCAGCACCTGGCCGGCATGAAGGACAGTAAGGTCATCGTGGCCATCAACAAGGACGAAGAAGCACCGATCTTCCAGGTTGCTGACTACGGCCTGGTCGGGGACTTGTTTGACATTTTGCCCAAGCTAGAACAGGCGGTCACAGCCTCATGACAGATCAAGCTGTCCGCTTTCCTGAACGCGAGTCGATGGAATTCGACGTTGTGATTGTGGGTGCCGGTCCTGCGGGTTTGTCAGCGGCGATCCGGCTGAAGCAGATCAATCCTGAGCTTTCAGTTGTCGTTCTGGAAAAGGGCGGCGAGGTCGGCGCGCATATCCTGTCGGGTGCGGTGGTCGATCCTGTCGGTATCGATCGCCTGCTGCCCGGCTGGCGTGAGGAAGAAGGCCATCCCTTCAAGACTGAAGTCAAGGACGACCAGTTCCTGTTTTTAGGCCCTGCCGGCTCGATCCGCCTGCCGAACTTCGCCATGCCGCCCTTGATGAACAATCACGGCAATTATATCGTCTCGCTCGGCAATGTCTGCCGCTGGCTGGCGGGCCACGCAGAAGCACTTGGCGTCGAGATCTATCCGGGCTTTGCCGCCAGTGAAGTGCTTTATAATGATGAGGGTGCCGTCATCGGTGTCGCCACCGGCGACATGGGCATCGAGAAAAACGGCGAGCCCGGCCCGAACTATACACGCGGCATGGAACTGCTTGGTAAGTACGTGCTGATCGGTGAAGGCGTGCGCGGGTCGCTGGCCAAGCAGCTGATTGCCAAGTTCAACCTGTCGAAAGACTCGGATGTCCAGAAGTTCGGCATTGGCCTGAAGGAACTCTGGCAGGTGAAGCCGGAGAACCACAAGCCGGGTCTGGTGCAGCACTCCTTCGGCTGGCCGCTGGGCATGAAGACCGGTGGCGGCTCGTTCCTCTATCATCTGGAGGACAATCTGGTGGCCGTCGGTTTCGTGGTGCACCTGAACTACAAGAACCCCTATCTGTTTCCGTTCGAGGAATTCCAGCGCTACAAGACGCATCCGGCGATTGCGCCAACCTTCGAAGGCGGCAAGCGCTTGTCCTATGGCGCCCGCGCCATCACCGAAGGCGGGTATCAGTCCGTGCCGAAACTGACCTTCCCGGGCGGTGCGCTGATCGGCTGTTCGGCCGGTCTGGTCAATGTGCCGCGCATCAAGGGCAGCCACAATGCGGTTCTGTCCGGCATGCTGGCGGCAGACAAGATCGCCGAGGCGATTGCCAGCGGCCGCGCCAATGACGAGGTGATCGAGATCGAAAACGAATGGCGCGCCAGCGATATCGGCAAGGATCTGAAGCGCGTTCGCAACGTCAAGCCGCTGTGGTCGCGGTTCGGCACGGCAATCGGCGTCGGGCTTGGTGCTCTGGATATGTGGATCAACCAGATATTCGGCACATCACCCATCACGCTGAAACACGGCAAGACGGATGCTGAGAGCCTTGAGCCTGCGGCAAAACACAAAGAGATCGATTATCCGCGCCCGGATGGTGTTCTGACCTTCGACCGCCTGTCATCGGTGTTCCTGTCGGGCACCAACCATGAGGAAGACCAGCCGGTGCATCTTCATGTCAGGGACATGGATCTGCAGAAGCGCTGCGAGCATGATGTCTATGCCGGCCCGTCGACACGTTACTGTCCGGCCGGGGTTTACGAGTGGGTGGAGAAGGACGGTCAGGACGTCTTCATCATCAACGCGCAGAACTGCGTGCACTGTAAGACCTGCGACATCAAGGACCCCAACCAGAACATCAACTGGGTGCCGCCACAAGGCGGCGAAGGGCCGGTCTACGCCAATATGTGAACCCTAAAAACGAGATGGTGGCGGTTCTGCGCGCCACCAGCCGAATCAAAAGGAGTGTTCCATAATACAGATTATGCGATATGTTATACCATAACGGGTACATTCTATTTCGAAGTGCGACATGCCAATAATTTCAATGGCTTCACTTTGGAGATTTTACATGTCCGGATGCTATACGCAATTGACCCTTGCCGATCGCCGCCTCCTTCATCGTCTCGTTGATCAGAAAGTCTCCGTCAATGAAATGGCCCGGCGGCTGGGACGCCACAGGTCGACCATCTATCGAGAAATCCGCCGCAACACCTTCCATGACAACGAGCTGCCCGAGTACACCGGGTATTTTGGGACGATCGCTGATGAACTGAGGCGCGAGCGTCGTCGTCGCCTGCGCAAGCTTCGACGCTATCCAGATCTTCGTGCCGAAGTCATCCGACAATTGGAGGCCCGGTGGTCACCCGAACAGATCGCCGGGCGTCTGGTATCGGAGAAATTGAGCCTTGTCCGTGTGTGCGCCGAGACCATTTACCGGTTCATCTACAGCAAGGAAGATTATCAGCTCGGTCTCTATCACTATCTGCCGGAAGCACGCCGCAAACGTCGGCCACTGCGGTCAAGAAAGCCTCGCGACGGAGCATTCCCGGCCAGCCATCGCATATCGCAAAGGCCTGATTTCATTGGAAACAGATCGCGGTTTGGGCACTGGGAGGGTGACCTTATCATCTTCGAGCGACCGTTTGGCCATGCCAATGTCACGTCCCTCGTCGAGCGCAAGAGCCGCTACACCGTTCTCATCAAAAACCCGAGCCGGCATTCGCGACCAATCATGGACAAGATCGTGCGGGCATTCTCCCGCCTGCCCGCCTTCGCACGTCAGAGCTTCACGTTTGATCGCGGCACAGAGTTCGCGGCATTCCGGGCTTTGGAAGATGGTATCGGTGCACGAAGCTGGTTCTGCGATCCAAGCGCGCCCTGGCAGAAAGGCGCCGTCGAAAATGCCAACAAACGCATCCGCCGCTTTTTGCCGTCGAACACCGACCTCAGCCAGATGTCGCAAGCAACCCTGAACCAGGTCGCACGCATCCTTAACGACCAACCCAGAAAGTGCCTTGGATACCGGACACCAGCCGAAGCATTCATGGCCCATTTGCAGGAGGAGGCCTGATCCCCTACCCTGCAAACCGGCATGGTGCACTTGGGTTAGGACGTCCAACTTGATAGTATCCCTGTCCACGCGCCGGCATCACTGTCGCTGGAATGTTCGCGCGCCGCCCTCTCTCTAAGCGATTGGACCAGGAAGCGCGCCGAACACCTGCATCCCTCTGAAGGAGTTTAGAATGGATTCGGATACACAATCGGCGCTTTTCCAAGCCGCATTTCGCGAGATTAACGCGACGCCGGACGTCGAGATCGCTCTTCACGGGCTCAATAAGGTCTATCGGATCGATTTTTCCACCTATCATCTTGCTCAGACAATCGCCGATGTCGTCGACATACCTTTTGTGAGAACCACGTATCCCGGTCCTTGGGTTTCTCGCTATCTTCTCAGAGGATACGCCAAGGTCGATCCCATCCTTCGCGACGGCATTATGCGGCAACTGCCTTTCGACTGGCGCGAGATCGAAATCCCGGCAACAGCCCGCGATTTTCTGGTCGATGCCGCAGAACACGGCGTTGGTGCAAGTGGCTACTCCATTCCCATCATCGACAAGTCGCGGCGCGCCCTGCTGTCTTTCAATTCTCACAAGCTGCCTGCGGAATGGAGCGCGAGCATTGATCGGCATCGAGGCGAGTGGCTGGAACTCGCTTTCCTGATCCACAAGAAGGCTGTTTTCGAGCTGCACGGTAAGAATGACCCGGTTCCACGGCTCGGTCCACGCGAAAAGGAGTGCCTCCATTGGAGCGCGCTCGGCAAGACAAATGAGCAGATCGCCGAAATCCTCGGGCTCTCCGAACACACGATACAACGATACCTGACGACCGCCCGGACCAAGCTTGGGGCCGCATCAACCACCTCTGCGACTGCGCTTGCGATTCAGCTTCGCCTAATAAACCCGTATGGCAATACTCAGGATTCGGGGAGCTGATTTCCAAGTATTTATCGGCTGCGAGAAGAGCAGCATGTTGGCTTCTGTCATCAGATGGAGGCCAACATGTATCTCCTTGTTCAAGCGCATGAATTTCACAAATTTCGGAATCTGCTCGACCAGTCGTTCCGCCTGAGGAAAAAAGTCTTCGTTGACCAACTCGGCTGGGCGGTCAGCGCGCGTGGGCCGTACGAGCACGACCGATACGACGCTCTTCACCCGGCGTATCTGCTTTGGTGCGATGAAGAATTGGAACAGCTCTATGGCTCGGTCCGGCTGATGCCAACGACGGGTCCGACACTGCTCTACGACGTCTTCCGCGATACATTCCCCAATGCCTGCGATCTCATTGCGCCTGGAATATGGGAAGGTACGCGAATGTGCATCGATGACGAGGCTGTCGGACACTCGTTTCCGGACATGCGGCCGGAACGAGCCTTTTCACTGCTGTTGCTCGCCCTCTGCGAAGTCGCTTTGGAGAATGGCATCGACATGTTGATTTCGAATTACGAACCACACATGAAGCGAATCTATCAGCGGGCGGGCGCCGAATTCGATGAACTCGGACGTGCCGAAGGGTTCGGCAGGTTCCCGGTGTGCTGTGGCGCCTTTGAAGTGTCACCGCGCGTGCTCGAGCAGATGCGCAGCAAGATCCATGTCGTCGAGCCACTCTACAGACGCCCGCATTTTAAGAGAGCGGGCTCCGAAATCCTCGAAGCGGTGTCGGCATGAGCCGAAGCGTCCACCTCCGCAACGGGCTCCTCTTGCACAGCACGACGGAGCAGTTGAGGCTAAAATGGAGCTCAAATGTACAAACACATTGCCGAGGCCTTCGTCGCCGTCGCGCACGCGCAACGCGTAACCGAGAATATTTGCGCGAGAGTGCAGGATTTCTGCCAATCCACCGTGTCCGTAGATCCCGACAGGCTGCTGGACTTCGGTGACGGACGGGTGATCATCCGGCCGGTTGACGAAGGTCTACTCGTTCATGTCTCAGCCGAGCATCTCGTCATTTTTTATGGGATCCGGGCTCTGCTTGAAGGCAGCCTTATAAAATACTTGCCCCGCGCCGAGGGGGCAATCGAATGGCTACCGGCCGACCGAGCGCCGTTTCGGGCGATCAACCGGCACGTCGCTGACGACGGAGCTGGCAAAGCGAAATGTCCATAGGCTAGGCCTATGGGTGACTGTTTGCACTCTAGCGCCGGATATCGAGTTGATTTGCACGGGAAAGGTCGCGGTTTTGCCGCAGCGCCCTTTGCTGCACCACCCCCAATCGCTCGTGGATTCCACGCAATGCTATTCCCTGCTCCGGCGATATCCCCAGAGATGAAGCCAATCTGCCTATATTGCCGTCCTTTAGGTCCGTCTTCTCCGCAGGAGAGAGCCGTTTGGCGATTGCCAGCGTCAAAGATTCGAGCTCACGTCTCAAAACCGGCTCAGCGCTTAATCGCCGGCCTTGTTCCTGTTTTTCTGTTCCCAGGACTTCCATCAATGCTGCAGAAGGCTGCGGAATCTCCACACGCTGCCTCACCTGTTCCTCGCGGCGCTGCGTCATTATCTGATGCCGCTCGAAATCCACCGCCAGACCATAATCGGCAAGTGCCGCCGCAAGTTGCGGCGCATGGGCTTCGGCTGTCTGGCGATCAAGGTTAGGGCCACGCAACCATTTTCGTCCCTCACCGGCGAGATCGCCCAGCCTGCCATCGCGCATATCGTCGCTGGCGGCCGCGCCACTGCGTGCATCGGTGATCCGATCGACCGATGCCGACAGCGCCTGGCTGTTGCCGAACACAAGCCGCGAGAGGTTTTCGATCTCGGCGCGTTTGTCGGCCAGCCGCGAGGAAACGCGCAGGCGATCGGCGACCTCCGGCTCGGTCAGGTCGGGCAATTGCCGCGCTGGCACGAGGACGTCGGGTTGCGGGGCGCCCCGACCCGGTGCTTGGTGCATTCCGAGATTTCGTTCGTTTTCGGCAATCCCGCGAACAAACTCTTCGGCGGTTCGCCGCTGTTCCGGACCAAGATGACCGTGCCGTGCCGTCTCGGCCAGAGCCGCCTCCATCATGGCCTTCGCCCGTGCCCGATTGTTTAGATCGGCCGTTCGTAGCCGAAGATCGTCCCGCATTGCGCGAAATGGCTCTCCTTTCTCATCGATGACCAGAGTCGCGATCGCCGCGCGCTCGGCAAGCGCCATGTTCCGATCAAGGCGCCGGCTGGCCTGTGCATTTGCCGCCGCATAACCCGGCTCGACGATTTCGGACATCGCCGCGTCGGCCGACATGCCGCCGCTGGCGACCGCATTAGCGGCACGAGCGAGCGTCTTGCGCATCCCGGCAGCCTCCACCCAAGAATCCGCGACATTGGCGAGACGCGACAGGCGATCGGTTCGACTGAACACCTCGCGATCGACAGCGACGCGATTGAGCTCGACGTCAAAATGATCCGTGAGCCGCCGGCGCGTGCCGTCCTGCATTTCAACGGCGATATCCGCGGGCAGGCGGTGCGCCGCGGGAAACTCTTGGGTCGCGCGCTTGTCCTGGACCATGGCGCGCGTTGCGACAATCTTCCCGTCCTCCGGCAAAAGGCCGAGGCCGCTGGCGGCTTCGACCAACTTCAGGGCGATGTAAGTCTGCGTGAGCCGGCCGATGGCATGAGCCTCTATGTCGCCGATCGGCCGGCGTACTGCGTCGCGTGAACCACCGTCGTAAAGTTCGACAAAGAGGGCCAGCGCATCGGCCTGACGCTGGAAGATCGTCCGTCCCCGCTGCGTGCCCTCCTCTCCATTTGTCTCACGCCGTTGCGTGAGCAGAAAGTTCACGTCTTCGACAGCACGTGCCCTGACCGCCGCGATACGGTCGTCGGGAGCATGGCGTTCTTCCATCCGGCTCAGCACATAGCTCCAGTCATCGGCAAAGCGCTGCAGCTCGGCTCGAGTCATCGGGCGCGACTGTTCCACCTCGAGCGCCTGCCTGGCGCCGGAAGTGCGGGACCATTCGCGATTGTGCATTTCATTGTCGTAAAGGATCGTGCCGCCGCGTGTCAGCAACTGCACCCGGTCGACCAGGCGCTCACTCTCCACTTTCTCCAGGCTGATGCGAAGCCCGTCGACTGCGGCGTCGTGAATATGCTGCGGCGGGACGCGCGCCGCGTCTCCAGCGCGCAGCATTTCCTCGAAGCGATAGTGGTTGCCCTGCCAGCTGAGCCGCGGATTGACGGCGACGGCGCGTACCTCGACGTTATAACCGGCCTCACGCGCCACACCGATGACCCGGGCGACGTTTTCCGGGGTGCGCATCGTCGTTTCGAAGACGATGTTGACCTGACGCGCGACCGCGGCCGCCAACAGCTTTTCCGTCCAGCGACCGGCATCACCTTGAGTGAACTGTGACGCAGTTTCCGGATCCTGTCGCTGGAAGACTGGGAATTGCGGATGATAGGACCTGAGATCATCGCCGATGATGCGGATCGTCGATCCCGATTGCTCGAGCTCCGCATGGCTCGCGATCAGAACCGCCGTCTTGCCGGCGCCCGGCTGACCGCCGAGCAAGATCAGGCGCGGGCGCTGCGCCGGCCTCATTGCGTCCGGCAGATAGTCTTGCACAATGTCGTTACGAAAGATGCTCTCGTTCTTCTCTGGCGAGAGCAGACCGGAAACCGTCTCCTCCGCCATGGTCAGAACTCCGCCCAGAAGCGGGCCTCGTCCTTCACGCGCGGTCCCCAGACAGCGATCAGGTTTTCGACCGTGTCACGATCGGCGACGCGGATGCTCTGCTGCAATTCGATGAGGTCGCGCCGGCGCCGGCGCAGGTCTTCGGCGGCGCCGGGATCCTGCTCTTCGAGTTCGTAGACGCGTGCCGTGACGATGGCGCGCGCCTGGTTGATGAGTTCGATGGCGATCTCGGCGCGAACGATCGCGTCGTAAGAGATTTCCTGTTCAGCCATTTTCTTCTCCTTCGGCTTTCTTCAAAATTCTCAACGGATGACGCCGCGGGCGCGATCGAGGACACGCCGCTGGCGCTCCGCTATGATTTCTTGGCTGCTCTGCATACGCACCGTCTGCTGCAGAACCTTCAGTCGCTCGTGCATCGCCTCGAAGGCGCGACGCTGCGCCGGCGGTACCCGATTGATGACGTCCTTCTCGCCCCGCAAGATCGCATTGCGACCGAAGCGCTCGTCGAGCGCACGGCTGACGGCTGTGAATTCCTGGGCGACGCGGGGATCGAGCGAACTCACCGCGACGGCGAGCTTGGCGTTCTTCTTCTTCATCTCCGCCGCCAACTGTCTGAGCGCGTCTTCGGCTGGTTGCGACAGACCGGGAATGGCGACCGCCATGCGCCGGCGCTCCTCGGTGATGTCTCTAGTTTCGGCCTCGAGGGCACTGGCATAAGATGCGCCGAGCGAACGGACGCGGCCTGCGGCTTCCGGCACGGCCAGAAGGGCGTCCCTCCGCTCTCTGCCGACGGCGAGCAGTTTGTCCATGATGCGGTCGGAGCCGCGCAGCGCACCGTAGGCAGCGGGATCGTTGCTGACCGCCGCCGCGATGCGCTCGCCGGCAAAGCTCTTCATGACAAGCTCCTCGATCTTGCCAATCGCGCCGGCCGGATCACGCCAGATGCGCGTCGCGGTCTCGGCGAGTGCTGCGCGATGATGGCGATAGTGAGAAGCAGCCAACGCCCTCCCCCGGGCCTCCTCTTCCACTGGTGTCTTGAATTCGGTCACAGCGGCGAACATCGGCAACATGGGCGCGGTCTCCTTGTCCAGCGCGACGCTGGCGCCGGCAACGATCTTCGAGCGGTCCTGCCGCTCGGCCAGATGCTGTTCTTCCGCAAAACGCCTGATGACGGCGAACAGGCGGGTGAGCTTCTCGCGGCGCTCGGGAGCAAGATCCTCCGGCATCCGCTCGACCATGCTGCGCTCGGCGGTCGCATCCGCCTTCGCGGTGAAGGCACTCCAGCCGAAGCGTCCGCTCAAGGCATCGTTGACGGCCTTGACCTCCTGGACCAGCAAGCGGTCCTCCACGGCAAAGGCGAAGGCGGTCTTGTAGGCATCGTCTCCGCCGCGGTCGCGCACCGCCTCGATTTCGACCAGACGCGCCATCGCCTGTTTCGACAGCGCCGGGATCGACAAGGACATGTGCGCACGGCGCTGCTGCTCGCGGATGCCGAAGCGCTCCGCCTGCCTGCGGAACTCGGTCGCATGGGCGCGCGCCAGAGGCAGCAATTCCGCCATGGCGGCCTTGGCAATGTTGCGCTCGTCGCGCGCTGCGCGACCATCTACCATCAAGTCCGATCCCCGCAGACGACCGAGGCGATCCGATGTAACGGCGAGATCCTCGGCGAGCCTGCGCGGCTCGATGCCAGCATCCGACGCCAGCGCGTCCAGGCGGACGAGCGCTTGATCCGGATCGCGATAGATTTTCTCGAGCACCGGCCGCAGGATCACATCCCGCTCCTTCCACCGTTCCGAGGCAAGCTGCGCTCGGCGCGCATCCTCTTCGACGCTGCGGACGAACAGGGTGGTGGGCGGGATCAGATATTTCCCGCGCGCCCCGACGTCTGCTGCGAGGGTTTCGTTCTGAGCCTCGTTGTAGGAAACGCGCCGTTCGCGCTCGATCGCGAAACCAAGCGCAACGCTCGCCCGCTCCCAGAGCTTCGCCACCTGCTCCTTCCTTTCCAGAATCCACGCCAGCCGCCGGGAAGCTCCCTCCTCCATCCCGGCCGCGACCTCGGCGAGCGTGTCGATCCCACGCCGCCGCGCGAAATCCCGCGCATGCGCCCGGTAGCCTTCCTCGCTCTCGAAATCGAGCGTGGTCGTCTTGGCACCGGATCTGCAGAGGCGCTCGACCAGTTGCTTGAACACATCCGGCCGATGGCTTTCCCGCTCGATCCGCTCCAGGCGGACTTCGGCGGTTTCAATCTGCTTGGCAGTCCAGACATTCCGGTCGACCTCGCGTTCCTCGAAACGCTTCTGCCCGGTTTTCTCATCGAAGATGGGAACCTGGACCTTGACCCTTTCGACGCCGCCCTTGCGCAGAGTCACCGTGTCACCATCCGAGACGCGGGCATCCTCCAGCGCCTTTGGCAGGCTCACGCCCCAGAGACGGACCGTTCCGTCATCCGTCTTCACATCGGCGTAGGGGCTCTCGTCCGCATCCTCATCATGCGGCCGGAATTTTGCCTCCCCGGTTTCCACGAGCTCACCGGTGACGCCGGCAGCATGATCGACACGCGGCTCCCGCCCCCATTCCGGCTTCGCTTCAAAGTCCTCGCTTGCGGCATAGAGGTCGGCGCGGTCGCGATGGCGCGTCATCGCCACATAGGTCAGATGCTGGTCCATCATGCCGGTGGCGAGCACGAAGGTCCGGTCGACGGTGGCGCCCTGAGATTTATGGATGGTTGCGGCGTAGCCGTGATCGATATTGCGATAACTGGCCTCGCTGATGACGATGTCGCGGCCATTGTCGAGATGTATGGTCAGCAACGGATCGCCGCGTTTGTCGCCAGTGGAAACGACCGTGCCGAGCATGCCGTTCTTGACATATTGCGGACCGAGCCGCCTTGCCCGCGGCTCAAGGAAGCGGGCGTTTTCGAGGAAGATGATCCGATCGCCGGCGGCGAACTCGCGCACCCCGCGCGCCGTCTGGAATTCACGCGCACCGGTCAGGGCGCCCTCTTCCATCATAACCTTGCGCAGGAACGCGTTGAGCTTCTGCACGTCGACATTGGTATGCGCTAGCACCAGCAGTTCGTCGCCACGAAGGCGGCCAGGATGTTCGCCATCGGCAGATTTCTGAAGTAGCTCGCGGCGGGCAGCCGTCCAATCGGCAACGATGCGCTCGACGAGATCGGCGCGGGTTTCCGTCTCGACGATGCGGCCCTGCTGCGCATAGGCGTCGAGGCTCTCTTCGATTTTACCGCGGGCGAAGTGACGCGAGGCATCGCGCGCCCACTCATCGCGCTGGCGGCGCACACCGGCAAGTTCGGCAAAGCCGATCCGCTCGGTGATCGCCCGGAACGCCGCACCCGCCTGGATCGGCTGAAGCTGCATGGCGTCACCGACCAGGACGATTTTCGCCTGCGCCTCCTCAGCGATCTTCAGGACACGCGCCATCTGCTGCGACGACACCATGCCGGCTTCGTCGATCACCATCACATCACCGCGACCCAGCAATTCGCGTCCACTGGCCCAGGCCATTTCCCAGGAAGCGAGTGTCCGCGACCTGATGCCGGAACTGTCCTCCAGCCCTTCCGCTGCCTTGCCGGCCAACGCCGCACCGATCACTCGGCGGCCATTACTTTCCCAGGCGACGCGGGCCGCCGCCAGTAATGTCGACTTGCCCGCGCCGGCAAGCCCGACCACGGCGGCGATGCCGTTGTCTCCGGTGACATGACGGACGGCGTCCACTTGCTCCGGATCAAGACGGAACGCCTTTTCCGGATCCTGGGTTTCGACCTTTTTGATCGCAGCCGCAATCGCCCGGTCGGAAACGACAAAACCGCGGCGCGCCGATGAAACCTGCGCCGACTGCGCCATATCAAATTCGATGCGCAGGATTTCCCGCGTCGTGAAGACCGCCGGTTCCGTCGCCTTCCCCGTTTCGGTATCGACCTGCTGCGGCTTCAACAGCACCAGGTCGTCCGAGGCCATCAGCCGCGCGCGGATATTGGCGAAATCCAAGGGATCGTCGACGGTGCGATGCAGGGCCTTGGCGATATCGCGCTCATCGAAGGTGGAGCGTTCATTGCTCAACTGCTTCAGCAGCAGCTCCGGTTCCGCGAGCAGCCGGTCTGCCATCTCCTGCCGTCGCGCAAGATCGGCCGGCGCGAAATACATCTCGACACCCTTGCGCGCCAGCGCCGCTTTCTCTGGCCCGAGATGTTTCTGCGCGATGCCATCCAGGCCCTGTTCGGCATAGGAGCGGCCGTCGAGGCGGATCTCATGGCCGGCAAGCGCCAAGTGCCGATTGGCGGTTTCGGCCCAGGCGATCTTCCACGCCTTCATGGTTTCCTTGTCGCCGGCCCAGAGCTTGTAGACGATCTTGCCGTTCGGCCGGTCGGGCGTCACCACGCGTAGCGGATCGCCGTCTGCATCCAGCACCGGCACCTTCTTCGGCCCGAACCCCTCGTCCGTCAGCGGCCTCAAAGTGGTCATCAAATGGATATGCGGATTGCCGTCCTTGTCGTGAAGCACCCAGTCCGCGATCATGCCCTTTGAGATAAAATTGTCCCGGACGAATTCGCGCACCAGCGCGATGTTCTCCGCTCGCGTCAGTTCCTCCGGCAGCGCGATGATCAGCTCGCGGGCAAGCTGCGCGTCCGCCCGCGTCTCGAAGGTATCGACCGCGTTCCAGAGTGCCTCGCTCGCCTTGGCGACGGATCTGCCGTCGACGGCCGATTGCAGCCAGGCCGGCATCTGGTCCGGCAACGCCAGTTCCTCATGCACCAGTTCCGACGCCCCGCCCCGATAGCTGAAGGACGTTCCGGCCTGTTCGTCCATCATCCGGGCGCGGTGGCGATAGGCGGCGGCCGAGACGATGCTGCGTCCCGCTCCCCTGCTGATCACCTGCGCTCTGACGAACATAATCGCCACTACCGTCTCCAGACATCTCCGAGCACGTCGCGCCAGCGACGTATATTGCGCCCTCAAACCGATCGGCCCGCAGGGCCGATGCCGCTTTTCCGGAAGACGGCCCAAGCCGGAATTCCGGCATCGACGTTTTGGGGACTTGTGCAAGGTAGCTTATTTTACTATCGTATTCTAGTCAGTATAATAGATAAATCTGAAGATTGTCGCGACGGAAAAGGATACGCAGATGGCCGCAAAATCATCAATTCTGGATATCGACGCCCAGATCGAGAAGCTGCGCGAACGCAGGCGTTCTCTGATAGTTAAATCCGCCGAGCGCTTCGCCAGGGCCGCCACGAAGTCGGGGCTGGCGGAGATGGAGATCGCCGATGAGGAGGTCGATCGCATCTTCGAGGAGATCGCCGCGCGATTTCGGAAAGAAGAGAAGAAAGGTTCTGGTGGCGCAGCTGCTCCGGCGCGTCGACCGGCAGATAGTGGGGCTGGAACGGCGGAGGCGGTTTCAAATGACGGCTGACCGCAAACAGGAGGCGCGGGAAAAATTCCTGCTCGGCGGCATCGTCGTCAAGGCAGGCCTGTCGAAAGCCGACCGGGCCTTCCTGCTTGGTGGCCTGCTCGAACTGGCGCGCGTGGCAACCGGCTCTCCCGAACACCGGCGGCTGCGCGATATCGGCGAAAAGGCCTTCAAGGCACCCGCTCTAAAGAGCGAGCCCGCGCATGCCGGGGAGATGCTGGAATGGCATTGAAGGGAAAACTCCATCCGAGCCTGTTGCTGACCCTCGTGCCGGTCGTTGTCACTGCGATCACCGTCCATATCGCCGGCTGGCGTTGGACAGGATTGGCGACCGGGATGTCGGGCAAAACGGCATACTGGTTTCTGCGCGCCGCCCCGTTACCAGCGCTTCTGTTCGGGCCGCTCGCCGGCCTGTTGACGGTCTGGGCCTTGCCCATGCATCGCCGGCGGCCCATAGCCATGGTGAGCCTGTTGTGCTTTCTCGGCGTCGTCGGCTTCTATGCCTTGCGAGAATTCGGCCGTCTCGCTCCATCGGTCGAGCGCGGTCTCGTCAGTTGGGACTATGCCCTTTCCTATCTCGACATGGTTGCCGTGGTGGGAGCCTTGGGCGGCTTCATGGCGGTTGCGGCCTCGGCCCGCATCTCCTCCGTCGTTCCCGAACAGGTCAAGCGGGCGCGGCGCGCGACCTTCGGCGATGCGGACTGGCTTTCGATGTCGGCCGCCGGAAAACTCTTTCCGCCGGACGGCGAGATCGTCGTCGGCGAGCGTTACCGCGTCGACAAGGAAATCGTGCATGAACTGCCCTTCGATCCGAATGATCGCTCGACCTGGGGGCAAGGCGGCAAGGCCCCGTTGCTCACCTATGGGCAAGACTTCGATTCCACCCATATGCTGTTTTTCGCAGGATCGGGAGGCTACAAAACGACGAGCAATGTCGTGCCGACGGCGCTGCGCTATACCGGTCCGCTGATCTGCCTCGATCCTTCCACCGAGGTCGCGCCAATGGTGGTCGAGCATCGCACAGCCAAGCTCGGCCGCGAGGTCATGGTGCTCGATCCGACGAACCCGATCATGGGGTTCAACGTGCTCGACGGGATCGAGACGTCAAAACAGAAAGAAGAAGACATCGTCGGTGTCGCCCATATGCTCTTGTCGGAGAGCGTTCGCTTCGAAAGCTCGACCGGCTCCTACTTCCAGAGCCAGGCGCACAATCTGCTGACGGGACTCCTCGCCCACGTCATGCTATCGCCGGACTATACTGGCCGGCGAAACCTCCGCAGCCTGCGCCAGATCGTCTCCGAGCCCGAGCCATCGGTGCTGGCCATGCTACGCGACATTCAGGAGAATTCGGGATCGACCTTTATCCGTGAAACCTTGGGCGTGTTCACCAACATGACCGAACAAACGTTCAGCGGCGTCTATTCGACGGCGTCGAAAGATACGCAATGGCTGTCACTCGACAGCTATGCAGCACTGGTCTGCGGCAGTGCCTTCACATCAAGCGATATCGTTACTGGCACAAAGGACGTTTTTCTGAATATCCCGGCGTCGATCCTGCGCTCCTATCCGGGCATCGGCCGGGTGATCATCGGCGCGCTGATCAATGCGATGATTCAGGCTGACGGCGGGTTCAAACGTCGGGCGCTGTTCATGCTCGATGAGGTCGACCTGCTCGGCTACATGCGCGTCCTCGAAGAGGCGCGCGATCGCGGTCGCAAATACGGGATTTCGATGATGCTGATGTACCAGTCTGTCGGCCAGTTGGAACGGCATTTCGGGAAGGATGGTGCGACATCATGGATCGATGGATGTGCTTTTGCAAGCTACGCGGCGATCAAGGCGCTCGACACGGCGCGCAACGTCTCGGCGCAATGCGGCGAGATGACGGTCGAGGTGAAGGGAAGCTCGCGCAACATCGGCTGGGATACGAAGAACAGCGCGTCGCGCAAATCGGAGAATGTCAATTTCCAACGTCGGCCGTTGATCATGCCGCACGAAATCACGCAGTCGATGCGCAAGGACGAGCAGATCATCATCGTGCAGGGGCACAGCCCGATCCGTTGCGGACGCGCGATCTACTTCCGGCGCAAGGAGATGGATCAGGCTGCGAGAGCCAACCGTTTCGTCAAAGCGGAACCGTGATCAGGCTTGTTCCGCCAAGTCGTACTCAGCCTCGGTCGGCCACTTCGCGGCTTCCATGACCGCCAGCGCCGCATCGATCGCCTTTCGTGCTTCAAGGAGATCGCGACGCCGGCCCGAAGGATCGACATAGATACCATAGCCGTTCACGATGCGGCCGTTGAAGCCGGACTGCAGGGCCTCCAACGCTGTACCGGCATGGTCCTGTATTGTGGTTGTTGAAGCTGCAGCTTTCTCGATGGTCGACATAACGTTCTCTCACTAGTCTATCTTCGATGGGGCGTCTGTTCTCGCGGAGCTTAGCCGCTACGAGCGGCGAAAGCGAGCCGTCCCAACTCGGAGAAAGTCGCCTTATCGGCTGGATCGGCGATACCGCGCGAAAGGGTCGGCGGCGCCGGGCGGCGTGATCCAGCCGAGGAAGATGGTATAACCGATGGCGAAGCCGACAAAGCCGAGCGTCATCAGGATAAAGGCCCAGAATGGCATACCGTTCGCGACCTCCGGTTTCACGAAGGCTGCAATGGAGAGCGGCACCATCACGACCGCCGCCGCCACAGCCATCCCGATGAACGGACGGAGCATGCAGAGGATGAAAAATAGCATGTACCATGCGCTGTAGAGCAGCGCCCAAACGATGACGCGAAAAATGGCAAAGGGTAGCCTCGCGGTGAACCGTAGGATACGGCCACGGGGTTTTTGATGAGATTCCTCAACAGCCGACTCGCATGAGCAAGGTTCAGCGGTCATCGATGCGCCTCCTGTTGCAAGTAGCCGGCAAGCCCCGGGCCGAACGTGGCGGTAAGATTTACTTGCTTGTTTGCGTGAGTCTAGCTCCGGCAAAAACGCTGCGCAAGCATTGGCGTGTACCGGACACGTCTTGTCCGCATGACGAGAGACAGAGAGGGGTCAGGCCGCCGGGCGACGAGCGCGCAGCCGATTTTCTGGCGCCGCCTTTTTTTCTTTCTTGGGGGTGGCGACGGAGCTGAACACGGTCCAGTTGCCTCCTGGTCGTTCCACATCGCGAGAGGATCGTCACGCGGATGCGCGGAGACCGCTTGCGGGCTCCGGGAGCGCCCATTCGGGCGCGAGTAGAGCCGCGCCCAGCAAGGGCCTCGCCCGAACCTTCTTTACGGAAGACACCGGATTAAACCCACCAATCATCACTGCAATGAATCAGTCGGGGCGGATCGATTCAAAGAAGTCGTTGGACGGGTCTTCCAAAGGAAGCAAGACTCCGATCATGGAAAATGAGGATACAGGAACAATTCATCTTCGCCGCATCGATCCGTCACAGAACATGCGGCGCTTCTATGTGCTCGCGATCCAGCCGACGCTCTTCGGTGGCGCATCAGTCATCCGCAACTGGGGCCGGATCGGCACGAACGGCCAGTCGAAGATCGAAACCTTCGACAGCGACAACGATGCCGCAACTGCCGCGATGCGGCTTCAAAAGGCAAAACGCCGAAGGGGATATCGGGATGATGGTACGACCTGAAGGCAGGTGACACGACGAAAACGTCGATTTCCAGTGGATTCAGGGCGGTACTGTATTCTTTGCCCCTACCATCGCCGCTGGCCGATTGCGATACAGGAAGGGATCATCAACCTGGTAACGAGATTTCTTCCATGACGACAGCAACCGAGATCGCGGACAAGATCGCCGGCGAACAGAACCTGACCAAAGCACAGGCGAAAGCTATCGTCGACAGCGTGTTCCGGCAGATCGGCGAAGCGGCAAAGAGCGGCGCTGAGACGAACGTGCCGGGTTTCGGCAAATTCAAGGTGAAAGAGACGCCAGCGCGTGAAGGCCGCAATCCGGCGACGGGAGCGACAATCAAGATCGCAGCGTCGAAGAAGCTGACCTTCACGCCGGCCAAATCCGTGAAGGACGCGCTCAACGGCTGAAGCCGCCGAGCGCGCCGGAAGCGTGACGCCGCCCTAGAAGGGCGGCTCGTTCTTGAGGAAGGCTGCCTGCGCGGCCCAGAGCGTCTCGCGCTCGGCCAGTGCCTTCGCCAGTTCCTTCTCGATCCAGCGGCGCTCGTTGTGATGGACGGCGTTTCGCAGTTCGGCCCGCAGTTCCTCAATGTGCTGATCGATCGACATTGGTCATCTCCTTGATGTTTGTGAAAGACGCCGCCCGCGGTCATGGCGGGCCGGAGGGGTCAAGGAGCGCGGAACGCGACCGCCGGAGGCGGCGAGTGGGGGAGCCGATTTTCTGACGTGGTCCCGCAGGGGCTGCGGCTGAAAATTGGGGGAACCGCTCGTCCTTGAGGCATTCGGGTCGCCATGGCACCCTTGGACGGACTGAGCAGACAAAGTTTGGTCTCGTTTGCCACCGGAGAGGAGCGGAAGGGGCTCGATGCCCGCTTTCGCTCCCGTGACCACGCGGGGTCGGCTGGCACAAAAATGCCGAAGCCGGCCCCGATCGCTCAGGGCCGGCTGCGTGCCGTTCAGTTCGGGTTGTTCCAGAGGATCACCTTCTTCGCCGGATCGCCGCCGGGGGCCTGGGCGAGGTTGCCGAAGATCACGCCGATCTCGGGGGCCTCCAGCTTCACCGAGAGATATTCCTCGCCGGTCTGGCGGGCGATGCGGTTCCAGCCGGCGCCGATTTCGAAACCGGTCTTGCGGTGGATGACGCGGTAGTCGGGGGCTTCTTCGCTCGCCTTGTTGGCGTTCGGGACGATGGCGATCGGGGCGTTGACCCGGATGGTGGCGAAGACGCCTTCGAGGATGCCGTCGGTCTTCTGCGTGAGCGTTGCGATCGTGGTGGCCATGGTTCTGTCTCCTTCGGTTGCTCGGGACCATTCCCGATGGCGCACGAAGAGACGGCCGATCTGCTGCGGTCAGCTCGCCTGAAAATTTTGCAAAATTGTATTTTCCGCCAACACAAGGAACCGAAATAGAATTTTGCAAAAATTTCGGGCGAGTCTTACCCCTTCAGGGGTTGGCCGCAAAAGCGGGCGGTCGTCTATACGAGCGACATACAACGGGAATGGTTCGGGGCAATCGAAGGGCAAGACATCATGCCTGCCCGGTCCGGCACTGTGCGAAGCGGCCGTACAGCTCCATCAATCCCTTCGCCACTATCCGCTTCAACGCCACCTCCCTGGCGACCGCTCCCGGTTGAAAGGCATGCGGTGACGCTTCCGCCTTGCCATCCCTTCGCGGTCCGCGACGATCGGCACCGCGACCGTCTTTGTCCATTGCCAACCGTGCGGCAATATCTGGTGGCGCTGCATGCGCTCGTATCCGATGCGCAATCTTTGCTAGCTGCCCGGTTATCGCCCAGACACCCGGAACTAGAGACCCTCTGGCACGCTGCCTACCGGCAGGCCAGCAGTACCGAGCGAACTGGGACGACTTCGTCGACGGAGCCAGACCATCGGAGATCACAAGGCGACTGGACCTGGACAAGTCAAAAAGGAATGCGTCCCCGAGCTTGCCGATCCGCAGTTCCAAAGCATCTGCTTATTTTTCAAAGAGTACGGCAGCGTAGTCCAATGCACCATGCAAGACATGGACAATGACCACTTGTTCGGCGTCCACACGGTAGAAAATCAGATAGTTCCCATGTACCCGGCGGCGAATGCCGTAACCTTCGTATCGGGGTACCAGAGGAAACGCCAATGGGTTGTAGGCCAATGCTTCGCACTTGCCGCGTAATTCCTGTACGAATGAGAGCGCCCGGCGCGGATTATCTTTGGCGATGTAATCCACAATTTGTTCAAGATCGCTTTCCGCCTCGCCGGAAAATTCAACGATCATGCGGACCGTTCATCCTGTGCAGCCATCGCACGATATTTGGCCTCCAGGCGGTCAAACACCTCGCTGGCTGGCTTCGTGCGGCCAGCGTCAGCATCGGCCAACCCGCGCATAATCGATGCATCAAGTGCGGCCAGTTTCGTTTCTCTGTCCTGCACAAGCCGCACGCCCTCGCGTAGCACTTCGCTCTTGGACCCATAGCGACCTGTATCGACAAGCTGCTGGATATAGCTTTCGAGCTGCTTGCCCAAATCGGCACTGATCATGTCAAAATCTCCGTCGATTGTGTTCGCAAAGCATAATAGATTTATCAACTATTATCAATGCTCGCCAACTGGATGTACCTCAACGTGGAATGTTGAAGACTGGCCGACTGAATGAAGTCAACGGAGAGAGGCTAACCAGCTTCCTATTCTGTGTGCTCTGTTCGCGAAATCCGGCTTGATGGCTTCGGCAAAGAGCAGAAACATTGCGTCGATTAAAACAAACAAGACGGCGATAGCGCTCAGAACAACAATCACCCATCCGAAAGCGATAATGATCACAAAAGCAGGTTGTTCGACTACCGGTCCCCATAGATCGGCATTGCCGACAATCAAGCCGAAGGCGAGAAGGATCAGCACGAAAGGCGTGGCCCCCACTGCGAGAATAAGGACCTCTATGCATCGGAGCGACGGCGAAACGGCGCTATGCTTCATCTGCCATGGAAAACGGAAGCGTATCGATGAGGCCGGATCCGTGAACCTCATCTCAAGATACCCGCGCTTCAGTCCTGGCAGAGCGGATATGAACTTCCCGATCAACGCAACAGTTAGACTCGCACCACGGTTGTAGCGGCAGTCCGGCGAGGTTGTCAGTGCGATCACTGAGCGAAGAGTACTCGCCGACACAAGAATCCACACTCCGACTGTTGCTGCGGCCGCCAGCCACGATGGGCTTTCCTGGTGCCTGAAAACAAGCGCGAAATTCACACACCCAAGAGCGCCGAGCACGACGGCTGTGCGGAATGGAAACATGACGAATATCTCCGCTCGACGAAGAGATGAGCGTCGCTGTTCGAACGATGAAACAGAGTTCGGCATAGCACTCCTCGTCAATCATACGATATCCTGACCGAACTATAGCATCCGGACGTGCTACATCAACCATACCGGGCCAGTGCCTTCAGGGGCAACGTTGAAGCCCTTGCGCGCGATAATTCGGAATCACTCGGCCATATGATGACCCTGGAGTATTTCAGAGGCCGCTGCGCACGGACCGCACGGCCTCCGAAGGGACCGCTTAAGCACTGTCTCCGCCGAAGCTCCAGACCGGGATGCCGAGCCGGCGAGCCTTGTCGGCAAGATTGTCGGTAATCCCGGAGCCGGGAAAGACGATGACGCCTGCCGGCATGACCGAGAGCATGGCATCGTTGCGGCGGAACGGGGCCGCCTTGGCGTGTTTCGTCCAGTCGGGCTTAAAGGCGATCTGCGTCACCTTGCGGGTCTCGGCCCAGCAAGCGGCGATGCGCTCAGTACCCTTCGGCGAACCGCCGTGCAGCAGGACTAGATCGGGATATTTGGCATGGGCCTTGTCGAGTGCGGCCCAGATCCGCTCATGGTCATTGTAATCCATGCCGCCGCCAACAGCGATCTTGGTGCCGGTCGGGATCAGCACTTCGGTCTCGGCGCGCCGGCGGGCGGAGAGGAAGTCTCTGGAGTCGATCATTGCCGCGGTCATGTTGGCATGGCTGACCTTGGACCCCGTGCGCGGCCGCCATGTCGATCCGGTGTGCGCTTCGAACAGGTCAGCAGCGACATCGCGCATGAACTCAAAGGCATTGCGGCGTTCGAGGAGCGTGATGCCTTCGGCGACATGCCGCTCAAGCTCGACGCTCTTGACCTCCGAGCCATCCTGCTCACGCTGGCCGGTACGCTGGGCATCCTCGTTGCGCTGAAGATCGCGCTGGATGCGCTCGCCGGCGCGATGGAAGAGATTGGGAACCGACCACATCAGGTCTTCGAGATCGGGTTCCAGCCGCGTGTCTCCGAGCATCTCGTAGAGAGCGTCGAAGATCGCGGTCAGCGCGGACTGAACGGTCGGCTCCTCGGGCAGCCGTCGCGGGTCCGGCTCGTCCTGGAAGGGGCGATGGCCGTAGATCTGCATTTCGTAGATGAAGCGGTCGGTTGGCGACGATGCGTGGTGCGGTTCGAAGGCGTCGTCGATGGGAAGCGTCATGTTCACGATGGTCTCCGTCGGTTTGGGCCGCGCCTCTCGCGGCCTGACGGCGATCCCTGTCCAGGCGGCGGGCGGGCCGGAACCGCGAGCGAAGCGAAGCGGCCCAGCGCAAGCGCCGGGCGGTTGAGGGAGGGTTTCTTGGCCCGCGAGGAGCGCCGGCGAGCCGGCGCGGGGAAGAAACCAGACCGATCCGCTGAAGGCCCAACAGCCCCCTGGTAAGGGTCGCCTCTCGGCAGGCCCCGCAGGCGCGCCACCCAGACTGAGACCGGCACGATCGGTGCTTACGCAACGCAATGCCGGCCCCACCCGCGTTCACCGCCTGCCTCCCGGCCCTGTCACGCAAGCAGAGCGGCCTTAGCATCCTCAGAGGACAGCTGGGCGCGGAGATTTGCGATCAGCCGGTCAGGTCCAAGCCGACGCAGATCCTCGTTGAAGTCGCCGAGTTCCGGGGTGAGCACAAGCGGCAGGATCCCGAGCGCCTGCGCCCGGCGGCTCAGTCCCTCGATGCCATGCCGCCCGGCCGCATCCGCGTCGGCTGCAACGTAGAGGCGCAAGCACCCGTCCGGCGTCCGGAAGGCGGCCAGGTGATTGGCCGTCAGCGCCGAGACCATCGGCAGGCCGGGCATCACATGCGACAGCGACAGGATGCTTTCCAGGCCTTCCCCCGCGACCATGACAGGTACAGGGCCAGAGGCCGGAAAGGCAAAGCGCACGACATTGCCAAGAAGCCCGCCCAGCGCGCGGCGGGGATCGTCGATCTTCGCCTTTCCGTCGCCATTGGGGTCGAGCCATGTGCGATGCACGCCGGTGATGCCGCCGGCGGGATTTGTGACGGCGGCTATCAGTGCGGGCAAGGCGCGTGTCCGCCCGGTTTCCAGATCCCGGTAGTAGCATGAGGGATGGAAGCGCAGCGCCGCGTGCTGAGCCCCTCGAAGAATGCCGCGCTGGCGCAGGTAGCTGTCGGCAAGCGTGCCGGAGAGTGGCTGCGTCATGCGGAACAGGCGTCTTGCGCGTTCGGCGGCCGGTCTTTCAGCTGGCTGGCTGTCGGAAGTCTCTTGCCCGCGGGGCGCGCCCGGTCCGGGCTGGGGCTCGTTCAGGAAACGTCGCGCCTCGTCCGCGACATCGCGGAAGTCGATCAGACCGCAGGTCTCGCGCACGAGATCGAGCAGATCGCCATATTCCGATGTCGCCGCATCGGCCCATCGCCCTGCTCGCGGCCCGGTGAGGTGGACGTAGAGCGATTTGCCCTTATTGTTGGCAGTGTCCCCAACGACCCAGTAGTTGCCAGCCCGGCGGCCGGCGGAGAGGTAGTGGCGGCAGACCGCCTCGGCATGGCGCGCGAGACGGTCGGCAAGTTCGGAAGCGGACAGCATGACGGTCAGGCCCGGCCGGCGACGTCGACGACGCGATGGCGTTCGAGGAGGCGCGACAGGACCGCCTGCCCGTCCTCCGACGCCGGGATGAAGAAGCGGAGCTTCCAGGCAATCATCTCGGAGAAGAGGCCCATGGATCTCAGCCGGTCGCGCATGCCATCGGTGAAGCCGGTGAGCTCGACGCGATAATCGTTCATCACCCGAACGCGTCGCAGCGTCATGTCGCCGGCGAGCAGCGAGTGCCACACCTCGGCGGCGCTGACCGCCACGGTCTGGTCGAGCCCGAAGTTGCGGCACAGCCTGGAAAGCCCTTCGGACGAGACAAGCCGACCGACGATGCGCTCGCCTTCGTCGGTCTGAAGACGATAGACCCTGCAATGGTCCTGCGGCAGCAGTTTCCAGATCGCCAAGAGCAGGCCGGAGACGACGTGCATCGTCGACAGGGAGAATTCTGGAAGAGCGGCGACCTCTGCCTCCCAGGCAGCGGCAAAACTCTGCTCGTCCGTCTCCTCCCAGTTCGTCTCTTCGAGCTGGCGCAGTTCGAAACGGATCTCGTCCATCGGCCGGACGAGCGCGACGCGCGGCTGCACCGAACCGTCATCGAGCATGATCGACCGCGTCGGGATCCGGACGGCCGGACGGCCGGACTTGCCGTTGACCATCAGCCTTGCCCGCGGATCGCGCTGAACTAGTCCCAAGGCATCGGCAAGCAGCATCGGCTTGTTGCGATCCATGCGTTCAATGGTCAGAAGATGCGACTGCGCGCCGGTGACGGGATGAGTGTAGATGAGCCTTCGCTCCTTCACCGTCATTCGGTCCGCAGTCAACGTCTCAAGCCCCCTGTCATAGACGCCGGCGGCGATCGCCCCTTCGATGCGGCCTGCCAGCAGTTGTTCGAAAGCCTCGAACAGGAGGTTCTGCATGGCGATCGTCAACGCCAGCATGCGGTTCAGGAAGGTGTGGATCGGCGGCAGCTCGTCCCTGAGCCCGCCTTCCTCTGACGTCAGCGACAGGCCGGTGATCGCCTCGAATGTCTCCAGCGAGCAGCCGGCGACGCCGCCGCCGTGGATCAGCCTGTAGAATTGCCGCAGCGCATCGCGGGCATATTGGGATTCGAGGTTGTCCTCGCTCCTGAACATCCCCTGCCCGCCCGTCTGCCGCTGCCCGCGGGTGATGGCGCCGAGCGTGTCGAGGCGCCGGGCGATCGTCGACAGGAAGCGCCGTTCGGCCTTGACGTTGGTGGCGATCATCCGGAATTTCGGCGGCTGCGCCTGGTTGGTGCGGTGGCTGCGGCCGAGACCCTGGATGGCGACGTCGGCGCGCCAGCCGGCTTCGAGAAGGTTGTGCAAGCGCAGGCGCTGGTTCTTCGCACCGAGGTCGGCATGGTAGGAGCGCCCCGTGCCGCCGGCCTCCGAGAAGACCAGGATCGGCTTCTCGTCATCCATGAAGGCGCGGGTCTCGTCGAGATTGGCGCTGCCCGGCCGGCTTTCGACGGCGAAGCGGTCGATCGTGCCGCCGTCGTCACGGCGCACGATGCGGCGCGTGCGGCCAGTGATCTCGGCGACCTGGGCAGTCCCGAACGTCTGGACGATCTGATCGAGCGCGGTTGGGATCGCCGGGAGGCTGCCGAGCCGTTCAAGCAATGCGTCCCGGCGCGCAACCGCCTCGCGGCACAGGACCGGATTGCCGTCGGCGTCGTAGACCGGCCGGGACAAAAGATTGCCTTCGGCGTCGGAATATTCCTCGAAGAGCTGGGTCGGGAACGAGTTGTTGAGGTATTCGGCGACGATCTCGCGCGGCGTGACGTCAACCTGGATGTCGTTCCATTCCGCGGTCGGGATCTCCGCCAGCCGGCGCTCGGTGATCGACTGGCCGGTGGAAATGATCTGGACGATCGCGGCGTGGCCCTCCTCCACATCCGATCTAATCGCGCTCATCAGCGAAGGCGTCTTCATCGACGTCAGCAGGTGGTTGAAGAAGCGCTGCTTGGTGCTTTCGAAGGCGGAGCGCGCGGCCGCCTTGGCCTGTCTGTTGAGTGTGCCGCCGCTGGAGATGATGCCGGACGCCTCCAGCGCCTGGTCGAGGTGATTGTGGATGACCTGGTAGGCTTCGGCATAGGCATCGTAGATGCGAACCTGCTCCTCGCTCAGTTCGTGTTCGAGGATGTCGTACTCGACACCCTCGAACGACAGCGAGCGGGAAGCGTAGAGCCCCATCGCCTTGAGATCCCTCGCGAGCACTTCCATGGTCGCCACGCCGCCATCCTCGACTGCGGCAACGAACTCGGAACGGGTCGAGAACGGGAAATCGGCGCCGCCCCAAAGGCCGAGGCGTTCGGCATAGGCAAGCGACTCCACCTCGGACGCGCCGGTCGCCGAGACGTAAACGACGCGGGCATCGGGGAGCGCGCGCTGCAGCCGCAGGCCGGCGCGGCCCTGTTGCGAGGCCGACTTTTCGCCGCGCTCGGACTTGCCGCCGGCGGCATTGGCCATCGAATGGCCCTCGTCAAAGACGATGACGCCGTCAAAATTTTCTCCCAGCCAGTCCACAATCTGCTGGACGCGTGACCGCTTGCCCTCGCGCTCGTCGGTCCGTAGCGTCGCGAAGGTGACGAACAGGATGCCCACATCAAGCGTGATTGGCTTGCCCTGCCGGAAGCGCGACAGCGGTGTGACCAGCAGCTTCTCCTGCCCGAGTGCCGCCCAGTCGCGCTGGGCGTCCTCGATCAGGGTCTCGGACTTGGAGATCCACAGGTGCCGACGACGGCCCTTGAGCCAGTTGTCGAGGATAATACCGGCGGCCTGGCGGCCTTTGCCGGCTCCGGTGCCATCGCCGAGAAACCAGCCGCGACGAAAGCGGCGGGCGCCTTCTCCGTCAGGCTTGACGGCTTTCAGGTTGTCAAAACTGGCGTCGACCGTCCAATGGCCGGCGAGATAGCCGGAATGCGCCTCGCCGGCATAGATGACGCTTTCGAGCTGGGCGTCGGAGAGGTCTCCGCCGGTGACGACACGCTTCGGCAGATGCGGCCGATAGGTCGGCCTCGGCGGCGCGACCGACGCCATGGCGACGGATTCGACAAGTTTGTCGGGGTGCGGCTTCGCGTCCAGGATGTGGATCGCCTGCAGCCGATAGGGCTCGTAGATGCCGTCGGCGACGTCGGTCTGGTTCGTCCACGCTGCCTCACGTAGCTCATACGAGAGTTCGACGATCTCGTCAGCGATGCGGGCAGGCATCGACGCGGCGGATGTGGGGAGGGATGAAGGAGCAGGCGGTGAAAGACGAAGGCCGGGAGCGGCGACCGCAGCAGGGCGCAGGGTCTCACCGGCTGTTCGGGCTGCCATTTTCGCCGCGCAGGCGCGCAGGATGCCATTCGACAATGCGCCGATCGAGTTCGGCGCGGTCGATGGCGAGCGGGGCGGGAGGTCGGAGATCCATGAGAGCAGGGTTTCGAGATCGGGAGCGGTGCCCTGCGAGGCGATGAGGCGCGTCGGATCGGCGGCGGCGATCTTGTCGATCACCGTCAGTCGGGTTTCCATCGTCGTGCCGTGCCGGACATACACGCGGCCGTCGATCGCCGCGCTGAAGAGCACGGTGCCGCACTCCTGCAGGCGGACGAATGCGTCGCGCCATTTGGGGTTGTCGGGAGACAGACTGGAGCCGGTGATCGCGACCAGGCGGCCGCCGGGCGCAAGCCGCGCGAAGGCGGAGGCGAGATGACGCCATGCGGCGTCGGCCATTCGCCCTTCCACATGGATCCCGGCGGAGAACGGTGGGTTCATCAGGACGACGGACGGGCGAGCGGCGCGATCGAGATAGTCGTCGATGTGGGCCGCGTCATGCTGCGACACGGTTGTTCCAGGGAAGAGCTGCTCCAGCAGGCCGCGGCGCACCGGCGCATATTCGTTGAGAACGAGACGCGCACGCGTGAGCTCGGCGAAGACCGCCATCAGGCCGGTCCCGGCAGACGGCTCCAGCACGGTATCGTCCGCCATGATGCCGGCGGCGCGGGCCGCGACGAAGGCCAAGGGGATCGGCGTCGACAACTGCTGGAGATGCTGGCTTTCCTCCGAGCGCCGCGTATGAGTGGGGATCTGGCTCGCGACCTTCGTCAGCATCGAGAGCGTCCCCTGCGGTGCGTGGGCGCGGGCGGCGATGGCCACGCCGAACTTGCGCAGGAACAGGACCTGTGCGGCCTCCGTCGCCTCGTAGGCGTCTTTCCAGGACCAGAAGCCTTCGGCATCCGAGCCGCCGAAGACATCGGTCAGAATGGTGCGAAGGTCGGCTGCGCCGATGGGCTGGCCACGTTCGAGAAACGTCAGAAGCTGCTCACCGGCGCAAGCAAGTTTTGCCGCGCGGCCAATCTGATCTGCCGGAGCCGGAGAAACAACTGCGGCGGTGGCAGCGCGAGAAGAAACGATGTTCATGGGAGATCCTGTCGAGAGCGGGAAGGGACAGACCCGCCCGGACGCTCTCCAAGCCCCAGCAGGTCATCTCTTTCCGGCCCCTCTCCCCCTCTGCCCAACGCAAGGCGGCGGGCGCCCGGCCACCAGCCGGGCGCGAGCTTCAGGTTTCCAAACGCCGCAGTGCCCGAAACCGACACTTCGTGCAGGACGGCCTTGCCTCCGGCGGCGATCCAGTCTGCCGCCTGCCCGACCGACAGCTCTTGGACGTGGACGCAATGCCGCTCCGCCGTGGCGCGCTGGCGCTCGAAGGCAGTCCTGTCCTCGAAGGCGTAGATCGTATCGCCCGGGCCGTCCCAATAGACGACGGCGAAGCAGACCGGCCGGACGACCTCGGAACGGAAGTTCAGGAATACCGGCTCTGCGGCCGGGCGGCGAATATCGATGGCTCGAATGGACATGTTACTCTCCTTAAAATGCGGAAAGGCCCGGCGCTCCTTGGGAGCACCGGACCTTGTTCAGAAAAACGACGTCGCGGACGGCTCTTCGCCGGCGACACCTAGGGCGGGCCGACGGTTGCAGCCTCGACGAAGACCTCATCGCTATTGGCTTCGAAGAGCATCAGGATGCGATCGCCAACGGCAACACACTCGTTGATCCAGCGGTGATCGGTCGTCGAATGGTGGCCGAAGCGGGCGGTCGGAACATAGACGATCGTAAAATGCTCGTAGTCCCGGCCATCGGGCGCCTGATAGACGACGGGGCCCTCGACCGCGATGACAATGCCGCCCGTGCCATAGGAGGTGCGAACCGCCATGCCGGACCGGACAAGGGCCGGCACGTCCGGAGCGCCGGATCGGGTTACGCGATAGCGCCCCTCATCGTGTGCGCCAAGCTTGGCCGAATACAGCGAATGGGCGATATGCCGACGCTCGCCGGGCCGCGGTTTACGCCGGGTCTGCATCGCCACCCTCTTCGGCGCTGTTGGTTGATGGACCGGCGGCGGCTCCCGCCTGAACCATGGTCAGGAAACCGCTGGGATCATCGGGATCAGGCGGGGAATAGGCCTCGTACGGGTTTCCGTCGGCAAGATGGCCGAAGGGCGTTAGAACGCGGTCCGTGCCGTCGCCGCCGACGGCGCACAGCACGTAACGAGGTTCCCGCGTTCGAGCGTCGAGGCACTCCATGAGGGCAAGATTGCCGTCGGCCGCGGCGCGCAGCAAGGTTCGGAAATTTGTCTGAGCGTAACTCGGTATAGTCATTCTGTCCTCCTGAGATGGAAAAGCCTGGCTTTTGCCGGGCGGATGGATGATCGATTTGATAGACGGCTCAAAATCGACGTAGCCTGCCCGGGCAACTCTCTACCGGCTGGACAAGCCCAACTGCCCCTCTGCCCCCTCTCCCTCTGCCGCACGCGCTGACGCAGCTTCTTCGAGGTCGTCGCTGATGGACATGCGGGCCTGGTGCGGAGCCTGGAGGAAAGACAGATTTTTACTAACGATTTTGCGTTAGTAAAATGGCTCGTGCTTCTGTAGCGTGGCACAATGAACAGGGAGAATTGAATTGAGGACTTTCAAGCTAGGTGATCGGGTGTTCGGGGAAGCCTCCGAAGAGCTGCAGGCATTTCTTCCCCAAGCCTACGAGCAACGATTGCGGCCGATGTGCATGTGCAAGGCACCGCCCGTTCCGATGTACATTGCGCGGGTCGAAGACCAGCATCTCGTCAAGCGGATGCCGTTGTCGGGGCGCGATCATGACGCAACCTGCCCGTCCTACGAGCCTCCCTATGAGCTTTCCGGACTTGGGCCGTTGATCGGCAATGCTATCCAGATCGATGCCGCCGGCAAGGCCGAGCTCAAGCTCGACTTTTCCTTGACGAAGCGCGGGCCTCGCGCCGCGCCCGGCAGTTCGGCTGAAGCTCTAGAGCACGGCATCCGCAGCGAGCCCAGGAAACTGTCGCTGCGGGCGATGCTGCATTACCTGTGGGAGGCGGGCGAGTTGACCGAATGGCGGTCGACCTGGTCAGGCAGGCGCGGCTGGGGTCGCGTGCGCGCAAGCCTCCTCAATGCCGCGGCGCAGATGACGGCGAGAGGGGCTGCTTTGGGCGAGATGCTCTTTGTGCCGGAAGTGTTCCATGCCGAGGATAAGGATGGGATCGCCGCCCGCCGTACAGCTGCACTCAAAGGCATCCAGGCGGCCGGCGCGGGACCGCGCAAGCTGATGATGATCGTGGGGGAGGTGAAGGAGTTTTCCGCCGCGCGCGAGGGACAGAGGATCGCCGTTCGGCATTTGCCCTTCCCGTTGATGATCGAGGAGGGCGCATCGCGGCGGCTGGCCGCTCGTTACGAGACGGAACTGGAACTGTGGCGTTCGAACGAAGCGTTTCACCTGATCGTCATCGCCACGTTCGGCGTCTCCGCGGCCGGCATTGCAGCGGTCGATGAGACGGCGCTCATGGTTGTCAACGAGCACTGGCTGCCATTCGAGGATATTCACGAGTTGCGGCTTCTCGAAAAGCTGGGTCAGATGAAGCGAAAGAGCGTCAAGGGCTTGCGCTTCAACCTGCCGCGCGACGCGCCGATCGTTTCCGTGACATTGCCGGAGCAGAAACCGGCGGCGGTCGCCATGTTCATCGTGCCGGCGAGCGCTGGAGAGGAATACGAGCAGGCGCTTGCGCGAATGATCGAGGAAAGACCCGAGATCACGCCCTGGGTCTGGCGCGTATCGGAAGGCGAAATCCCTCGCCTGCCGTGATCCGCGTCGATCACCACGGCGCCGGTCAAACAGAGAACCGCGAGGCACGACAACGTCAAAGCCCCTGTGTGGCCGCCCGGTTTACTCCTGCGGAGGCCGGCAAGAATATTCGAAGCCGCGACCATCGTGAGGAACTGGCTCGCCATCGACGCCGGCGTACCGCCAGTCGATCAGCCGCGATCCGGGCGAGAACTTTCGCAGTTGTTCCCGTAGAGTCTCGGCAATGCAGTCGCTGGCCTCCGTCTCGCAATCGACATCGACGAGAAGCTCCAAGGTTGCCTTGAACAGGGCCATGTCACCGTCCTCCGAATGAGGCGATCCTTTCGGAAGCCGGATCGGGGCTTGATGCACTCTGCGCGACGATATCGCCCCGATAGCGCCTGACAGCCGTCATCACCTGTTCTAGGAAGTCTTCCGGCTCGCCTTCACGGTGGGCTCCATCCTACGACCAGAGCAGGGTTTCGACAAAGGCCGGCGCGAAATCGAATCGAAGGTGAAGCCTTCTTCTTCAAGATCCTCGAACAGGTCGTCATAAACATCATGCGCAAAGGGCACGAGCGCGCGAACGCGGAGCCGCATGGGCTGCCATCCTACCTCATCCCAGAGCTCCGACATGCGAACGATATTGTTGGGGACCGGCCGGCCATCCTGATGAAGCCCGCGGAAATACAGCATGGCCTCCCACAGGCACAGAGCCGTCTCAAGTTCCTTGCCTTCAAGGCGGTTGGTTGCGGTGCCATTGTCACAGACGCCGCCATCCTTTGGAAGCACAAACCGGGATGTCTTGGGCAATAAGCCCTTGTCCTGCTGCCTGAAGCCGGCGAGAAGATCCTCGCTGGTGGCGTGGTGGATAGCCTTGGCGGTGATCAGCGAAACACTGGCACCGTATGAATCGGGACGTTGAGAAGGATGGTTCATCCACTGGATCACGGTAACCTCGCGCAGATCCGTCGATCGTGCGACGATACCCTGCACCACGGATTGCCACGGGAAATCGCTGAGATCGATATCGATCGTTGCGTCGACTTCGGAGGTGTTGCCGCCTGCCGGCAGAAGGGCAAGCACACGGCTGGCAACGAAAATATTGACCGCCGCCTCGGCACGCTGGGCCGAGGCGCGAAATGCCTCGATCAAGTCGCCGCGCGCGACGCGAATAGGGTTGGCCGGCCCCAGATCGGTGAACAGGACGAGGCCCGCGTCGGTTTCGCTGCACTCGAGCACATTGGTGAGGATGAGCATCTCGAGCGGACTGATGTCCGCGAGCGGAATAGGTGGCCAGCTGTAGATCCTTGTTTCGGGAGAGGTCATGACAGTTCCTTTCCGGGAATGGAAAAGCCCGGCGCGATGGCCGGGCGATGAAGGGTGGGGAAGACAATGGAGGGCCGTCACGCGGCGCTCTCGAGCAGCTTCTTCGCCTTGGCTTCGAGTTCGAGCCGGGAGTCCTGATGCGGCTTGCCTCTGGCAAGTGCGGTGATGCCTTGCACGAAGTCGAAAATGCTTTCCGGTGGCCGGCCCTCCTCGCTCAAAACCGTCTCGATGATCTTGCCGGTTTCGGCCTTGGAGAAGCCGCGCTTGCGCAGGAATTCCGAGCGATCGTCCTCGTTTCGCGCGACGATTCGCTCGCGGGCGGCGCGGATGCCGGCGATGAACGGCGCGGGCGAGGAATTGGCGAAGTTCGTCAGCGCCGGGGCGGCCTCGTGGGCGAAACGCTGGGCCGCGAATTTCGAATGCCTGATCGTAATTTCCTCGAAATTTTCCGTACCCCAGAGATTCCTGTTGGCGCACACTGCCCTGAGGTAGAAGCTCGCGATCCCAAGAGTTTTGGAGCCCACCTCCGAGTTCCAGGCGTAAAAACCGCGAAAATACAGATCGGGCTCGCCGTTTGGCAGGCGGCCTGCTTCGATCGGATGGGTGTCATCGCAAAGGAAGGCGAAGACATCGCGGTCGCTGGCATAAAGCGTCGTCGTATCCTTCGTGATGTCGACGAAGGGATTGTGGGTCATCGTCGACCAGTCGAGCAGGCCGGGAACCTTCCAGATCGTGTCGCCTGTGCCATTGCCTGCAATGTTCATGATGGCGGCGATCAGATCCTTGTCCCAGATACGACCATATTCAGGACCGGTCGCGGCGCGCAGTTCGAGGCGGCCGTCCTCCATCTCTAGCGTCTTGACCGTTTCGGCGTTGTGATTGAGCAAGCCGTGCTGGAGATTGATGGCGGCGAGCGATGCTGGGAGCTGGCGCATGTAGCTCGCCGGCGCGCCGACCAGGCTGCAGAGTTGACCATAACTCCAATGGGTCGGGGCCAACGGCTCACGGCTGCCAGGCAAGATCAGCGACATGCGCTCGGTGTTGTCGCGGGTCGCTTCGACGTGGACGTCGGCGGCTTCGACGGTGCGGACACGAGCCTGATCGGTCCGTGCGCTGACGGCGCGATGAAGGTCGGAAAGGGACAGGTAGCGTTCGTCGTCTGGCCGCGAGAACCATTCCGACGACACGCGGCCGATGCGTTCGCCGCGCGATATATCGACCTTGAAGCCTGACGAGGCCGGCCGGGAGTTGGAAATCATGGTGTGCATGTTGGTGTCTCCTTGGACAAAAGGGCGGGCGGCTGACCGCTCCTGCGGACAACCGGACGGGCGAAACGGGTGTTGAAGCACAGAGCGCCACAGCGCATGGGCGGCGCTTTATGGTGGGGGCAGTCGACTGCGCCGCCCTAGGCGGCGGCGCAGGGGAACACTCAATCGATGGCCTGGAAGATTTCCGAGGCTTCGGGATGGTCCGCGGCGTAGGCGTAGAGGCAGCCGTAGCCTTCCGAGAGACGATCGGATTGATGCTGGAAGGAGAGATGCGAGAAGGCGAACAGCGTCGCGATCACCCCGGCAGCCTCCGCCGAGACGTCCCCCTGAAACCCGGTGATCTCACCGGTGATCCTGAAACGCGATGTCGATCTCGGAGCTAGAAACAGCGACTTGCCGTCCTGCTCGTAGAAATCCCAGAACCCGCCGCGGTAATCGAGCGGGCTGAGCCTCTCCATGAGACCATAGACGGCATTCTCGCCGATGATGACGAGCGAACGCCCGAACAAGGTGGGAAGGAATTCCGCGCGGCGATCGTCGGGGACAATAGACGCGGCCAGGGGTGATATTTGGCAACTGGACATTGATTTTCTCCGGAGAGGCGATGGGACGACACCGGGCTGCCCTCTCTTCGCCCGCCCGGCCTGCCCCTTCCCGGCCCAACTCTCGCCTCTCGCCGGCCGCAGCTGCCGGGTTCCACGCGCGCGCCGGATAATCACCCCCGGTGCGTCAACCTGGCTGGAGCCGACGGTGCGCCGCCCGGATCGCCTCCATTGCCGCCAGAAACTCCGCATTGCTCACGGCGTCGGAGAGATCTGCGGTTGCGACGATGGTTTCGCAGGCAGCTCTGACGTCTTCATCCGTCACCAGAGCCGGCGAGACCGATCGGAAGCTGTCGTCAACATCGAGCACCGAGGCGATCGCGCTGCGCACGCGCTCTTCGTCCAGACGCGCAAGGACATAGCTCGGCTTTGGCGCGACGACCGGATCGGCGGGATCAGCGGAACCGGCCAAGATCGCTTCACCCCGCGCAATCGCCCAATCCGATTTGGCAAGCCAGTCGACCGGCAGCCGACGGCGCGCGTGGACATCGTGGGCCATCATCTTCAGCAGGCCGAGCAGGATTTCGAAGTGGTGGGCCCGGCGCTGAACGGATTCATCGAACTGCGAAGGGACTGCCACCGGCGATCCGGCATAGGCGGCATTCTCGCCTTCCCAGATGCCGGTTACGTGGATCTCACCGGAGGAATCGTAGTCTTTCTTCAGAGACTCCCAGTTGTCGTCACCGAGTGCCGCCTTGCAGGCAGCCTCGGGCGTGTCGGCGAAATAGGTCGCATGCCGGAATACCGGCAGAGTGTAGGTGGTTTCGATCGTATAGGCAGGCATGACACTCTCCTGAAAAACAGAGAAGCCCGGCACAGCGGCCGGGCTTTCGTGAATGTGCGTTTTGGAGTGGTTACTCGGCGGCTTGCAGATGCTCGCCGTCGCCATCGATCGGGTCGGAGGTCGCTTCCGCGGCTTCCTCTTCCTCCGTCAGGAAGGACGGCAGATCGATGTCCGCGGCCTCAACGACAGCGTCGGATACGACGGTATCAAGCTCCGCCTCCGCCCGAACCTGATCGACCGGCAGCCGCAGCACTTCGGGAAGCCATCCGCTGCCTTCGAGCAACCGGGCGGCTTCGCGCGCCATGTCGGGCTTCTTCAGGTGGTCGATCAGTTGAGCCGACTGCTCGCCTTTCGCCTCGCGGACCGCCTGCAGGATGTGCGCCTTGGTCACGCGGCCGAGGTAGTTGTCGACCGTCGGCGTCCAGCCGGCCGTGACCATGCCGAAGCCGAGCGAGCGGGCGAGCTGCGTGGCATGGGCGTTTTCCTTGCTCCGCCGGTTCCATGCCTGCACGGTGGTGTTTACCGACAGCGAGACGCAATGGGCAAAGAGCGCCATGCGGCTATCCTGATCGAGCGCGATCAGGTATTCCCAGACCTCGTCGGCGTTGCCGGGGAGATCATAGCCCCAGGATTCCTGCCGCTGTTCGATCTCCTTGGCCCAGACCGTGTCGCCGAGGCCCTGCGTCTGACTGAAGGCGGTGTGCTGGAGCGTGATCTCGAGGCATGAGTCGCTGCCGTATCGATAGAAGATCTTCAGGACCGCGACATGCAAGGCGGCGATGAAGGCCATGACGGGATCGTTGGCCAACGCATTGCGCAGAGCGACGGTGCGCGCCGCGGTCAGATCCTCGATGACGCGATCGGAAAGCGGACGAACCTTGCCGTCGTCTTCCTCCGGTTCCTCGACGCCAGCAGGCTTTCCGTTGACCGAGACGCCCCCATTCGAAGAAGGGGCAACGGCGTCATCGTCGCCATTGCCATGGTTGTCACCGGCATCACCGCCTTCCGGCTCGGCGATCGGTTCGTCTTCGGGCCGCACGAAGCCGCGTTCGATCTTCAGTTCGCCATTGGCGGCAAGCGAGACGAAGGCGCCGCCGCGAGCGACCTCTTGCGGGTCGAAGACGTAGGGCCGGTCGTTGAGGGCATCGAGCTCGTTGCCCAGTTCATCGAGGCGCGCCTCGGTCTCGTCGGACTGTTCATCCGCCTCGGCGTATTCCGCGTCGAGCTTGTCATATTCCGCCTTCAGCGTGTCATGCCGCGCGAGCTCTTCCTCGGTGTATTCGGCACGCTCGCCGTAGAAGCGGCGAAGGCCGCCGGTGTGGCCGTAGGGGAAGTCGAACGCCGCATCGACCCACTTCCAGCCTTCCTGGTCCTTGAGCGCTTCCGCCTCAGTGGTCAGCTTTTCCAGCACCAGTTGTTCGAGCAGCGCCGGATCCTGCAGCCATCCGCCGTTGTCCTGCTCGAACAGGTCGCGCATCACGACGCCGCCGGCTGCCTCGTATGCTTCGACGCCGACGTAGACGGCGCGGCGGTCGGAGGCCCGCACCGCGGTTTCGGTCAGCATGCGCCGGATGTAGTAGGCGTCCTGATTGTGGGAACGCGAGATCGTGTCCCACACTTGTTCCTGGCGGACATGGTCGTTGGTGATCGAGAACGCCATGACCTGGCTGAGTTTCATCTCGTCGTTGGCATAGGTTTCGAGTAGCCGGGGCGAGACCGAAGCCAGACGCAGGCGCTGCTTGACGGTGGCCACCGACATGTGGAACCGGGCTGCAATGTCCTCCTCGTCGAGCCCCTGTTCGCGCAGCGTCACGATGGCGCGAAACTCGTCCAGCGGATGAAGATCGACACGCTTGACGTTTTCGGCGAGCGAATCCTCGACCTCGAGGGTATCACCTTTGCTGACGATGCAGGGAATGGCGGCTGTCTTGGCGAGCTTCCTCTGGCTGACAAGAAGTTCGAGGGCGCGATAGCGGCGACCGCCGGCCGGAATGCGATAGATGCCGGTCTCGTTGCCGTCGCCATCGACTTCGGCGCGGACGTTGAGGCTGGTCATCAGCCCGCGATGGGCGATGTCCTCGGCAAGCTCCTCGATCGAGACGCCCGCCTTGGTCTTGCGGACGTTTTGCTGGCTGAGAACAAGCTTGTTGAAGGGGATGTCACGCCCGGTATTGAGCATGATCTTCTGGATGGCCTGTGCCATGTCGTTTCTCCGTGGCGGGCTGGCCGGAGGCTCTCTCCGACAACCTCAACCCACCGCGAACACCCCTTCCCCCCTCTTCCTCCAGCCACATCCGCTCGCCACCGTTTCCAACCGGCCGCCCGCCACGCTCCTCCGCCACAACTCTCGCCACGGTGCGATGCCGCCTGCTCCCGGCCATACACGTCGCCGGATATGAGGTTTGAAGGCCAAGGTGTCGCATAAAATGTCGGGACAAATTCGTCGAGATGTCCTAAGCTGGCCGGGAAGCAGTACGCGCTGCTTTGGGGCGTCGAAACCCCTGTATCCAATGGTTGGGCCTGCCCAAAAGGCCCCCTCCTTGACCTTTTGCGTCGGGGAGCCTGTGGCGTATGTCCAGGTTCTCGAACTAAAGGCTACAGGGCTGTGGATACACAGTTTCGAACTCCCCGCGGCTGGGGTCATTGAGTGCGCGAACGGGGGCGAACCGTTCCGCCGCATGAAGTTGGAAACGCATTGGGCAATTCGGACAGAGAGAAGGATGTTGCGAGAGCGCCTCAACGTCGCGCGCGCGGGCGACACGAAATCCACCAGACCTACGCGAGCGATGCGCACAAGGCCCTGGATCATTGGCTGGCTCAGGCGACGTTCGTTGCCGCGCTCGGCGACATACTGAAGACTCCGCTTGCCGATGAGACACCTGCGGCCAAGCTCAAGCAGCTCGGCATGCTGGTCTATATTATTGAACTGATAGGTCAGGACAAACCAATCACCTTGACGTCTCTCGTCGAGGCGAGCGGTCTGGCTCGCAGCGCCGTCGGCGACATCATGGACAAGCTGGTCGAAAAAGGCTGTCTGATCGAGTCGATGGGGAGGAACGCGTGGGGGCGAGGCAAGGCGCGCCAGTTCAGGGTCAGCGCGTCCATTTTCGACCGCATTCGACCTTAGGCTGTCCGATAATTTCGTGCCTGCCCGTCTCGTTCGTTCGCAGGTACGGCGACTGCATCACGATAGTAAATCTCGGTCACCCGAAACCGTCCATCGATCCGTTTGCATTGGACGATGATATCGATCGCGATCGTCAGCATTTCGCGTATGTCGTGCCGTTCGAGATCGCCACCACCTTCCGACTCCTTCACCAGCAGGGTCAGTTGCTCGAAGGCAAGGCGTGCGGAATCGGCGTGAACCGTCGTAATCGATCCTGGATGGCCGGAATTCACATTGCGGATATAGTAAAAGGCCGTGCCATCTCTGAGCTCCTGCAACAATATCCGGTCCGGACGCATACGCAGGCAGGATTCGAGTAGCTCCCTAGCCCCGATCTTCGCGGTCCCCTGGCCGCCCTTCGAATAGAAGAGACGGACGTGGTTGGGCTGCGGGATGACCAGTTCGGGCGTATCCTCAATGGAAATGATCCGTTCGGTATCCGGGATATACTGGATCAACGCCTTGGATAGCGTCGTCTTGCCCGATCCCGTGGCCCCGGAAATGATGATGTTTTTCCGCGCCAGCACCGCTTCGCGAAGAAACTGCCTGTGAGCGCCGGCACGATAGAGTTCCGACAATCGTTGGTCCGGTTGCCCGCTATTCTCCTGCGTGCGGACCACATCGGCAAACAGTCCACTCTGGTCAAGATCGTCAAGGCCGAGCGACACCGAGGACGGTTTGCGAATGGTGACGCTGACGGTTCCCCTCGTCGTCGCAGGCGGGATCACGATCTGGATTCGCTCGTCGTCGGGAAGGGTCGCCGACAGGATCGGGCGCGTTTCGTCGATCGATTGATTGGAGTAGCTCGCCACCGCGCGAGCGAGACGCATCAGCCGGTCATAGGCAAGTTCCGGTATATCGTGGATCTGCCATCCGTTCGCTCCTTCGGTCACGACCTTGCCGGGCCTGTTGACGATGACTTCATACAGCGCCTTGTCGCGAAGGAACGGCGAGAGCGGCAGGAGCAGTTCACGCACGACACCGGAATCTGTGGCTTCAGTCATCGCAACACCTACTTCGTTACAAGCTTGGAGTCCGGGGCAAAGTCGCCGAGAACGGCGCGGTCATAGACGCGGTTGCGCGGTTCGGTCACGCGCAGCCGGTAGACGCTGGAAAAATCGAGATCGCGCGCCACGAAGATCGAGACCAGTCCTCCCTGATGTTTCATCAAGGTCGGCGGAATGTTGATCGATTGTTCAACGGCAATCGCCGCGGCCTGCTGACCGGCGCTGGTGGTGTTCTGTGCATCGACGTCGCTATCGCGTAACTGGCTGTTGGCATGGGATGTCACATCGCCAACGAGCGATAGCAGGATGGCGCTGCCGAACCGTTCCCACCAATGCGTATCGACATAGCCGTCCATGCCTGCGCGACCCAGGGCATCGGTGGCCGGCGACGCCAGCGTGATGATCACGCCCTTCGGGGTCTTCGCACGGTTCCAGAGGACAAAAAGCCTCTTCTGGCCCCGGCGCAGTCCGCCACGATATTCGCCGACGACCTGCGTGCCCTTCTCCATCAGCACGACGCGGCCGTTGTCCGACAGGACATCGCGATTGATGACGCAGCTGGTGAATCCCGGCTGATCGGAAGAAAGCGCCGTCTCGAGCACGCAAGGGATGGAGGTTCCCATCGCGATGATGAAATCCCGGTTGCCGAGTGTGCCGGCACGCGATCCCTGCAACTGCGTCGGGGTCAGCATACGATTGAAGCGCTGATCCTCGTTTTCCCCCTGCCCCGTAAAGCTGCCCGGGGTGTTTGCGAGCGGAACATAGTTCGAGGCGGCGTTGGTGTTCGCATCGTCCTGCTGGCGCCTGGCGGTCGGCGTTTTCTCGGCGCCATACGCCATAACAGGAGCGCGGCGCGCTGCGTCGAGCAACTTATCGTCACCGGTGGGCGCCTGCTCGGTAACGACGGGCGCCGGGAGTTGAACCTCAGTTGGGGTGGTCACGGGCTGGACCAGCTCCTTAGCCGGCTCGAAATCCGACGTCTGACGGATGACCACGCGCTCCGGCTGCACGCCGTCCGTCGGTTTGTTCTTCCCACCCATCGACCAGAGGGCAAAGGTAACAAAGGCAACGATCGCGACGGCGACGGCGCCCCGTTTGAGAACGGGGTTGTTGTCGATCCGCCGGCTGGTCGATGTTTCGGCGCGCTCGCCGGGGATCGGGGTGGTTTCTTCGTCGGCCATGACACCTCCTATTGCGTCGTGCCGGGGGCGGCCTTGACGACGCGCTCAACCGACGGTGACGTCGTATTCGTCTCGGGATTAATGCCGACGCGATCGTAGGCCTCGTTGAAGACGCACAGGACATCGCCGCCGCGGCGCAGGATGAACTTGCGGCTGATCGCATGGACCAGCACCAGATTGCCGTCGACGGATTTTGGAACCAGGCTTTCGCTGCCGTCCGAATTCTCCATATAGATCGCCGGCATTTCCTGATTGCCGGTAAAGGCGAAGGTCGTGACCTTGCCGTTGTCGTAGACGGCCTGCGGTTCGAGCGCTTGCGAACCTTGAGCGGAATACCGCCAGTTGCGCGGTCCATAGGCCTCGTGAAGAGAGAGAACACGATCGGCCTCGCCGGCCTGCGCCGCCAGGGCGCGAGCGGCTGCGACCTCTCTCCGGCGCTCCGCTTCATCGGCCGGATAGCGGTATTTTACATAAAAATAGGTGTTCTGCCCGGCTTCGACACTGCCGTCCCTGACCGTCAACTCCATCTGGTAGCTGCGCGTCGAACCGTCCCGTCTGGTCGTCACGACGGAGATGTTGGTGACGGGCTGGTTTTCCCGGGGTTTAAGAAAAAGGATGTTGCCGGCCGGGGCCACCTCCCATGCGACGCTGTTGCCGAGCGCCACATGCGCGATTTCCTCGTCGGCGGCGAACTCGACCTGCACCGATGAACGCAGCGTCCCAACAACCCGGGTGATGTTATAGGGCTGGTAGTCGACAAACCGGACTCGGCTGTCCTGCGACGCCCCGCGCGGGATCTCCAGAGCTGATGCCGGCAAGGAAAAGCCGGCGATCAGGAAAAGAACAGGTAAAAATCTCTGTATCAATTGATGGCCTCCGGATCGGCGCGATACTCGCTGACGACGAAGCCCAGGGGATTGACCAGCCGGTCGGTGGAAGACATCGGAGCGTTGACGTAGGAGAAGGTGAGCGTCGCCACCCAATGCGTGGTGCGAACGTCGTCGCCACGGGTGACGGTGCGCATGTATCGGACTGATGCCACATTGGCGTTGATCAGGGAGATCGAAACGATGTTGATCCGCGAGGTCGCGTTCCGGCCGTAGGTATTCTGCGGCGAGTCCGGATTGCTGCCGCGATAGGCCGCGGCAAAGCGGGACTGCTCTGGCTGTGTCGACAGGAGCGCCACCGTCCGAAAGTTCTCCTCCCCCTCGCTCCAGACATAGCCTTCGCGGGCGCGCACATATCTGGCCGCAAAAAATTTCGTGACGGCTTCGTCATAGGTGCCGGCGGTGGAGGTTAGTGCTGACACCACGTCAACGATCCCCGTCGAATTGTCGACCCGCACGACGAACGGCTCGACCGTCTTTAGAGGCGTGAGGCCGGCGATCGCGAAGACAGAGACGACGGCAAGGACGCTGGCCGAGATCGCAACGAACCAGGCGATGCGGGCCGAGCGCTCGACCTGGATGAGCCGATCCTGATCGAAACGGCGCGCCGTGTCGAAATAGCTCTTGAGGCTGTCGGTGTTCACCATCTCAGTTGCTCTCACACGGACGGTATGAGCCTGCGACATCGAACTGCGCAAACGCAGCCGGCGTTACCGAGGCCGGCTCTTCCGCGAAAGGGGCCGCGCGGCTCACCTGGTTATGAGCGTTCTCAGCGCCAGGCTTCTGCAGCTTCCCCTTATCCTCCCACTGCCACATAGAGCGGTTCAGCGGACGCCGGGAATAGCCGTCACATTTGGGCAGCGGGTTGGAGATCGAGGCGCAACCGGAGAGGCTGGCGCTCAGCGAAAGCAGCAAGAGAATACGGATCATCTAAAAATAACCTGTCCAATGTCCTTGATATCGAGGCGGTCATTCCGCCCGGTTTGGTGTCAGTCGGCGGCCGACAGCGCGTGTTCCGCGGCCAACTGCCCTCACCGTGTGCGAGGTAGCCCAGGCGAGTGTGCTTTCATGCGCGTCCCGGGCCGCGCCATAGCCATAGGTCAACGATGCCCCGCCGGCGGCGAGCGCCGAAGCGATGCCGGGCAATTGATAGAAGACATAGAGAGCGGCGATGCAGATGGCGCAGAGCGCGATCGGACGCATCAACACATCGCTGTACCCTTCGATCGCGGTGAAGGTCGTGTCGATACAGGTGATCAGCAGCGAGCCGATGGCAACGACCAGCACCTGCAGAATGACGAAGTTCACCAGCTGACCAATCCAGGATTCGGTAAACCGGCGCGTCGACTGGAACATGGCGAGTGCGATGAAGATCGGCCCGATCGCCAGAACGATGGCGAGCGCCAGACGGGCATAAAGCGAGACGATATAGCCGATGGCCGCGACGAGAAAGCTTGCGCCGATCACCAGCATACCGCCAACGCCGGTGACAATGTCTACCGGCCAGGAGGCGCGGGACCAGATCTCATAAGCGCACTTCTGGCCCTTATCCAGCAGGCTGTCGAAAGTCGATGCGCTCGGGGACGTCCCGGAGTTCAGTGCCTCGGCGATCTCCTTCGGCAGGGTGTCGAAAAAGATGTTGGTGACGTAGGTCTGGTAGTCGCTGGCGTTCCTCACCAGCATGACGATGATGGCAAGTTTTATGGCCCGGAAGGCGAATTCCAGGATCGGTTCCTGCACCGAGCCACGCAGCACGAGATAACCGTAGAGCACAACATACAGTGTTAGTGCCGCCGTGAGCGGGCCGCTGACCCAGTTGGCGATGTTCGAGGTGCCGGTGGAAATGAAGTTTTCGAGTGGCGCCTTGAACTGCCCGTCAACGAAACTGAATACCTGATACATCGGTCAGCCTCCGAGCGACTTGCGCATGCGTTCGAGGCGGAGCTTGCCGTCGGCGGCTTCGGCATTACGGCAATTGGCGGTGTCGCTAAGTTCACCGGGATTGTTTCGGCATTCCCCGATGATTTTCGTCAGAAGGGCCGCGTCGGTGACCAGTTCATCGACGGTGTATATCCTCTCCTCAGAGGAACAGGCCGACAGGAGAAGCATCATCAAACCGGAAACCAACCATCTCATTTGAGGGCTGCTCCCATGGTGTCCATACGCTGGCGCCAGTCCTCGGCCTTTCGCTGGTCATCGACCTGCACCTGCGCCTGCTGGACCATCTGCAGGCCCTGCATGCGAAGGACATCGGTTTGCAGAAAGGCGGTTTCGGCCTGCAAGCGCGCCTGCAGATCGGCGATGTCCTTGGCGTCGGCGGCACTAGAGATTTTCTGCCGAAGCTCATCGATGCCGTCGATCCGCTTGGTGGCGGCATCATAAATCTGCTGGCCGAGACTTAATTGTCCGGCGTTCCTGTTCTGGACGCGTGAGAGTTCCTGCGCGTAGAAATCGTTCGCGTTGGTACGGTAAGTGGAATTGCCCTCGAGAAATTTCGAGGCCGAGTCGCCGAAGACGCCGCTTGCCGAGCCCTTGAACAAGCTTTCGATGGCATTGAAGTTTTGCGGGAGCGCCTTGCGGATCGAGGAATCGTTGAGCAGGCTGGCGACATCGGCCATGTTGGTGATTTTGTTCAGCGAGCCATAGAGCTGCTGCGCCTGCTGTAGCTGCTGGTTCAGCGCATCAAGCTGGGACTTGAGCTGGGCGATACTCTCGATCTGTTTGGCGATCGCCGCCTGGTCGGTAACGGGAATGCCCTGAGCATTCACTAGACCGACCGACGCCAGCAGCGTGACGGTTGCCAGCAAGAGCCCTGTCCTGCCGTTACGGATCATGATGTCCTCCTTCTTTGCTGGAACACGGTCAACCAGTCCTGGTGTCCCTCGCCGAGTTCGGCGCGGATGGCATCCGCCAGTTCCACATTCACTGTCCGACCCGACAGGATCGCGAGCTCATCGTCGAAGCCATTGAGGTTCAGTTCGGCCACCACGCTGTTGTGGCCCTGCTTGACGATGAAGCGCCGGCTTTCGAGCGAAAGCTCGCGGGAGATCAGTTCGAATTCGCGCTCGGTCAGCTTGAAACCGTCGACATAGTCGGCGCGGTCGCCGCGCGGGTTGGGCAGAAAAATCTGCGTCGGGCACTGTTCGATGATCGTATGGGCAATCGGTGATTTGATAGCGTCACGCGGGCTTTGAGTGGAAAACACCATCAGCCCGTTTTGCTTGCGAAAGGTTTTCAGCTTGTTCTGGGCAAGAGCGAGGAATTCTTCCTCCTCCAGCACGCGCCAAGACTCGTCGATAACGATGATGATCCGGCGGCCATCGACCAGTTGCTCGACACGGTAGAACAAATAGCCCATCAGCGGCGTGCGGATCTCCTCGTTGTCGAGGAAGTCGGTCATGTCATAGCCGATAAACCTGGCGCCGATCCCGATATCATCCAGATCGTTGTCGAAGACCCAGCCGAGCGGCCCTCCCCTTTCCCAGCGCCGGAGCCGCGAGGCAATGCCTTCTGGATCGGTATTGTTGAGGAAGGTGCGCAGGGCGCCGATGGAGCGGCGCTCGACGGGAAGGTCCGCCAGACCGTCGACCGCGGCTGCGATATCGCGCAGCTCGCTGACATTCAGTTCCCGTGTCGCCGCTCCCGCCAGCTTGCCGATCCAGCGAGCGAGAAATATCCTGTTCTCTGGTGTCAGATCAAGCGCTTTCAGCGGTGCGCAGCCGGTCGGCACACCATTCCTGAGCGGCAGATAGGTGCCGCCAGCGGCGCGAACGAACAGGTCGGCGCCCCTGTCCTTGTCGAAGAACACCATATGCGGATCATGCTTCTCGAGCTGTGAGAGCATGAAGTTGAGGAGCACCGTCTTGCCGGCACCCGATGGGCCGCAGACAAAGGTGTTGCCGAGATCGCTGTGATGGAAATTGAAATAGAACGGCGATCCTGAGGCCGTCTTCAGCATGGCAACCGCCGGGCCCCATTCATTGCCGTCCTTCTGGCCTGTCGGATAGGAATGATAGGGTGAAAGTGCTGCAAAATTGCGGGAGGTAATCGCTCCCGAGCGCGCACGATAGCGGAGATTGCCCGGCAGCTGCGCCCACCAGGCGGCCTCAAGCCCCAGATCCTCGCGGGCGACAACAGCGCCACCGCTGGTCAGATGCGCGCGTGCCTTCGCCATATGGTCGGCCAGTTCCTTGACGGTCGGAGCGAAGACCGCAAGGCCGAGGTGATGCTCGCCCATCACGAAGCGGTTGGATTCGAGATCGTCCATCGCCTCGCCAAGCTCCTCAATCTGCGAGGCGGCCTTGTCGGCGGCGCTGACCATCTGGTTCTGCTTGCGGCCCATGATCGTGCGGGCGTCCGCCTTCGAGGTGAAGGCAAAGGACTGCGTCAGGACAAGTTCGAAAGGAGCGGTCAGGATGCCATCGAGCATGCCGCTGCGCGTCGTTGCCGGATATTCTTTGAAGCCGAACATGCCGGCATAACGGGTTTCCGCCTCATGTCGAATTTCCACCGTCTCGCGGCCGAAGATCACCCGGTCCGAATAGATCGCCGATGAAATCCGCCCCTCCGTCAGGGGCACGGGTTCACGCCGCCCGCCGACAAGTTGATGAAGAAACTCGCTCGGCTCGGAGAACAGGATCCCGTCGAGCTCATGGAGAGACAGAACACGAGGGGCGAAGCGCTTCAGCCCGGCAGCGACGTCAATCACCTTGTCCTGCAGGTGCTTGAGTGCCGCTTCGTCCAGCTCCATGCCGGATCGGCGCGCTTTGCGCAGACGGGAAAGGAGATTGGCTGCCTTTTCGGTGGGATTGTGGCTCGGAGACCAGACAAGGGTGAGATAGAGATCGTTGCGGAACAGATCTTCGCGCACCATCCGCTCGCGGTATCTGGCATTGAGACTATCGGAAAAACGATTGGTGAAGTGCCCTTCAGGATAGTCGTTGTCGCGACGGCGGATGACATGCGTCCAGAGCGCCAACCGCTCGTCGGCAATATTGCGATAGAGCGTATTGAGGCTGCGGTGCAGCCCGTTGAGATCCAGAACATCGGCGGTTTCGAAGGAGACGCCCTCGAGCACGAGCACGGTCATCAGCGCGCGGGAATTGAGCGCGATGGTGGTCTCGTCGACATGGCGTACATAGGGGATGAAGGTCTCCGGCCCGAGCTCTCGGGACCGCATCGTCACAAGGCTAGGCAAGGCTCAGATCCCTTTCGTCGTAGCGCCGGACAAGCTTCAACGGCGAGAGTGTTGCACCACCCCAATAGGCCGCGTTGCGCGAGCGGCCGCGGGTCCCGACCCAGGCAAGCAGAATGCGGAACATATTGTGGTCGTGCTTGACGAGCGCCCGGAACACGAGATGGAAGATGACGCCGACAAGCGCGTACGCGATCGATCCTGCGGTGATATAGAGGACGGTGGTCAGCATGATGTTGATGCCCATCGCTTCCATGGTCACGCCGGCAATCATCGCCGGGCGCGTGCAGGCCAGGAACAGCGTGTCTTCCTCAAGGACGGGAGTGCTCGCCATTGATGATCAACCGCCGACGATGGTGTTGACCAGCTCGGTGGCCCCGAAAATACCGCCGATACCAATGATCCAGAAGCCGGCCTTTCTCAGATCCATATAGCCGAACATCCAGGCAATGCAGATAATGATCACGGCGATGATCGCCAGCAGGCGGGCAATATTGCCGGTGAGCATGGTGACGATGTTCTGCAGCACGGTTTCGATGCCGGAGGATTGGGCTAAGGCCGGTTCGACGAAGCAAGCGACAATAACGACGGCCATGAGCGTGGAGGCCGCATGGGGACGAAAGCTGGTTCTGGAGATCATTCACTCTGCTCCGATGGGTCATGCTGGAAAATGAGAACAGAAGAGTGCCGTCTGGAACGGAACACGTCCCATGATGCGGTTTCTTCGGTTTGGGCGACTTGGTTGGGGACGGGCTGGGCCAATTGTTCGTGAGCCTGCTCCTCCGGGGCATCCTCGCGATCAAGCGGCCCGTCGATGGCGATCGACGCGAGTTTCGGAGAGAGGCGTTTCGCCTCCTTCCGCACCTGCTCGTCATACCGGACCATCTCACCGACGGACGGGTCGTCCCGTCCGTACCAGGACTGGAGCATCACCGTTTCGGCCCGCTGCGTATCAGCACCGAAACGCAGGGCAAGACGGTAGTAGCCATCGAGTAGAGTGGCTGTCGCCTTGAGGTTCTGGCACGGATCAAAGGCGTCGGAAACGGAGAGGTTGAATTTGCGAAGCTCCTCCACGCCGATACCGCCAAGCCCGATCTGGATATCCTGGTGATCCGCTATCAGGGACGTCGCCACCTCGATCGCCTCCGCCTTGCTGGCGGGCTGCGCGGGAAGCGGCATGCCGCTATTGATGCGGATATTGAAAGGAAGGAACCGGCTCTCCAGGCTGACGATGGCGGCCAGCGTTTCAACCTGAACCATCGGCGCGCAATTCTGCGCGATATCGACGAATGCGGCACTCATCGCTCAGTACCAGGCGCGCTGCTTGCCGACGCCATCGATGGTCACGTCGATATAGTGCGGCTGCGATCGCAGGTTGGGGCGCGTGATCGGATAACCCATGCACTGGAGCCGGCCGTCCTGGCGCTGCCACCGTGCCGACAGGACCGAGCCGGAGTTGCCTCCGTCATTGTCTCGGCCGAAAGAGCAAAGCGAGCCGTCTACCCGCTGGAGGGAGGTTGAAACGCAGGTCGCCTGTTCACCGCGAGATCCGTAGCTGCTCGAAAGCCGATAACCTTCGTCGCAATAATACGGCTCGTAGCCAGGCCGAGAACTATGAAACCCGACGCCGCTGCAGATTGGAAACGAATGCCCCTTGGCGAGTTCACGCCAGAGTTTCTGGATCGGTGGCCGGCATTCCGCATACTGGGTTGGCCCGCCGGGATTGGAAAGGCACAGAATAACCTGACATCCCCAGTCATCGGCACGCGCATTGCTGTGGGAAATCAGATAGTATGGCAGCATGAAGGAAACAGACAGCAGGCTATTCAGCAGAAGGTTTTTCATGGACTTGCCCCTCCGAAACAACGACAGCGCGCTACGGCAACAATGTCCGACGAGGGCGCAACGCAATGTTACTAACGTATATAACACAGTTAAATAACATGACAAGAGCGCTCAAGACACAATTGCACAACCTCGCCTTCTCCGGACTGATCCTCCATGAAATCCTCGACCATCCACTGGAAGACGAAACACCACAGGCGCGGCTGAAGGAGATCGGCATGATGACGATCTTGTACACGATGAGCCAGGCTCATCAGAAGCTAACCCTTTCCAATATCGTTGAAATTACTGGATTGACGCGGAGCGGAGCAAAGGAGACTGTCGATCTTCTGGTCAAGCGGGGAATGCTGAATGAAACCATGGGCACGAATTCCATGGGGCGGGGAACCGCGCGTCAGTTCGAGATATCGGAAGACCTTCTGAAAAAGCTGAGCACCTTCGAAAGCTGACCGCATCTTCGCGATTAAACTAACGTTTTTTGATACAGTGTGGTGGAGACGAATCGATCTCTTACGAAGCACGCAGCTGTGCATTCGCCCTCCGCCGCAAAAAAGTGTTCGTACTTGAAAACAAGCCTTCGGTGATATAGGTTATAGCATAATAGATAACCGAAATATCCCGGAGTATCGAGATGGCTGCCACTAACGGTCTTCGCGTCTATGATGGCGCCGAATTTGCCCACGCGCTACAGGTCGAGATGGATTCTGCTTCCGGCGAGAAAACACCGGACGCGGGTGGGCGCCTGCTGAAGCGTAAGCTGACAGGAAAACAGCGCGCGTCTTCTATCGCCGCAAAACTGCGCAGGGCAATGGCAAATGCGATGCACTCGACGCCGGAAACCGATGTCGATGACATGATGGTCCTACTGGTCGACACCCCAAACCTGGCGGTTCGGGAAACCATCCGCGATATCGTCGAGCATGTGCCGGCGATCATGGAAGCCCGGCAAAGCAAACTGACCGATGACGCGATCGACGCGCTGGTTTCGGTCTATATGCGCACGCCTCCCAACGCCGAAGTCGAGAGGTTGCTCTATGACAGCAATGCGAAGGCAAGAGCGCGGTTTTTTGGGGAGTGGCCAAGCTTTACCAGCAAGGATCTGGCGGACGTGGCCGGACATGGTTCCAGGAACAAAAGCATGACCGCCTCGCGATGGAAAATGAAAGGCAAGGTCTTCTCGATCAGGCATGGGGGCGTCGAATATTTCCCGGCCTTCCAGTTCGAGGAAGGCCAGCCTATTGAAACCGTTGCCAAAGTGCTCGCCCTGCTTGGTGAGAAAAAGTCCGGCTGGCAACTGGCATTCTGGTTCACCTCTCCGAATGGGTGGCTTGCTGGCAAGCGCCCGGTCGACGTCCTGAAAGACGGCGATGCGGTCGTATCGGCGGCAGCCCGTGAGGCGGAAAATATCGCCGGATGATTTCTCTGCCGCCATCACCCCTCCCCGCCTCGAACTCTCACGAGATCAAGGCGGGGACGAGATTCCACAGAGTTCATGATCACCGTTTCGAAAGCTGCTCTTTTAACCCTGGAAAAGGTCGTCCCAGCCGTTTTGCACCGCTATTCCTAGGCAGCGATCCGATCCCGACGCAATATCTTGCGACCGATTACGAGTGCGCGGTCCATGAAACGATTTTTCACGACGTGCCGATTGACGAGCCGAGCAAGACCGTCGGCGTCGACAATATCAAGCCGCTCGCTCATTCGGTCATCGAGTTGAAGCGCGATCTCGTTCTGGTCCCGCTGTTCGCCCCTGATCTGGCCAAGTGGGGCGTCAGCAGGTCGAATCTCATCGACACGACGGCCGCTGATTATCACATCACAGCCCAGTGGGCACTAGCGATCCACCAAAGCCGGCCGGACGCGCATGGCTTGATCTGGACGTCAAAACGTTGTGATCCGCAGCAGGCAGTGGTTTTGTTCGGAGATCGCGTCGCAGAGGCCGATCTGCTCGAGATCAGCAATGTTCCGATCTATTCGGATGTTGGAGAAATGAGGCAGATCGTTGCCTTTGCCGCTCGTGTCGATATCACCCTCGTCCTGTAAATGCGCGGCTGTTCCGCGGCGATATAAGCGAAACATGAATTTTGCTCCCGCAGAAAACGGCACATCCGCAACGGGGTACATTAGATCCCTTACACCGGACCTCTCGTTTGACTGAGGACTATGCCGGAAGAGCTCTTAATCGGATGATCAATCCTGACAAACCTAGCAGGGATGGCTTGCATGGGTTGGTTCGATACGCGCACTCTAAACGGATAGACTTGGCGCCCGCTCTTACGATGGTCTTGATCTCGATCTAAGAAGCGCTAGGAGCATAGGGCCGGCACTGAATTGCCGAAGGCATGCCCGCCGGCTAAGGTCCCTGAGGTAGGCACCAGCGGAATTGATTTCCTCTGCCCTCTCAAAGATGCAGGCAATCACTACAGCTGCATTCACCGGGCCCATCGCCCGGCAAGCGGCTTGAAAGGCGGGCCGATTGATCTGCAGCATGGAGCCTAGGATGGTGCTTGCTGCCACAAAGTCTCTCCAGCTTGTGATCGAACCTCCTGGACCATAGTGTTTGATTTCAGGGCAAGCACGTAACACTGTATCCAGCGAAATGGCTGGACGGATGGCATCCTGATGGGCTGGGTGATCGTTCTCTCGATGTCCAGTGTCTTGTTTGAACTTAGATCCTTGAGATGGAACCACACGGTTTGAAGCTTCGTGACCGCATTCAGATTCAAATTGGGAATATGTTTGTGAATCCTTTATGTGCCGCTCATTTTGGGATTCATTGGCGCTCATATTTCTAGAATTATCGTGTTCTTCCAAAAGGTTGATGATCCGCGCGCGGATTTCATTCAGTTGTGACAAAAGTGCTTGAAGTTCTTCAAGCGAGGGGTGCCGCGGAAGTGATGACAAGAATGACCGAAAGCGATCGTAAAGCTCCGCCCAATCGCCTGGGATGGCGTTTTCCCGGGCGAGATAGATTAGCTTGGTGATCTCGCGGCGGCAGAGACTGATTTTCTCTCGAGCGGATTGGTAAAGTTCACGATCGGCAGCCATGCGGGCGGCAATTGTCTCAATCTCCTGAGCACGAGACAAGAGCGGTGCCAGACTGAAGCCAAAGGCTTCGCTGACGTCCCCTGCCCTGCTCCTACGAGCATAACGCTTTCCGTTTGGGCTGTCCTTTCGCAGGATGAGACCCGCATCAACGAGTGCGGCAAGATGCCGTCTGAGCGTCGCAGCAGTCATCCCGCGTGCTCGGATCGAAAGCTGAGCGTTGGACGGAAACACGATCATGCTGTTCGTTGCTGAAAGCTCGTCCGATGGATAAAAGGACAATAGCGCGTCCAGGACAGTCAGAGAGCGGTCACTGACGTCAAGGTCCTCACGAGCCTCGCAGACGGCCCGAAAGAGCTTCCACTTGTTACGTTTGATGTCTGGCGGTGTTTTCTCGGCTTGCCTATGCTTTGCCAGTAAGGCAAACGTCATCGACCGCCGCCCAAAAGGCGTCGTCACGCATGCGGTATCCATGTTCTTCCACCTTTACAAAGGCAAAAGAAATTCGCTCACCAAAACGGTGCCAAGACTCTTGACGGGGATTCGTGAAAATGCGATTCTCTGATTGCTACATACAGAGGAAGGCTTCCACGACGGCAACGTTATGGGGGCCTTTTTTCTTTTGCGGTTAATCTCCTGCTTCAGTCTGCACTTCACGCTGGAACGTCTGATAGAGCGACTCCAACTGGTCGGATAAAAACGCTCCGAATCTCGATGCATCTTTCGAGGTCAGCGCGAGCGTAAATGTTTTTCCGGACGATTTGGTCGTCACGGCAACAGATTTTGCGGCTACGTCAAACTGACGAACGGACGGAGATGCGTTCTGTTTTTTTTTCGGCTTCTTTGCGGTTTTAAGTTCGGCCAGGAGAACATTGAATCGCTCCGCTTCTGCCGTATGGCGGAAATCATCCGTGCGGATAAATTCACACGCCCTCTCAGCATTGGCTGGAATCTGGAGGAGCTTTTTCAGTTCTTCCCAGCGATCGCGTCCGACGCCTTTTGCAGCGCCGACAGCGTCAAAAACAGTCTCGGGAACGGTGTCTGCGACAGCCAGCATTCTCGAAAGAAGCGTATCGTCGATCGTTAGGGCGATCTTCACGACATCCTTGCTCATACCATTGGCGACGAGCTTTCTGGCAAAGAGGGCCTTCTCGACGAAGGTCAGGTCGGATCGAGCCGTGTTTTCTTGACCCTGAGCGATCACGTGGGCGATGTCTTCGAGGGGCTTGATCACTGCCCGCACTGGGATCCGAAGGTCCCGCGCGGCACGGGCACGACGATGCCCAAAGACGATCATGTACCGCCCTTCGGCAGCCGGATGGGGGCGAACGAGTATCGGGGTTGACTGGCCCGATTGACGGATTGCTTCGCGAAGCTGGATGTAATCCTCTTGATCGTCGCCGATGCGGTCTGCAACGAATGAACCTTCAAGCAGGTCAGGATCAAGTGCAACCACCGTCTCGCCTTCGAGCATGCGGATAGAAGTCTCAGCCAGTTCGTCGAGTGACTGCATCATCGAACGCGAAGCTCCACGACGGGTATACTCCGCGCGGGCGTCCGCAGTTTTCTGATGCTCTTCCGCTGACGGCTGTACGAACTTCGCCAAAGAGTGGTTTCTAGCCATTGGTTGTCTCCCTAACGCCTTCAAGTCGATGATTTGCTGAAAGATTCAGCGCTTCTGCACGGCTGTCAAAAAGTCCCGTCATTTGCGTCCCCATGCCTTATGAATGAGGTCTGTGACTTCGCCGTTCACGGCATTGAGGCATTCGAGAGCGCGATCGTAGGTTGATCGAGTGAATTGGTGCTTCTCCACCTCATAAAGCGTCTGCTTGGTAATGCCGGCATCGCTGATGGCGGTGGATTTCAACATGTGGTTCTGCAGCATGCGCTTCGAGAACATTGCCTGCATGAACCCCACCATCTGAGCCTGAGGGCCGTCTGTCGGTTCATATCGCGTCACCAGATACCTGAACCAGTTCAACTTGACGCGCGCACCTGCTCCCTTGATCGATTCAAGGATTCCACCGAGCATGAGGAGGAACTGGCTCATCGACATGATGTCGAGCATTTGCGGATGGACTGTGATCAGGACGGAGGTGGATGCTGTCAGCGCGGTCAGGGTGAGATAACCAAGCTGCGGTGGGCAGTCGATCACCACGACATCGTAGCGATCGTCGACTTCCTTTAGTGCGCTAGAAATGCGCGTGAAGAACAGCCTGCCCTCCGGCGACGATTTGTTCGATGCGGCTAGTGGCGTCTGGTACTCGTATTCCTGGAGCTCGAGATTTGCCGGAATAATGTCGAGCCCCGGAAAGTTCGTCGATTGGATGACCTCAGTGATTGACTTGCGCTGCTCGTCGTAGCGGAGCGTTTCGAAGAGAGAGGGGTTTTTGTCGAGCTCAGGCTGAATGCCGTGAAGGGACGTCAGCGAGGCCTGAGGATCGAGATCGATGGCAAGAACACGATGGCCGGTGAGAGCCAAATATTGAGCCAAGTGGGCGGTTGTTGTTGTCTTGCCGGAGCCGCCTTTGAAATTGACGACCGAAACGATCTGCAGCGGCTCTCCTGCCCTGCGATGTGGAACGTAACGTTTAAAGTCGCTGCGCCCGTTCTTGTCCAGGAAATGGCGAAGTTCCAGCATCTGCTCGGCGGTGTAAGTTCTGCGCCCCGACGAGGTGGTCGCTGGGACCGGTCCCTTTCCTTCGAGGTGAAGCTTCTTGATGTGATTTTGCGTCACGCCGAGATAGTCGGCGACTTCGGCCAGCGAGAAGGAACGTAGACCTTTTTCTGCATCCGGTGGATATTGCTCCAACCGGAGCATGTTGAGATTGTCAGAGATCAATTCTCCCTGCTGAAGAATCTCCTGATCAAAATCAGATGCCTCGATGTTGATTGCCATGTTCATTCAGCCGAATCCAGAATAACGCTTTTAGCTCAAACGTAGTCCAATAAGCGTTATTAATACCTGCGATTCTACCTGTTCGGCAAACTTTTTTTAGTTAACAAGACCTTAACAGCTAGACCCTCTACGGCGGATCACTTTTTTTGTGGTCTAACCTTTTGTTTTCTATTGCGAAACTAGCGTTCTGCACGGCTGTCAAACGAGTGGTGGGAATCTGCGGCATTGGCTTTCGGCGACCGTTACCAGCACCATCGGGCATAAGCCTGCCATGAAGTGGCAAATAGCGTAAAAGCTCCTAGTTGCTAAAAGCTACAGCGGCGCCTGTCTCCTGAACGCCGATCAGGCGGAGACAGCTCTGAAGATCGGCGTTGGGCGCAAAACCGAGAGAATACGTATTCGGGTCTCAACCAGCCGCGATCAATGCGCGGCGCGGCAAGCGGTACACTGTTCGACATCGAGCGCCAGCTTTACGACCGAAGACAATTCGTTGAGGCTGCCGATCTCAAGAAGTGCTGTTTCAAGGGTGGTTGCGAGGCAGATCATGGGGGCGCCGGCATGATTGAATCGGCCTTCTCCAATCACACCTGAGGGGCTGGGGCCGAACGTTGCGATGTCGGAGAAGGACTGATACTGCTTCGTAATGTGCGCTGATTTCCTTGCGCGGAAGAATGTCCCAGGCGTTAACTTGGGAGTAGTGTCTGCAGAAAGTCCCCGGACCGCTTCGAGGATGCTTCGCGCGAATGGATGCTTGAGAAGCAGGAAGGGAGTGGCACTTCCTATCGATGGCGGCTCGCCAATCGACTTTTCAATCTCTTCGACCCGATCAAACGGATGTTCGAAAATGTGGATCGACCTACGTACATATGTTCCACAGCGGGGACAGAACACAAAGTGCTTAAGTGTCATAAGCTCCGCCGTGTAGAGGTGGACGAGGTGGCTCTGCTCAACGCAGTAGTACACGCTCACTGCGTTCGTCTGAAATTCGACATCGTGTATTTCGACGCCCGGACACGTAAGGGCGAAATCCTCGTAGCAGTCGACGCAACAGCATATGCTTGAGGTGAAGTCAGAATCGATCTCTTCGACGAGAATGTCGTTGAAGGTGTCGATATCGAATGCCGATACCGGCAGGTAGCTAGGCCCTGTTGACAAAGTGGATTCCCAAATCAGCAAAAGCGTGATTCAAGACTGCCTTTTAGGAGGCGGTTTTGGCTCGCGGCGACCTGACGGATATGGAATGGCGGATCATTG
>Ga0209699_100180_pt1 | contig 64400 bp, 73 predicted proteins | sample SynthPrep_1_END__FD_187204 | JGI IMG/M metagenome (GOLD analysis project Ga0209699, IMG submission 187204) | Synthetic microbial communities from Ohio, USA - SynthPrep_1_END_DS7_MetaG (SPAdes) (version 2) | ecosystem: Engineered > Bioreactor > Aerobic > Activated sludge | place: USA: Ohio...
GCGGGTGGGTGGGGCGATTCTAGCGCCGGCGCCGGCGGCGCTGTCCGTGCCAGGCAAAGACGCCGTCCGCGGCGGGCAAACCGCCTCCGCAGCGCATGGCTAGCATCGCTTCTCCAATCAACAACAGAGAGAGGAGACAGCGATGCTGACCACCACAGGTAACGAATTCTGGCGCGACCTGGCCCCCATCGCCGATGCCTTCAAGCCGGACGCCAAGCCGGAGGTCTATATCAGCAATGCGCCGACCGAGGACGAGCGCTGGTACGTTCCCTTCACCGACACGGTGAGCTCGCGCCCGCTGTGGATCTCGCCATCGGAGAACAGGTGGTGCGACATCCTGATGGCGAAGTCCGCCGGCCTGGTGAACCGGCACTATCACCCGCACGAGGTCTTCGCCTACACGGTGTCCGGCAAGTGGGGCTACTTGGAACACGACTGGGTGGCCACCGCCGGCGACTTCGTCTACGAGACGCCGGGCGAGGGCCATACGCTGGTCGCCTTCGAACATGAGCAGCCGATGCGGGTGTTCTTCGTCGTCAAGGGGCCGCTGATCTGGCTGGACGAGGCAGGCCAGTCGGTCGGCCACTTCGACGTGCACGACTACATCGCCCTCTGTCGCGCCCACTACGAGAAGGTGGGGATAGGCGCGGCCTACGTGGATACCTTGTTCCGCTGAGCGCGCGCGGCCGCACCAGGCGTGCTCCGGCTCCTGCGGGCCGAAGCGCGCCGGGGGAGCTACTTCTTGTCCACCTTGCCATGCAGGGCCTGCGCCTCCTGCAGGTGGTGTTCCAGCGCGGGCAGGTGCTTGGCGGCGAAAGCGCGTACCTCCGGATCCTCCGCCTCCCGCGACGCCTGCCGGAACAGTTCCACCGAGTTCTCGTGCGCGGCCACGCCGACGCGAGAGGCGTACATCTTGTCGAAGGTGTCGCCGCTGAGGGCGCGCAGGGCGGTGAGTTCGGTCTTCTGGGTGAGCGAGGGGCCATCAGGCAGCTTGAAGCCCTTCCTGGCAGCGAGGGCGTTGAGCTCCTCAGCAACCTTGGTGTGGTCCTGGATCATCTTGCGGGCGAAGGCTTTCACATCCGGGCTGGCGGCTTTTTGCTCGGCCAGCTTGCTGCCCTCGATCTCGGTGTGGCCGGCATGGGCGGCATCTTCGAGGAAGCTGCGGTCTGCCCGCGGCAGCTCGCCATCGGCGCGCGGCTGGGTGGCGGGGCCAGGGGTGACGCCGGGAGTGGTGGTGGGCGTGCGCGGTGCAGTCTGCGGATTCGCCGGCTGGGTGTCGGCGGCGCTGGCGCCGCTCGCGAGCAGCAGGGCGCAGGCGGCGGCAAGGCTGGTCTTGGCGAGATGTCGGGTCATGTTCTCCTCCGTGGGGTGATGGCAAAGCACCCAGGATCGGGCGCCTGTGGCTTCCCGCAAGCGCTGTGCCCGGCGCAGACGGATGCCGGCTGGCCTCTTCGCACGGCAGGGCTGGAGGTGCGCTTCTGCGCTAAATCAAGGCCGGGATGATTTGTTCATCCATACAGTTCCCAGCACGGGGAGCGGGGGGTAGATTCGATTCCGTAACTGTCCGAAAGAGGTAGAGAGTGCCTACACAGACCGAGGCGCGGCTCGCCGCGCTGGAGGCGCGCATCGAGTGCCTGAACCTGCTTGTCGTCTCCCTCATGAGTGCAAACCAGAACCAGGCATCCCTGCGCTTCGCGATAGAGCGGGCACTCCGCCTGCACGATGCCAATGCGGTCTACCAGATGCGCCTGAGCGACGAGCAGATCGACCGCGTCGGCGTAATGCTCCAGGACTACATCGGCACCCTGGTGTCCGAACGGGAAGCGGCGGCGCCGGTGGAGTGACCCGGAGCCGCCGTGGGTGTTTTTCCCGCCGCCTTGCTGATGAGAGCTATGTCCGGGCGAGCCGGCAGGAAGGCCTTGGGGAATGCCGGAGGCGCCAGCGGGAGAGCGCAAGACTGAGTACTTTCGGCAAGGCCGGGCGGCATGTTCCGGTCCTCGCTCCGCGCATGCCTGTGACCCGGCGCTGTGATGCGGACGGGGTATAAGGCCGTCTGCCCTTGAGTCAGCGGGCAAAGCACTCGCTGAAGTGTCTGTCGCGCAGGCTGCGCGCCTTGTCCCTGTCTTTCTCCCCGCGCAGGCTGCTGCTCTTGCGGTTGCCGCTGCGTTCCAGTTGTTCCGCTTCGGCGAGGTAATTCCTGCAGCGCTCGGCGGCGAGTTGCTCGTGCTTGCGCCGCTGGCCGTGCTGCTCGCGGGCGAGTTCGGCGCTGGCTTCCCTCTCGGCCTCGATGCGGCGCAGGCGGGCGCCGTCCTGGCGGCTGCGCTCCTCGCTCGAGCGGCGTTCGGCATCCGAGGGCTGGCGGGCGTCCAGTTCGAGCGCCTGACCATGCTGCCGGCAGGGTTCGGACTGGTAGCTGGTGGTGCCGGCGGGGTCGGTGCAGCGGTAAACCTGCGCCAGCGATGGACCAGGCAGGTGCAGGCCCAGTAGCAGCAGGCAGGAGAGGCCGTGGCGGAGGAGGGCTCGGGCAGTGCCGGCCGGGACGGGGCGAGATGAGGCGGATGCGGACATGATGGGCCTGCGCTGTGGAAGCCGGCCGATTCTCGCATCGAATAAAGTACGTTGGAATATTTCGCGGCCGGGCGGCGGCTCGGTGACCCTGGCCCCGGCCGTGCGCTGGCTCAGCGGTCGGGAATGCCGTCGCGCAGCAGCGGCAGGGTGTCCGCCGCCGGAATGGGGCGCTGGAAATAGTAGCCCTGCACCTCGTCGCAGCCGGCGGCCTTGAGATAGACCGCCTGCTCGCGTGTTTCCACGCCTTCGGCGATGACGGTGAGGCCGAGGTTGTGGCCGAGGGCGATGGTGGAGGCGACGATGGCGGCGTCGTTGGTCTGGTTGCGGATGTCGTTGATGAAGGAGCGGTCGATCTTGATGATGTCGATGGGCAGCCGGCGCAGATAGCTGAGGCTGGAGAAGCCGGTGCCGAAGTCGTCCAGCGCGATCTTCAGGCCGAGCCTGGAGAGCACTTCCAGCGCGGCATGGGCGCGTTCGAAGTCATCCACCACGCAGCGCTCGGTGATCTCGATTTCCAGCATGTCGGGCCGGATGCCGTAGTGGGCGGTGGTTTCACGGATGACTTCGACGAAGCTTTGGTCGCGCAGCTGGCGGGCGGAGACATTGATGGCCACCGGCACCACGGCGATGCCCACCTGCTGCCAGGCGGCGATCTGCCGGCAGGCTTCGCGCACTACCCAGTTGCCCAACTCCACTACCAAGCCTTCCTGCTCGGCGTAGTCGATGAAGTCGCCGGGATAGACCAGGCCGCGCTCCGGATGCTGCCAGCGGATAAGCGCTTCCAGGCTGGTGATGCGCAGGCCGTTGAGGGCGACGCGCGGCTGGTAGTGCAGCACGAATTCCTCGCCGAGGATGGCGCGGCGGAAGCGGCTGTGCAGGTCCAGGTGCAGCGCGGAGCGGGCGTTGAGCGAGGGGTCGTAGTAGCGGAAGCAGCCGCGGCCGGAGCGCTTGGCTTCGTACATGGCGGAGTCGGCGTTGCGCATCAGCGCGTCGATGTCCTGGCCGTCGCGCGGATGGATGGCGATGCCGACGCTGGCGCGCACCTCCAGGTCCTGCCCGTCTAAATTCATCGGCCGGGCGAGGGCGTCTATCAGCTTGCGCGCCACCCGGGCGGCGGCGTCGGCGGCGTCCACCTCGGTGAGCAGCACGACGAACTCGTCGCCGCCCAGGCGGGCGACGATGTCGGTGTCGCGCACCGCGGCCTTCAGCCGGTCCGCCACTTCCCGCAGCAGCAGATCGCCGACCCGGTGGCCCAGGGTGTCGTTGATGGCCTTGAAGCGGTCCAGGTCGAGAAACATCATGACGAAGGGCGCATGGTTGCGGCGCGCCCGGTTGAGGTGGCTGGCCGCCAGCTCGGTGAACAGCATGCGGTTGGGCAGGCCGGTGAGGTGGTCGTGGGAGGCGAGCTGGTAGGCCCGGCCCTTTTCCTCTTTCAGCTGTTCGATCAGGCGTTCCTTCTCGTCTTCGGCCCGGCTCAGTTCGCGGTAGAGGCGGTGCTGGCGGCGTGCCACCACCACCATCGCCGCCAGTGCGGCAACCAGCACCAGCGACAGGCTCCAGGCCCAGCCCGCCGGGGCCAGGCGGCGCTGCGCGGCGCCGTGCAGCACTTCGTCCAGCCGGCGCTCCACGGCGACGCCCAGGCCGCTGGCGGCCGAGCGCTCGAAGGCGAGCAGCGCCGGCCGGCCGTCGTTCCGTTCCACCGTCCGGCGGCCCTGCAGTGTCGCGGCGAAGAGCTTGTCGCTGCCATCGTCGGCAACAAGCCGGCGGCTGTCGTCGCTGCGGGTGTCGAACAGGCTGCGGCCGCTGGCATCGTAGATGCGCAGCGCGCCCCCGCTGCCCAGGTCCAGCGTGCGGAAAGGTTGCAGCAGGCGGCTGGCGTCCACCAGGGCAAGCAGCTGTCCGCGGTTGCCCAGCGCGCTCGACAGCGGAATGGCCATCGGCAGGCGCCAGTTGCCATCCGGCCCGCGTTCGGCGGGCAGCAGGGTGACCTCGCCCGCGAGCGCAGTGCGCGCAGCATCGCCGGCCGGGCGAGCGGCGAGGCGGAGCAGGGCGGAGGCCTCACTCTCGGTGACGGTGGAGGAGAACAGCAGTCCGCGCTGGGCGTCCTGCACCATCATCGCGCTGAAGAGGCTGTCGCTGCTCGTCGCCAGCCGCAGGCCTTCCAGCAGCCGGGCGTTGTCCAGGCCGGCGCGGGCGAGGCGGGCGTGGCGGCGGCCGCGCTCCAGCGTCTGCTCCAGCACGGAGACGGCCATCCGCGCGATGTTGGCGTTGTCCTGCAGGACGTTGTCCACCGCCAGCTGGCGCTCCCGTTCGGCGTACAGCAGGTGGCTGCACCAAATGGCCGCCAGCAGCGGAATCGCCAGCAGCAAGGGCCCCAGCGTGAGCCCGGACCAGCCGTCGAGGTGCGCCGAGCGCGCCAGGCGCCGCCACCGTTCCAGCACGGCAGGCGCAGGCGGGGAAAGGAGCGGTGTCGAGGGAGGAGGGCTGATCGTATCGTCGCTCACAGTGGCTGATCCCGCACGCCGGGAGGGGCAGGGCGAGTATGTCGAAGTGCGTAATGCTGGGTTGTCCGGATTACATTCATGTGACGTGTAACGGGCACGAGGCTGGTCCGGCGGGCGCCGTAGCAGTTTCTGCAAATAGTTCTTGACCTACTTCGGATGCTTGTTTATAGTTATGCCTTCTCCGACGCGGGGTGGAGCAGTCTGGCAGCTCGTCGGGCTCATAACCCGAAGGTCGCAGGTTCAAATCCTGCCCCCGCAACCATACCTAGAGACAGGCCAACAGCTAGCGCTGCTTGGCCTGTTTCCATTTCTACCCAGACTTGACCCTCGCGCGCGACCATCACCGCGGGGCCGATCAGGCGGCGGACGAGTTCGCGGGCGCGGGCGATGTCCTTGCCCAGCTCCACATCCAGATCGGCCACCAGCTTGCGGTATCGCTGGATCGTGTCCACGAGCTGGGCGGCCGCGTTGTCATCGGTCACGGACTGTTCGGCGGCCAGCGCCGCGCGCTCGGCCTCGGCGGACTCAAGACGCGCCTGCAGCGCGGGGGATATCCCCACCGCCGCCACCGCATCAACCAGCCGTTGCACCTCGCCATCGAGCTGTGCGAGTCGCTCCCGCAGCGCGCGGGCCTTGCCGGCGCGCTCTTGGCGCACTTGGGCGAGGATCTCGCGAACGTTGTCCTGCAGTTCGGCCAGCGCCGCGGGGCTCATCAGTTCTTCGCGGATCGATGCCAGCAGGCGAAAGTCCACCGTTTCCCGCTTGGCCGTTACCCCGGAGCACACTGCCTCGCCCCGGTCCTTCCGGTTCGCGCAGCCATAGTGACGGCCGCTGGTGGCGATCACCGGCCCGCCACACCGGCCACAGCGCATCAGCCCGCCGAACAGCGTTTGCGGGGCCTTGCCGCGGCCGCTGCTGCCGCCTTCTCCGGTTGGCCGCCCCATGCGCGCACGCACGGCAGCCCACTGCTGGTCACTGACGATGCGCAGCTCGGGACGCTCGGCGATCTGCCACTCCTCGCGCGGTCGGTCCAGGCGCGTGCGTTTGCCCGTGTCGGGGTCTTTCACCCATTGGCTGCGGTTCCAGATGTAGCGGCCGATGTACAGCTCGTTGTTCAGCACGCCGGATCCTTTTGCCGGGCTTCCATACAACGCCGAGACAGCCCAAGTGCCGCCGCGCCCGGACTTGATGCCTTGTCGGTTGAGTTCCGCTGCAATGCGCTGGCAGCTCCAGCCGCTGGCGTACTGGTCGAAGATCCACCGCACGGTGGCGGCCTCCTCGGGCACGATCTCCAAGCGCTGGACACCCTCACCGGGGACAGCCCGGTAGCCGAACGACAGCCCGCCGACGTGCCCGCCGCGGGCGAGCTGGCCAGCTTGCCCACGGTGCGTCTTGTGCCGTAGGTCATCGAGGTAAATCTCGTTGATCAGGCCGCGCATCGTGCGGTGGATCTTCTTTCCGCTCGCCTCGGAGTCGTAGCCATCAGCTACTCCAATGATCTGGATGCCTCGGTGCTCCAGGCGGCGCACGATTCGCTCCTGCTCGACCTGGTCACGTGACAGGCGATCGAGGCCCTCAACGATCAGCGCCTCGAAGCGTCCGGCCAATGCGTCGGTCAGCAAGCGGGCGCCGCCCGCGCGTCCGCTCACCGGCGTCGAACCAGACACGCCCTCATCGCGATAGCTGAAGCTCACCCGCATGCCCAGCGCCTCGGCGCGATGCTGGCAACACCGGATCTGGTCATCTGTGGAGGTTTCCCGCTGGCGGTCTGTTGAGTACCGGGCGTAGATGGCTGCGTTTTTCATGGGCTTCGGTTGTAGCGGTAATGCGGCCTTCGGCCAGGGCATCCGCGACCAGCCTTTCGGCCAGCCAGCGGATCAGTTCGGAGCGAGCGTTGTGGCGCTCGTTGTCATCCATGGTCGCACAGCCCGTAGGCCGAGCTGCAGGGGGTGATGTCGATCATGTCCGCCAGCGCGTCGAACTGCTTCCCGCCGCCGCTCGTTTTCGCCCACTGCACCCGCATGCGGATGCTCTCCATGTCCTCACCTCACAGGAAGCCGCGATTCAGGTTGATCGGCATCACCCGTCCGCCGCTGCGGAGGGGGATCACTGCGGGGCCGGCAAAGGCCTTGCGGAGGGGGCGCATCGGCGCCGCGGCGGGCACGCCGGCGGGGCCGTCGCCGTAGGGGTAGTAGCGGAAGAGTTGGCCGACCTTCTCGCGGCGCAGGACGCGGTCGTTGAGGGCTCGGGTCAGCACGCGGTGGACGTTGGTCATCGTCTGGCCGCAGACCTTGCACAGTTCGGGGGCGCTCATTCCGGGCTTGAAGGCCGGCCAGATCGGGCGGGGGGCGGTGTTCTTCACAGGAGGACTCCGGTTTTGAGTTGCCGCTCGACGCTGCGGCGGACGGTGTCGGTGGTGATAGCGGCGCCGGGGCTGGCTTCGCGGGTGATGACGATGCGTGCGAGGCGCTCGACTTGGTCGCTCTGGCGCTGAAGCTCTTCGGCAGCGTTGCGCTCCATCCAGCGCAGGTCGCGCCGGGCGATGCGCAGGCGCATGCACAGCCAGCGGGTGTAAAGGCGGGCAAGCAGCTTCATCACGCGGCCTCCGGCATGTGGATTTCGGCCTGCAGGGCGGCGAGCTGCTCCACCTGGGCGAGTTCGATGAGGCCGCCGCCGATGACGGGGGTGAGCACGGCGATCGAGGTCTGCGCGCGGGCGATCGCGTCGGCCAGCGCGGCGAGATCGACTTGGCGGTAATTGACGATGCCGGCGGCTTCGAGCTTGATGGCGTCGCAGGCGGCCATCAGGCGGAGTGCGTGTTCGCGGATGCTGATGGCGGCGAGCGCGTCGCGGTAGGTGCGGTTGCACATGGCGGCGGCCTCCCTTACTCGTCGCACAGTTCGGGGTGGTCGCGGCGCAGGATCTCGCGCGCCAGCGCCATGAACACCGGGCAGTTCTCGCCGTGGCGTCCGTACCAGTCCTGGCACTCCAGTGCGATTTGCACGTGCCGTTCATCCGCGCTGCCCAACAACGACGGCAGATCCACCACCCAGGTGTTGCCGTTGTAGAGGTGCAGCACCAGCGTGGCGAGGCGTTGGCCGGTCGAGTAGCCGCCGAGGATCTCGTTGCGGTACTGGGCAAACGGGTTGCTTCGGCCCGGCAGGCGGGGGGCGCTCACCACAACAGCCGGAGTGGCGGTCTGGTGGGCCTTCACGCGGGCGGCGTCGAAGCGGTCGATCGCGGCCACGGCGGTTTCGCGCTTCTCCGGGTCGCCGTCATAGCCGGCGAAAAGGTCGCCGGAGTCAATCACGTTGCACAGGGCGTCTGCCGCCTGCAGCAGTCCGCCGAGGGCCTCGGCGTGGGCATTCGTCATCGTGGTCATGGTGTGTCCCTCCTTTAGGAACGGTTACGGGGTGCTGCGTTGGGTGCTGCTGTAATCGGGGTGGCTGCGTTCGATGCCGGCGCCGGCCGCGCTGGCCTCTGCCCGCTCACGACGCTTGCGGCGCATGGCTGCGCCCAGCTCCAGCGCGGCGCGCAGGGCCGGCGCGGCAAGCGCCTGGTCGAAGCTGATGCCCTCGGCTTCCAGGCGGCTCATGCGGTAGGTCCAGCGCAGTTCGGCTTCGGTGGCGGGCGTCATGGCGTCACCGCTTCCGGGCTTCAAAAATCCAGCAGCGCACGGTCAAGGGCCGCTGTGAGTCCGCGTGCGCGTGGGTGTTGTGGCGGCGATTGATGGCCGAGGCGACGGCCCGGTTGGCCTCGATGAACTTGGGCTCGCGGCTGCTCTTGAGCAGGCGCTTGAGGTCGCTGAGCAATGGAATCTGCTGCCGCTTCTCGGCGGCCACCGCCACGAAGTGGTTGAGGTTGACGGCGATCAGGCTCTCGTCGGCGGAGTGGTTGAGCCGCGATGTGCCGAAGCCTTCGTCGTCGGTGCCGTCGAGGTATTCGAAGGCCTCCCAGAAGGCCTCCACGATGGGGTGATCCTTCTGCAGGCTCTGCTCGCGCTGCAGGGCCAGCTCGAGCAGCAGCGCCTTGGCCTCGGTCTGCTGGCTGGCGGTCACCGGGCAGGCCAGCGACAGCGCATCGACCAGCACCATCAGCTGCGCGTGGTTCTTCTGGATACGCTGGTTGCGCGAGCCGGCGGCGGCAATCTGCCGCTCGTAGGTGCGCAGGCGCTCCTCCATCAGGCCGAGCACCGCGGCTTCCTTCGTCACCGCGCGCAGCAGGAAGGCCGACACATCCTTCGCCGGCATGCGGCCCAGTTCCAGCGCCGCCTCGCGCCCTGCCTCGCTCTGCCGGCTCTTGTCGAACCACAGGTGAACAATCCGCTCCATAATCGGCAGCGAGGCCTGCACCGCTGCGTTCTGGCTGATGAACAGCGCGGCGCGGAACTGCGGGTCGTAAGTGTCGTTGCCGCTGCTCTTCACGCCCGTGGTGCGCAAGCTGCCGCCGTTGTAGAGACTCTTGAGGCTGTCCCAGTGGAAGGCCTGCTTCGGGCGGCCCTTGCTGCCGTCTCCCTCTTCCTCGCGGTCGGATTCGATCAGCACCACAGGCAGGTTCGACACCTGGGCCATGGTCCGCATGAAGCCGACCTGCGAGCCCTTGAGCGGGTCGAAGCCCTCATAGCCAGCGCGGCCGACCAACTTCCACAGGGTTTCCAGCAGCGTGGTTTTGCCGGAGCCCGGCTCGCCGACGATCTCGACGAAGGGGAAGGATTCGAAGCGGTGGCGGATCTGCTCGGCGAACAGCGAACCGAACCAGGCCGCCAGCGATATCACCCCGCGCGGGCCAAAGCAGAGGTAAAGCCGGTCGAACCAGCCCGCCGCGCTGGCCTTGGTGTCGAGGTTGATGTCCAGGCGCAGCGACTTGGACAGGCTCTTGATCGCCAGCTTGCCGAGGTCGAAGTAGTCCTCGTCGTTGATCTCGACGACGCGGTCGCCCTGCACCGCCACCTCGCCGAACACATACGCTTTGTGCTCCAGCGAGTAGCCGATGTAGTCGATGGTCTCGACCGTCTTGATGTTGTAGGTCCAGCGCGACAGCAGGCGGTCGAGCTGGCCGGCGGCGCCGGTCCAGATGGCGCCCGCCGCCGAATGCAGCAGGCGCTTCTTGAACTCCGCGGCGGCCGAGAGCTGGCCGGCGGAGAAGGTGTTCTTCACCGGTTTCCCGTCGTGCGGGAATGAGATGCGGAAGTAGTACCAGGCCTCGTCCGTCACCTCGTTCTTGAGGTAGTACAGCGGCTGGGGCAGGCAGTTGCAGATCTCCATCACGGTGTTGCTCTGCATGAGCGCCTGCTCGCGGTTCTCGTCGGTCGAGCGCTCGGGGTGCGCCTCTTCCAGGGCCTCCTCGATCTTGTTCAGCTTCTCGACGTCCAGCTTCCACCAGTACAGGCGGAAGTCATGGTCGAAGGGAAAGGAAGACCAACCGTGCCGGCTGTAGATCAGCGTGCCCTTCTCGGACGGCGTCTTCGCCAGCAGCAAGCGCCCGAAGTAGCGGTAGTCGTCGAGGTTCTTCTCAGTCAGCCGGTCGCGCTGCAGCAGCTCGTTCCAGTCCAGCTTCGTGCGCCCCGCCGGCGGCTGGGCCGCGGTGGCCTCCCAGCCCTCGCGGGTGGCGCGCTCGACGAACGCGCGGGTGAATTCCTCGCCCGCCTTTCCCGTGTCGTAGGCGAACACCAGCCGTGGCCGGCCGAGGGGTTTCTGCTCGGCCAGTGCTGTCAGCGCCGCCGCCGGGTAGTTGCTGCAGGACAGCGTCGACACCGCGGCAATGCCCACATGCAGCAGCGCGATCGCGTCGAAAATGCCCTCGGTAATCCAGAGTTCTTCCTGATCGGTCAGCACCAGAGTGGGCGGTTGCCACCACGTGCCCTGGTACTTCCCGTTGAAGGTCGCCTTGCGCTTACCGAAGCGGTGCGGCCGGTCGATGATGCGTTCCCAGTAGCCGATGCCGGGCAGCGCAAAGCGCACCGTCGCGCTGCCGAGGTTCAGCTCGGGGTTCCAGTAGCTCTCTTGGCTGTACCAGCCCTTGATCTTGTCGAGGTCGAAGCCCCGCCCATCGCGCAGGTAGGCGTCTGCCGCCGCGTTCGGGTCTTGCGGGGTGACCGGGTGGTTCTTGCTCCAGTCCTCGAACAGGTCGGGGTACAGCTCTTTGATGTGGCCTTCCCAGCCGCACTTGTCGAGCCGGCCACAGCGCAGCACCCACGGCTTGGCGGCCCGGGTGTGCAGCTCCTTCTTGCCGCAGCTCGGGCACACGCCGCGGCGCAGGTCGTCGTTCACCTTCTTGAACTCGTAGTCCTGAAGAAGGCGGGTGGTGACGGTGTTGTGAAGGCTTGGATTCATGGAATTTCAGGCAAAGCGAACCCCTCGCGCCTGTTTCCAGGCTCGAAGGCGGGTGTCGTTGTGGGGGTGGAGCTACGCGCGGACGCGCGTCAGGGGGTCAGCCGGTGTTGGCGAACATGTCGAGCTGGTCCCTTTCCGCCAGATGGGCGGTGACGAACGCATCGACGGCGTCGCGGTACTCCATGCGGGGCAGCGCGACGCGGGGGTTGGGCAGCAGCGAGGGGGAAACCTCGAAGTCCCACGCGGCGTGGGCCTTGCCCTTGAAGCCGCAGCCGGTACAGATGGCCCAGGCCTCGCGGTAGGTCTCGGTCACGCTGCGGCTGGTGCGGATGTAGCAGCGCTTGCCGCAGTGCGGGCAGCTCAGCGCCAGGCCGTGGGGCGTGCCCTTGTCGGCCGGCAGCGGCAGGTCTTCGGCGGGCATGGGGGTGGTCACAGCGTGCCCTCCCCTTCCGGTTCGGCCATCTCTTCCAGCCGGGCCAGCATGCTGAGCATGGCCTGCTGGGTGCGGTAGATCGCGGCGCGCACGGCCTTCAGCTCGCTCACCTCCACCTTGCCATCGGCCAGGGTGGCATCCACCGCGGCGCCGACGTTGCCGTTGGCGGCCCACACGTGGGTGACCAGCTCGAGCACCGCAAGGTCGCCGCTGTCGCCGGTGGCATCCACGTGGATTGCGACATGCCCGTGGTTGGCTGCCAGTTCGTGGAGCACCCGGAAGTCGCCGGACAGCGCCATGGCCTGGTCGGCGTCGCGCAGCGTCACCACGTTGGCGGTGTTGTTGGGGTTGGCCTTGTTGCGGAGCACGGCGGCGCTCAGCGACATCCGCGGCGCGAGGGATTCGCAGCCGCCGGGGTAGTCATGCACCGTGCGGTAGAAGGCGTCTTGCAGGCTCATGCTGCGACCTCGGAAACGAATGATGTGCCGGTAGCGACGCGGCTGGAGAATGTGCTCAACGCCACCCCAGCCAACGCCATGCCGGAAGACGAACGCACAAAGGCTCGCTCCGAACTCATCCGCTGGCTGGCGGAACGGCTCGTTGCCGACGCCATGGCGGCAGGAGCCACCGGCACACGCATTGGTGACGACATCGGCAACACCTCTGCGCCCCGCTCGGTGCGCACCGCGGCGCCCCTCAGTGAGCGCTCGGGCCGCGCCGACTCGACGCCGCGCAAGGCCGCGTAGCACGGCAATGTTGAAGGCCGCGATGCCGGAGATTGCGGTTGCCGGGCATGCTCGGTCGAAAGGGCAATGTGGTTCATGCGCGGGCGCCCTTACTGGAGGGCTTCAAGGGCGTTGTTCAGCGGCGTGAGCACGTCGGCCAGGGCAATGCGCACGTCTGCGCGACAGGCGGTATTGAGACTCGACGCGAGCTGTTCCAGCGCCTTCAATCGGATCACGGCGTGGGCCACCATTGCCCGCACTTCGACCGTTTCCAGTTCAGTTAGGGGTTCCATTGCTCTTCACTCTCAGTGCTCGTCAAAGGATCTCGTCGAGCAGGCAGGCGACGGGTTGGGTCTCCGGATTGTCGATACCGCACAAGGCACCGAACGCGGTTTCGACAACCACGTGAATCTCGGCCGCCCGATCGCGGGCGTAGGTCAGCAACGCCCCAATCTCTTTCGGCAGGTGCTCCGTCTCAGAGGTCTCCTCAATCGGCACACCGGTATGAAGCGCCTCCAGTTGGTGGAGCGCCACACCCAGATGGACAAGGCCGCAAATGACGGAACTGGGAACATCGAACGTAGGCGTGGCCATGACTCAGGACTCCTTTGCGGTTTCGGACTTGATGAACTGCGCGACGAGTTCGGGATAGGCGGCCCGCGCCCCAAGAATCATCAGATGCCGTGCGGCAGCGCTGGCCGTTCGATTTTCCAGGCGGGCAAGTTCGGCGAGCAGATCACGCTCATCGGGAAGGAAAGCAATGTTCACGCGACGCAGCTGATCCACACCGTTGGGCGAACGGCTGCGCGGAGCTCCAGCGCGGAATGCAATTGACGCAGGTGTCATGTTGTACGATGCGTAACAGAGAGAAGATAGAACGCATTATTTGCACGAGCGTGCAAATAGTCAACGGATGTTTTGATGAACGAGCAAATTGCATCCCGTCTACGGGAAGAGCGGAAGCGCCTTGGTTTCGCCTCTCAAGCAGATTTCGCAGTGGAATTAGAGGCTTCTCCGAGCTCCGTGCACAACTACGAGGCCGGGAAACGCTCTCCCGATGCGGAATTTCTGGCAAAGATTGCGGAAATCGGTGGCGATGTCCTTTACATACTCACGGGACAGCGCACTGTTGGCGAACTGACATCCGACGAGGCAGCACTCCTTGAGAACTATCGGCACACCCAGCCGGATGGAAAGGCGGCACTTCAAACCACAAGCGCAGCCCTCGCACTTCGAGACGGTGAGACTCGGAAAGCCCAATGAGTGCCCAGGACTGGTGGTTGAGTCCGAACGATGAGGACGTCGACCTAGACTGCGTTCCAATGATCCTTGGTGCTCGGATTCGGCAGGAGCGAGTGAAGCTGGGAATTGATAAGAAGGCGTTTGCACTTGCGCTCAACGTCAGCACCCAGAGGTTGAAAGCGATGGAGAACGGCGCCGGCAAGGGGCCCACCGTGGTCCAGTTGGCGGCGATGGCAAACAAGGGAGTGGACGTGGCCTACGTCCTCAGCGGCAAGAAGTCCGTCCTGCTGAAGCCTGATGAGGCCGTCATCGTCGATAACTACCGAAACTCGACACCAGCTGGACAGTCCAGCCTACGGGAAGTTGGCGCTGCGTTTGCGCAACAAGCCGAAGCCTTGAAGCAACGCGCTGATGAATCGTGACAGGAAAGGTATGGAACGAATCGCATGGCAAGGGATGAGACTACACCGCTACACGGCCCGCGAACTGAAGGCGGTCCGGAAGCGGGTCGGCCTTAACCAGGGCGAGTTCTGGCAGCGGTTCGGCATCACCCAGTCGGGCGGCAGCCGCTACGAAGGCGGACGCAACATCCCCACACCGATCCAGTTCTTGCTGAACCTGTCCCTCCGCCCCCAGGCAGAGAGTTCCGACGTATTCAACCATCTCCGCGTCGCAAAGACGGAAACAGATCAGACAATCATTGCCCTCGCAATGATCAAGGAGCACAAGTGAATGACTTTCTGATCTGCCCGTGAACTCGATCTCGCGGCATCGCGAGGGAAAGCTCAGGACGGTAATCGAGTACGTCGGCAAGGACTACGGGACTCCAGCCGAGTACAAATTCGGTGTTTTCGGTCACTGCACCTTTGATAAGAATTTAGGCAGTCATTAGAAGTAAGAAATAGCTTTGCTCAGTCACCACCGAGATTAGAGGCAGGAATGGAAAACCAGGACATCCAAAAAGAAGATTCCGAAACAGTCTCCCTATATATATTTGCCGACAACTACCGGGGATTTGATAAGGCCTTTATTCCAGTCGAGCAGGTTAATTTTTTGGTCGGCGAGAATAGCACAGGCAAAACCTCAATCCTTGATCTGATCGAAATCCTCTCCGAACCAACATTCTGGTATTTCACTCCTGATCTAGTCGTTCAGGGGCATCCGCGACCTCATTTCCAAGATTTAATTAGTGCATCATCGAGTCAAAAAAATAAGACGTTCACTGTCGGCGCGCTGGAGATCAACAAGGAAACCAACCTTAACTGCGGAATGCTGGTTAGCTATAAGGAAGTCGACGGGAATACCATCCCCCATCGAGTAACCACAATTCTAGGACGTTCCGTAAGAACCGTATGTGGCGAACTTCGTCGCGGACGTGAGAACGCCATCGTCCGACATCGATCTAAAGAGCTTTCCAAGACTGCGGAAATTTTCAATCCGAAGAAGATTGTAGAAGAGATCGTTGGCATTCATTTTTCAAACCAAAGACTCGCCAAAGTCGCCCCCTCGAGAATTAAGGCCCACGGCCCTTTTTTCATGAGATTTGAGGAATTTTTGTATCCACCTGCCTCTGATTCGCCCCCTGAGGGCGCAGAGACTCCTTCACGAATACCGTTGCACGTTTCCGATCCTGTCGCGACTCTCGCGCCAATCCGTACGAAGCCTAAGAGGACCTACGATGCCCCTCAAACTGAGTACAGCCCTGAGGGGGACCACACTCCGTATGTCATTAAGCGCTATCTCGCGAGCAAGACAGAAGCTGAGAATTTCAAGAGCTTCCTGAATGCCGCAGGTGCAAGCAGCGGACTATTTAAGGAGGTTAAGGTCCGTCAGTACGGGTCTTCACCGGTGGCGCCGTTCGAGATGAAAATCGTGCTCGGGAAAACTGCTCTTGGTGTTGCTAACGTCGGATACGGTGTTTCACAGGCTCTTCCCGTCTTGGTCGAAATGTTCTCTCGTGCTAAAGGAAGCACGATCACCATTCAACAACCAGAAGTCCATCTTCACCCGAAGGCCCAAGCAACGATCGGCGACTTGGTTGCACAGTTCGCCAGAACAGATAATAAGATTTTCTTTATTGAAACTCACAGCGACTTCACAATTGATCGTTTCAGAATAAACATAAGAAATAATGGACCTATTTCGAGCCAACTTCTATTTTTTCAGCGAGTTGGCGATAAGAACGTTGTTACTCCGATCATGATTACCCACGACGGATCTTTAAGCGAGGATCAACCAGAGGAATACCGCGACTTCTTCCTAAATGAAAGCCTTTCACTCCTTTAAGCCATGTGTATCGTTGCGGACCCTCCAACTTTCGTGCCAATTTTTAAAGTCGATTCGGCGAATCACTCAGACTTCCAACCTATTAAGAACTGGGTACTGCGGGGCGGGGGGCGGTTTGTTATCGGGGGCTCAAAGTATCGTAAAGAATTGAATGGGTTACGCTCTGTCTTGCCACTCATTGCAGAACTTGCGCGAATGAATAAGATCATTCGTCGACCAGACAATGAAGTCGATGCAGAAGAAGCCGTCGTTAAGAGAATTGTTCCGAGCTCCGATTTTGACGATGAACACCTAGTTGCACTGATCCGCCTGACAGGATGTCGTGTTGTGTGCACCAGCGACCTCAGGTCGCACAAGTACTTCAAATCTGATGCTTTATTCCCGAATCGCGCGGACCGGCCGAGCATCTACTCAGAGGCGACGCACTCCCACCTTCTTTGCAACGGGAACATTCCGAAAGCATACAAGTAGGACGTCTCTTTAGAAATCCGCGGTTTTGTTCTGCCTCGGGCATGGTCGTGACCGCTATTCCGGTAGTTCAGACGGCTTGACCTCTAACTCGGCCTTTGTGGTCAGCCCGCCATCATTCAGCCGGTGCGTCAGCCGCACGATGATCCACTCTTCACCGTCGATCTGAGGCTTCCAGCCGCGCACCCTCGCCGGCAGCTCCGGAATTAGCTCCGGCCGCCCGCGGGCTAGGTCGATCGAGAACGTCGCGGCGCCGCGCTGCAGGCGTTGCCATTCGGCGCGGGCGGCGCGCAGGGCGTTGTGCTTGCTGGCGTAGGTGTGCCGTAGCGTCTTGACACTGTCCGCGCTGGGCTCGGTTACAGGCGGCGCGGGCGGCTTGCCGTCGCCGCCGGCCAGCTCGGTGCCGGACTTGCCGCTCTTCTTGTCCTTCCAACTCGCGCGCACACCGCTGTAGGCCTTGGGGTTGGGGCTGCGCTGCAGGCGTTCCCACTCGGCCCGCACGGCGCGCTGCGCGCTCTTCTGCGACGCGAACCCCGTGGTGAGTACCTTGACACCGCCGCTGCCCGGCGCGGGGGTGGGGTCTTCGTTGACGCCTTCGCCCACCAGCACCGCTTCCCGCTGCCCGGTGCGGGTGTCGTGCCAGTAGGCGCGCACGCCGGTGTAGGCGTCGCGGTCCGCCACCGAGAACTCATGCCGGTCACCGTCCTGCCGGGTGATGGTGACGGCCTTTAGCGGGGTGCCACTGGCGGTGGTGCCCTGGCCCGCCGCCATGAACAGCAGGCGCGCGGCCTTGACCGCGGCGAAGCCGTCGAAGTCGCGGGCCAGCCGGGTGAGGAAGCTGATGTCGCTTTCGTCGGTCTGGTCGACGTGGGTGATGGTACGGCTGTCCAGCGCCTGGGCGATGACGGCGGTAAGGGCGTTGCGGCTGGCGATGCTGCGGACGATTGCGCCGATGGTGGTGTCGTGCCAGCTCTGCTCCCGCTTGTGGGTGAGGGTGCTGCGCAGGTCTGCGCTGTTGGCGCGGATGCTGAGCTGATCCGGCGCGCCGCTGTGCCGCGCCTCGGCCAGGACGAAGCGGCCCTTGTCGATGAGCTGCTCGCCAGCCCAGCCGAGTGCGAGGTGGATCTCCGCGCCCTTGGGCGGGATCTCCAGCGCGCCATCCGAATCGTCGAGCACCAGCTCGAGCTGGTCGGCCTCGCCGCCGCGGTTGTCGGTAAGCACCAGGTCGATGAGGCGGCGCTCGATCGCCGGGGTGATCTCACGGCCGGCGACGACAAGGCGGTAATTCGGCGCCGGCGGGGAGGCTGGCTGCACCGGCTGGGCATCGGCAGGCTGGATCACAGCAGCGCCCGGATCTGGTCGGAGATGACGCCGAGCGTGTCGGCGCGGGTGTCGTCGGCCCGCTTGAGCGACAACGTGAACTCGATACGGCGGGCGGCCCCATCCGAAAAGAAAAGCGTGCGCGTGGTGTCCAGCGCGGTGATGACGTAGGCGCCGTAGTAGTAGCCGCTGCCCTCGATGAGCGGCCACGCCTTGCCCTGGTCGCCCATCTCTTCCACCAGCGCGAGGGAGACGCGCCCGCCGGTGATCTCCGGCAGCAGCACGCCGGACAGGGTGATGGTCTCGTCATCGCGCCCGAGGAACTGGGTGGTAGGCATTGCACCCACCCGGCTGTTGGAGGGATGGCGCCAGGCGAGCTGGCGCTGCATCTCCTGATACGGCAGGGTTTCCAGCCCGAAGACGAACAGGCCGAGCGTCATCATGGCGCTGGTGCTCATGGCTGGGCGGCCTCCCAGTCGTCGCGGCACTCGGCGTCGCACCAGCGCAGGCCGGCAGGGAGCGGGTGCTCGCACGCCAGGCACAAGCCGGTGGCGATGGGGCCGGCGGGCCGGCGGTACAGCAGGGCGCGATCGCGGTCTTGCTCTTCGCGCTCGGTGGCGCGGTCGTATATGTCCATGGTGGTCAGTCGAGGTCGGAAAGGCGGGAGCGGGTGCGGGCGGCGGCGGCGCGATCGCGGCGATCCAGCTCGGCGGTGACGGCGCGGGCGATGGCTTGCTCGTCCATGTCGGGGGCGGCGTAGATCTGGATGGTGTAGCTGTTGCCGCCGCTCGCACCGGCGGCCGGCGCCGCGGCCAGCGGGGGGCGGTTGTCGAAGGTGAAGCCGGGGCCATCGCCCGCCGTCGCCGTGCCGGCCAGCCCCACGCCGGCGGCGGCAACCATGGCACGCGCCGTCTGCGCGATGGCGGCGAGCGGGCCGCCCTCGGTGCGCAGCAGGCCCTGCGCGAGGCCTTCCATGGTGAAGCCGCCAAGTTCGGCAAAGACGCGCGACGGGGAGTGGATGCCGAGCTTTTCCTTGAACCACCCGACAACGCTATCGCCGACGCCCATTACCGCCGCCTTGGCGCTTTCCATGCGGCTGGTGATGCCGTTGACCAGGCCCTGCATCATCTGGGTGCCGAACTCGGCAAAGCGCGCCGGCAGCGCGGCGAACCACTCCACCGCCGTGTTGAAGTTGGCCTTGATGCCGTCCCACAGCGTGATGAAGAACGCCTTGATCGGCTCCCAGTACTTGTAGATCAGATAGGCAGCGACAGCGACGGCCGCGATCGCGCCGATCACGACGGCTGCGGGCAGCGCAACCGCACCCAGCGCCAGGCCAAAGGTGGCAAATGCCAGCTGTACCAAGGCTAGCGGACCGAGCACGGCGGATACTGCAAGCAGAACCGCACCGACAGCAGCAAGCACCACCCCGAGAACCGCCGCGATTCGCATCAGCGTACTGGCGAGCTCGGGGTTCTCCTTTGCCCACTTGCTGACCTTGTCCGCCAACTCGCCCAGCCAGACGGTGAGCGCCTTCACTTCTGGCTCGATCGCCTTGCCCATCGCGGCCATGGCATTGCTGAACGTGCCGGACGCTGCATCCCACAGCGCGCTGAGCGTACCGAGCTGTTCACCGACGCGGTTCTGAATATCAGCCTGTGCCGCAAGCTTTTCCTGTGCTTCGACATAGGCGCCCCTCCCCTTCTCGATCATGAGGGTGAGCACCTGCAGGGTTTCCGCGTCGTCGCCAAAGATGTCCTTCAAGAGACCGGTGCGCTGCACGGAGGTCAGACCCTTGAGCTTCTGCAGCTCGGCGAAGAGGCGGTCCAGGCCGGCGAACTCGCCCTTGCCATCCGTGAAGTCCAGCCGGAGCTTCAATCCACTGCCGTCGATGGCCTTCTGGATCTTGTCGACGTCGAGCGCGGACTGAAAGACCTTGCGGTAGGCGTTGCCGGCGGCTTCACCCTTCATGCCCGCTTGGTCCGCCATCACGACCAAAGGGGCCAGCGCCTGAGCAGCAGCCAGCCCTTCCTGTCGCAGGATGGACAGCGCGGGAGAGAGCTTGGTGAAGGCCTGCAGCATGTTGCTGCTATCCACGCCGCCGTAGTAGGCCCGCTGGATAACGTCCATGAGGCCCATCATGTCGGCTTCGGTGGTGCGGGTTGCGTCCTGCAGCTTCGCGGCGAACTCCGCTGCTGCATCCATCGGCAGCTTCAGCTGGACCCCAAGGTAGGCAGTTGCCTCTCCCAAGCCTCCGAGAATGGCCTGCGCGGACATGCCCTGCCGAATCAACATGGTCATCATGTTCTGGTAGTCCGCCGTGGTGCCGGGCAGCCTGGAGCCAAGGCGCTCCGCCAAAGTGTTGATGCGGTCGTACTCGGCCGCGACCTTCCCTCCCGATTGCATCATGGCGACTTTGAGCTGAGTGGCCGCATCTTCGGCGACGGCAAACTGCTTGATCGCAGCAAGAACGGGCATGCCAATGGCGACCCCAGCAGCGGTAGTTGCGGCGCCGGCGCCGGCGATCTTGTCGCGGGCGGCGAGCGTCTTGTCGTAGTCCGCCCGGGCGGCGGAGATGCGGCGCAGGCGTTCGCCCTGCACGCGCAGCGCCTCGTTCTGCCGCTGCAGCTCGCTGGTGGCGGTGGCGATGCGGCCGCGCAATTCGGCCTGGTGCTTTGCCATGCCTTGCAGCGGCACACCGGCGGCCTGCAGCTCGGTGCGCAGGCGCTGCTGTTGCTGAGTGAGCGCGGCGTGGCGGTCCTTTAGCTGGGCGGCCTCGCGCCGGGCGGCTTCGAAGTTGCGCAGCATGGCCTTGGTGGGGGCATCCACGGCGGCCATCTGTTGAGCGAGGTCGCGCACCTTGGCTTGCGCCTGCTGCAGCGTGTTGCCGGTGACGGCCACGTCGCGCGCCACCTTGCGGAAGCTGTCGATGCGCTTGTTCTGGGCATCCAGCTCGCGCAGGCGGTCGCGGGCTTCCTTGACCGCACCGGCCATCGCCCGGCTGTTGCCGGTGATGGCGCGCAGCGGCTTGGTGGCCTTGTCGACCGCCGCCAGGATTACCTCGAGCTTGAGGCTACGGTCGTTTGCCACCGCTTACCCCTTGCGGGTTACAACCTGCCGCACCGGGCATTCGGGGCAGCGGCAGTCTCGCCGCGTGAAGACGTGCAGCGCCGCCACGCCAGCGTTGAAGAGCGCCACCCCGACCAGCATCAGCCAAGGCCAGGTGTAGGGCGCGCCGAAGAAGTGATCGACCACGGCCGCAAGCAGGATGAACAGCCCGCCGGCCTTGGCGACGAAGGCGAAGCGGATGCCGCCGCGGGTGGCGGGCGACATGCGGGCGATGGCGCAGCAGACGTGCCACAGCGCGGCAAGGCTGGTGGCGGCGATGAGCAGCATGAGCGCGGCGACGATCATTGGTCACCCCCCTTGCGTTGGATGAAGCCCGCCGGGTCGCGGGCGAAGCGGCGGCCGAGCACGGTGAAGCCGGCTACCAGGTGGATGGACGCCAGCCCCAGCAGCAGGCCGAGCAGCCCTTCCACCGAGCCATCCGCCGGCAACCAGGCGACGCCCCTGTGAATGAGCCAGGCCACCAGGACGGGCGGCACGAAGTAGGCGGCGAGCACACCCGCCAGCAGGGCGGTGACCCAGTGGCGGGGCGGGATCTCGCTCATGTAGCTGAGCATGATGACTGCGCCGAGGAACCCGGCGATGGGCGGGACGAGCTTTGCGGTGAGCGATTCGGGCGGCATGGGTCAGGAATCCGGGTTGTGACGGATGCGCGCCCTCTCGCGCCACGCCATGAGTTCGGGGAGTGAAAAGGCGTCCATCGCCACCGGCGGCCAGTGGAAGACGACGGCGATGTCGGCCATGGCGTCCTCTACTCGGGCTGGGATGCCTCCAGCCTCGACGCCCTCGGCAACAAAAAACCGGACACCTCGGTGCCGAGCTGCAGTAGGTCGGCAGGGTCCATGCCGCGCACGTCCTGTTTGGTGAGCGTGGGGGTGGTGATGCGCGGAAGGACGGTGGAAAGGGATTCCACGTCCATGCGGAGCAGATCCGCGAGTGCGACGCCGCGTAGCTCGCCGGCGGCGGGCTTGCGCAGGGTGACGGTGGTGATGGTTTGATCACCCCGCTTGATGGGGGTGTCGAGGGTGATGCTGGGGGTGGTTTCGGGGGTGGTCATAACTCGGGCCTCAACGAAATTAGCAGCCCGAGAATGCGGTCAAAACCCGGCGCTACGTATCTCGCGCGGTTGTGATTTGATGACGCACAGCAGAAAATCGTTCTGGAACGATGCACATCCCCGTCCGAGCACTATGGGCGAACATTTGTAGGTCGAGAACCTTAAATGAACGACACGCAAGGTCTGAATGGAGGAGTGGCAAACCCTCCTGAGAGAATCGAGTTTGATCTGATAAGGAATGCCTCCGATTCAATCGAAAAGGCTATTACTCTATTGGCCTATAGCAGCGAAATGAGCGACGCCGCGCGGCTCAAACAGGCAATCCTTTCTATCGCCCACGGGATTGAGTTATTGCTGAAGGAACGGTTGCGTCGCATCCACCCGGTTCTCGTGTGGGAAAACGTGGATCGTTTTCCGAGCTTAAGCGCGCGCACGGTCACCGTCGACACAGCGGTGCATCGACTCGTGCATATAGGTGGTCTTGTCTTTTCAAAGCGCGAAATCGACCTGATCTCCGCCCTTCGCGGCACACGAAATGCAATAGAGCATTACGTGTGGACCACAACTAAAGAAGAGGCAGATCAGATCGTTGGACTTGGACTGAGCTTCGCCCTCCATTTTGCTCGGAAGGAATTGGACCAAAATTTTTTCGGATACGGATCTCACCGTGATGGGACTCTGGAGTCGTTGCTCGATGCCCATCCACAGTTTGCAGAGGCTTTCCAGCGGAATGAGCCTGGGGATGCCGCCCGCCCCACTGGGGAGCTTTGCGAATACTGTCACACTCACTCGGTTCAGGATGGCGCATGCCGCCTGTGCGGACATTGGCAGTACGACGGGGATCTTTATGGTGGTCTCCGTGTCTCCGCCGCCGCCGGCGAGAACGACTTCGACGACGACTTCCCGCTTTAACGCCTGCGGGGCGCGCTCGGCGGAGTACCACCTTCAGTCGGTTTAGACTCCGATCGCCGAGCGTTGTTGAGCGAGTCGATCCTCGCCGTTCACCATCTCGACCATATTGAGCACGTCGATTTCGATCACGGTTTCGCCATTGATGGTGAGCTTGTAGTAGCTCAGCGTGCTCTTGACCTTGAACGCGGTGTCGTCGCCGGCCTTGCTGGTGCCGCCGTCGATCTCGGTATGGCGACCACGCATCACCACTTCCACCGCATCCACGTCACCGGTGTCGTCGCGCTGGTAGGCGCCGGCAAAGCGTAACAGCACACCATCGGCGCGGCTGATGCCGAACTGGTTGAAGACCTCGCGCACGATGCCGCCATACGAGTGCTCGGCTTCCAGCTTTTCCATGCCGAGATCGGCGTCGACCGGGCCGTTCATGCCGCCGTTGCGAGTCTCCTCCATCTTGCGGGTGAGCTTGGGCAGCACGATTTCGCTGGCGACGCCGACGAAGGACACGCCGTCGTTGAACAGGTTGAAATTCTTCAGCTTGCGGGGCAGTGCCATGGTTCAGCCCTCCGGTCAGGCGGTGATGCGCGACGCGAAGTCGAGCAGGTATTGATCCGTGATGCGCTGGCGGAACATGAGGTTTTCCAGCGGCGGGACGGGGGTGTAGTCGTAGTCGATGTAGAGCTTGCCGTCCTTGAGCACCGCGGGCTCGTTGATGTCGGCGTCGAACCAGGCGCGGCCGTCGATGATGTAGCCGAGGCGCTTGAGCTCGCGGAACTTGGCATTGACGCCTTCGATGATGTCGCGCACCAGGCTGGGGTGCATGGGCTTGTCGACCGCCCACATGTGCGCCTCGGCGATGGTGTCGGCCAGCACCTGGGCGGTGCGGGTTGCGGACTCGAACGCGAAGAGCGGATCGTCCGAGCAGGTGCGCGAGCCCCAGAAGCGGTAGCCGCTTTCGCGGATAAGGCAGGTGACTTCGTTGCTGTTGAGGTAGCCGGCATCCGTGGCCGGGTTCTGCAGATCCCAGAACACGCTCTTGGTGATGCCGGTGACGCCGTTGACGGCAACGTTGGAGAGCGTCTTGTGCCAGCCGACCTCCTCATCGATCTTGGCGCGCAGGCCCACGGCGCGGGCGGTGGCGAAGGCCGGGGTGTTGGCGTTGGCGACAGTGTCCCAGCTGACAAAATCCGGCCAAATGACCATGACTTCGCGCGCGCCGAAGTTGTCGCGATAGGCGACGGCGGCTTCCTTCGTTTCGCATTCCCACGCACTGACATACGCGAAGGCGCGCAGGGCCTGGGCGATGCTGACAAGCTCGGTGGCGACGGCTTCGGAATCCAGCCCCGGCACGGCGAGGATGCGCGGCTGCACGCCGAGCACCGTTTTTGCGGTGAGCAGCGCCTTCATGCCGGTCATCTGGCCGGCGGCGGTGGTGGTGCCGATGAGCTTGGTGGTCTGGTCGGCGGCCTTGGCGGCATCGTCCGCGCCCACGCCGTCCGCCACGCGCACGACGACGATGAGCGGCGTGGCCTGGTCGGCGATGGCATCCAGCGTCTTGGCGAGAGTGCCGAGGGTGCCGGCCTTGCCAATGGCGGCGTGCACGCTGGTGATGAGGACGGGGGTGTCGAGCGGGAAGGCAGCGGCATCGGCATCGCTGGCGGTGCAGACGATGCCGATGACGGCGGTGGCGATGGTGCGGATGGGGCGCACGCCTTCATTGATTTCAATGACGCGTACACCGTGGTGGTATTCGGTGGCCATGGGGCGGACTCCGGGAGCGGGTTAGCGCCCCAAGAGTGCCGCGCGCGCGTGATGCAGACGAGCCGGTTTGGTTGTGCGCATGGGGCTTACACCCGACAATGCGCGATGCATTAAATCTGGCGGAGCGATGGCATGCGGGAATGGTTTGATGAGGTGTTGATCGTGCTGAGCAACTCGTGGAGGACTCAGCTTTTCATCGTGCTCGGCCCCATCATCGCGGTGGCTGTGCTGCTGTTCACCGAGCCCACGATTGCCACCCTTCAATCCACCGGATTTCGCATAACCCGGCTGATCGTCCGCGTTGAGTACGCGGCGCTCGGCCTGGTGTTGTCGTCATGGGCGCAAGCGTGGCGCTGCTACAAAAAGGACCGGAAACGGCTGTTGGGCCTGTAGCGTTCCACTCACCGATACACGGCCGGCAGTTGCCGGCGCTGCAGCTCGCTGATGTATGAGGACTGGCAGTGATCCGGATCGCCCAGCCAGCCGAACACGCGGTCGAGCGCGCGCTGGAAGCGGCCCCAGCTGCGGACGCGGTAGCGCAGGCGCCATGCGCGGGCAGAGAGCGTTTCGTCGGCCATGCCGAAGCCCTCGCCGCGCGCCCAGACGAAGCAGTTGAGGAGCTGGTCGAGGGCGATGGCGGGCTGTTTCATGCGGGCAGCTCCAGGGCGGGCAGCGCCGCTATCAGTTCGGCCGTGGTCGGGATTCCCCTTGTGCCGCCAAGCACCTCGCCCATGACCTGGTAGCAGGTGTTCCAGCAAATCGAGCGCCACGCCCGGAATGCCTGCCCCTCCGCCTGGAAGCGCGGAACGGATGGTTCGTCGGCATAGGTGACGGCCGACTTGATGTCATCGTATCCGGCGGCCCTGGCCGCGTTGTCCATATATTCCTGCACTGCAGCGGTGAGCGTGGCCGTGACACCGGCCGGCGTCAGCGGCAAAGGGTCTGCTAGAACCGGGGTGCCGTTTGCGTCCGGCACGATGCGCTTGCCCGCTGCTTGGCCGGCGATCAGCGCGGCGTGTTGTTCCGCGGAAATGGGCTTTGCGTCGGCGGGCATCGCCGCGCCGTGAACACTCGGGACGAAAAAGCCGTTGGCGGTGCCGGAATAGTGGATGGACATATTGATTCCTCAGCGGCCGAGTGCAAACCACAGGACCGGATTGCCGTTCATGATGGTGCCGTTGCTGCGGTAACACAGGTTCAGCGTCGTCAGCGTGGATGACACGTATTCACACGTGGCCCCCCACCCGTTCCCGAAACCGCCCGCCAGCAGCAGGCCGGTGGGCCATGCCATGGGCAAGGTCAGCGACAGGTTCGGGCTGGTGGTGCCGCCGGTGGTGCCGCTGCCCCACTGAATGACGAAGCCGCCGAGCCAGGACGGAAACATGATGTAGCCGTTGGCCTGAAGCGATGCGGCGAACCCGAACCGCAGCTTTTTCGGGGTGACGATAGTGGCGTCGTCAGCACCCGCGTTCACTTGTGCCTGGGTGGCAATGCGCGCGATGCCAGCCACCCCTTCAGTGGCCTCCTTCAGCGCCTTTCCGATTGCCTGCCAGACGCGCAACGGCGTCATGTACTTGATGTTGCTTTGCCCGGACTCGGCCTCTGATTCGGCCTGGGTGGCGATGCCGTAGTTTTCCACGCTGCCCAGCCCGACCTGCGCCTTGGTGGTGCCGTGAGGGTTGTCGTTGCGGGCGGCGTGTGCGACGAGTGCGGCCGAGACAGTCAGCACGGCGGCATCGACGTAGCCCCGCGTGGCCAGCACCACCGCGGGGTCGATCTTGAGCTGCACGGCGCTGGTGCTGCTGACGATGAGCACCATGCGGATAATCTGAGTGCGGCCGCTCCCCTCGGCCAGCACCGGCTTGTAGGTTTCCGGGCAGTTGGCGACGGCGATGAGCGAGCCGGCGGCGTCGTAAAGGCCGATCTCGCGGATGTACCAGCCGCCGACCTCTTCGGGGATGACTTGCTCGGCGATGATCTGGTTGGCATTGAGCGAATCGAGGGCCAGCGTGTTGAGTGCGGCGCGGCGGCGCTCGTTGGCGAGGCCGCCGACGATGGCTTCGGGCGTGACGGCGGCGCCGTTGCCGTCGCCCACGCCCATTTGCGTGATCTGCAGCGGGATTTCGAGCGCGATGGCGTTTGCCAGCTTGGCTTCGCCGATGGGGGTGAGCTTGGCGTAGTAGATGGAGGGCATGGTCAGGCCTGCGGCTGGATGATGAGGGTGTCGATGAGGTGTGCGCCTCCGGCAAAGCCGGCGCCGCCGGTGACGACGATGTCTTCGCCCGTCCAGGGGTAGACGGTGAGTTCGTCGCCGAGGTACGCGGCGGCGCCGACGTAGATGGGGCCGCGGGATTCCAGGCTGATGGCGAGCCCGGTGAGGTGGCGGGTGAGCGGCTTGGCGTCGTCGATGAGGCGCTCCAGCTCGCCGTACATTTCGTCTGTGATGCCGGTGTCGAGTACGCCGATGCGCAGGCGGAAGGTGCCGGGGGTACCGGTCGGTGCCTCTTCCCACCACTCCTCCACCTCGATCAGGTAGCCGAGCGGCTCGACGACGCGGCGCAGCGCGGCGATGGTGCCCTTGTGCTTATGCACCTGCCAGCTGGCGGCGATGACGCTGCGCTTGACGGCCTCGGTCCAATTGGCGTCCCACCGATCCACCGAGCGCGCCCAGGCGAGGAAAGGCAGCACCGCGGCGGGACAGGTGGCGGGGTTCCAGAGGTCGCGCAGCGGCACTTGCAGCGCGACGGCGTCGGCAAGTGCCCCGGCGGTGTTGCGCTCCAGCGCGGTGGCGGCCGGCGGCAATAGCTCACTCATCGGGGTCGCCTACGGCGAGGGTGTAGCCGGTGCAGTGGGCGGCCTGGCTGCTGTTGATGACGACGTCGGCGGCAGGCTGGGCGAGCACGACGCGCTGCACGCCCTCCGCGTGGAGCACGGCATACAGCGCGGAGAGGCGGATGTCGCGGCCAATGCGGCGCTGGGCGGCGATGTAGGCCTGCAGGCGGGCTTCGGCCTCGGCGCGGATAGGCTCCGCTTCGGGGCCGGGGTACATGTGGAGGGTGGCGTCCACCGCGTAGGGGATGATCTCCGCGCCCTGCACCGTGACGCGGTCGGCCACCGGACGGACGCTTTCGTCGTTGAGGGCCGTGGCGACGGCGGCGAGCAGATCGGCCGGGGCGGTGCCGTCGCCTTCGCGGGACAGCACGGTGATGAGGGCTTCGGCCGGCGCTGGGCTGACGGCGCTGACATCGGCCACGCGGCCATCCGCCGACAGGGCGTGGAATTCGTAGGCGCCGCGCGGGCCGGCGACGCTGAGGCCTTCGAAGGCGAGCTGCACGCGGGCGCGCAGCTCGTCGTCGCTTTCGTAGGTGGGCAGCACCGGCGGCACCGCGTTGGCGTCGCCGGCATCGACCACCAGGCGCTCGACGCGGTGGTTGGCGGCGAGCTGGTCGAGATCCGCACCTGTGGCCCAGGCGAGCATGACGGCGCGGCAAGCCTCGTTGATGCGCTGGCGCAGGGTGACTTCGCGGTAAGCGTTTTCCTGCAGCAGCTTGACGATGGGCTCGGATTCGAGCGCGAGCGCGGCGGCCAGCGCCGGGCGGTCCGCCTCGGCGGTGAGTTCGAGCAGGCGTGCCTTGCGGGCGGCGAGGATGGTCTCGAAGTCGATCAGCTCCACCACGTCGGGCGCGGGCAGGCGGGAAAGGTCGATGACGCTCATGCGGCACCCCGCAGCGGGATGGTGATGTTGGTGGCGGTGCCGGCGCGCAGGCCGTCGTTACGCACGGCCTGCATGTCGATGGTGAGCTGCGGGCCTTCCACGGCGAACTGCACGCGGGTGATGCGAAGGCGCGGTTCCCAGCGGGTGAGCGCCATGACGGTGGCGGCGTAGGCGCGCAGCAGCGTGGCGCCGTGAAGCGGCTGGTCGATGAGCGTGGGCAGCAGCGAGCCGTATTCGCGCCGCATGACGCGCGAGCCCACCGGGGTGAGCAGGATGTCGCGCACGCTCTGGCGGATGTGCTCGATGTCGGTAATGCGCCGGCCGGTGGCGGCGGTGAGGCCGAGGTAGTTCATTGCGGGCCGCCGGTGCTGCCGCCGCCGGACTGCACGCCGGTGTGCGTGTGGGTGTGCAGGACGATGCCGTTGCTGCTGAGGTCGCCTTCGACGTGGGTGAATTCGCCGGTGATGCGGTTGCCATTGCCGGTGGTGCCGCCGTAGCCGGACAGACCATTCTGGTAGGTGAGCAGATCCTGCACGGTCAGGGTGCCCATGATGAGCACGTTGCCAGTGATGGTGTTTTCCGGGCAATCGACGGTGACATGCTCGGACGCCTGCACGGTGGCCGTCTTGATGCCGGTGACCATGAGGTTACTGGCGGCGTGGTCGTAGCAGATGCGGGCGCCGTCCGGGAAGTCGATGACGTGTTCGTCGGCGCTGTGGCTGGGGGCATCGTGCGCGGCGGTGTAGAGGCCGGTGAACACCATGCCCGCGGCGACTTCGCCGCTGGGGCAGATGACCATGACCTGCTCGCCCACGGTGGGCGGGCACCAGGTGCGGGTGTTGCCGGCGCGGCGGGCGAACCACGGCAACCAGGTGGTGAGCAACCCGCCCGTGCGCACGCGGCACAGCGCGTTGACGTGATCCACCGCGGCAATGGTGCCGAGGCGGATGAGGTTGTCGAGGCGGCGGGCGAGGTCGGCGCTGTTCATGCGGTGATGATGCCGCGCGCGCGTAATGCCCCGGCGGGTGCGGGGTTGTGGGGTGGCGGCCTACAACCGGCGGGCGAGATGTTCGACGACGCGGTCGGCGATCGCGCCTTCGTCGGCCTCCGAAAAGCCCAACAGCTGGCGCACCGGGTAGCGGTATTCCGGGCCGCCAGGGGCGACGCGGTCGGTGAGGCCGTACTGGTGCACGCGGGCGATGCGCGCGGCGCGGCCGGCAATTTCCACCACCGCGGCGGCGGCGGTGCCCTGCACCCGGAGATAGCGGGTGGTGCGCAGCCGGGCAAACAGGCTGCGGCGGATGCGGCCCGCCTGGGCGCGCAGGCGCGGCTTGCGCGGCTCGAAGGCGGAGCCGTCCGGGTTGAGCTGGGCGGCAATGCGGCGCTGCTGGCGCTGGCGCAGATCCGCGGCGATGTCGCGGGCGAGCTTGCGGCGCTCGGCCTCGGACAGGGCGGTGAGCAGGCCCTGCAGATGGGGGGCGATGTCCATCAGCCGACCGCCTCTTCGGTGTCCGGGTGGCGGATGGTGAGGTGCCACGTCCAGCCGGCCCACTCGTCGAGCGGGGGCTCCGGTACGTGTTCGGCCGTGTAGCCGCCCCCATCCACCGGCCGCACGACGACGCGCTCGGTGAGCTGGATGGACAGCGCGAGGTCCATCTTGCCTTTGTCGAGCAGATCCGCCTCGAAGCGGATGCCGTCGCGCTGGCGGTCGGGGTTGGCGAGCAGCTCAGGCTGGTTGGCGGCGACCCAAGCGAGGACCGGCACCATGAGGGTGTCGGCGTGGGCGGCGTAATCCGTGACCACCAGCTTGAGGGTATAGCTGTACTCGAAGGACAGCGACGCCGCGGCGGTGCAGCGGATGCCGCCTTCGTCGATGAAGACGAGTAGGCGGTCGGGGTTGCGTTTGAGGTCGGGCAACGCGGCCTCGATGGCGGTGCGCAGGCTGGCGGGTTTCAGCATGGGGCTCTCTCCAGATAAGGAACATCGCTCACTGGCTGCGGCCATGAGCATCGCGCGCATGATCCCCTTCCCTCCCGCCCCTCAAGCTGTGCCAATGTCGTCGCCAGCCGAGGCACGACAATCGATGATCAAAACACGGCGTTGAACCCGTCGCAGTAACCGTTCAAACATCGGCCACGTCTTCGAAAACCCAGCAACGCACCGACTTGCCGATCAAGCGAGAATTCACCGGTTTGATGGTGATGAAGCGCGGCGACTGGCTACTCCGCAGGGCACGGTAGTACTCGGTCAGCGGAGGAATACGCGCACCGATCTTGCTGGCCGCCTCCTCAAAATCGTACATCCGGATCGCAATCAACCGCGGGTCGCGGCTGTGGTTGAGCGTATCCAGACCGATCACGTCGACGAGGTCCCAGAAGGTTTCCACCAGCGCGGGCACGGCTTGCGGCGCCTCGGCGCGGCCGATGGAGTCCAGCGCCGGGGTGTCGATGCCGATCAGGCGCGACGCGTGGTCCAGTTGCTGGTGAATGGCCTTGCGCAGTTCCGGATCGGTCTCGGCCTTCAGGTCCTTCAGCAGCCGCAGGCGCACGCCGTGGGCGGAAAGCTGCTGGCTGATGCTGGGGCGCTTCACCCCGCCCCGCTCCACGTAACCCTGTGTCCAGTACTTCCAGAGCACGTCGTCGCACTCTTCCTGGTAGCGGATGATCTTGTCGCGGAGTTCGGGCTTCACCCGGCTGGGCACGATGCTATAGAGCCAGGCGGGGAGCTTGCGCAGGGGAAGGCAAACCATCTCGCGTTGGCGGCCATCCTCACCAACCATTGCAGTTACTGCAATGGTTGCACCGAACCGCTCCGTCAGCTTCTTGTACTGCGCTGTCCAGTCGAGCCCCATGTTTTCCGCCATAGGCTTCATCGCCACGAACGGCTCGCCCTCATGATCCACGAGCGCGAGCGTGTCGCCGTGAAAGGTCACTGGAATGATCTGGTCGTTCATCTCATCGCTCCTCAACCTTGCTGCCCATCAACGCCGCGGCGCCACGGGTAGCTCTTCTGCATCTGCACCGCATAGGCGTACACGGCATCACGTGCCGGGAGTTGCATCCACCGCAGCACGTCCTGAATCAGAGCGCGCTCGGAGTTGTTGACCCCGATGAAACCGGCTTTGACGGCCTCTTGGATGCGGCGGGCGTGAGCACTGCGGCGGATAGCGTTGCGGGCGCGGGTGGTCGCGGGGAACGGGATGATGACGGCGGACTTGGCCATGATGAAGCTCCTGTGACGCGGTATGAATTTCCGCTCCCCGCTGCCAAGCAGGGTGGGCGGAACCGTGCGGGTTGGCAGACCAGTCACAGGGCTGGCACCCCTTTCGGGGTCCCGCACGGCCCGCCCATTGGAGGCATGGCCATGCTGCGGACGAAAAAAAACCGCGCAGGTGCGGCGGTTCGTCCGCCTGTGAAACCGGGCTGCCAAGCCCGTGCGCTGTTGTTTGCAGCGACGGGTAAAGACTAAGCTTGGCGAATACTCGCGTCAACCCCTGCCAGACACCAATTTCGCCAACACTCGCACACAGAATCCCCTGGCGTATTTCGCGTTGTCTTCGTCTTTGCAGAAGTCTGCGGCGCTTTCAAGGCCAAGGCGCCGAAACTCGATACTGGACGGCAGTTCCGCCATGTTCCAGTGGGAAATGTTCTGCCACTGTGCGCCGACGAATGCATCCAGTTGGTATGAAACCTCCATGCCCACGGCCTTGCCTTCGCGCCCGAGGTTGTCGGTGGTGGGAAGTTCGGCGAAGAAATGAACGGTATTGATTGGCTGAACGGCGCGACCCTCGTCAAGTATCTGTACGACCTTCTGTGCCGTGATGAAGAAGGATCGCACCCAGCCCGAGCCATCCCAGATGGCCTTCGGCGAATAGCGAACCGTGACGACCCCTGGAGTGGGTTCAAGCACCTCGATTACATCCGTGCTTGCCTTGACTTTCTCAAGCGGTGTCGCGGGACTTGCGCTCTTCTTGCCGCCGTCATTTCCCGTCGATTCGTTTTTTGGCGCGATTACGATGATCAACACGACGAAACCGAGAAGTACCCATGCAATGGTGGCTATCTTCTTCATGCAATGGCTCCCTGATATATGAACTTCTGATGATAACCGCATCATTTCGACAGGCATGCAGCCTCAGGCGTTGGGCCTGCTGTTCCAGACGCGCCATCGGCGCTATAGCTGCGCATTGTCGTGACGAATATCACGGCCAGAGCGGTCCGCGTGCCACTCGCATGCGGCCTTCGCCGCGTCAGCGTCCGGGAAGGCACCGAGGAAGACCCTAGCCACGTGGGCGTGATAGACCGGCTCCAAGCCCACAGCGCCCAGCACGTGGCTCTTCTCAATCCGGTAGGTTCCGCGGGTGAGCGTATCGGTGCCGATGCGGGTCCAGTCGTCGGGCACTTTGGCTACTCGTTGCGGCTGCGATTGCGCGCCCAGTCCCGGCACTCCCTCTGCCGAGCCCGGCAGTCGGAGCCCCAGTCCTGCAAATCAGTCACCGCCTGCAGCGGGTCCGGATCGGTCTCCGGCATTTCCGGGCACAGCACCAGGCAACGCGCCGGCGGCGGGCTCTCCAGCGGCGCCGGCGTAGGCAGCGCGGCGAGATTCGAGCAGGCGGCGCTCATCGTCAGTCCAGCGGCGATCAGCGCGAGGCGGTACAGGGTTGGCACGGGCGATCTCCCGCAGTTGTTGGGCGATGTTGTCGCGCTCTAGCTCGGCGGCCTGGGCGCGGAGGGATTCGGCGGCGAGGCTGGCGGCGCCGGCCTTGTAGGCGACTTCGATGTCCTTCTGCCGTTGCAGGGCCTGCGCGCCCGCCTCGGCGCTGCGGCCGGCTTCGTAGCCGGCGGCGCCTACCGCGATGAGGGCGAGCAGCGCGAGGACGATGAGCCAGGGGTTAGGCATGCTCGGCCTCGGCTTCGCGGTAGCGGTCGAAGGCGCGGGCGAGCTTGATGTCGTAGAGGTTTTCTTTGTAGGCGGCGCCGTTGTAGCCGGCGGCGAAGGCCTCCCACTTGCCGGCGCGCAGGGCCTTGAGCAGGGGCTTTTCCGCTTCGATGAAGCGGATGAAGGCTTCGAGCTGGTCGGCCTCGCTGCGCGCCATGAGCGTGGCGAACTCGGTGGGCGAGGCGTAGCCAAGGGCTTGCCAGTGGAAGCCCATGATCTGGAACAGGCCCCAGCTGGTGGATTCGATGGCGCTGTCGCGGTGAATGTCCATCGCTTGCTGCAGGCGCCGGTGCTCGCCGGTGCCGCCCTGGTAGCCGCCGCGCTTGGGGTTGACGATGGCCGGGTAGGTGGCGGCGTAGCGGTCGGCGTCCAGCCGGCGCTCGTTGAGTTGGCGGTACATGATGTGGCGCTCGAACAGGATCACCGGGCGGCCGTCGTCGAAGAAGCCCTGACCGCGGGACTCCACCTCGTTTACCGCCCGGATGACGGCGAGCGGTACGTCCAGACGGATGGCGGCCCGTTCGAGGTCGCCGAGGCCGAGCAGCTTGGCCGGGCGGCTGCGGGACTGCAGGGCGGCGACGGTTTTGGGGCCGGCGATGCCATCCACGACCAGGCCGAGGCGGCGCTGGGCAGTGATGACCGCGTTGCGGGTGGTCTCGCCGAACCAGCCGTCGACGACAACGCGGGCGCCGTTTTCGTTGAGCAGGATCTGCAGGCGGCGCACTTCGGTGCCGGTGGAGCCGATCTTGAGCATGGTGGTCAGTCCCATAGCTGCAGCCGGGTTGCTGCCGGCTGGGTGGGTTGGTCGGGGAGTTCGACTTCGAGGCCGTTGGGGAGCACCGGGCCGTGCTCGGCAAGGCCGGGGTTGGCTTCGAGCACGGCTTCGGTGACGCCAGCGGTGCGGCCGTAGTGGCGCCAGCAGAGCAGGTCGACGGTGTCGCCTTGCACGGCGCGGACCCGCATCAGATGAGTTCCACCGTGGTGCGCTGGATGCCGAGGATGTCGTTGATGGCCCAGTGGGCGTCGCGGCGCAGCTCGTCGATGGTGGGGGTGAGCTTGTCGGCCTCGAGGTGGCCGTCGTTGGTGGTGTCGTAGTTGCGCATGCGCTCGATGAGCGATGCGGCGGCGATGCTGCGCACGGCGCGGTGGTAGCGATGCACGTGGGCGCTGGCGCCGTCGATCTGGCGCGCGGGCACGGCGGCAAGCGTGTCGTAGCCTTCGAGGGCCTTGGCCTCGGCCCAGGCGTCGAGGGCGTCGGCTACGGCGGAGGCGGCTTCGACCAAGGCTTCGCGCAGGCGCTCGGGCGTGACGGTGCCGTCGAGCCGCATACGCTGGCGGGCGGCCGCCGGATCGACGGCGGGCAGGAAGGTGCCGCAGTCGATCGGGGCTTCGGCGGCCGCCGCGGGCGGGACAGCGATGAAGGACATGGCAGCTCCGGTGTAGGGGAGCGGTGGTCGGGGCTACGGCAGCGGGCGAAGGAGGGACACCCGTGCTTTCACCCCGAGCCGCTCGTCGCGCGGGGGCGATCGTCAGCCCTGGCCGGTGTCGGCCGGGGGCGTGTTGGTGGTGGGGTTGGTGGCCTTGGCGATCTCGCGTTCGAGGCGCTCGATGTCCTTTTTGACGCCGACCTTGTCGTTGAGGCGCAGGGCTTCCTGAAGGTGGGCCAATGCATGCTGCGGCTGGCCGAGCGCGCGGAAACCGTAGCCCAGCGCCTTGTGCAGCTTGGCGCGGACTTCGTCGGGCATGTCGTGCCCGCGGGTGAGTTCGAGGACCGCCTCGATGGCGGTGTTCTCGATCACACTCCACGCCACGCCCTCGGTGCTGAGCCGCTTGAGCGCCGTGTCGGCGTATTCCTCGGCCGCGACGGTCGCGATGGTGCGCTGGTACTGGTCGGGCATTGTGAGGCCGTGGCGAAGCGCGTATTCGACGAGCGGCACGGCGCCTGCCAGATCGCCGGTGTCGATCATCCAGACCATGACGGTGACGAAGACATCATCCTGCCCGCCGCGGTTGCCAGCCAGCACGCCGGCAATCCATGCGGCGTATTCCTGCAGGAAGGCGCGCTTCGCCTCGATCTTGCGTTCGATGCTCTGTACCTGTTTGAGCCGGCGGCGGTGCTCTGCGAGCTGCAGCAGCATCAGTTCGTAGGCGTTGGCGGTGGCCTTGTCGGGGGCCTGGCCGTCTTCCTGCACCACCGCCGCCGCGGCGGCGACGGTGGTGAGGTAGTGACGGCGGGCCGGGGAGTGGCGCGCGTTCATGGCGGTCAGACGAAGTCGATGTTTTCGGCGACGCAGCCGGCGCCGAAGTCTTCGACCACGTAGTCGTCATTACTCGACTCGTAGTTCTCGATACGGTCGCGCTTGGCGTTGTCCTCGATCTTCCGGCGGCGGCTCCCTTCCTGGTAGTAGATCGAGAGGTTGTCCAGGCGGGTGACCATGATCGCGTTGGACGGGAAGAACGGCACCCGCACCGCCGGCAGGTTGCCGATGCGCTTCTGGCTGATGATGATGTCGGCCGCCAGCTGCTCGGTGGGCGCCTGGGTGGCATTGACCAGGGGGAAGTACTTGTCGGCCAGCAGCTCGCGCCCGCAGATGGCGACCAGCTCCGTGTCTTCCGCGAACCACGGGTCGAGCAGGTTGTTCACCATGTCGAACACCAGGGCGTCGATGTTCTTGTAGTGGCCGGCGGCGCCGATGTTGATGACGCCGGCGGCCGGCGCGCCCTCGGCCATGACGCGGGCGGCGGCCTCTTCCCGGTAGCGCTGCAGCCAGCCCTTGTTGACGTCCTGCAGCAGCGGGTTGGCGACGCGGTTGCTGGTCGCGGCGCGGCTAGTGCCGTTCCAGCCGATCATGATGCGGTCCAGCGCCTGGCGCTGCAGGATGGCGTCGCGGATCAGGGTCTGGAAGTTCGGGAACTTTGCCCACATGTCCAGCTTGGCGTAGGTGATGTAGGTGTCGCTGTTGGTTTGCTTGCAGTGGTAGCCCTTCGCGTCGATGTCGGTCGGGTCGACGGGCGCGCGATCAGCGACGGTGGTGTTGGTGGTGCTGGCGATGGGGCCGGTGACGCCGAGGCCGAGCTTTTCGCCCTGCTGTTCCGTGACGGGGACGATGTTGATGCGCGACAGGAAGCCGGAGCTTTCCTGCATCTTGGCTTCCAGCTTTTGCTGCACGCTGGGGGCAACGGTGAACTTCTCGATGGCGCTTTCAACGCCGTTGAGCTTGGCGATCTGGCCGCAATAGGCGTTGTACGCGACGCGGGTTTCGTTACGCATGGGGGACTCCGGGTGGGTTCTGGATTGCGGGCGGATCAGCAGTCGGTGAGGTTGGCGCCGCCCTCGCCGCCGGTGGCGGCCGGGCGCTTGGTGAAGCCCGGCGCGGGTTCCGCGTCGAGCTTGGCGACCAGGGCGGTGTAGTCGGCCTGCAGCTGGTCGTGGGCGGCCTTGAGCGCCTGGTGGTCACCGGCGAGGTCGTCGAACTTGCCGACCTGTTCGGCGAGTTGGCGCTGGTTGTCGGCGAGCAGTTCGATGGCCTGGTGGGCGTCCTGCAGGCGTGCATCGGCGCTGGCGAATTTGTTGCCGAAGCCGGCGATGAGCTTCGAGACCTTGGTGAGCAGGCCGTCGTCAGGGGGCGCCTCGGTGAAGTCGAGGACGATTTCGACCGCCTCGGAAAAGAGGTTCTCCGGCGACTGCTTGCGATCGGCGAAGGGGTTGGTCTTGGCGCCGGCCGCGAACTGCAGCATTTCGGTGCCGAGGCTGGCGGGGCTGTCGGTGATTGCCAGCCCGACGAGGTAGGCCTCGCCGGTCTTGGCGAAGTCCGGCTGCACTTCCATCGACGTGTAGACCTTCTGGCGCTTCTTCGAGAGTTCGATGAGGTCGGGTGTCGGGTTGATCTCGGCGAAGAGCGCCAAGCGCTTCTCGCCGCCGACGTCGACTTCCTCGGCGTGCAGCGAGAGGACATCACCGTAGGCCTTGAAGGGGCCATCGGGCAGCACGCCGCGATAGTGTTCGAGGTTCACCCGCGCGCCGTACTTCTTCGGGTCGTAGTTCTTCGCCATCTGGCGAATCCAGTCGGCGGAGATCTCGCGGCCGTCAGTGGTGGCGCCAGCGGTGGCGATGCGGAAGCGCTTCTTCATGGGGGTTCCTCGGGGCGTTGGCACTGGGTGCAGTAGCGACAGGCCAATGATCGGCGCGCGCGGAAACCCGCTCAATCCGGCGCCGTTGTGCGGTTTTCGCTCACAACACGCACCGCGTTTCCGCGCGCGCGCGATGGCCGAACATGCCGGCCATGAATGCCCCGACAGCCCCCGAAACCTTCACTCCGGAGCATGCCGACGCCCCCCAGCTCGACCCGCGCCGGCGGGCGCGCGCGCTGTACTGGCAGCGCTGGGGCGTGTCGCAGATTTCGGAGCTGCTCGGCATTCCACGCTCGACCATCAGCGCGTGGAAGCGGCGCGACGAGTGGGATAAGGCCGACCAGCGCACCCGCGTCGAGGACGCGATCGAGGTGCGGCTTATCCAGCTCATCACCAAGGAACAGAAGACCGGCGCCGACTACAAGGAAATAGACCTGCTCGGCCGGCAGATCGAACGCATGGCGCGCGTGCGCCGCTACGAGGCGCCCGGCGGCAACGAAAGCGACCTGAACCCCGCGGTGGAAAACCGGAACAAGGCGCCGAAGAAGCAGCCGACCCGCAACTTCTTCAGTGAAGAGCAGGTCGCCGAGCTACGCGCGATCTTCGAGCGGGAAATGTTCGGCTACCAGCGCGTCTGGTACGAAGCCGGCCTCGCCGAGCGAATCCGGAACATCCTGAAGTCGCGCCAGATCGGCGCGACGTTCTATTTCGCACGCGAAGCGCTGATGGACGCGATCGACACCGGCCGCAATCAGATCTTCCTTTCCGCTTCGAAGTCCCAGGCCTTCCAGTTCCGCTCCTACATCGTCGCGTTCGCGAAGCGCGTCGGCGTGGAGCTTAAGGGCGAGAAGATCACCCTCTGGAACGGCGCCGAACTGATCTTCCTGGGCACCAACAGCCGCACGGCCCAGAGCTACCACGGCAACCTGTACGTCGACGAGATCTTCTGGATTCCCCGCTATCAGGAGCTGCGCAACGTCGCCTCCGGGATGGCGGCGCAGAAGCAGTACCGCCAGACCTACTTCTCGACGCCATCGGCGATATCGCACGAGGCCTACCCGTTCTGGACCGGCGCCCACTACAACAAGGGCCGTCCGAAGGCGGAGCACGTTCGCTTCGAGGTCACCCATGCGGCGCTGCGCGCCGGCCGCCGCTGCGAGGACGGCCAGTGGCGGCAGATCGTCACGATCGCGGACGCGGCGGCGAGCGGTTGCGATCTGTTCGATATCGACCAGCTCCGCAGGGAGAACAACCCCGACGAGTTCGCGCAGAAGTTCATGTGCGAATTCATCGATGACGGAAACAGCGTTTTCCCGCTCACCGCGCTCATGCGGTGCATGGTCGATAGCTGGGAGCTGTGGGACGACTGGAAGCCGTTCGTTCCACGACCGTTCGGCGGCCGGCCGGTTTGGCTGGGGTATGACCCCAGCAATACCGGCGACTGCGCGGCGCTGGTCATCGTCGCCCCGCCGGCGGTGCCCGGCGGCAAGTTCCGGATCTTGGAGCGTCACCAGTTCCAAGGGGCCGATTTCGCGGCTCAGGCCGAGTTCATCCGGAAGACGTGCGACCGCTTCAACGTCACCTATATCGGCATCGACATGACGGGGCTAGGGGTGGCGGTGCATCAGCTGGTGAAGCAGTTCCGCCCGGATGCGGTGGGCTTCAACTACAGCGTCGAGCTGAAGACGCGGATGGTGCTGAAGGCGCTGGACGTCATCAGCAACGGCCGCCTCGAATGGGACTCCAGCAGCAACGACATTGCCGCGTCGTTCATGGCGATCCAGAAGACCGTCACCCCCAGCGGCCGGCAGATCACCTACCAGGCGGGCCGCTCCGAAGACGTCAGCCACGCGGATCTCGCGTGGGCAACTATGCACGCCCTTTTCAACGAGCCCCTCGAAGGGGCCACCACCTCGAACACCTGCATCATGGAGATCTACTGACATGTCCAAGCGTCGCCGCCATTCGGCCAAGCTCGCCCCGGTGGAGGCCGCGCAGGCCCCAGCGGGCGTCGAGGCTTTCACCTTCGGAGATCCGGTCAGCGTGCTCGATCGGCGCGAGCTGCTCGATTACGTCGAGTGCCTGCCGGTGGGGAACAAGTACTACGACCCCCCTCTGTCGTTTGATGGTCTGGCGCGTAGCTTCCGCGCTGCGGTGCATCACTCCAGCCCGATCTACGTCAAGCGGAACATCCTGCTCAAGACGTTCCGGCCGCACCCGCTGCTGAGCCGCTCGGCCTTCGAGCGCCTGGTGATTGATCTGGAGATCTTCGGCAATGCCTACGTGCAGGAAATCACCGCCCGCACCGGCAAGCTGCTGCAGCTGGACGTTCCGCTCGCCAAGTACATGCGGCGCGGGATCGAGTTGGACCGCTACTGGTTCGTGCGCGGGTGGAAGGACGAGCACGAGTTTCCCCGCGGCAGCGTGTTCCAGCTGATGTCGCCCGACATCAACCAAGAGATCTACGGCCTGCCGGAATACCTGTCTGCACTGAATGCCACGTGGCTCAACGAGTCCGCCACCCTGTTCCGCCGCCGCTACTACAAGAACGGAAGCCACGCCGGCTTCATCCTCTACATGACCGACGCGGCCCAGAGCCAGGACGACGTCAACGCCCTCCGCGAGGCCCTGAAGAACGCGAAGGGACCGGGCAACTTCCGGAACCTGTTCATGTACGCACCGAGCGGCAAGAAGGACGGCATCCAGATCATCCCGGTGGCCGAGGTCGCCGCGAAGGACGAGTTCTGGAACATCAAGAACGTGACGCGCGACGATCAACTCGCTGCCCACCGCGTGCCGCCCCAGCTGCTCGGCCTGCTGCCGAACAACACCGGCGGATTCGGCGACGTGGGCAAGGCCGCCGCGGTGTTCGCCGCCAACGAAGTGGAGCCCATGCAGCAGCGCCTGCGGTCAATCAACGACTGGCTGGGCGAAGAGGTGATCCGCTTCGACCCCTACACCATCCCTGGCCTCGCCGAGCCCAGCGCAGAGCCGCCCATCCGCTGACGCCCTAGGCGCTCCCCCAGCCCGACCAGGCCGCCCGCGAGGCGGCCTTTTCACGCCCGCCGCCGGCGTCGGGCGCCGGCCGTCCGCGCCCCCCCCGATTTGCACAAAAAATAGGCAATCAGACCCCCACAGCACCCCGGCGCGCGCGCTCGTGCCCCCGCCACGCCCGCCCGCTTCATAGGTCGGGAAAAGCGCACCGGACAATGGACGCGGCTCCCGCGCCACCACTGGGGCGAAAGGCCGTTCCCGGCCGCGGAAAGTGGTTGCACGGCGTTGCGTGTAGAGGGGGGGCGATGCGACCGATGCGCGACGCGCACAGATCCGCCCAACTTCCCGCCATCGGGGGGCCGGTCCATCGAAATGGTAACCACTGTAACGAGCCCAGTCGAGCGACGCTAAGTCATTGTTTTTGCTATCGTTCGGCGGTTACCTCTGATGGGTAATCGAAGGTAATCAAAAAGGTAATGCGCCATAAGTATTTGATTTTATTGACCGGAAAATATCGAAGAATGACTATCTACAGCAGTAATCAGATTACCAACCAGTTACCAACAAATTACCGTTATGCATATCGCGCAGCGCCAATAGCGGCGCGGCTTTCAGCCTGTTCGCGTCGGTCGATTACCTCGATTACCATTCTTTTGCCCCCCTCCGGACTTGGTCGTTTTCGCCCGCATGATGCACAGACACCCCTCCAACGCGCCTGATGAGCGCCTTCGCGACGGGGGATTGAAAAACGCCGCGGAGCGCGGCGTTGATGATTCAGGTTTCTGAGGGCGCCGGTAGTCTGCCGGGCTCTGCAATGAGGAGATCCGGCACACATGGCACCAGCAGCCGGCGGAGATCGTCCCCGGCGCGCGCGTCGAGCCATTCCTCGACCGCGCTGCCGTCAGGACCACCACCGTGCGCTTCTCGTCGCCCGGCTTGTGGAAACGGCGCATCACCGGATGCGCCTCGGCGTTGACCGTCAGCATCGTGAATGACCAGGTCGGCCTGGCGTCGTGCCACTGCTTGCGCTCCCACAGCCCCGCGAGGGCCATGGGTTCGCCATCGGCCCGCTGGGTGCGCCACCACACCGCCTTCCCGGTCTCGTAGTTGGGCTCGTAGATTGCCTCTGCCGGCACGATGCACAGCCGGCGACCGGATCACCGACCCGCTGTCCCACAGAGAGTACGAGTACGGGCAGATCTGGGAGCTGGTGTTGCCCGACACCGGGGTGGGCCTGGCCTCAGCCGACTAGGATGAGTCTCTTGTTACCAAATCCTGCCCCCGCAACCAAATATGAACGAAGGCCTGCGCAATGCGCAGGTCTTCGTTTTTGCGTGTCCTCTCCAGCAGGGCTCAGCGGCGGGGCTTCGTCTGCATCGGTTCTGTCTCTGCCAGGGAAAACGCCAAGCCGCAGCCGCTGTTTCCCGGGCTGGGCCTCTCCCTCCGCCGGAATTGCGGGCACGGTCCCTCCCGTCTGTAGTCTCCCTTGCTGCGTGATCCTGCATGAGTCCTGTCGTATCTGCTCTCGATGTCCTGTGCCGGAGCGCATGCACCTTGTTCGACGTTCCCCTGGCGTTGTTGTGTGGGGGCGAAGGCGCCTGGGCCGGAGACGGCCGCTTGCGGGAGCGGGTAAGCGCCTGGGCGGACGCGGGCGGGGCGTGGCCGGACCAGGGCCTGCCGCCGCTCTGGCTGGAGGAGCTGCGCGCCTGTCCCGAATGGTCTGCTGCACCTTGGGTGGCGGGTCCTCCCGAAGTGCGCTTCTATGCCAGCGCGCCGCTGGGCGGGCCAGGGGGCGGACGGTTGGCGTTGCTCGATTTTCGGCCGCGCACGGCGGAGGCGCAGGCCGTGGAGCGCCTCGTTGCCCTGGCCGCCGTGGCCTCGCAGTGCCTGGAACTGGAGCGGGAGGCCGCTGAGGCTGCGCAGGAGGCCGCGCAGTTCAGGCTGCTTGCTGAAGCCTCCACCGACACCATCGTCCGGGGCGATCTGGACGGGGTGCGCCGCTACATCTCGCCCTCGGTCCGCACTCTGCTTGGCTACGAGCCGGCAGAGTTGATTGGGCAGCGTGCGATGGAATTGACTCATCCCGACGATCTGCCGGCGTTCGCCGCGCTGATGCGACAGGTGCGCGAGGGTAGCCTGGAGTTCGGGGTGAGCGAGCAGCGCCAGCGGCACAAGAACGGTTCCTGGGTATGGCTGGAGGCCTGCGTGCGCTTGACCCGCGATCCGGTGAGCGGCGTGGCGGACGGCTATGTCTCTTCCGTGCGGGGCATCGGCCGGCGCAAGGCCATGGAACTGCAACTGCAGGATCTTGCTGCCCGCGATGCCTTGACCGGGCTGCCCAACCGGGTGGAGTTCGACCGCCGTCTCGAGGCGGCGGTGGCACGCATGAAAGCGGATGAGAAAGACTTCCTGCTGCTCTACATGGATGTGGATCGCTTCAAGCAGGTGAATGACAGCCTGGGTCATCGCGCTGGCGATGCGCTGCTGCGCGAGATGGCGGAGCGCCTGCGCGCGGTGCTGCGGGAGCAAGACTGCGTGGCGCGCCTGGGGGGCGACGAATTCACCGCCATCATTCCGCTGGGGTTGGGGGATGCGGCAGGCTTGTCCGAACGTTTGATCCAGGCCGCGCGTCGCCCTTTCGCCTACGAGGGGGCCGCGATCCTCGTCGGGCTCAGCATCGGCATCGCCAGCGCGCCAGCCCACGGCGTCGACGCCGGGGGCCTGCTGTCCGCGGCGGACCAGGCGCTCTATGCGGCCAAGCGTGCCGGCCGGGGCACCTTCCGCATCTTCGGCGATTCCGCCTGAAGGCGAAGAAAGGCCCGGCCCTCGTTCGCCGGCGAAAGTGCCATCCTTCCGCCGGTACCAGGCCTCGGCGCACACCGCATCGCATGCCTGCCCGCATCGAGGCCAAGACAGTCCAAGACAGTCGGGCGCCACTACTCTTGAGCTTGTCCTCGTCCAGGCGAGCTGCGCCGGGCTCCTGCCTTTTCTCGAATCAGCGCGGGCGGTGGAAGGCCCGAAAAAGCCATTCGCAGGGGCTTGACTGCCTGACTGGTTTCGTTGGTGCTCTGCGGTAAATGCCTTGGGGATATGCTTTTGGATTTATTGCCCAAAAAAGGGGCAAGGCAGGTCGGGGCTTGCAGTGGCGCAGCGCAGGGGACTTATCCACAGCGTCGTCCACAGCACTATCCTCAGCCTTTGGGGAAAACCCTAGCTGCCCGCTCACCCGCCTGGCCGGCGGCAGCGCACCTGGTTGCGGCCGGCGTGCTTGGCGTCGTACAGCGCGGCGTCCGCCCGTGCCAGGAAGCGGTCCAGCGCCTCGCCGGTGCCGAGTTCGGTGACGCCGAAGCTGGCGGTGAGCTGCAACTGCAGGCCGTTGTCGGCAACCGGCGCCAGCGCGGCGACGCGCTCGCGTAGCCGCTCGGCCAGCGCCTCTGCCGCTAGCGGCGAGGTCTCCGGCAGCAGAATGGCGAACTCCTCGCCGCCCAGGCGGCCGAGCAGATCCTGCTCGCGGATCTCCGCCTGGCAGGCCTGGGCGGTTTCGCGCAGGGCGAGGTCGCCGGCGGCGTGGCCGTGGTTGTCGTTGACGGTCTTGAAGCGGTCGATGTCCAGCATGACGAGGGCCAGCGGATTGCCGTAGCGGTGGGCGCGGGCGACCTCGTGCTGTGCTTGCTCGAAGAAGCGGCGGCGGTTGGCGATGCCGGTGAGCGGGTCGGTGGTGGCCAGGCGGTGCAGTTCCAGCTCCATGCGCTTGCGCTCGGTGATGTCCACCATGGTCGCCAGGTCGGCGGCCTCGCCGTCGTAGTGGATCGGCACAATGGAGACGATCACCCAGCGTTCGCTGCCGTCGTTCATGCGCAGGCACAGCTCGTGGTCCTTCACCGAGCCGGCGGCCTTGTAGCTGCGCATCATGCGTTCACGGTCGGCCGGGTCGCGGTAGAAGCTCAGCGCTGGCCGGCCGACCACCTCGTCTTCACGCAGGCCGCTGAAGCGCTCGCCTTCCGGGTTGAGATAGACCAGCACCGCATCGGCACGGCGGGTGATGGTCATCGGCACAGGCGCCTTGTCGAGGATGGTGCGCAGCTGGCGTTCGCTGGCGCTCAGCTCGCGGGTGCGCTGGGCCACCCGGCGCTCCAGGCTGGAGGCGAGTTCGCGCAGCTGGTCGTAGAGGCGGGCGTTGTCCACCGCGCCGGCGATGTTGCCGGAGAGCAGCTCCAGGAATTGGCTGCGGCCGGCGGTGAACACGCCGCCTATGGCGTCGTTCTCCAGGCACAGCGCGCCGACGATGCGGCCCTGATGCTGCAGCGCCACGCCCAGCACCGAACGGGCGCCGTGGGCGTGCAGATAGGGGTCGGCGGCCCAGTCCTGGTCGTGGGCGGCGTCCTCGATCAGCACGCTTTCGCCGGTGGCGAGCACGGTGCGCAGCAGGCCCAGCGGCAGGCGGTCGCCGCATTGTTCCAGCGGCGTGCCGGCGCTGCCCGCGGCCGAGCCGGAAGCGCTGTCGGCGGCCAGCACCCAGCCGCCGCGCTGGCTGAGGACGACGGCGGCGCGGCGGGCGCCGGCGTTTTCGCCCACCACCCGCAGCAGGCGGGTGAGCAGTTGCGGCAGGTCGGTTTCGGCGGTGATGGCCTGCACCGCCTTCATCAGGCTGCTGAGGTCGATGGCGTTGGCCGCCGTGCCCTGCACCACGGTCTCGGCGTCCATGCCTACCGGGCGGATGCGCGCAGCCAGGGCCTCTGCGCCCCAGTGCAGGAACTGTAGCCGCGCCTCGCCCAGCGCCGGATCGCTGCTGCCGGCCGGCAGGCGGGACTGGCGATGGGTGCCCAGCAGCCAGGCGGCAAGGCCGGCGTCCAGCAGGGTGCCGCCGGGCGTGGCATGGGCGGCGGAGGCGGCCAGGGCGTAGGCGATGTGGGCGCCGTCGGCGCCTTCGTCGCCGCGGAAGCGGGCGATCTCCGCGTCCAGCAGATGGCACTTGGCGGCGAAGGTATGGGGATTGACGCCGTTGAGCTGGGCGAAGCGGCTGCGCACCCGTTCGGCCTCGGCCAGCGCGCTTTCGTCACCGGCGCTGGCGTGGCGCAGGCCGGCCACCGCGCGGATGAATTCCACCGTGGGCACCATGTGCATGCCGCGGCCGGCGGAGAAGTGATCGGCGGCGGCATGGCCGGCGGCCAGCGCCTCCTGGTAGCGGCCGGCGAGGAAGTGCAGCAGGGCGCGGAAGGCGTGCAGGAACATCAGCCCGGTGCGGTCGCCGCGGGCGGAGTAGGCCTCCTCCAGCCGGGCGGCGGAGAAGCCCTTGCTCTCGAGCGGCCGCTCGGGCAGGCGGGGCGAGCGCAGCTCGGCGACGGTGGCGCGCAGCACCGAGAGATAGTCCGCCGCCACCGGCTGGCGGATGCGCACCAGCACCGCCGCATGCTCCTCCAGCTGCGCCTCCAGTTCGGCCAGCGGACGGCCGGCGAGGAAGGCGTGATAGTCATGCACGTAAAGGCTGAGGCCGGCGTGGCGCAGGTTGCCGAATTCGACGCCGTTGCGGTGGGTTTCCATGAGCCCGGGCAGGCTGTCGGCCAGCGGTTCCACCCAGTGGCGCAGGAAGGCGTTGTAGGAAAAGCTGGCGTGGGCATAGGCGGGCCGCCAGCCGTGGCGCTCCACCAGCTGCATGGACATGCGGCCGATGCGGCAGCCGAAATCGTAGTCGCCCAGCATTTCGGCGCACATCAGGCCGAGCACCGAGTAGGCGGAGAGCGCTGCCGGCAGGTGGCCGTGGGACTTCATCAGCCGGATCTGCAGTACGGTGAGCAGCGGCAGCAGCGCGGGGCGGGCGATGTAGGCGGCGGCCGTCATGCGGGTGACGATGGAGAGCTGGCGCAGCGGCCCGGCCTCTGTCATCGGCGGCAGTTCGGCCAGCACCTCCAGACCGAGGGCGGCGACTTCGTCGCGGCAGGCGGCGATCAGCGCGGCGGTGGCGGCGAGGTCGTCGGCCGCCGGCAGCTCCACCCCCAGCAGCGCCAGCGCTTCCAGGCCCTGGGCCAGGGTCTCGTTGAGCTTGCCGGAGGCGTAGAAGGATTCGATGCGCACCTCCTGCAGGCGGGCCTCGGCGGTGGCGTCGGCGGCGTGGCGCAGGCCGTCGTCCAGCAGGGCCTCCATGCGCTGCGGCCGGCCGGCGAGGGCGGCCATGCGGGCGGCGTGCACCTGCAGCGCCAGGCGGCGCTCGGGCAGCGTCTGCCAGCGGCTGTCCGGCAGATCGGCCAGCGCGGCGTCGGCGTAGTCGGCGGCGAGGTCGAAAGCGCCGGCCTCCGCGGCCTGGCGGGAGGCGGCGGCGTTCCAGCGCGCCAGCTGCTGGCGTTCCTCGTCGGCGGCGATCAGTGCGCGGCCGGCGTTGAGGTGGTTCACCACTTCGAAGGGCGGCGGTTCGCCCAGGCGGGCGAGCAGTAGGCGGCCAATGCGCAGATGCAGGGCGGCGCGCCCGGCGGCGGGCACCAGGGCGTAGGCGGCTTCCTGGATGCGGTCGTGGGCGAAGGCGTAGCGCACATCGGCACCGTCGCTCTCATCGGTGTTCAGGCGCGGGGCGTAGCGGTAGAGCTCGCTGGCGGGCACCAGCAGCTGGGCAGCCAGCACCGGCGCCAGCAGGCCGGCGGTGTCGCGCGGGCTAAGTTCCAGCACGGTGGAAAGGGTGCCGAGATCGAAGGTGGCGCCGAGAAAGGCGGCGGCGGTGAGGGCATTGCGGGCGCCGTCCGGCAGCCGGCGCAGGCGGCTGAGCAGCAGCTCGACCACGTTGTCGGCGATGGCGGCGGTGGCGACTTCGCTGCTGTCCCAGTTCCAGCCGCGGCCGGAGGCTTCGCGCCGGATCAGGCCGCGGGTGTAGAGGTCGTCCACGAAGTTGCGCAGGAAGAAGGGGTTGCCGGCGGTCTTGGCATGGCACAGCGCGGCCAGCTCTTCCACCCGGTGGGGCGGGTACAGGTGGCTGTCGGCGAACAGGCGGGCGACGTCGCCCGGCGTCAGCGGCGCCACCTCGATGGCGGCGTAGCGCTCGCCCAGGCCGGCGAACTCTTCCAGGTCGGCGGCGAAGGGGTGGCCGGGCGGCACCTCGTTGTCGCGGTAGGCGATCACGACCAGCACGTGGTGCAGGCCGCTGTCCTGGGCGATTTCGCGCAGCAGCCGGCGCGAGGCCGGGTCGGCCCACTGCAGGTCGTCGAGGAAGAGGGTGAGCGGCTCGTCGGCATGGGCGAGGGCGCCCAGGCAGAGGCGGATGGCGAGCAGGAAGCGGTTCTCCGCCTCGTTCGGCTCCAGCCGCTCCACGCCCGGCAGCGGGCCGAGCAGGCGGGCGAACTCCGGTACCGCGTCGGTGACGATGCGGGCATTGGTGCCCAGCGCCTGGCACAGCCTTTCCTGCCAGCGGCCGCGGGCGTGCGGCGACAGGGCGAGGATCTGCCGGGCGCGCTGGCGCAGGGCGTCGATGAAGCCGCCGTAGGGGATGTGGCGGCCGAACTGGCTGAACTTGCCGCTGGCGAAGCTGCCGCGCTGGGCCAGCAGGCTGCGCTGGGCCTGGCGCACCAGCGCCGTCTTGCCGATGCCGGAGAAGCCGGAGATGGCGAGCAGGCGGGCGGTGCCGCTGGCGGCGGCCTCGAAGCTGCGGGCGATGAGGCGGATTTCGTCTTCGCGGCCATAGAGACGGCCGGAGAGCTGGAAACGTTCGGCGAGATCGCCGTCGCCGGCGACGAAGCCGGGCAGCGGGTCGCCGGCCTGCAGGCCGGCGAGGGCGCGCTGAAGGTCGCGGCGCAGGCCGTCGTGGCTCTGGTAGCGGGCGTCCGGCTCCTTGGCGAGCAGGCGGGCGATGATGGCCGCCAGCGGGGGATACACGCCGGGCTCGACGAAATCCGCCGCCGGCGCGGGGCGCGCCAGGTGGGCATGGGCGGCTTCGGCGGCGTCGCGGAAGACGAAGGGCGGCTGGCCGGTGACGGCCTCGAACAGGCTGGCCCCCAGGCTGTAGAAATCGCTGCGGTAATCGACGTCGCGGTTCATGCGCCCGGTCTGCTCCGGCGCCATGCAGCTCAGCGTGCCTTCCAGTTCGTCGGCGCGGGGCGCCAGCGGGCGTTCGGCGGCGATCTCGGCGGCAATGCCGAAGTCGGCCAGCAGGGGGCGGCGGTGGTCGCCGCCGGCTAGCAGGATGTTGCCCGGCGAGATGTCGCGGTGGATGACGCCGGCGGCGTGCACCTCCGCCAGCGCATCCACCAGCGTCAGCGCCATCTCCAGCGCGGCGGCGGAATCCAGCGGGCCGTCGGCGAGGCGCTGGCGCAGCGCCACCGCGTCATCGTCGGGCAGCACCAGGTAGAGCCGGCCGCCGTCGCTGTCCAGCCGCAGCGGGCGCAGCACTGCCGGGTGGTGGAAGCGGCGGCCGAGCTCGAACTCCTGCCGGAGGCGGCCCAGGGCGCGCAGTTCCGGTACCGCGGCGCGCAGCACTTTGACGATGACGCGGGTGCCGTCGGCCTCGCGCATGCGCAGCACGAGGGAGCGGCTGCTTTCGTGCAGCAGGCACACGGGTTCCAGGTCGCCGAGGCGCTGGCCCGGGAGCCAGGGCGGGGCGTTGCAGTCCGGGGTGGTGGGCGTCATGGGGTGCGTCGGCCGGGAGATCTCAGTACTTGTCCTTGGGACGGTACTTTTTCAGTTTGTACCACAGCGTGCGCTCGCTGATGTCCAGCAGCGCTGCCGCGCGGGCCTTGTTGCCTTCGGTCTGCGCCAGCGCCTCGTCTATCATCCGCGCCTCCAGCGCTTCCACGACCTCGTTCATGCGGCCCAGGGGGGGCGGCCCGGGCTCGCCGGGGGGCGCGCCGGCCGGGGCCGCCTCCATCGGGAAGTGTTCCGCCCGCAGGGGACCGCCACGGGCGAGCACCAGGGCTCTTTCCACCATGTTCTGCAGTTCGCGCACATTGCCCGGCCAATCGTAGCCGGAGAGGACTTCCAGCGCGGCGGCGTCCACCCGCGGCAACTGGCCGGCGGGGCCGTGCTTGGCGATGAAGTGGGCGACGAGCGCCGGGATGTCCTCCTTGCGCTGGCGCAGTGGCGGCAGGGCGATGCTGAATACGTTGACCCGGTAGTAGAGGTCTTCGCGCAGGCGGCCTTCGCGCACCGCCTGGCGCGGGTCGCGGTTGGTGGCCGCGACCAGGCGCAAGTCCAGCGGAATGCTGCGGTTGCCGCCCAGCCGCTCCAGCGTGCTTTCCTGCAGCACGCGCAGCAGCTTAGCCTGCAGGGCCACCGGCATCTCGGTGAGCTCGTCGAGGAAAAGGGTGCCGCCGTCGGCCAGTTCGAACTTGCCTACCCGCTCGCGCACCGCGCCGGTGAAGGCGCCTTTCTCATGGCCGAACAACTCGGCTTCCAGCACCTCGGCGGGGATGGCGGCGCAGTTGATGGGCACGAACAGCTTGTCGCGCCGCGGCGAGGCATCGTGGATGGCGCGGGCGGCCAATTCCTTGCCGGTGCCGGTCTCGCCGGTGATGAGCACGGTGCTGCGGGTGGGGGCGACCTGGCCGATGAGTTCGTACACCGCCCGCATCGCCGCGCCGTCGCCGACGAAGGTGCCGCGGCCGCGCTCCACCTCTTCGCGCAGGAAGGCGTTCTCGCGCCGGATGCCGGCGGCGCCGAGCACCCGGGTGATGGCCAGCTCCAGGGCATCCAGGTCGAAGGGCCGCAGCAGGTAGTCGGCGGCGCCCAGCTTCATCGCGCTGACGGCGGATTCCACCGTGCCGTGGGCGGTGATGACGATCACCGGAACCTCGTTCCCTTCGGCGCGCAGCGCGGTCAGCAGCCCGATGCCATCCAGCTCCGGCATGCGCAGGTCGGTGATCACCAGGTCCAGCGGGTTGGCGCGCGCCAGCGCCAGGGCTTCGCGGCCGTCGCCGGCGGCGAACACCGTGTGGCCGAGCTGCTTGAGCAGGATCTCCATCACCCGGCGCATCTTCGGCTCGTCGTCGGCGACCAGGATGTACTTGCCGCTGCTGCTCATCAGGATTCCTCGCTCCGGCGGGGCAGGCGGATGCGGAACAGGGCGCCGCCCAGCTCGCTGTCGCCTGCCTCGATACTGCCGCCGTGGGCGGCAACGATCTGCTGCACGATGGCCAGCCCCAGGCCCATGCCGCCTTCACGGCGGAAGAAGAAGGCCTCGAACACCCGGCTGCGCTCGGCCGGCGGGATGCCGGGGCCGTCGTCGGCGATGTCGATGGTGAACTCCTCGGCGCTGTCGCGGGTTGACACCCGGATGCGGCCGCCCTCGGCCAGGATCTGGATACCGTTGAGCAGCAGGTTGAGCATCACCTGGGTGCATTGCTCGGCATCCACCGCCACTTCCGGGTTGACGGCTTCCAGCACGGCATCGAAGCGGATGCGTTTTTTCTCCGCCTGTCCGGACAGCAGGCCCAGGCTCTTGCGGATCAGGGCGTGCAGGTCGGTGGGGGCAAAGCGGGGGGCGCGCGGGCGGGCGCTGTCCAGCATGGTGGAGACGAGCCGGTTCAGGCGCTCCGTCTCGCTGTCGATGAAGCCGACCAGCTCGCGCCCCTCCGCCGACAGCGCCGCCTCGCGCTGCAGCATCTGTGCGGAGGAGCGCAGGATGCCCAGCGGCGTGCGCACCTCGTGGGCAATCACCGAGGACATCTCGCCCACCACCGCCAGCTTGGAGGCGCGGACGAGGTCGCGGCGGGAGCGCTCGATGTCGTGGATCAGGGCGGTGTAGGCCGCCGTCAGTTCGCCCACCTCGCCGCCGGCGGCCGGTGGCGCCACCGCCAGGCTGCGGTCCTCGCGATAGCGGCGGGTGAAGGCGGTGAGGGCGGCGATCGGGCGGGCGATCACGCCGCTGACCCAGGCCGCCATCGCCAGCGTGCCCAGCACCAGCAGCGCCATCACCGCCAGCGAGATCAGCGCCATGCGCTGCACCGGCGCCAGGGCGATGGCGCGCGGCTGTATCACCAGGGTGGACAGGTCCATGTCGTGGAAACCGGCGAAGGCGGCCGGCGGGCGGCCCACGCCGACGATGACGCTGCCGCTGCCATCCTCCGGCTCGTGCAGGAAAGCGCCGCCGGCATGTTTTTCGGCGCCCCAGGCGGCGAAATCCCGGCCCAGCAGCAGGCCGCGTTGTCGCAGGTCCTGCGATGCGGCGACCAGGCGGCCTTCGCGGTCCAGCAGCGCCACGCTGAGGCTGCCGCCGGCCACCCGGTCCAGCACCGCCTCCACCTGATCCCAGTCCAGCTCCAGCACCAGGGTACCCAGCAGGCCGTCCTGGAAGCGGGACGGCACCGGCGCGCGGATGGCCAGCGTGGTGCCGGCGGCGGCGCGGCGGGGTTGTTCCAGCAACAGCTCGGTGCCGGCCAGCCGCACCGTTTGCCAGGCAGGCGCCGCCGGCGGGTGGCTCCCCAGCGCTTCCGCCTCGCTGCTCGCGATCACCTTGCCCTGCGCGTCCAGCGCATGGAGGGCGCGATAGACGCCGCCATACCCCTTGCGCAGGCCAGCCAGGAAACTGGACAGGCGCTTGTCCACATCGCCCACCGCCAGGTCCTGCATGATCTCGAACTGGCTCCATACGGCGGCGTTCTGCAGGCGCTCGAACAGGGTCTGCTCGATATTGGCGGCCACGGTGCCGGCCTGGGCGGCGAGCTTGAGCTCGATCTCCGCCTGCAGCGCCTGGCGCGCCTTGACAAAGGCGAGGCCGGCCAGAAGTATGGCGGGCGCCAGGCCGACCAGCAGAAAGGCACGCAGCAGCGTATGGCGGATGGTCACGGCCTGGCGTCCCTGCTTTCGATGGAATCCCCTGATGGTTGGCGGAGTATACGGAAATCGAGCGTGCTTCCGGCGCTGCGGCCGTGGCGCCCGGCGCGTGCTCGGGCGGCTGCTGGCAATGCTGGTGGCGGCTTGCGCGCTGTTGCCGGCCTGGTGCGCGGCCCAGACCGGGGAGCAAGCCCCGCCGGCGCTGCGGCTGGGCGGCTATGAACTGGGCCGCGGCCTGCAGCTGGGCGACTCCGGCTTCACGCTGGGCGGCTATGCCAAGCTCATGTACGAGGACGAGAGCGATCGCCCGCCCCGCCTGTCGCTCAGCCATCTCAGCCTTTTCGTGTGGTGGGAGCACGACCGCTTCAAGTTCTTCTCCGAGCTCGACCTGGAAGATGCTGCGGCAACCCGCTACGACCACGAGGATGAGGAACGCCGCTACCTGGCCCTGGAGCGGGCCTACCTCGACTATGCGGTGGACGACAGCCTCACCCTGCGCGCGGGCAAGTTCCTGACCCCGGTGGGGCGCTGGAACCAGATCCATGCCGACCCGCTGGTGTGGACCTCGTCGCGGCCGCTGGTCACCCGCGAGGTGTTTCCCGGCAGCGCGGTCGGCGTGATGGCGCTGGGTACCCTGCTGGCCCGCGGCCAGGAGGTGGATTACGCCCTCTATGCCTCGGGCGACGCCCGCATGCGCGCCAGCCGGGAGGAGCAGGAGTTCCGCGAGGCCTATGGCGGGCGGCTCAACGTGCGCCTGCCCGGCGGCTGGCAGACCGGGGTGTCGCTGGGGCATTTCGAACGCCGCAGCGACGATGCGGCGAAGTACCTCGGCGGGCTCGACTTCCTGTGGAGCCACCAGGGCCTGGAGCTTTCCGGCGAGGCGGTGTGGCTGCAGGCGGTACGGGGGCCGGCGCGGGTCGAGCGCGGCGCTTTCCTGCAGGCGGCGGTGCCGCTGGCGGCGCGCCTCTACGGCATCGTCCGGGTGGAGACGCTGAAGCGCCCCGGCGAGCAGGATGCCACCCGGATGTGGGTTGCCGGCCTCAACTACCGCCTCGCCCAGGGCGTGGCGCTGAAAGCGGAGGTGGTGCGTGGCACGCATGTGCCGGAGGAGGTGGAGCAGGGCTTCCTCGCCTCGGTGAGCGTGCTCTTCTAGCCCACGATGCGTCGCCCGCTGCTACCTGTCCTCCTGCTGCTGGCCTGGGCTTTCCCTGGGCCGCCCGGGCCTGCCCAGGCGGCGGAGGAGCCCGCCGGGCTGGCGGTGGTCATGGCCGCCGGCAGCCCGGTGGCCGCGCTGGGGCGCGAGGAAGTGGCCTTGATCTTCAAGCGCAAGAAGCGGCTGTGGTCCGACGGCAGCCGTATCCAGCCGGTCAACCTGCCGCCGTCCAATACCATCCGGCGCGCTTTTTCCAGCCGGATCTTCAGCCTTCTGCCGGAGGAGATGGACGAGTACTGGCGCGACCAGTATTTCCACGGCGAACTGCCGCCTTATGTGCTCGGCTCGGAGGAGGCGGTGGTGCGCTTCGTCGCCGCCACGCCGGGGGCCATCGGCTATGTGCCGCGCTGCCTGGCCGACCGGCGGGTGGTCGTGGTTCTGCAACTGGACGTGCCTGTCGCCTGTCCGCACCAGCCTTGAGCCCCGGGCACTGCAAAAAATGTCAACGAAAGCTGCGGGACTGCAAAGTCTTGCAGGGCCTCCGTCGGCCGGTCTCAGGGCCGGGCGTCTATATTTTTCTCCATAAAATTCAGCTGCTTGAAGGGTTTTTTGCTGTCCGCTGACAAGCTGGCACTCCAGTTGCGTTAGGGGAACGGAGCGCGGCCGCCTGTGTGCCGCGCCGCCAGCCTCCAGGAGGAAGCCCATCGTGTCGGCGCAATCGGCAACCCAAGTCGCAAGTTCCGCAATTCCCGTCCCGCTCCCCGAGGATGGGGCGAGCGGAAGGCGTTTCCCTCCCTACGGTCCGGCCGCGGTGGGTGCCCGCCCGGGGCTGCCCTGGCATGCCCTGCCACTGTTGCGCGAGCGCAGCGGCGGCGAGCGTGCCGAGGCGGAGCGTTTCATCCGCGAGCGCTACGCCGAGGCCTACGGCGCCTGCCTGGAGCATTTCATGCCCCGCCTGTTCTCGGTGGAGGACGAGGGCGGCCGCCTGGTGGGCGCGCTGGGGGTGAGGGTCGCGGCCGAGCAGCCGCTGTTTCTGGAGCGCTATCTCGGCCGGCCGATCGAGCAGGTCATCGCCGAGGCCGGCACGGGGGAGGCGCTGCGTACCCAGGTGGTGGAGGTCGGGCAGTTCGCCGGCACCGGCCCGGGCGCATTCCGCAGCATGATCGCCGGGCTGACCGCGGTGCTGCACCGCGAAGGCTACCGCTGGGTCTGCTTCACCGGCACCCGCGCGCTGCGCAATGCCTTCCACCGCCTGGGGCTGGCCCCACGTGACCTCGGCGCCGCCGACCCCGGCTGCCTGGGGCCGGCCGAGCAGGCGGCCTGGGGCAGCTACTACGCCCATGCGCCGCGGGTGGTGTTCGGCGACATCGGCGAAGGCTATGCCGCCCTGAGCCTGCGCGGGGAGGGCTGCTCATGAGCCGGGTCCTGAGTGCGCTGGCGCGCCACGCCGCCATCAACCCTGCGGCGCTGGCGCTGGAGAGCGGGGCGCAGCGCCTGTGCTACCTGCCCTTGCTGGAGAAGGTGACCCGCCTGGCGGATTTCCTGCGCCGGCGCCGTCCGCGGGTACTGGCCCTGCATGCGGACAACGGCATCGACTGGGCGGTGGCTGACCTCGCCGCGCTCGCCGCCGGCGTGCCGCTGCTTCCCCTGCCTACTTTCTTCACCTACGCCCAGCTCGAGCATGCGATGACCCAGGCCGGGGCCGACCTGCTGTTGTGCGACCGCCCGGCGCTGTTCGCCGGCCTCGCCTTCGTCACCCGGGCGGAGGCCGACGCCGCGCCCGGTACGGATTCGCTGGTGGCGATGAGCCGTGCCTGCATGGCGGCCAGCCTGCCGGCGGGCACGGCGAAGATCACCTACACCTCCGGCTCCACCGGTGAACCGCGCGGCGTGTGCCTGGCGCAGGAGGCGCTGGAGGCGGTGGCGCTCTCGCTGCAGCAGGCGAGCGGCGCCGCGCCGCAGGATCGTCACCTCGCGGTGCTGCCCCTGGCCACGCTGCTGGAAAACATCGGCGGGCTGCTGGTGCCCATGCTGGCCGGCGCCACCTGCGTGCTGCCGGGCATGGCGGGCACCGGGCTGAGTGGCAGCTCCGGCGTCGACGTGCCGCGCTTTCTCCACGCCATCGGCGCCAGCCGCGCCAGCAGCCTGATCCTGGTGCCGCAGTTGCTGCACCTGCTGGTGCTGGCGCTGGAACAGGGCGCGCCACGGCCGCCGGCCTTGCGCCATGTGGCGGTGGGCGGCGCGCCGGTCTCGCCGACGCTGCTGGCGCGCGCCGCGGCGGTGGGGCTGCCGGTGTTCGAGGGCTATGGCCTGTCGGAGTGCGCATCGGTGGTGAGCCTGAATCGTGCCGGCGCGCTGCGTCCGGGCAGCGTCGGCCGGGTGCTGCCGCATGCCGAAGTGGCGATCGCTGGTGACGGCGAGATCCAGGTGCGGGGCGCTGGCCTGCTCGGCTATGTGGACGGCCCGGCCCACAGGGATGCCGACGGCTGGCTCGCCACCGGCGACATCGGCCATGTCGATGCCGATGGCTACCTCCATCTCGAAGGCCGCAAGAAGAACATGTTCATCACCGCCTATGGCCGCAACGTCGCCCCCGAGTGGGTGGAGCGCGAGCTGACCGCGCAGCCGGCCATCGCCCAGGCCGCCGTATTCGGCGAAGGGCGGCCCTTCAATGCCGCGGTGCTGGTGCTGCGCCCGGAGGTGAGCGCCGGTGCGGCCGAGGCGGCGGTGCAGGCGGCCAACCGCCAGCTGCCGGACTACGCCAGGGTGACCCGCTGGCTGCCTGCCGCGGCGCCGTTCTCGGCGGCCAACGGGCAGGCCACCGCCAACGGCCGCCTGCGCCGCGGCCCCATCGCCCAACGCTATGCCCAAGCCCTACAACAGCTTTACTGCGAGGATACCCATGGACTTCTACGCTGACCTGCAACGCCTCACCGAACACGAACGGGGCCACCTGCTGCAGGCTCCCATACTCGCCGAGGCGATGGCCGGCAAGGCCACCCGCGCCCAGTACCGCGCCTTTCTCGCCGAGGCCTACCACCACGTGCGCCACACCGTGCCGCTGCTGATGGCCTGCGGCAGCCGCCTGCCGACGCGGCTGGACTGGCTGCGCGAAGCGGTGGTGCATTACGTGCAGGAGGAGGTGGGCCACGAGAAGTGGATCCTGGACGACATCCGCGCCGCCGGCGGCGACGCCGACACGGTGCGCGACGGCCGCCCCCGCCTCGCCACCGAGCTGATGGTGGCCTACGCCTACGACACCATCCAGCGCAACAACCCGGTGAGCTTCTTCGGCATGGTCTTCGTGCTCGAAGGCACCAGCGTGCGCATCGCCACCAACCTCGCCAGCGTGCTGCAGCGCAGCCTGGACCTGCCGGCCTCCGCCTTCTCCTACCTCAGCAGCCACGGCTCGCTGGACCTGGAGCACATCGACCATTTCGGCCGGCTGATGAACCGCCTGGAGGACGCCGCCGACCGCGCCGCGGTGGTGCATGCGGCCAAGGTGTTCTTCCGCCTGTACGGCGATGTCATCCGCTCAGTCGGCGTCGAGGGGGCGCTATGAAGCCGGCGGACAGCTTCATCCTGGTCACCGGCGCCGCCGGCGGCATCGGCGCGGCGGTGTGCAGGGAACTCGCCCTGCGCGGAGCCTCCCTGGTGCTGGGCGGGCGCAGCGGCGACGAGCTGCTGGCGCTGGAGACGGAGCTGCGCGCACTGGGCGCGCGCACCAGCCGCCTGGTTGCCGACCTGGTGGAGGAAGACCCGGCGCGGACCGCGCAGCGGGCCATCGCCGCCTTCGGCAGCCTGGACATGGTGATCAATTGCGTCGGCGTCCAGACCTTCGGCCTCGCCGCCGACGAGGCCGCCGGCGACACGCGGCGCATGTTCCTCGCCAACACGGTGGCGCCCATCCAGCTGTGCAACGCCCTGCTGCCGCACATGACCGGCCGCGGCAATGGCCACATCGTGCTCATCGGCTCCATCTTCGGCTCCATCGCCTTCCCCTGTTTCGCCAGCTACTCCGCCAGCAAGTTCGCCCTGCGCGGCTATGCCGAGGCGCTGCGCCGGGAACTGGCGGGCAGCGGCGTACGGGTGAGCTACGTGGCGCCGCGCTACACGCGCACCGCCTTCAACCGCGACGCGGTGGCGCGCATGGCCGAGGCCTTGAAGATGAACACCGACAGCCCGGAAGCGGTGGCGCGCAGCATCGTCGCCGCCATCGAGGCCGATACCGCCGACACCTACCTCGGCTGGCCGGAGAAGCTTTTCGTGCGCATCAACGCCTTGCTGCCCAGGGTGGTGGACCGCGCACTGATTCCGCAGGTCCGCCGCATGGTGGGCTTTACCCGCCGCGCCGAGTCCGGCCCCGCATGAATACCCGCCAGCACTTTCCCGCCTTTCCCACCGAGGAGATCGCTATGAAAAAACCCTTCCCCCTGCGCCCGCTGGCGCTGCTCGCCTTCGCGCTGTACACCGCCGTTCCGGCCCTTGCCGCCGACCCCGCCATCGACGAGGGCGTGGCCCGAGTCGCCCACCGCTGGGCGGCCATCACCTACCAGATGCCGGAGGGCGAGCGCGAGGCCGCGTTCAAGGCCCTGGTCGAGCAGGCGCGCAGCTTCGCCGTCGCCAACCCGGGCAAGCCCGAGCCGATGATCTGGCAGGCGATCTCGCTGGCCGGCTATGCCAAGGCCAATGGGGGCATCGGTGCGCTGTCGGCCGCGCGCGAGGCGCGCGACCTGCTGCTGGCGGCGGAGAAGATCGATCCCAACGCCCTCAACGGCTCCATCTACACCAGCCTGGGCAGCCTCTACGCCAAGGTGCCGGGCTGGCCGGTGGGGTTCGGCGACAAGAAGAAGGCACGCGAATACCTGGAGAAGGCAGTGGCCATGAACCCGCAGGGCATGGACGCCAACTACCTGTATGCCGACTTCCTCGCCGACCAGGGCGAGTACGCCAAGGCCGCCGCCCGGCTCAAGCTGGCGCAGGTGGCGCCGCCGCGTCCCGGCCGCGAGGATGCCGACAAGGGCCGCCTGCTGGAGGTGGAGTCGCTGCTCGCGGAACTGCAGCGCAAGCACCCGGACGCGCTGGCGGCGGCCAAATGAGGAGCGCGCCCGATCTGATCGGCGCCAAGCGCCGGCGCCCGCCCGAGCAGCCCTGGGTGGACGTGGCCCTGTGCGTGGCCGCGCTCGCCCTTGGCGCGGTTGGCTACCTGGTCTATTTCGACCGCATGACGAGCTGCCTGCCCTTGCCCTGAGCCGTGGGAACCCGGATGCTTGCGGCCCCGTCACACTGGCGGGCCGGAGCATGGAGGTTTCCCGATGAAGAAAAGCCTGGCTGTAGTGCTCGCCGCGCTGGCGCTGGCCGGTGGCGCGCGGGCGGACGACGGCGAGCCCGCGCCGGTGCGCACGGTGCCGGAAGTGGAACTGGAGCGTTACCTGGGCAAGTGGTACGAGATTGCCCGCTTTCCGATGTTCTTCCAGCGCAACTGCGTCGGCGACGTCACCGCCGACTACTCGCTGCGCGAGGATGGCCGCATCCGGGTGCTGAACCGCTGCCGCACCGACAAGGGCTTCGACGAGGCCGAAGGTACGGCGCGGGTGGTGGAGGACAGCGGCGGCGCCAAGCTGCGGGTGAGTTTCTTCTGGCCCTTCAGCGGCGACTACTGGGTCATCGGCCTGGCGCCCGACTACCGCTGGGCGGTGGTCGGCGATCCGGAGCGCAAGTACCTGTGGATACTCTCCCGCACCCCGGCGATGCCGCTGGACGTGCTGGAGAAGGCCCGCCAGGCAGCGCGCGACCAGGGCTACGACCTCGGCGGCCTGCGCTACACCGAGCAGCGCATGGATTGAGCCGCGCGCCGGCGCCGGACCCGGCCGTCCAGGGGCCGGGTCCGGCGGGGCGGGGAAGGCGCTTCCCCGCGGTTGCCGCTCAGCGCAGTTTCTGGCCGGTCGCCACGTCGTACACCGAGCCGTCTTCCAGGCTGATCCGGTAGATCTCGCGCAGCACGTTGCCGGAGAAGGCGAGTTCGACGATGGAGACGTTCTTGAACGAGGTGGTGATGCCGTCCGGCAGCACCTTGTTGAAGTCCGCCGCCACCTGGTCCATCGAGGCCTGCAGCTGCGGAGTGAACATCGCCATGCTGTAGACCAGCGTGTTGTGCGGGTTGTGGCTGCGCAGCTCCTTGCCGTCCTTGACCACGTTCACGCCGCTCACACCCACGGTCCGCACCAGCTCCTTGCCGGCATCGCCCATCTTGGCGTAAACCGGGCCGGTCACCCGCGGCAGCGGGCCGTCGCGCAGCGGTGCGAAGGCGGCGGTGGCGCGGGTGTTGAAGGCCATCATGTTGTCGAAGGCGGGGCCGCTCTTGACGATGCCGAGGTCCAGCCACCAGGGGTGGCCGGCGCCCTTGGCCGCCTCGGTGGTGTAGAAGCCCTTCAGCACCACGCCGTCCAGCACCGGTGGCAGCGCCGGCAGCGCGGCCAGCATCTTCTTCGGCGTGGCCGGGTCGGCGCTGTGGATGTGCACCACGGTGACGTGCGGCAGGTTGAAGGTGTTGGCCTCGGCGTTCAGCCCCAGGCGCAGCAGGTTCTGCTGCAGCGGGGTGGTGATCTTGGCGTCGAGCACGTCGGTGACGTCCTTGGGCAGGCGATAGACCAGGCCGTAGGTCTTCACATGCTCGCGGAATTCCGGCTTGCCGATGGCGCTGTTGTCGATGCCGGCGGTGCCGGTGGGCGCGCTCGCGCAGGCGCCGAGGAAGGCGGCCGACAGCGCGGCGAGGGAAAGGGTCCAGGTTCTGCGGTTCATTGGCGGTACTCCATTTCGTCGATTCGGCGAGGGGAATTCCTCGCGCCTTCGGGCATCAAGGCGGCATGGCCGCACCGTCACCCACCTGCGTCGCCTCCACTGCCGGGCTGGTCCGCGCCTGCGGTCCGCCGGTCTTGTCTACTGCTTGTCCTGCGTGCCGGTGTCCGGGGCCGGGGCTGCGGCCGGCAGCGCCAGCGGGGGCCCGGCGCCGGGCAGTGCCCCCTCGCTGTTGTCCTTGAGCGCCACGCCGGTGAGGCCGAGGCGGCGCGCCTCCTCGCACAGCCACCACAAGCGGCGCGCGGCCTCGGCGTGGCCCAGCCCTTCCGGGCGGATGTTGGAAATGCAGTTGCGCTGGGCGTCGCTGCGGCCCGGCCGGGGCGCCCAGGTGAGGTAGAGGCCGAGGCTGTCGGGCGAGCTGAGGCCGGGGCGTTCGCCGATCAGCATCGCCACCAGGCGGGCGCCCAGCGCCTGGCCGATCTCGTCGGCGAGGGCGACGCGCGCCTGGGTGGCGACCACCACCGGGCCCAGCGTCCAGCCGGCGGGCAGGCCGCGGCGGATCTCGGCGACCAGCGCGCGGGCATTGCGCTCGACCGCGAGCGAGGAGAGGCCGTCGGCAACCACCAGCAGCAGGTCGCAGCCGGCCGGGTCGGCCTGGGCGCGCAGCGCGGCGGCGCTGTCGGCGGCGAGCTTGCGGCCGAGGTCGGGGCGGGCGAGGTAGCTGGCGCGGTCGGCGGCGGCGCTGTGGGCGCGCAGGGTGGCGCAGCCGTCGGCCGCCAGTGCGGCCTGCAGCGCCTCGGCGTCCAGCGCCAGGTGCACCGCGTCCCGTGCCTTGGCGTGGGCGAGGCCGAAGCGCAGTACCTCGGCGGTGGGCAGGCTGGCGCCGGCGCGGCCGAGCGCGAGCCGGGCGGCGGTGTAGCGGCGCAGGTCGGTCCAGGGGTCGGCGTCTATCGCGCCGGGCGCGGCGGTGCCGGCGGCAAACGGTCCGGCATCGGCGGGCGGGGGAGTGCGCTTTTTCATTGGCGGCGCCTCAGGCGGGCAGCGCCAGCCGGCGCAGGGTGCCCAGCGCCGGGTGCGCCGGGTTGAGCGGCAGGGCGTGGCCGGCTTCGTCCACCAGCTGCATGCGCTGCAGCCAGGCCTCGAACTCCGGCGCCCGGCGCAGGCCCAGCGCCTGGCGCAGGTAGAGGCCGTCGTGGAAGGCGGTGCTCTGGTAGTTGAGCATGATGTCGTCCGCGCCGGGCACGCCCATGATGAAGCTGATGCCGGCGACGCCGAGCAGGGTGAGCAGGCTGTCCATGTCGTCCTGGTCGGCCTCGGCGTGGTTGGTGTAGCAGACGTCGCAGCCCAGCGGCAGGCCGAGCAGCTTGCCGCAGAAGTGGTCTTCCAGCCCGGCGCGCAGGATCTGCTTGCCGTCGTAGAGGTACTCCGGGCCGATGAAGCCGACCACGGTGTTGGTGAGCAGCGGCTTGAACTCGCGGGCGACGGCGTAGGCGCGCGCCTCGCAGGTCTGCTGGTCCACACCGTGGTGGGCGTTGGCGGAGAGGGCGCTGCCCTGGCCGGTTTCGAAGTACATGAGGTTGTCGCCCAGGCTGCCGCGCTTGAGCGACAGCGCCGCCTCGCGCGCTTCGCGCAGGGTGGCGAGGCTGATGCCGAAGGCGGCGTTGGCGGCCTGGGTGCCGGCCACCGACTGGAACACCAGGTCCACCGGCGCGCCCCGCTCGATCATCTGCACGGTGTTGGTGACGTGGGTGAGCACGCAGGACTGGGTGGGCAGCGCCAGCCGGTCGATGATCTCGTCCAGCATGTGCACCAGCCGCGTCAGCGCCGGCAGGCTGTCGCTGGCCGGGTTGATGCCGATGACCGCGTCGCCGGCGCCGTAGAGCAGGCCATCAACGATGGCGGCGGCGATGCCGCGGGCGTCGTCGGTGGGGTGGTTGGGCTGCAGCCGCACCGACAGCCGCCCCGGCAGGCCGATGGTGTTGCGGAAGCGGGTGACGACGCGGCATTTCTTTGCCACCAGCACCAGGTCCTGGTTGCGCATCAGCTTGCTCACCGCCGCCGCCATCTCCGGCGTTATGCCCGGGCGCAACGCGGCCAGCGCGGCTTCGTCGGCGTGGTCGGACAGCAGCCAGTCGCGGAAGTCGCCGACGGTGAGGTGGGCCACCGGGGCGAAGGCAGCCGGGTCGTGGCCGTCGATGATGAGGCGGGTGACCTCGTCGTCCTCGTAGGGAATCAGCGCCTCTTCCAGGAAGCGCGCCAGCGGCAGCTCCGCCAGGCACATGCGCGCCGCCATGCGCTCCACCGCGCTTTCCGCGGCGAGGCCGGCGAGCTGGTCGCCGGAGCGCGCCGGGCTGGCCTTGGCCAGTACTTCGCGCAGGTCGGCGAAGAGCCAGTTGCGATGGTCCAGGGTGTGACGGTAGGGCATGGCGGCCTCCTCGTTTTCCCGCGCTCAGGCGACGACGACCTCGGGCCCGGCTTTCTGTATCTCGGCCAGGGCGGCGAGCTTGCGGGCGCGGCCGTCGGTCACCAGGGTGTCTATGCTGCCGATGGGGCAGTAGCTCACCCGGCTGCTCTCGCCGATCTTGCTGTAGTCGGCGAGGATGATGCGGTGGGCGGCGCGCTCGGCCATGGCGCGGGCAACGCCGGCCTCGCCGTGGTCGAAGCTGGTGGCGCCGTTGCGGGCATCGATCGCCACCGGCGACAGCAGCGCGAAGTCGGCGCGGTGACGCTGGATCTCGCTCACCGTGGTTTCGCCGCAGGTGGCGGCGATGCCGGGCGCGAGCCGGCCGCCGAGCACGATCACTTCGTGGCGCTGGCCCATGCTCTCGCCGGCCTGCGCCATGCGCACCGCGATGTCCATGCTGTTGGTGACGATGGTGAGGCCGGACAGCGTCAGCAGCTCCTCGGTGAGCGCCAGCGTGGTGCTGCCGGCATCGAGGAAGAGGGTGTGGCCGGGCTGCAGCAGCTTCACCGCGGCGCGGGCGATGGCCTGCTTCTCCTTGGCCCGCACCTTCAGCCGTTCGCCGTAGGGCGCCTCGCTGCGGGCGCTGTCCAGCACCACGCCGCCGTGCACCCGGCGCAGCCGGCCCATGGCCTCCAGCGCGATCACGTCGCGCCGCACCGTCTCGCGCGAGATGCCGAGCTCGCCCGAGATGCGCTCGGTGGAGAGGCTCTTGAAGGTCTCGAGCAGGGCGCAGATGCGTTGGTAGCGTTCTTCTTGCAGCATGTATGCGGGTCTCCGGATCTTGTTTTACGGAACGCGGCAGCGGGAGGTCAGCCGGTGCAGCAGCAGGGCCACCGCGCCGACCACCGCCATGATGCAGGTGGAGAAGGCGGCCGCCTGCGAGGTGAAGCCGGCTTCATCCAGCCGCATCACGGTGACCGCCGACAGCGACAGCTCGGGCGTGACCAGGAAGATCACCGCCGACAGCGTCACCATGGAGCGCATGAACAGGAAGGCCGCCACCGCCCACAGGGTGATGCGCAGCGCTGGCAGGTGCACGTCGGCGAGCAGGCGGCCGACGCCGCCGCCGAGCACCGCCACCGCTTCCTCCAACTGGGCCGGTACCGCCCGCAGGCCGGTGGCCATCGAGACGTAGCCCTGGGTGTGGTAGTGGTAGAAGTTGCACATCGCCAGCAGGAAGAGGCTTCCGTACAGCGCACCCCAGGGCAGCGCGGGCTCGTTGAAGGCGAACACATAGGCCAGGCCCAGCACCAGCCCCGGCACGCCCACCGGCAGGGTGGCGAGCAGGGTGGCGGCCCGCGCCGGCCAGCCGGACAGCCGGCGCACCGAGAAGGCCAGCAGGAAGAGCAGCAGGGTGCCGGCCGTGGCGGCGATCAGCGACACCGCCAGCGAAGCCCACAGGCTGGCGTAGCCGCCGGACACGGTGATGTCGTAATGCTTGAGGGTGAGGTCCAGCCGGTAGGGCCACAGCCGGATGAAGCCGGCGATCACCACCGTGGCCACCACCGCGCAGATCGCGCTGGCGATGCCGAGACAGGCGATCGCATACAGGCCGTCGCGCCCGCGGGCGATACGCGGCTGCGGCGGCTGCGCCGATTCGGCGCCGATGCCGGCCTGGCGCTGCGCCGCCACCCGCTCTATCCACACCGACAGCGCCGCCGGCAGCAACAGCAGCAGGCCGACCACCGCGCCGATGCCGAAACGCATCTGGCCGCTCACCTGGTTGTAGAT